>Ga0307979_1001365_pt1 | contig 17323 bp, 17 predicted proteins | sample OrgLakmetage1058_FD_201833 | JGI IMG/M metagenome (GOLD analysis project Ga0307979, IMG submission 201833) | Saline water microbial communities from Organic Lake, Antarctica - #1058 | ecosystem: Environmental > Aquatic > Non-marine Saline and Alkaline > Saline | place: Antarctica: Organic Lake...
GAATGCCGGGCACTGGTCTCTCGCGCCCGCCGATATCCACCCCGAGGCGACAGGATTCACATACGAGCCGGCCGGCGCGGTCTACGATCCCGTGGATGACGCGCTGGTCTGGATCAGCGCGCTTGCGTTTCCGGACGCGCTCGGGAATCTCGCCGGGCGCTATGCGGTCAAATGGCGCCCGGATGACGGGGTGATCTGGGCGACGCGGCTGTCGCTGTTTGCGTTTTCCACGACACGCAAGGAGAACATGGCCATCGCGAAGTCCCGCACCGAGGGCCGGCGCATGGCCTGGCATCGCGAGCCGCAGGTCAGCCAGGTCGATCTGCGCACCGGCGCGGAGATCCTGTTCACCAAAGAGTTTGCCGCGGGCAGTATCTTCGGCGGCGGCGAGGCCGCGGGATATGATGCCCGCTCGGACACGCTCACGGGCTATGTGCAGACCGGCTCTGCGGTGACGCGGCTGTTTCTCAACCGCACCGCCGGCGAAGGGGTGACGCCGGGGGCAATCGTCGCGGATATCTGCGCCCGCGTCGGGCTGGGGCCGGCCGATATCGATGTGTCCGAGATCAACGCGCCGGTATTCCGGGGCTACGCCATCGGCCGGCAGGGCTCGGCGCGGTCAGGCATCGAGCCGGTAGCGCAGGCCTTCTCCTTCGATGCCGTCGAATCCGATGACCGGATCCGGTTTGTGCCAAGGGCGCGGGATGCCTGGGACGCGCCGCTTCTGTCGTCGGACGATCTCGTGCCAGCCCGAGACAGCGGTCGCGTCGTGCAGCTCCAGCGCGTGCAGGAGACCGATCTGCCCGAGCGCATCACTGTCACCTACCAGGAGGCGGGCCAAGGGACAGGCGGCGACTACAATCAGGGCGCGCAGTCCGCCACGCGGGTCTCGCAGCCCGTCGCCACCATGGGCTCGCGCGACAAGCGCGACATGGAACTGCCCATGGCACTGGAGGCCACCGAGGCCCGCCGCATCGCCGAACGCCTCATGGCCTCCGCCTGGATCGAGCGCGATGCCGTTGAGTTTGCCCTTCGGCCGGGGTTTCTGCGTCTTGACCCGACGGATCTGCTGCGCGTGGAGGCGCCGGGTGGGACCGAGGTGGCAGTCCGGCTCACGCAGATCGAGATCGGCGCAGACTGGGAGCTGCGCGCCAAGGGCGTGCGCCATATCGGATCGGCCTATCTATCCGACGCCATCGGCGCGACCGGCGCCGGGGCCAGGCCATCGGGCGTGCTGGGCGATGTGCCCTCACGGTGGGTCGTCCCGCAGGTGCCGCTGCTGCGCGATCGCCATGACACAGGCGGCGTCGCCTCGCGGCAGTATCTCTTTGCCGCCCCGCGCGTCGCCGGGCCCTGGACCGGCCTGTCGCTCTTTCGCTCGCGCGACGGGGCGGACTGGGACATCCCGGCGCGCATCAGCGATCCGGCGCTGATCGGCACACTGCGCGCAGCGCTTGGCCCACCGCGGTCGCCATGGACATGGGATGATGCCAATGTCGTTGATGCGCGCCTGCGCGATCCCGACGGCCAGCTCAGCTCGGTCTCGGACCTGCAGCTGCTCAACGGCCGTAACGCCGCGCTGGTGGTCGATGCGGGTGGCGGGGCCGAGCTGATCCAGTTCCGCGATGTCACACCGCTCGGCAATGATATCTACCGGCTCTCGACGCTGCTGCGCGGCCGGCGCGGCTCCGAGGCCCGGCTCGCGCATGCGCCCGGGGCGGTGATCGTGGTGCTCGAGGACGAAGGCGCGCTCTTCACCGAGCCGCTCGGGCTGGTCGGCCGGCCCTTGCGCTACCGCGGCGTCGGCCGGGGCGAGGCCTTCGACGAGGCGGACACGGTGACGCAAACCCTGCGCGGCACCGATCTCAAGCCCTACGCCCCGGCGCATGTGACGGGCGCGTGGACGGCGGCTGGCATCACCCTGTCCTGGCTGCGGCGCACCCGGATTGGCGGCGACTGGCGCGACGGCACCGGCACCGTGCCCCTCGCCGAGGCCGCGGAGGCCTATGAGGTGGATATCCTGAACGATGCCGGGGATGTCGTGCGGGTGCTGGAGACCCCCACGCCACAGGTTCTCTACACCGCAGCAGACGCGGAGGCCGATTTTGGCGCGATCCCGGACACGCTCACCGTCCGCGTCCATCAGATCAGCGCCGCAGTCGGGCGCGGTTTTCCCGCCACGGTTACAGTGCAGGAGACATGAATGAGCACGCCCAACCTCGCCATCTCCCATATACAGGCATCACAGGATCAGAAGGAGGTCACCGCGAACGCCGCCTTCGATGCGCTCGATCTCGCAATGACGGAATCGGGCCTTCTGGATGTCAGCGCCGGCGGCGTCATCACTGTGCCGTCCGCGCAGGCGCGCGGTCTCGTGCGGCTCGTGCTTACGGGCGCGCCCGGCGCCGGCGTCACGGTCGCCTTCCCGGCCGTGAAGCGCCTTGTCCTTCTGCGCAACGAGGCGGATGCCGTGGCCGTCATCACGCGTGCCGGTGGTGCCGGCGAGACGACGGTCGAGCCCGGCGATCAGCGCCTCCTCTACCTTTCGGGCGGTGGTGTTCAGCCCGCCGCGCGCGAGATCTACGATTTCGGGTTCGTGTCCATGGCGACACCCGGCCCGGGCGACGTCATCGGAAAGGTGGTGATGCCGCGCGATGTGCTTTTGCCGGCGGGCCTTAAAGGCGCGGTCGGGCATGTCGATGTGCCGCCCGACGCCGCGTGGTCGGTGGATGTCACGGTCGACGGGCTTTCCGTCGGCACGATCGGTGTGTCCACCGCCGGTGCCGTCACGTTCGCGACCGCGTCGCCGGATCCGGTGCAGATCGGCGCCGGATCGGTCGTACGGTTCATCGCGTCGACCGTCTCGTCTCCGGCCGAGACGTCGGTCGCGGGCACGGCCGTCACCTTGCGCGGCGCGGTGATCTGATGCCGCTCTTGTTCACCGCCCTGTTCCTGTCCGGCGACGAGATCGATGTGAACGTGCAACAGTTCCCCGGAGCCTGGATCGACGCCAATGACGCGGGCTCTCTCGCGCACTGGCGGGGACAGCCGGCCGGCAATGTCACCGATGGCGATCCTGTCGGGGTGGCCGAAAACCAAAGGGAGACCCTGGAATGACCATTCTTGCGGCAACGAGCGAGTTCGACGGCTTTACCGAGCTGCCGGCGCTGTCGGCGCTCATCAGATACACCGACCTGACGGAAAGCGGCCCCAACTCGCGCGTGGGCAACGCGGTTCTCTACCCGGCGATCGCGCGTCTCGGCTTCACGCCGACGAACGGGGTCTGGTTGCACGCGCGCGTTCTGTCGCGGCAGAACAGTGGCGCGCATGAAGGACCGTCCTGGATCCTCGGGCTCGAGGACAGCGACGGCAACGTGATCTGCGGTCTGTGGAATCCGAGTTCCGGCTCGCAGGCCGACGAGACGTTGTGGTTTCGCACCCATGCCGGTGTCGAGGAAGCTTTCCCGGTCTTCGGAGCGGCCAATATAGATATGTATGTGAAGATCGGCGATCCGGACGGGGTCTTTCTGGCCTATATCGACGGGATCCTGCAATTCGTGCACGAGGGTACTCTCAAGCCGGGGACCTCGGAGGTCGTGGCATCGGTGCGGAACGAGGGCTGTTCGGATCGGACCAACGACTTCTACAATGTGCCTTGGGCCGAGCTGATCGTCGCGGATGTGCCGACCCTCGGATTCAGGCTGCACACCCTGCCTCTGGTCTCCGACGGCACGCCCGCAGCGTTCGCGGGGTCGGTCGCCAGCATCTCGGGCACCGCGTTTTCGGACGTCGCGGATGCCATGGTCGCGAGCACGGTCGGGCAGGCGCATGTGTTCAATCTCGCCGACACACCCGCTTTGCCTGCCGACACCGCCATCTTCGGGGTGTCGTTTGTCGCGGCCGCGTTCAGGAGCGGGGCCTCTCCGGTTCAGCGTTTCGACGGTCGGGCCGGTGCGGATCTGCTGGGATCGCCCGTCGATATCGGTGACGCGCTCGGCGCTGTCCGGTTCTTCTGGGATGTGAACCCGGCAACCGGGGTCGCCTGGACGGCCTCGGAGATCGATGCGACGCAGTTCGGGCTCGAGGCGCTCGCGTGACCGACGATGCCGGGATCCGGAAATCCACGGCGTTCGTGGTGGCGGGTCTGGACACCGAAGGCAGATCCGCCGTGCGCAAGTCCACGGCCCATGTGGTGGCGGGGCTGGCAACGGAAGGCAAAACCGCCATTCGCCAGTCCGCGGCGTTCGTGGTCGCAGGTCTGGCAACAGCCACGACCTCCGCCATCCGGAAGGCGTCGGGCCATGCACTTGTTCGGGACATCTCGGACCTCTCGGGCGACATGTTCGGCTTCAAGGATCGGCCGGTCTACCGCGCCGGCACGGTCATGCCTTTTCTGGACTTCGGGGACGGGGCGGGGTTCAGCGTCACCATTCCGCGGGCGCAGGCCGGGACCTGGACGCTGATGATCTACCGACCGGACGACACGTTCACCGAGGACGTGATCCCGCTCTCGGCCGGGATCAATGCGCTCGGGCTGTCGGGGCATGCCAATCAGGTGATGCTGTTTCCCGGTGCGTTGGACAGCGCGACGCGCGACCACATCCACGCGGTGGCGCGCAACCGCGCCGCGATTTGAGCTGGGTTGCGGCCCGGATGCACGCGCATCTCCGTCCGTCGCCCGGTCCGCGGCGACCGGGACGGGGCTCGCGTCGCCAGCCGGAGTATTCCGGTACCATGCATCACCACAGGGAGGCGGGATGCCCGACCGCGACAGCATTTCCAATCAGATCATCCAGGCCCTGCGCGAGCACGGGTTGGCCGCGGCCATCGGCGTGTGGTTCAGCCTCATTGCCGGGCTCGCCGCGGCCGTGACGCGCAAGGCGTTCACCAACGAGGCGCTGCTGCACAAACTCGAGCAGGAGCTCGAGTCCGAGCGCCTGCGCATCGAGAAGCGCCGCGACGAGGACCGCCGCATCGATCACGACCGGCTCGAACGCATCGAGCGCGACATCCACGACATGCGCAACCTGATGTTCGCCGCCTTCCAGCGCAAGAACGACGACTGACAGCGCGCGCTCCGTGCACCGGAGCGCAACGCGACAGCTTCAAACCACCGACAGCACAAATCCCAACTCTGCTGCCCCTCCGGCGGCAGCAGATCCCGTATGTCCGCAAACCCCAAGGAGACCCCACATGGCCGATCCCATCCGCAGCTTTCGCCATTTCCGCGATGTGCCGGACCAGCTCTGGCGCTGGCCCGACTTCTCGCCCGCCGAGATCGCCTGTCGTGGCACCGGGCAGCTGAAGCTGCAACCTGAGGCGCTGGACACCCTGCAGGCGCTCCGCGACCGGCTGGGCAAGCCGCTGATCGTGCGCTCCGCCTATCGCTCGCCGGAACACAACAGGGCTGTCGGCGGGGCCAGGGCCTCCAAGCACATGGATGGCACCGCCTTCGATATCGCCATGGCGAACCACGATCCCACGGCCTTCGAGGTAGCAGCCCGCGAGGTCGGGTTCCGCGGCTTCGGATACTATCCGCGCTCAGGGTTCATGCATGTCGATCTGGGGCCGGCGCGGTCCTGGGGCGACGCGTTTCCGAAACGGGCGACGCCGTTTGCCGCCGAGACCCCGCCCGCGCGCGAGGTCCTGGCGCAAAGCCGGACGCTGAAGGGCACGGGTGCGGCGGGGGCGGCCACCGTCGGGGCTGCCGGTGTCGAGGTCGCGGAGGAGGTCATAGCCGAGGCGCAGGGCGCCGTCCTGCCGCTGGTGCCGTATCTCGACACGCTTCGCTGGGTGTTCATAGCGCTGGCGCTCGGCGGGATCGGGATCGCCGTCTGGGCGCGCGTCGATGACTGGCGCAAGGGGCGGCGGTGATGTGGGGCAGCCTGATGGCCGGAATCCTTGCCCGGCCATGGGCGCGGAAGGCGGCAGGTTTTGCCCTCGCCGGGCTCACCATCGCCCTCTTTCTTCTCAACCTTCGCCGGACGGGTGAGCGCGCGGGTCGCGCCGCGGAACGGCTCGACACACTGGAGCGCAGCCATGCCATTCACCGCCAGATGCTGGATGCAGCCGCAAACCGCCCTCGGGATCGCGACGCTCTTCTTGAGCGCCTGCGCCGGGGTCGGTTCTGACACCTCGCCCAGCGGCTGTCCGCCGGTGGTGGTGTACAGCCAGGCCGAGCAATCGCGACTGGCAAGCGAGATCGCCGCGCTGCCGGAAGACACTCTGATCATCGACTGGCTGGCGGATTATGCCGTTCTGCGCGACCAGGCGCGGGCCTGCACAGGCCGATGAGCTGGAACCGCCGTTCGGAATTGTGGCGCGGGCGCCCGGTTGCGGCTATTGTCGGGCGATGAACAGGGACGACGAAAAGCGCATCGCGGCGAAGCTGGCCAGGATCATGGCCATGCTCTGCGTGCGCAACACGCATCTTGAGACCATCCATGCCGGCATGTCTCCGATTACAAGAACTGGCGATTATTCGGACGTGTTTGTCGTGGATGCCGATGGCCGGCGTATTCTCTGGACGGACGTGTCACATATCAACGAGGATGAAATGCGCGACCTGATGCGCGATATCGTCAACCGCCTGTACACATTCCATCTCTGCGCTGACGATCCCAAGCTCCAGGCACAGATCGAGCGCTGGATGGGTGTCTCGTCGAAATGGGACGAGCCGGAAATCGATCCCAGGATGATCAGTCGCAGCGCTGAATAACGCTGCAATGCATCGACCGCGACCGCTGTGGTTTCGCCACCGAAGGCGCGGGCCTGTCATCACCCGCGGCAAGCCCACTGATATTCAACTGGACTATGCGCGCCCATCGCGCCTGTTGTCGTCCTGACCGACGCAAGGAACGCCCGCCATGAAACCCAAGCACCCCGACATCACCGTCGAACTCGCTGGCCATGACGGCAATGCCTTTTCCGTTCTCGGCCGCTGCCGCAAGGCGGCGCAGGAGGTCGGCCTGCCTGAGGATGAGATCGCCGCTTTCCTGGCCGAGGCGGTGGCGGGCGACTACGATCACCTGCTGCAAACCACCATGCGCTGGTTCGATGTTCGCTGAGGACTTTATTGCACACGGTCCTGTGGGGCACGTCGATCAGGGTTTCAATATCGCTCACGCGCTCACTCCGAGCCTTTCGGCCACATCCTCGAACCCCGGATCCGCTGCATAGATGCCCTCGAACTGGCGCCGGGCGCGGGCGCGCTGGCCGGTCTCGTGATAAAGCACCGCGCGATCATAGCGGATCTGGTGCAGAAGCGCCTCGGGCCTGTCCTTGCGGCGGCGGTTGGCCAGCGTGAACACATCGATGGCCGCATTTGGAAGACCAAGCGCGCCCAGCGCCTTGCCGCGGTAGAGCAGGATCGCCGTGTCGAGAGGGGTTTCGTTTTCGACATGGGTGCTGGCGCGTACCACCCTGTCCATCAGAACCCGGTCATCGGGCGTATCGAGCGCAAGCTCGGCGAAGGACAATAGCACCATCGGGTCGGTAGGATCGATCGTCATGAGTCGCTCTATATGCGCGAGCGCATCGCTAAGGTGGCCCTCAAGCTGCGCGATCTCGACCAGTGCCAGCCGTGTGCCGCGTTCGCGCGGCAGAACATGGGCAAAGATGTCTTCGGTGATCGGCAGGCTGGCCTGCGCGGCGATCTCGTATTTTTCAAACAGCACGCCCAGATCGTCAAGGCGGTCCAGCGCATGCTGGAAATGCGCCTTGGCGCGGTCAAACTCCTCACGGCGCAGACGGATCATACCGGCCATCCATGCGGCGTCTGGCAGATCGCGCGCCTCTTCCAGCGCCGCCAATGCGGCGTCCTGATCGCCGTCATTGATGGCGCGAATGCCGTCGATAAAACGCCGCTCTTCAGCTGGCATCATCAGCCGCTGGAAGAACCCGAGGGTCAGCTTGTCGCGTTGCGGCACCGCTGTTGCTGGCGCAGCTCCACCGCGACCGGCACGTTTGCTGTCATGGACGGTGTAGAACAGACCCGTCCCCGTAAGACCCGCCGTCGCCCGGTTGCCGCGCGGGCTGATCGTGTATTTCGCGCCGCGCGGGCCGAGTGACAGCGACGCCGTCGACTTCGACAGGTTCAGCGTGACCCCGGGGGCCAGGCGGATGCGGCGCCAGAAGCGGAAGGGCATGCTCAGGTGCCGTGCGCATCGGCGTTGATCCGATCCAGCGTGTCCAGCGCATCTTCAAGCGTTTTCACCGCACCGAACGTCTCCGTCTCCGTCATGTTCGGGTTCGACCGGATCGCCTGCATGCCCTGCACCAGCGCTTCCCGCACGGCCGCCCCGCGATCCGGCGCGCTCAGCACGATCTGCCCCATCAGGATCTGGATCAGCATTCCCTGCGCAACCAGCTGGCCCGCGAACACCTGCGTGTCGTCGCTTTTTTTCGTCATCGCCTCATCCACTGCTATTTGCCAGAATTCCGCACGTTCGTTCTGCAATGCCACGCAGTTGTAGACCAGAAGCCGCGTAGGATGGAACCGGCAGCTTGTCACGCAGTCGCGCGAGGAGCGCCTCGATCAAGCCCGGAGGTTGAAGCCCCAACCATTCGAAGGGCTACCGCCCCGCAACCAGCCATAGGTCAGAAAACAGATGAAGAGACGTGAAGCCGGACTTTGAATGGGGGGTGATTTCAACCGCTCACCTTCCTGGAACCGCTGCTTCAATCCATGGGTGCTGTAGAAAGCCGAGAGGCATACCCGTCAAGGAAATCCGCCAATTCGGCCACGCGCTCACCGCCGAGCTCTCGCGATGCCTGAACCTCGTCCAGCGCGCGCTGGGCCTTGTCTGTGGTCATCCATCCGGTCTCTTGCGTATCGGGTGCGGACCAGCGCTCGCGTAACCATGCTTCAAACCGCGACCGATCTTCGGGCGAGAGCAGCTCGGGCGCGTGAAACGCCACCAGACGGCGGCCAAGCTGGCGCAGGCGGACATCATCAAGTGCGGCAACGATCTCTTGACGGCGACGCCAGTCGACGCGCTGAAATTCGGCAAGCAGGGCCTTGTCTGCATGGCTGTAGAACCCGCCGAAGATCTGCTTCTCCACCGGGTGCGTCGGTGCCGCAGGGTCCTCGGGGAACCGCGCGGCCAGCGCCTGTGCCACTCGCGCCCGGAAGTCGGGCGCGGATGCTATGATCTCCGCGCGCTGAGCCTGAACGGCGGTGGGTGCCGGCACCGAAAGCAACGCGGGTGATGTGTTCACAGCGAGGCTGCGGATGATCTTCGGCGTGGCGTCCGCCGCGGCGAAGATTGTTGCGTCATCGGCGGTCAGGTAATCGGCGGGATCTGCAGTATCCAGGTCGAAGAAGGCGGCCTGATTGGGGTTGCCGGTCGAATAGCCACAAAAGCAGCCGATCGTTGCACGGGGCACTCCGCCGCCAAAGCGTTCGACCAGCGCCAGGGGCTGGAATGCCTCAAGGCGGGTCTGCACATGCCTCTTGTCGCGATTGCCCTGCAGCTCGGCCCACAATGCCGGGGCGCGCTGGGCGATCAGACGCGCAATATGGATAGTCGCCTCGACATCGCCGAGCGCGTCATGCGCATTGTGAGCGGTGAAGCCATTCAGCGGCGCGATCATGTCAAGTTTGAAGCGCACACGACCGGACGCGTCGATTGGCCAGTGAAACAGGTCCGGGTGGCGGTGCCAGACAGCATAGAGTGCCGTCAGCACATCAAAGCGCGTATTCCCGTTGAATTGGGTGGCAAAAACGTCGGGCTGCAGGTTCTGATAAAAGGCCTGGCGCAGCATTTCCTCATCGAAACGGATGCTGTTGAACCCGGTCCAGGTTGCTGGCGACCAGCGGTCGATCAGGGCGCCGATATCCTGCGTGAACTCGAACAGCGTCGGCAGGGCCGGGTCGAGCAGCTGTCCCGGGCGGACGCCAGTCACGGCCAGCGCCCACGGCGACGGGATGATATGCGGGGCAATCCGACAACGAAGATTGATACGCTCGATCTCCCTGAATGCATCATCAGTCAGGATGGCCGCGAATTGCAGGGGCTGATCGAAGGCGGGCGAGGTGCCGGTGGTCTCGAGATCGTAGAATGCAAATGCCATACGGCAGCATAGCTCACGCCGCATACGTCGTCAGCAGCAATGGTCGGCAATTCCTGCCTGCGCCGCGTCGAAAGGGGAAGGATCAGGTTTCCTTTCGCGACTCGACCAAACTCCATCGACATGAGAAAAGATGCCTGGCGCGCGCCGCCATTCCTCTTGTCCCGACACGGATGTGATGTTGCTGCGACCTGTCATGATCCTCAGCATGCTCTTTGTCCCGCTGCCGGCGGCCGCGCAGACAATCACGCGCGTCGCCAGGGCGACCGACAGTGACACGCGCGCGATCCGGGGGACATACTGCCGACAGCGTAGCATCGATGCTGCCGAAAGCCACCAGCTCTCCACACAGGCCTTTGCTGGGCGTACTCGGCGCGGAAAACGCGGCCCATGAAGCCACAGTCCGACAGCACGACCGAGGTTCTGGCGGGTCTGGTGGAGCGGGTCACCTTCCACAACGCGGAGAACGGCTTCTGCGTGTTGCGGGTCAAGGCCCGGGGGCATCGTGATCTGGTAACCACGATCGGGCACGCGGCCATGATTTCGGCCGGAGAATGGATCACGGCCTCGGGCACTTGGCTGAATGATCGCAACCACGGGCTGCAGTTCAAGGCGCACTTCCTGAAGACCTCGGCACCCTCGACAGTCGACGGCATCGAGAAATACCTCGGCTCAGGCATGATCCGCGGCATCGGGCCGGTCTATGCGAAGCGGCTGGTGAAGATGTTCGGCAAGGACGTCTTCGACATCATCGAGGCCACACCCGCGCGCCTGCGCGAGGTCGATGGTATCGGCCCGAAGCGCGCCGACAAGATCACTTCTGGCTGGGCCGATCAGAAGGTCATCCGCGAAATCATGGTATTCCTGCACGAGCACGGTGTCGGGACCGCGCGCGCGGTGCGCATCTTCAAGACCTACGGCACCGATGCCGTTCAGGTGATGAGCGAAAACCCTTACCGGTTGGCAAAAGACATCCGTGGCATCGGGTTCCGAACCGCCGACCTTATCGCCGAGAAGCTCGGCATAGAGAAAACCGCGATGATCCGGGTGCGCGCGGGGATTTCCTTCGCCCTGACAGAGGCGATGGGCAATGGCCATTGCGGTCTGCCGCGGGCAGAGCTGATCGGGCTTGCAGAAAAGCTGCTCGAGGTGCCTTCGGCGCTGATCGAGAGCGCCTTGCAGGAAGAACTCGTCGAGGAGACGGTCACGGCGGATCGGGTGGCCGATGAAGACTGCGTTTTCCTGACCGGGCTCTATCTGGCCGAGCGGGGCATCGCCGAGCAGCTCAAGAGGGTGCGCTCCGGCCCTCTGCCCTGGCCCGAGGTCGATGCCGACAAGGCATTGCCCTGGATCGAGAAAAAGACGGATCTGACGCTCGCCGCCAGCCAGGCTGAGGCGATCCGGCTGGCGCTGAAGTCGAAGATCATGGTGATCACCGGCGGTCCCGGTGTGGGCAAGACGACGATCGTCAATTCCATCTTGCGCATCCTTGCGGCCAAGCATGTGAAACTCCTGCTCTGCGCGCCCACGGGCCGGGCGGCCAAACGGATGTTCGAGGCCACGGGGATGGAGGCGAAGACCATCCACCGGCTGCTGGAATTCGACCCGAAAGCGTTCGGCTTCAAGCGCAATGACGACAATCCCCTCGACTGCGATCTGCTGGTCGTTGACGAAAGCTCGATGGTCGACGTGCTTCTGATGCAGTCGCTGATGAAAGCCGTGCCCAGCGCGGCGGCGCTGCTGATCGTGGGGGATATAGATCAGCTGCCCTCGGTCGGGCCGGGTCAGGTTCTGGCCGACATCATCGGCTCGGGCGCCGTGCCGGTCGTTCGGCTGACCGAGGTGTTCCGCCAGGCGGCACAGAGCAAGATCATCACGACAGCGCATGCGATCAACGCAGGTCGCATCCCGGATCTCGCGCCGCCAGAGGGCGAGGCGGATTTCTACTTCGTGCCGGCCACCGATCCCGAGCAGGCCGTGCCACGGATCGTCGAGCTGGTTGCTAAGCGCATCCCCCGCCGGTTCGGCTTTGATCCGATCAAGGACATACAAGTTCTCTGTCCCATGAACCGCGGCGGGGTCGGCGCGCGCTCGCTTAACATCGAGTTGCAGGCCGCGCTGAACCCGGCAGGCGAGAAACGTGTCGAGCGGTTCGGGTGGACCTTCGCCCCGGGCGACAAGGTCATGCAGATCGAGAACGACTACGACAAGGACGTCTACAACGGCGATATCGGCATGATCGAGGATGTCGATCTGGACGAGGGCGAGGTGGCGGTGGATTTCGATGGGCGGAAAGTGACCTTCGTGTTCGGCGAACTCGATACGCTGGTGCCCGCCTACGCTGCCACAATCCACAAAAGCCAGGGCTCCGAATACCCCGCAGTCGTCATCCCGGTCATGACCCAGCACTACGCCATGCTGCAGCGCAACCTGATCTATACCGGCGTCACTCGCGGCAAGAAACTCGTCGTTCTTGTCGGCCAAAAGAAGGCGGTCGCGATCGCCGTGAAAAATGTCTCAGGGCGCAAACGGTGGTCAAAGCTGGGCGAGTGGCTCGGCTCGGCAGGAGTGTCGGGCAGCACAACGCGCGAGGTTCGTTGAAATTGCCTGTTCACAGACGCGAAGGGCGTGAACTGCCGTTCCCCACGTCTAGCTCGAATGTCCGTGATGCGCAGAAAGCGGGCCTTGCAAACGTAGCTCTTTGACGGTTTCAGTCGGCGTTTCATGCTGCGATGCCGCGTGCAGAAGCTGACGTTCGGTGCAGGCGTATCATCCAAGCACAGCCGACGGGCAGCAGTGCGGACGAAGTGTGCTTTCGCTGGGTGCGCACCAATGGCGGCAGTGCGAGCTTCGCTTCCGTTCTGCTACTGCAAGGCTCTTGATTAATCGGCTCTTCGGATAGCGGACGCCCGGCTTTTCACCGGGCGTGCACTGCCCGTATCAGGCGGGGATATCGTTCGGCCGGTGGCGGCGGATTGCGGCCTGACCGGCCAGTCCGGTCAGGCCGAGTAGAAGACCGGCGGGGAGCGGCACCGGCGCGACGTCGACAGGGATCGACTCTCTGCACGTCAGCTTTTTTCGTGACGATAAGGGGGCAGTCTGTGCGACGGCCTCAACCGCCTCCGTCGTCCGGTCATATCCCCTTCTCGTCAAGGAATTGACCGATGGCCCCGACGCAGACTTGCCAGGCGGGTTCGCTTTCGACGAGGATGTGATTGCGGCTTTCAAGGGGAACGAAATGCGCGTCCGGGATTCCGGATGCCACGGCCCGACCGATGTCGAGCGGGATCCGTTGGTCGTGCCGTGAATGCAGCACAAGCGTGGGCACCTCGACCTGCGCGAGTCGGGGGCGCACGTCGATATGACCGAACGCGTCCTGAAACCGGGCCGCGTTGCGGGGCGAAGTGGTCTGGCGCTGGAATTCGTCGAACCAGTCCAGATCTTCCGGCGTCGCCTCGGGCATGAAGGTCTGGCTGAAAATATGCCGGTAGGCCGCATTGTCGGTGCCCCAGCCGAGTTCGGTCAGGGTAATAACCGCCTCACGCCGTGCCTGCTCCTCGGGATCGGCCAAGTGCCGCCATCCGGCGGCATAGCCACCGATCAGGATTAACCCCGACACACGTTCGGGATGGCGCACGGCATATTCGATGGAGACCGACGCGCCTTGCGAGATCCCGAGCAGAGGAAAACGGTCGAGCCCCAGCTTGTCGGCGACAACTTCGAGATCCTCGACGAAGGCGTTGAAGCTCAGGTCGGCGACGTCCCAATCCGACAGGCCGCAGCCGCGCCCGTCGTAGCGGATGAAAGTACGACGGTGGGCGATCTCGGCGAAGCTGCGCCCCCAGATCGGGCTATTCCAGTCGAACTCGAGATGGGTAAGCCAGTTCGCGGCTTTCAGCAGCGGCGGACCGTCCCCGAGCGTCGCGTAGGCGATCTTGGCACCGTCCCGAACCTCGCAGAAGCCGATCCGCTGGGCGCGCAGGGACGCGGCCTTGCGGTGGGCGATCCGCTCCTCCGTCGGAGTTGCGGGAGGTGTCGATATGGCCTCAGCGTGACCCTTTTTCCGAGACAGCGTGTCTTGGGTGCCCGCGCGCGCTGGTGCGTCGGTGTCCTCGGAGACAATCGCGGAAGGGTCTGAAAGTTGCCAAAGCCGGTGCCACTTCCGCGCAGCCATCGGGGCCATGTCGGGATGCAGGGCCAATCGCTCGAGGACAGCGACATGCGCCAATCGCGCATCCTCGCGCTCTGACACGAGCCACGCATCGAACGCTTCATCGCCAGCCCCGTCCAGACCATCGAGAAAGACCCGGTCGAGCCGCTCCGCCATCGCTGTCAGCTGAGCGATGCTCGGCGTGTCGTCGACGTCGCGCAGCCGCGCGTAGATCGTCTTTGTGTCCACCTCCACGCTCCGGGTGTCGAAATGGACGCGCTCCCGATCCGCGACGATGCGCGAGTCTTCCGCCGCGCCGCCCGCGCTGCGCAGCTTGCTCAGCGCCCAGCGCAAGGCCGCTTTCGGATCGTCGGGCAGATCCCAGAACAGCTCGCAGAGGCGCTCGCGTCGGTGCGGACGATCGGTGGCCACAAGAAAGGCCAGCAGGGCCCGAGCCTTTTTCGACGCAGGCAGTGCGACTTCGCTTCCATCCAACGTGACGCGCAGTTCGCCCAATAGCGAGATCTGAAGATCTTTTTGCATGCTCAGCTCCAAAAAAATCAAAAACAACGGTCGGGGCGCGCCATAACCACGGGCTGCACAACGGTGGCAACAACGGTCAGGGCTCAATTCAGTGCCAACAGCAGCAACCCGAAGGTCGCTGCATAGCGCAATCATGGAGCAGAACGATGAACCAGACCAGACTTGTTGCCGCCCGAGCCCCGCTGATCGTCGATCCCGCGACCTTGGCCGAAGACCCGCATGCTCGGTTTGCCGAATTGCGCGAGAATCATGCGCTGATCCAGTTGGGCGAGGGGCAGTACATGGCCCTGCGTGCCGAGCATGTTCTGCCGCTGCTGACGGACCCGCGGACCACGCAGATCGAGGGCAAGGACTATGTGCGGCTCCGGGGGATTCCCGACGGCGCGACGGCGCGCCTTCTGCGCGATCTCTTCCTGTTCGCGAATGGCGACGCGCACCGAAGCAGGCGGGGTCTCTTTGGCCGCAGCTTCGCGCACAGCACGATGCGCGACATGCAAACCGAGATCCGGTCGGTCGCAGATGCGATCGTCTCCGATCTGCCGCGCGGCACGTCCTTCGATTTCGTCGCGCGGATGGCGGCGCGGGTTCCGGCGGACATGATCGCGGGGATCCTCGGCCTGCCACGCGCGGACGCGCCATACTTCGCGAGCCGGGTTTGTGAACTCGCCCCCGCAGTCGCACCGATCTACCCGATCGAAGACCACCAGAGAATCGAGGAAGCGGCGGGCCAGCTCTTCGACTATGTCGGCGATCATATGGTGGATCGACTGGTGGCGCCGCGGGACGACATGCTGTCGTCCCTGGTCGCCAGCTGGCATGCCAGCCAAGAGATCCCGTTTGACAGCCTCGTGCACCAGGTCCTGGGCATCATCATCGGCGGCACCGACACGACACGCGCAGCGTTCGCTATGCTGGTGGCGCTGCTGCTGGACCATCCCGAGCAATGGGCGGCGATCCGGGACGATCCGTCTCTGATCCACGGTGCAGTGTCAGAGGCGATGCGCTTCGACCCCTCCGTCGGCTCAATCCCGCGGTTCACCACCGCCGACCTGGAGATCGGCGACATCACATTGCCGGCAGGCGTGGCCGTGCTGGCCAGCACCATGTCCGCGATGCGCGACCCGACGCTCTATTTGGACCCCGACCGGTTCGACATCCGTCGCGACCATCCCCGACTGCACCCGGTCTTCGGCAACGGCCCTCATCGATGCATCGGCCAGATGCTGGCACGGCTGGAGATGCAGGAGGGCCTGGCGGCCCTGATCTCCGCCGCCCCCGGCATCGAGCTGGAGACGGCGCCCCGCATGACCGGCTTCGGCGGCATCCGCCAGATCACACCGATGCTGGTCCAGATACCCTGAACTCCGATGCAGTCGAAGCCCCGGTCGGCGGGCTTTGCCTCCCGCTTTCCAGATCTCAAAAGGCAGGTACCTTTCATTGCAAATCTCAGTCACCACTCGCCGTGATATTCGGATCCTCGCCGTCTCTGGCCGGATCGATCTCTATTCCGCCGGATCATTCTACGATGCACTCGTCGAGGCAGTCGGGGATGCCCAGGCGGATCTCGTCATCGACCTGACCGGGGTCGTCCGCCTGACCAGCGCAGGGATGCGCGGCCTCGTCGTCGCCGCCAAGCTTCAGCAATCCGCCGGGCGCGCGATACGGCTCTGCGGTGCGACCGCCGCGATAAAGACGTTTCTGAGGGGTCGCGGGTATGACCACCTGCTGAAATTCGAACCGACCATCGAAGACGCCATCAAGGCGCTCACGCCAGCACACGGCGAGGGCGTGGCCGTCATGACACAGGGTGTGGTCGGTGTCCGCACGTTGTCGGCACATCCGTCGGATACCGCCGATGCGGAGCTGACGGTCGATCAGATCCTGCAGGCGCTGCGTCGTGAGAATGCGCAGTTCTTCCTCACTTCCGGACGCCTTGCGCCGGAAGGGGACGGGGCGGATCGGCTTCTGACCGATTGTCCTGTGGTGTGTCGACATCTGACCCGGGCCTGAGCGCAGCATCGCGCCGAACGCGAGCACCCCGAACACCACTTCCTCAGGTTCCACACCGCACCTCGGACTTGCGTGTGCGGATGGGGCCTGTCGGCCGACGAACTGGGGCGAGATCCCTGAGACTTCCACCAATACCTAACACAAAAGGAAACAAGAACATGACCTACTCTCCCTACGATGCTCCCGAGAGCGGCACTGATGCGAGCGGGCGCGTGACGGCCCGGGCAGTCGGTACAATTCACCGCATCGCACGATCGGTCCGCCAGAATCTTCGCAATCGCCGCGACTACCGGCACTTGCAGGAGCTCCCGGATTACATGCTCGACGACATCGGGCTGACCCGTGGCGATATCCGAAGCGCGGCCCGCCGCCTGCCGTTCTAGAGGGTGGTGGCCGCGGCCGCCCTCCTGCCATCACAACATTGAGAAAAGACGACGACCATGAGTATCACCGGCTTTGCCGACCCCGCCTAGTCCTCAGCTTCAGGTTATTTGACACGAGGACATTTCTCTGAATCACTGTCGAAAATGGTCGAGAGGTGATTGAGAT
>Ga0307979_1001371_pt1 | contig 17285 bp, 11 predicted proteins | sample OrgLakmetage1058_FD_201833 | JGI IMG/M metagenome (GOLD analysis project Ga0307979, IMG submission 201833) | Saline water microbial communities from Organic Lake, Antarctica - #1058 | ecosystem: Environmental > Aquatic > Non-marine Saline and Alkaline > Saline | place: Antarctica: Organic Lake...
ATAATCTATGTATAAAATTATGTTCAATGAAGAAGACTTATCCTGCTTACCGTGGCTTGAAGACATGAATTTTGTCGCCATCGTCAAGCGTGGTAGGCACATTCTTTCGCAGCTGGTTCCCGTTCACGAAGGTGCCGTTGGAAGACTGGTCAAAAGTATGGAGCACGTAATGAATTCAACCATACGGCAACATTCTGCTCCACTTTGCAAATGAAATCAGTTTATTTTTACAATGGTGTAAACATGAGAATTGAAGACTAGCGAATTGGCGACAACAATAGTATACCGTGTCGGTTAGGGTCACAACGAGCTCTTTGCCGCTCGCTGGGTCTGCTTCGAGGAGCTTGAACAAGCAGTGCCTGCCGGACACCCACGCTAAATCCAGCGTAGTCCAGCCTAAGTGCCGCGGTTGAGGATCCGTTGGTGCGTTGCGGCCGATGATGTGCTCCGGCTGCAAAAGCGTCGTTTTTTCCACCATTTCATGAACAACGCCAGAATAAGACCCAAACACCCAGGCAGTTAGAATGTCAAGGCAATAAGCTTATATCAGATGACAAGGATAAATGTCATGACAAAATTGTCGCCTTCAGCTTGCAATTAGGCGTATATGCTAGCTAGTAGCTGTTTACTCGCCTACAACTGTCACGCGGAACTTTCTCTTCACAAATACTTATTTGAGTACACGGGCAATAATCACCCGGCTAAGGTCGATTCGCGGCCCGGATGCTTTCCGCACCACATCTGAAGTTACAAACTGGCCGTCCTCGTCTTCTAAGCTGAGGAATGCGTACGGCTCCATCATGTTTTTGAACTGCGAGGACTATCCACTTCAGGCCCAGCAGGCCCAGCAGTCCAGCAGGATTTGCTTCATTTTTTTTGGGTTCCTTGCACTATTATAAAATGACAGAAAATGTGGCCTTTTTTTGTTTGAGCTTTGAGCTGGAGCCATTTCCCGAGCAACGATTATTTAAAACAAAAGGACTGATCACTTCCATGGCCACTCGGGCATATGTGCCTGATTAGCCCTTCTTCTAGTACAAGCAACTCTCCTTATCTAAGCTGCTTTGCTTTGTATTTCCGCCTGTTGGCCTTCTAACTCCGGCACTTCGGGACCTGTGTCAAATAGACAAACCGGCAGCTAAATGGGAAGGGGGGTTGCTTCTCGTTTCTTGCACAAGTGGGGATTCTCAGTTGCGGGTGACAGGAAGTCGTCACGTTTAGGAAGTAAGGGTTAAAATTCGGTAAATATTGCTAAGAGAACGAGAACGAGAACAAGGGTTTCATCTGCAAATAGACACCGCACACCGTCGCTGCTCATCTTGGTGCATATCCCTCCTGAAAACTCTAAAATCAGGTAAAAGAAGAAGGCCTTTACTGATGCCTTAATATTTGTCCAAATAAAATCTGATACTAATATTACGAAATTTCAAAAGAGAGATGCCTCGATGCTTCCTTCTACTAGAAACAAGGAAACGGCGCAATTGGCAGCACGCTTCGTGCTCTGTGAGCAACTGGTTTTCGCAAAGAAAAAAAGCGATTGCCTTTGCAATTCTTAACTGATATTTGTTTGTCGTCGTGTTTCTGTGTACGCGCACACAGCTTCACGCACGTGCAGTTGTTTAAGCGAGGAGTTTGCTCATCGCTGCACGCGTCGAAGTTGTGGCCACCTCCACGCATGAGGTGTGGACCGCAGCAGCCACCGCCGCAATGCTGGAAAGCTCTTCGCCAAACACCAGCTCGAGGAGCGCTACGGGCGGCTCTGCGGGAGCCTTCACTGGCCACTGGCTCCCGTCGCCGTCACCGTTGCCGTTCTCAAGGCTGAGCTTGTAAGCTTCGATTTGGGCTTCGCAGTCAGCGGCGGTCACTCCAAAACAAGCGCGGGCCAGAGGCTGGAGCTCGGTGAGGCGTGGGTCTTTGATCATGATAGGCGAGCCTTGCTCGTCCACTCCCACCAGGTACCGGAACCAAGTGGCCACGACAAAGGCGAAGAAGGGCACGGGGCGCCCGGCCGTGGCGTTTTCGAAGGCGGCGTCGCGCAGAGTGGTGCATAACTTCATCGACCCGTCTTCGGCCAAGCGTTGTAACGTGTCCTTGATGTACCTATTATGCGATGCAGCAAAGGTGGTAAAAGTTACACGCACATTGAAAAACGAGCAACCGCAAAGAGTGCAAACATTTTCTAAAAATCATGAAACTGTTTGTGTTTGTTTGGACATTTCATTCGAAGAAGAGTTCTTGAAAGCTCACATCAGCCTAGGTATGAGTTAAGTCCTTTTTGAAAGCTCGAATCATAGCCAAGGTAAGACTCACGGGTTCGAGAAGCGCTTGAGGAGGTCCACTTTATACGACGCGGTGTCTACTCCCGGCACGTCCGGCACGGTAGGGGTCGCCTCCTCGAACAACGCTGCGCAGAACGCCCGCACGGGGTTGGCCCCGGGGGCGATGGCTTCGCCCACTGTTGGGTCGGCGGCGACTGAGCCGGCGGTGCCCCGCCCCGCCGCCGACTGCACTTGCTCCGGGGTGAGGCCTGCCAGGTGCCACGGAGTTTGGTGAGGGTCCATGGCGCTGTCCACGTAGCGGTGCTGCATCAGGTAGGACGCATAAGAGATGGCGCTGTGCCCCGCGTTCAGCAGCCGCAGCTTCATCATTTCGTACCTGTAACGACAAAAAAAAACAGGGAAGGCAGCATCGACGTAAGTCTTGAGATCAAACACGAAAAATACCTGGTTGGAGCATGACAAAGTGTCCAGTATCCGAACGCAAAAAGCCCGTCTACTTCTTCAGCTTTTTTTTCTCTTTTAAAATGCCGACTGAACTCACGGGTGCACGTCAGGCACGAAGAGGGCGCCTTGGGTCTCCCAGGCAGGGCGGCCCAGGGTAAACTTGTCCTCGATCACCCATTGGGTGTACGACTCGGCAATCACCGGCCAGTCGTCGTCTACCCCCACCGTGTCGCGGACCAGCGCCCGAATCCCGTCCGAAAACACGTCGGGCCCAGCTTGGGGCGGCCTGTGGGCAGAATGCACGTGGAGTTAAGCGTCACATTCACACGAAGCTCGAAGTACTTGAGCTCTTAATCTGCTTGTCAAAGCACTTACACGTGCAGACATGCATCAACAAAAGTGCGGTGCCATGCGTGGTCTTTGGTGCACCAGAAACCATCGCAAGGGTTCTCTCTCACAGCACATGCTTACTTGGTCGCGGGCGTGATGCGGTCCACCATGGTGTTGGGGAACTCGCAGTTGGCCGCGGCCCACGCCGTGAGAGCTTCGTCGCCCCGGGCTTCCAAGAACTTGAGCACCATGGCCTTGGCCAAGTGGCCGTTGCCCGGCAAGTTGTCGCAGCTCAGCACGGTGAAGGGCGCCAAGCCACGGTCGCGGCGTAAGGCCAGGGCAGCGGCGATGGTGCCTACCGCTGACTGAGGGCGGTCCGTGGGGTCATCCAAATCGTGCCGCACCTGTGGTAACAACGACGGCAACCAGAGGGCAAAGAAACATCACAAAGAAGACAACGACGACGAACGAGGAAAGTTACGCCAGAGGGATAGATGAACTTGGTAGGCCGTAACGACGCTGCATGGCTCGAATTCGTTCATCCTGATTAATCGTCCTTGTGAATAGCAACATCGTCAATCTGCTCAGAGATAAGTGTGCCTAGTCTCACCAGAGGGTTGGTCATGTCCAGGTGGTTGTGCACGTCCAGGCAGTAGCCTTTCTCCGTGATGGTCAAGCTCACAATTCGAGTCTGAGGGTGGGCCAGCCGCAAAATCACCGAGCTTCCTGTAGGGTCGTCGGGGCCGTAAATGCAGTCGACCACGCTGCCAACTACGGTGCCAGTAGTGGACTCCGGGTCGCGTCCCAGCACGGTGAAGAGGCCGTCCTGAAGGGAAACGGGAAAAGGTGCCACAAGGGCAATTCCAAAAGAACTTGAGCACTAGCATTCACGACACAGAATGTCCGCCTTGATAGAGAGGTGCAGGTAATTCTCAAAGGTGTGACACTAGTTTTTCTTGTTCCCGGCCGCGACCAGAGGAAAACCTCTGTAATTACGTACTTGTTTCTTGAGGCAGTCCGCCATGGCGCGGTCCCACGGCATGAGCGCAATGCCCACAAAGGCCCACCGCTCGCCGCCACCGAGGGTCTCGTCGTCGATTTGGGCGTTGAGCACCTGACGATAACACACAGAGGTAGCTCTTTCAAACGCCACGAAGTTTCTCCTTCCGAGTTTCAAAATAGGGAGCAAACCCTACTAGTAGCGGCTAATATGTGCCTTCGCAGATGCAGAAGCTGTAAAGAACGGTCTTGCTTAAGTAAGGTGATGTGCTAGAAATATTCACTCCGCATCATTGCTCTCTCAACGCCATTGCTCCCACACATGTAATACCGACCTGGTGAGTGTACACGGCTTGGTGAGAGCGGTGAAAGCCTCCAACTCCGATGTGGCACAGCACTCCATCAAAGCCGTCGACAGCGCGTGCGTAAGCTGGCAAGGGCCGCGCGTTCGTCTTGCCTTGGTTTCGAATGTTGCGCGCAATGTCGGGCAAATTGGCGGCGCAGAGTGGCACGGAAGCCACTTCGCCTTCCATCGAAGCAAAAAAATCGCTGTCCGGATGCAGGAAGAAACGAACCCAGGACTCGCCTTTGGAGGCCGCAGCAGCTGCCTGAGCCGTCGACATGAGTCGTCCTACATTGCGAGTGCGTTGTCCTGTAGCTGCACTAGCACCTTTCGCGCCCGCGGACCCGCCTTGCCGCCAGTTGATGTTGCCGGCACGGAAGCCGGCTTCGCCAGTGGAACCTTCGCCAATGGGGGCGCCGAGGCCCAGCTGCCCGGTGGCACCCTTGACACCACCTGCACGCCAGTTGGCGTAACCAGCGCGGAATTCGTCCTATAAACAGAGTATTTCGCCCCGGGCATGCACGTACACATATTTATCGTAACAGCAAGGCAACATAGTGTACTACTGTAAGGCATTGTTGCTGCAGAGTTTCGATCCGAGATGAAGAACAAGCACCCTACTTCTGGTCATCCCGTCGTCAACACACTCACCTGCCGACGCTTCATGAGAACTAAATCGTCCATGCTGCTCGGCGGAGAACTCATGGTGAGAGCGAAGGGTGTATGAGGACGATGCAGAACTTCGTTGCCGCACGCCGGACTTGTCAAATGACGTTTTACAGATTCGTCGGAGAGGCAAGTAAGTGCGTTTTGCCTAATATAATGGTATCGAATCCACTGTGCTTCGTGCTTCAAGCAAGAAGGGGTGATCAGCCTTGCTTCAAGCAAGAAGAAGGGAAGAAGCAACGAAGCAACCACTGCAAACTGCGGAGTCTACAGGGTGACCGGCAAAATGATTCATCCCTTCATCTTGCAGCCAGCCTTTGGCTTGCAGCAGCAGCAGCACTTTCACGCGTTTTCACGTTTTCACTCTTCATTTCACTTGCATCATCACTTTCCTCATTGGCAGTTACAGTGCTAACCAGAAGTTAGATGCTCTAGCTAGCTAGCTAGGGAGAGATACGCTATGAGGTTGTTTTTTATTCGGTATTGATCCGCAGGGCATAATGCAATAACGGATGCAGCCTTCGAAAACATTAGCTCATTTGTCAGTGGACCAGCGACTTCGCATCGACCGAAATCGTTTGCAGGCAATAGCAAGGAAGCAGCAACGAGAGTCAAATGCAGTGAAACATCCACACCAGAACGCAGAATCTAGAGTCAAAGATGAATCCTTGAACGCACACTTATCGACTTCTGCCCAAGTTGAATCATCGACTGAGCTGCAGCATCTGCTTCAAGCGAATCCTCCACCACAGTTTCTTGAGTCACCGGAGATGCGGCAAAGTTCGTCAATGCTTCAGGCAGGAGACACGAATTTCACATGCCAGACGCTAAAAGATCCCGTGAAGAGTACCAAAAATGAAGCAATGACAAACATTTCTATTCCATCTGGGAGTAGGTGTTCGTCACATCCTGAAGACATGTCTAAAAAGCGAGCTCTGCCAGTCTCTTTCGGCAAAGGGAAGGAACAAGGCGGTTCATGCTGCGATAATAAGACGCAAACCGCTCCTGCTGTACCTAAAAAAAAGCGCATTCTTCCTGACTCGTTCAAAGGAATATCAATTGAAGCTCAACTGCCATCGTTGCGTTACTCACAAGAAATTTTATACTGCCGTACGAATGCAGAAGCAGTTCAAGCTGTAGCCCGATTGCGCGGATCCAAGGCCCTCGGCTTTGACATCGAGTGGTGGGTTACGTTTGAGCATGGGGTTGCGCCTCGTGGCGTCGCAACCATTCAACTTTGTAGTTCTGAATGTTGTGCAATATTTCAAACCAGCGGCTACTCGAGCATTCCGCTCGAGCTCGCTGCCCTCCTAGCCGATAAAGAAGTATTGAAAGTTGGTGTTGGGGCTTCGAGAGATGCCATTAAAGTAGCGGATGACCTCGGCATACCTGCATTTGGAGTCTTGAATCTTGAAGATATGATTGAGAAGAAGGTCAAACCAGATGGTTTAGACAGCTGCCTTGGAGGGAACTCATTGGCGACGCTTTGCTTGCGAGTGCTTGGCCGATCGCTGATCAAGCCATCTGCACTGCGGATTTCAAATTGGGAAGCGTCACCATTGAGTTATGAGCAGCTTTCTTATGCCGCGACAGATGCTTATGCAGGCTTACGTGTATTTGATGTGCTCTGTACTTGGCTCGACCGTCCTTCGCCTCCTCGTCCTCCAGAATGTCGTTCGTGAATCCTTCCGGCTGTTTTGCTCCCTGGGGTGCCCGTTTAACAAATACTGTAGCCGACTTTACACAAACAATTGCTCCTACGTCCTGTGCGAAACTTGCATGGGAAACATCAATCTGTACAAATTCTGTCAAATAACGAATTTGATTTCCTCCTGTTGACTCAAATCGTGATACCTGATACCAACGACAGGCGACAGGTACCTACCAAAGATAGTCTCCAGTGGCCAGACCAGCCATATAACTTTTTATCCAAATTAGTAATGTTGCAAGTGTATACACTGAGCAAAAACAGGAGAAAGCTAGAGAGGAAGCCACGTCGTAACTTTATATCAAGAGACCTCTTAGTTACGCCGTGCTCTTCAAGGTCTATAACATCCAAGAATTTCCATTCCGTATAAACTATTAACTATACTACAATTTATGATCTATAGATAAAAAATAACCCGGATATGGGGAATCATGACTATGAATCATATTCGTGATTTTAACTCGTGGCTTGTAACGTATATTCCAATGATATTCCAGATAGAGGATGGGGATATCTAGGGAGGGGGGTATTGCAACCCCAGAAAAAAAAAATGATAACTATACAAAGAAATAAAGAAAAGCCACTTCGTTTTCTCGTTGAATTGATCAACTTAAGGTCGTATACATGAAGAAGTCCACATACCCGCAGAAGAATGCCCCCATTCCCAATTTCTGTTCGAAATAAATTGCTTCCAGTCACTCCTAAATAAATGACCCTGGTCTCTCCGGCCTTCGACTTCAAAGACATCAAAACAGCACACCCTTGAACTTCATCCCACGGCTAACGGCTGAAGTTATGTCGATGAAGAAATGTTCTTTCGCGAAATAAATGTCTTCATCGTAAAAGCCACTACAGATATCCCCAACAAGCATCCGATTGCCAAGGCTATATGATGAGAAGTTGCCTCCTCGGATTCATCGTTTACTTCTTTCTCTGGCTCAGATTGCTCGGGGCGATCAGCCTGATTGAACAATCGTGAGTCCAACGCATCTTTAGCCTGCTCGGGCAATTCGATCGAAAAATCATCCATGGCCGCATCGCGTTGCTCATCCAAAGCATCAGAGAGAGAGTTCGAAATGGCTTCAGATATCGAGGCATCAATTTCTTGCGAAATCGAGTCGAAAATTTCATTGAACACTTCAGCATCAGCTTCCTCTGACAGAGAAGGGGGGTACTCACCATTGATCTCCAAATTCGCAAATGAGGAATTTTGATCAATTGTTGTAGTAGCTTCATGATCCGCCAATCTGGAAAAAATAGGATTTTGAAGAGATGAATTGATCCAGTTTGCAAGTCGGCGCACTCCGCCATCATGGCGACTTCCTTTGTATGGAAACCACCCGAAGCTTCCTCCCTCTTCGTCGTCTTTTTCTGACTCAGGCTCTAGCAGGGAACGCATGCGACCGGCAGTAGCCAGCCCTAAAGCAAAGGGCACTTCAGGGTCATCCTTCGCATGGCAAAGTAGCATCGGTGGTAGGACGCTTCCAGCCGGTGCGTTTTCGAGCAAATTCCAAAGCGTGCTGTCATCAGCTGTGCCACCACCAATACAAAAAGTACCTCCTAAATGAATTTGATCGACGACCTGGTTGTGTTCTTGGCTGAGTGCAAGGCGAATGCCAATTTGAAATGCCGCGCTTCCACCGCTTCCAAGACCACCAATTATTATGCGATGAGCTGGTGTTCCCTTCTTCACGATCTGTGATATCAGAGTCCTCATTTCTTGGCACAGTCCATCAATGTCAGCAGCGTTTTCATCGTTATACCACTCGCGAGCATCCGACAGTGGGCTTGTACCACTGTCAGGGAAAACAAAGGCTGTGCCACTCGTTTCCGTCAAAAGACGCCCGCCCCACTGCGTGTCTACCCACGTCTTGGCAAGCTGCCCGCTTTTACCACTGGGGTGTAAAAATATGACTACAGCACTTGGTGGATTTGTTACAAACCAATGTATTGAGCAAGCGCTTCGGCCAGGTCCACGTGGTTCTAAAACATCCGAAACTTCCGTCTGTTCATGCACGGATTCGGCTGAGCCAGTAGTGTCTGGCTCAGGGGCCTCTTTTGAAGCGAATGCCTTCGACCTATCGATAATTTTGAGCGGCGCAGCCGTAACGACGGCGTCTCCTTCGTCATGCTGGCTTTCTACGAGCACCGATGCGGATTTTTCTGGCCCAACATCGAACTTACGATCGAGGCGAGACGCGACAAGAAATATACTTGGCGTCACCCAAGTGCCACAGCTGCACTGAGATCCTGACCAGTTCCACCCACCTAGGCGGGTCCCACACTTTGGCCCAGGGCATAACAGTGGGCCTTCCACACTGTCCATAGCACTCATCCATTCAAGGGGTTCGGCTAAAAAGAGGGAAGTGCATTTTGACGACCCTGACGTACTTCGGTGCGACATGGTATGCTTAGACAAATTCTTTTGGTGGCTTTCGTCAATATCGCACTCGTTGCATACTCTGGCGTGACAGAGGCGGCAGTACCATGAAGACGACATGATTCAGATGGTCTTTCCAGGTTTTAAATGTGTATCTGTCGACAAGTTGTTGAACAAATTACAATGGCGTTTCTACCTAAGGTCACGGTAAGTAAATCGCACAGAATATCCTAGATATATATATGTTATATCTCACAATTAGCCAGCTATGCTAGACAAGTGTGGGTTGACAAACTAACTTTGAGGAACTTTATATATTCATGATACTCTGTTATGTTGATGAGCGCTGAACGAGGTGAAGCCTAGAAGCAAAGTTAGAAGAGAGGAGCTTGACAGCAGGAGCTGCACTGCTGCAGTTATTACTTAGCTACCTACCTACCTTCAGTGTTACTTGAGAAAGGATTCAGCGAGTCAGATCGGAGAGACAGCAGCGAGCAGCGTGGCCTCTAAACTGCACTGTATGTCTGTACTGTATGTAGTCCTGTCTGTAGTACTGCTGTACGGTACATGCACTATACTCCTCTATTCTTCAAGCGGCTGATGACTTGAAGAACCTTCTATATCCCACTGTGTACTTGCCAAATTTACATAATTTACATAATGCATAAAAAATTGCGTGTAGTCGGGGATGTGTGCCTGAATGGCTCCCCTGCTTGTATTTGCTCTTCTCCTGGTGTAAGATGCTTGTTTTGTTTTTCTGCCTGTTAGCCTTCTAATTCCGGCCCATCGAGGCCTATGTTGAATGAAGAGGCAATCCAGTGGCCTGGTTAGTCAACTGCTATATAATCTTATTGATATAGCTGCACAAAAAAAGATTATAGCAGCCTCGAAGGCGCAAATTATTCCATGAGTTGAGAATAATAGTAATAGTAGCACCCATCCGGCCTGCTCACGCCAAGCTTTACTCGAATGGCCGATTTCTTTTTGACACTGGCCCCGACGGGCCGGAATTAGAAGGCCAACAAGCAGAAAAACAAAGAAAAAGGTAGCTTATAATAGGAAAGGAACCAATACTAGAAGAGGAGTAAATCAGGTTCACATGCCCGAGTGGCCATGGAAGCATGGAAGTGATGGTGGCGATCGATCCAAAGTGGCACACTCTTCCGTGCTCTGAGAGTGCTGCTCGAGAGAAGAGTTCCCGCCCGCAGAGCCACAGAGGAGTGGACTGTGGACTATTACGAAGTTTCTCATGTGATCCAGTAGAAGATTCGCTCATCCCTGAGCAATTTTGTTACCCCATTTGCGTGCAAGGTTCTGCCTGAAGAAGCCTTTGGCTTCCGATAAGCCGATTTCTTTGTACTCTTTATTGTGCACATGTCGTAGGATATATGAATGCGAGAGAAGAGTTCCCGCCCGCAGAGCCACAGAGGAGTGGACTGTGGACTATTACGAAGTTTCTCAGGTATTCCAGTAGAAGATTCGCTCATCCCTGAGCAATTTTGTTACCCCATTTGCGTGCAAGGTTCTGCCTGAAGAAGCCTTTGGCTTCCGATAAGCCGATTTCTTTGTACTCTTTATTGTGCACATATCGCAGGATATATGAATGCGCAAGTATATCATGAATGTGCTCCGTTCGCATATTTGCCGTATGTTGAGTGCGTACTTACGCGAAGAACAAAAGCATAACTGTATGAAGGAATAATTCCAATCGATTTGACTGATCAACGCGTAATGTTGCCAGCCCGAAGATAATTAAGTGAAGCACTGTGGTGTTGTATTCATGTCTATCGTAATTCAGGTAATTATATATTTAAAAGGCGAAATACTATTTTGGAAGTGGATACTTGCCGAAGTCACGATAAACTGATCGGAGTTTATTTTTTATAAGGCAAGACAATACAAGCATACCAGCGATGGTCGGAGCCTAAATCTCCTTCTCTGAGCTCCTGAGACATGGTGGTTTATATGTAAAATGGCATAAAGCAAGAATACAATCTGCAAATCGATTCGGATTTTTTTCCAGCTTAAAGTACCCGGAAAAATGTTTCTTCAATAATGGAAGCGAGCACTTGGGTCCTGCCCACTGACTTCTGATGAATGTAATCTATAGAAAAGCAGCATATTGGCATATCGCCCTCAACACAATTTCTCCGCAGCATTTTTGAACACGCAGCAGGTATCGTGCAGCCTTCTGACAATTACAGCTTTACCCTCAGTCTTTCAAGTGTTTGCACTCGTTTGAGCTTAAGTTCAGCTTTAAACTTATCGTTATTTCTTTTGGTGAAGGAAAGACGCATTCTTCATTCTGCCATGCAGCTCAAAATCACTACTATTCACAACAAAGTAGGTATCACCTTTGACTGTATTGCAATTGTATATGCCCCTTATAATATTTGACTGTTCACGCAAGGATACGTAAAACGTAAAAACCCATGAAACTTGAACATAAGTACACTTCTACCAAACGATTTTTCTTTTAAAAAATGAATTATAATTTTGTACGTGCGCACACTAGAACGTTTGTAAGTACCATGATGATACTCAGTGTACAGGAGTTACCTTACAGCAGTAGTGGGTCAAAGATGGAAGGTCCGTTCTTTTCGATGTCCTATCAAGAACAAGAAGTGAAGATTGACGAGTCTCTTGTCTTTCGCTACAATCCACCTTCTTGTGCTGTCGAAGGCACACACCATGGCACACAACGAAAATTCGCCAAGCAAGTCGAAAGCAAAGTCATGCAGTAAAAGATGCTCGATGTGGTTCAGTGATGCTATATTCGCATGTTTCTGCGGTGGTTTTCTGAATCCCAGAGGTGAAGGAAGCAGAAAGTTTTATGAAGTACTGGATGTGCCAAAAACGGCAACACATGATGACATAAGGGTCGCTTACAGGGCAAAGAGTCTTCAATACCATCCTGATAAGTTGAGGCAGAGAGGAGAAACACTGAGTGAGTCTAATGCTGAAGAATTCAGGAAAATAAAAAGAGCTTACGAAGTTTTGTCGGATCCATCCCGCAGAAAAACTTACGATACGCTTGGCATCAATGGTATTGAATTGAAGGAAGAACCGACTACTTTCTTTTCTGATCAGTCCAGGATGGAAACCATGATAGCGAAAGCAGACAAACGAGCCTACTTTGTGATATTCCTTTCATTCTGTTTAGCCTTGGCTTACCTTGTAGTGACCCCGGTACTTCTTGCTCTACAAGTCGATAATACTATAGACATCAAGTGGTCACTAATCTTCTTGCCGCTTTGGATAATTTATGGCTTCATTTTGATTGCAGTCTTGCTCGGTAAGTATGAAATATTATTCTCTCAGATGCTGATTTCTTTTCTGCCCTCTATCAGATCATGATGTAATTTTGCGTGAAGAGACATGATGTAATTCTGGCTCAGTTCATTCATTACTCTCATAAATTTCTTCTTTGCTTTTCAACTATCCCAGCGGTGGCTCGTGGAGAGACGGATCGCCCTGAAGGATTAGCTGATGACGCTGTTTGGGAAGACACGGACCCACTTCAAGCTCGACAAATTGCACTCGTTGTTTTTACACTCTTTGTCCTATTTCAAGTATTGATCATTGTCAAACTTGATGGTGGTCTAGAAGACGCTTCTTGGATGGTTGTACTCATACCATATTATGCTTTCGAGTTGTGCCTTATATATGGGGCCTTCCATGCACGAAACGCTGCAGAAGAGTCTATGAATATCAACGAGATGGCGGCGGCTACAAAGGCAAATAACACGGGCGAAGAAGAAGGCAACTTACTGGGCACGAATCTTGGTTTTGAAGAGCTCCAAATGGCTGAATTGAGAAGGCAGCAAATGCACGTTGCTCATATGCAATTGGTTTTCTACTCTTTTCGCTTGCTGCAAGTCATACTTATTGGGCTCAAGGTGTCGTTTGTAATCGAAGCTGGTTGGTGGGTAGTGCTGATTCCTTCAATGGTCTATGTTTGCCTTCTCTGCTGTGCATGTACTAATGACCGGGCTGAGGCAGTGCACGCAAAGCAGTCATTGGATGATCTCGAACAAGAACGTCCACCGTTGGCTGTTCCATCGCTCAGAGAGACGCTTGAGCGAGAGTACCAGAAGTCTGAAAAGGTTAGATGAGAATGATACAGTTGCACTGTGTTTTATGCATGATTATATCGGTCTGTCTAATGCGTTTCCTTGCAGGCAAGGAAGTTCGAACATCACAGCAAACAAGGGGCCAGCGAATACTTCAGCTGCTGCTGTTGGTCCTTGTATGTGCTTCTCTTCGGGTTTTACCTGAACAATCCGGATGACGACGACTTTTCCTTCTTCTACTTCTATTTGCCGTGGGCAATCTTGATATGTACACCAATTCTATGCATTTGTCTACTCTCTTTTTGTCGAGGCTTCGGTGCTCTTCCCGATGAAGCCGAAGATGGTGGGATGGGTCCTTATGCTTCGAGCGAAATTTATATCGATATTAATGGCCTTGACGCGACGCGAGTTCAAGAATCACTACGAGAAGTTGGAATAATGACTTCGCAGATGAACACGGCTCGAACGCATATTGTTGTGAACGTAGAAAATGGACCTGCAGCGCAGGCAGTTATCCAAAATATGCGGGTTGAGCAACAGAGCACACGGAAAAGCGATACAGTACCAAATTATTCTCAAGAAGTGATTGACGGAACAACGACAGAAAGGAGCAATGACCCGAGTATTGAAGACATCGATTGAGTAAATATGGATATACTAGACGATATAATGTAGTAAGAAAGTAGAATTATTGCATGATTGCAGCATGAATATTGTCTGAATGTCACGTGCGTCGTCAAAGTGTAGAGTTCTCACCCCCAAAGCACAATTGAAATCAGAGATACTTATCAAGGAAAAATGGAATAGTATCCACGACTTTTTTATTAAATCAATAATTTGTTTGTACAAATAAAGCTGTAGATTATACCTGTCTTGTGGGAATAGTTGCTTTGTTTTTTAAAACTATTAGCTGTATGTTAGGAACTTCAACTTCAGAGGCACTATTTGAAGTTATCTGATATCCGATATCAATATAGCATGATTTTGTGGACTCTCTTTTCTCCTACTAGTACTTAATTTGTAGCTCATCGGTAGAAAGGCACCTCAAGCTCTATGCATTCTTCAATGAGATTTTACTTGATGTGAAATTTCCGCATCGAAAGCACTGACTTCTTTATTGTAGATGCTCTGGCTGGTAGAGTCTAGCTCTTTCAGATGCCCATCCATCCATTCCTTCTGAGCTGTCAGGGCCTCCGAAAGCGCCGAACTTTTTAACAATACATCGCGCATTTGAGCCATCTGAACAATGCATTGGGAAGTATAATCTGCATAATCGAAAAACTTCAAATAGTTCAAAGAATTGCTATTCTTACGTGTTGCTCTTGAGCTGGCTTGGAGGTCGAGTGGAAGAGCCCATCGTATGCTGCCAGATTATAATGCACACAAACGCACGTAGACCATGAACACGGGCACATTTTTAAAACAACCCTCAGAAAACGATACTTAACTCACTTTCGACCATCAAGGAATTCGATTCGAGAAGCTTTCGAATATGAACTTCCGTAGACGAAGACTCCTCTGACAAGGTTGACGAGAGGCACGCCTGCAATTCTTTCTTGCCCGCGCGAGCCTCCTGCTTCGCTGTCTGTTTTACGTTTGGATCTGTAGACGCTGAAGAAGAAGAGGCTTGAAGCAGAGATAGCTTATTGGCCGCATTATCTTTACGCGTGTGCTTGGCTGTAGATTTTGGTGCCGGTCCTTTGAGCTTCAAGGGTTTTGCAACCGCTGGAGCTGTTCACAACGATTAAAGTAACGTGAATTAGCCATAAAAAGTCATAGAAATTCGCAGATGCCTAATCGTGCCATAAATTTGAATTCATCGAATCCGCAGTTATACCTTTGGGCGCGCGTTTAGTCTTTGTCATGGTACGCAAATTCCGACAAGTTCCAACAAGAGCAAAGCTTTTCAAAAAGCTCGTGATGAAGGAGAATGAAATTTTTTGCAGTCACGAAAAACTTCTACACTATACAGGGGGGGGACCAAGACTAAGAAGTACGAACTCATCCTGCACTTCACGCAAGCTTCACGAGGGAAATATGAAAGGCAAGAAGAACCAAATCAGATATATGAAAGGCAAGAATCTCTTTTACAGTTGACTTGCAATATAATTATGGCGCGAACTGGAGCACTGCGCGTGCCGTGTCTACGTGTAGGATTGGTATATGTGGCTCGATATTGCAGCGGTCGCCTAATTCATTTTTATAAAATTACAATGCTACACTTCGCGTGGCGACACGACTTGTGTAAGTATCTCTTCCTTTTCAGTAAGTTTCAATTTCCGATACGCTGGTAGATGCTACTAGTTCATAGGTTGCGTGCCTTCCTAAGTAAGATGCTTTCAGTGAGCTGCAAGGTTTACTGTCTTTTCTTTCTTGTGTTTTCGCATTGAAAATGCTAGCTTGGTGTGCTTTGATGGTGTTTTATAACTTAAGCTATGCATTCGCTTTTGTGCTGCGCTTTACTTCTTGAGACGCTGCAGTGTTCTTTGTGTAATTGAGCTCTCCATTTCTCAGGTTCCAGGCCGGCAGCTCACCTTGTTTGCTAGCATGTTAATGTCATAAGATGCTAGTCATATAGAAAGTGAGGCTTGATGACTCGTTCTTTTGTGCTCAGATGCGAGGTTGCTTGGCTAGATGGTTGTACTTGTGAGCTTAGATGAACTAGGTTGCGTGGCTTGATGAAATGTGTTCATCCGTGCTTTGATTCTAGGTTGAATGGTTGTATGAATCGAGCTTTACTATGCTCCGATGCTAGTTTGTGTCGCTTGATGTCTTGTCCTTTTGTGCTATGAGTAGGTTGCGTGGCTAGGTGACGTCTTGTGCTCTTCTGTGTTTTGTTGCTAGATTGCGTGACTACGTAGATGAATTATGCTTATGTGCTAAAATAAGTTAGTTTGCGTTACTTCATGACTTGTGCTCTTTCGTGGTTCAATGCTTGGTTGTGTGGCTTGATGACTTGTGCTTTTGTGTGGTTCGATGGTAGGTTGCATGGTTTGATGGCCTCTCCTCTTTATGTGCCTCTGTGACCGCTTTGTACTTGCCTTTCTTTGTTTTTGGAAAGTATTAACTAGACCAGACTATACCACGCGATCTAGGTCACCTAAGCACACAAGAGCACAAGACATCTAGCCAAGCAACCGCGCTCATCTAAGCACACAAGTCATCTAGCCAAGCAACCTTATAGCAACCCATCTAAGCACACAAGGGCGTGTCATCTAGCCATGTAATCTTACAACTACTCACACAAGAGCACAAGACATCTAGCCAAGCAACCGCGCTCATCTAAGCACACAAGTCATCTAGCCAAGCAACCTAATTGCAACCCATCTAAGCACACAAGAGTATAAGTCATCTAGCCATATAATCTAGCAACTACCAAGACATCTAGCCAAGCAACCGCGCTCATCTAAGCACACAAGTCATCTAGCCAAGCAACCTAATTGCAACCCATCTAAGCACACAAGAGCATAAGTCATCTAGCCATGTAATCTAGCAAATACTTACACAAGAGCACGTCATCTAGCCAAGCAACCGCGCTCATCTAAGCACACAAGAGCACAAGACATCTAGCCAAGCAACCGCGCTCATCTAAGCACACAAGTCATCTAGCCAAGCAACCTAATTGCAACCCATCTAAGCACACAAGAGCATAAGTCATCTCACCATGTAATCTAGCAAATACTCACACAAGAGCACGTCATCTAGCCAAGCAACCTAGGTCATCTAAGCACACAAGAGCACAAGACATCTAGCCAAGCAACCTAATAGCAACCCATCTAAGCACACAAGAGCACAAGACATCTAGCCAAGCAACTGAGCTCATCTAAGCACACAAGAGCATAAGTCATCTCACCACGTAATCTAGCAACTACTCACACAAGAGCATGTCATCTAGCCAAGCAACCTAGGTCATCTAAGCACACAAGAGCACAAGACATCTAGCCAAGCAACCTAATAGCATCTAAGCACACAAGTCATCTAGCCAAGCAACCTAATAGCAACCCATCTAAGCACACAAGAGCACAAAACATCTAGCCAAGCAACCGAGCAACTACTCACACAA
>Ga0307979_1001372_pt1 | contig 17280 bp, 12 predicted proteins | sample OrgLakmetage1058_FD_201833 | JGI IMG/M metagenome (GOLD analysis project Ga0307979, IMG submission 201833) | Saline water microbial communities from Organic Lake, Antarctica - #1058 | ecosystem: Environmental > Aquatic > Non-marine Saline and Alkaline > Saline | place: Antarctica: Organic Lake...
CCTATTGTTCTGCCCCTGAGCCATAAGAGGCTTTGACGGGACAGGAACTCCTTCCTCGTCCGCGGAGTGGCAGTGAATAGAAAAGCCCCCCCTCAAAAATACAAACAGTAACATGCAAGCGGGCCGCTTGTGGCCTAGCGGTCCCTCCCTATCAAAGAGCTAAACCCATATATCTTCCATCAAACGCCACGGACGCTAGTCGTGGTCGTCCTTCAGCGTTTTTCGAAACCCTCGCAAGGCCCTCCACCTTGAGAGCAAGTCGACTGCGTATACCCCGAAGAGTGCAAGTTCCGCGCTAGTGATCGGCAAGATCGTGCTGACAATGCTTGTAGCTGCTGCCAAAATAAATCACCCTGTACTGAAGAACAAACGGGCATATGTGTGTGTCTGATTATTGGTAGTTGGTTATGATGGCTTCCTCTGGTTCCAGTATAATTATGAGAAAAAAGCCGCTTTATGTTCCTGCTTGTTAGTTTTTAGCTTCCTCATCTAATTCTAATTCCCAATTCCGGCCTTCGGGCCCTCTTTTTCAACCAGGCAAAAAACGAAGAACTCTACGCACACTTCCACTCCCACTCCCTGTTAGTATCAGCTATGCTAATGCTATCTATAGCTTCGAGAGGTAATTCAACCAAAACCATATCGAAGCACCAAGGAAGTTAAAAACCTTACAGTTCAATAGAGATATGCTAACCTCCTTTCAGAGGTCATCGAAGTCCAAGTCTTCCTCTTCGTCAGTATTAGCAGCAGCTGTCGGAAACAGTCCACGGAGACTTGTCTTCTTCGGAAGCACTTGAGCTGATTGATCCTCTTCTGGCAAAGGTAACGTTGGCTCCTCAAACGGCGGCACTTCAGATTCAATTGGAACTCCTTTCAAGTCATCCAATGTTCTAGTGCTCGCAGGGGTCTCCACAATGTCTTGGAAGTTTGTCAGGACTGCGTTGTTCTTGGCATCGTCAGCCGAAATTCGCGATCCAGAGGAAGACGAGCGGGTATTGCGACGCCGCTCAACGCTTGGGCCTGGAAGAGCTGAAATAGGTTCAATATTATTATCGCTTTGTGGGAATGAGGGAGGCTGGCTTCGAGAAAGTGGTGGCTCTTTTGGCTTGTAGTTCAACTTTGCGAGGAGGGCCGCAGTTGTGGCGTCCATGCCGTCAAAAAATAACTCTGGCTGATTGCTGCTGCCGTCGTCTTGGGCAACCTGAGTGTCTATGCTGCCTTGGCCCTGGTCGTGGCTCGCTCCCGGGCTACCGTTGTCTTGTCCCTCCATATCGGGTGACGCGACTCCAAACAAGCGGTCCAAACTGGCCGCACCACTGGCCATGCTTTGGGCCTGAGCGGTGACGCTGTGCCGCCTGGGCTTTTTGAAGTTGAGCCTCGCCAAAAGCGCGGCCACCTCAGGATCCAACTCTACGTCATCCTCACTGCCGTCGCTGTTATTGCCGTCAGTCACTGTCGCTCCTGGGACGGCACCGCTCATACCTGGCAACTCTACGACGTCCGTTCCTCGACCTTGATTGTCCTCCAATTCGTCTTTTTCCTCATCCTTCTCACCTTGACCATCGATTTCGTGCAGATTATCGCTTTGAGGCACGGCCACGAAGTTGATTTTAGCACCAAATTTGCCCGTGATAGAAGCGCGCTTGGTGGCGAGGCGATGAATCAAAGTATTCGCCTCCTTCTCCGCTCGGTCCAAACGCGTCAATTCAGTTGGAGATTCATTGCTCATGAAAGCCCGAAGCGCAAGGGCCATAGGGGGGCGTTCTTTTGGGTTGGGCGCCCAGCACAGCTCTATAAGCTCTGCCAATGCTTCGGGCGGCGGTGCAGCGCCAGGAACACCCATCAAAGGCGGTCGCCGTTTTGAAGACACAGCGTCTAATAATTTGGCGGTTTCTTCACCCTCAAACGGTGGGCGACGGAACCAGAGCTCCCAGAGCAACAGACCCACGCTGTAGACGTCAGCTTGCTGCCAAAACAATGGTTTGGCTGCGCGGCGTAAGATTGCTTTCGGCAACACAGCTCTCGTTGTGGTTGAAGAATCGTTGCTACCGCTAGCGAAATCTAGTAGTTGGTATGTTTCGGGTGCTGCGTATGGAGCACTGCGTGGGTCGGCTAGGCCTGAGCGTGCCAGATGAAAGCCAGCAAGTTTCACAGTGCGAGTGCTAGGCTCAAGCAGTACGTTGGCTGGCCGAAGATCACGATGCGCGCAGCCTCTTGCGTGTAGCGCAGCTATGCCTGCCAGCAGCTCCTTGGTTATCCGGTCAAATTCAGTTGGAGTGAAGAAAGAAGATATGGGGTAATATTCGGCGAGATTGCCGCCACTGCAGAGCGCAGTCACGACCAACGGATCGTTTTGCACGAATGCTGCATCCTCATTGTGGTCATTTTCACTACCGATAGTCCCAGAAGGCCCTGCACTACCGGTTAAAGTGGCTGCGCTTCGGGATGCCGCTGCGGAGTTTGCTGAGCCAAATGTGTCATTGTTGTCGTCGTCGGACCTCACCGCATCTGAACAGATACCAAACACTTGGAGTACATTCGGATGGCCCAAGTCAGCCAAGATGTTCACTTCGCGGTTGAATGCTTTCCTAGACTCGTCGCTTAACTTACTCACACCACGACATAGCTTGCAGGCCACCGTATTGCCTTCAAATCTGCCACGGTAAAGCACGCGACCAGAGCCTGAACTTGGTTTCAGAAACGGGGGCGGCAGTGGTGGCCCGCCAAGTTGTAGGCTGGCAGCAGGTATTTCGAGAGGTGGCAATGCATTCGCTGCTGCATCCTCGCCATCCTCGGAGTAATCTCCAGCTAGAGCAGCCGAGAGATCGCCTTGAATTGCATGCGTTACGAAAGTTGAAACGCGGCGCTGCACTTTCTTCACGACCTCGTTGTCGACAAGGCTTGCGCGACGGCGAGATCCCGGGAGGATGTTTCCGTCTGGCCCATGCTTCAAATGGCCTGGATCTTCTGCATCATCACCATCATCGTGAACCCATTGGTCGCGCTCAAACACAAGCTCAGGGCGCCCTTTAAGTGTGTCGTAGCCGCATGCGCACACCACAGCCAAAATTGCTGCGAAAAGTGCCGTCATGAAGGTGGGAGTGGCAAAGGCTGCAGCCACAACAGCGTACACCACAGAAGGAGCTCGAGGTGCTACAGTAGGCAGCTGGCTTGGTACCGCACTAGGAATCGACGTAGGGTTTTGAGAAGGCGCAAAAGTAGGGCGAAAGGTGGTTGGCACAATGGTGAGAGACTGTATTGCCACAGTTGGCACACCAAGTTGAGTGGCAAGGTTAGCTGAGAAAGTGTCTGCGAACAAGGCATTGCTTACAGCAGCCTCAAGATCAGCCACAGATGTCCAGGTCACTTGTTGCAACACTCGCATCACTTTCGAAGAGTTGCTGGTAGTATTCGTAACTGTGACGTTGACCCATTGAGTCGAATTTTGTTCGCCAAGCGAGGTTAACACGTCAAAAGCGACTGCCCACACGTACGTATAACTTGTTGAATTATCCACTAACTTCAGGCGTCGCTCAGATGGAGTTGCTGGTAGATTCACTGCAGTAGCTGTAAAATGGGATATGCCACCCGTACTGCTCCCTAAGAAGCTCAGTGAGAGAGCAGCTGCACTACGAATGGCATCAGCAGTGCTGTCGTTGCGTGACGGAGCAGCGACAGAATTAGTTCCAAGGGTAAGACTAACAGCCACTGTTGCCGTGTCTACTGTGGTTGGTAAACTTGTGGGTATGTGAGTAGGCGCAAGCGATTCGTCGCAGCTGGTTGCGCCTGTGACTGCTTGAAACCTCGCAGGTGGGCAGGCCAAACATGACCCTTGTCCTGGCTGGGGCTGGTAGGTGTCCTGCGTGCAGTTACTGCAAACAGCACTACTTGCCGTCGAAAATTTTCCTTGCGAACATGCAGTGCAGATCTCCGAACCTACTTCATTCGCGTAGGTGCCAGCTGCACAGTTTTTGCAGCTGGACTGCTTGTTGTCGTCGTTGTACTTGCCGAGGCCACAGAGAGTACAGCTCGAGGCGCCTTCCGTGGAGTAAGTTCCTACAACACAGGGCAAAGATTTGGTTGCGATTGCTTCACAGTAACGACCCGCTTCGCACACTTTGCAGGATGCCTGCCCCACTAAGTTCTGGTAATTCCCGCTGATGCAATTGAAGCATGCCCGCTGTTGGCCGTTGAATGGCATATACTGCCCCGCCGCGCAGCCAGTGCAGCCGTCGCCGCCCGGCACCCAGTAGTAGCCCGCAACGCAATTCAAGGGCGTTGGTACGAGCGAAGGGATTGGTGTGGGCTGCAAAGTTGGCACTTGAGATGGTTGGGGCGACGGGGGCAGCGTAGGCAGTGGAGTAGGAAGCGAAGTGGGTACCGGCGTGGGATAGTGCGAGGGTGCATGCGTAGGCTCCGCTGTGGGCCGGGGGGTTGGAGACACTGAAGGATTGATACTTGTTGGTTGAGGCGTGGGCTCATGGCTGGGCACCATTGTGGGCGAAGGCGTTACTGTGGGCACTGGCGAGGGCACGTAAGTTGGTAGTCGGGTTGGAGAAAGGGTTGGTGCACGTGTTGGAAGACGTGTGGGCAAGGCTGTGGCGGTCGGTGAGAATGAGGTGACGGCCCCATCTGCAACATTTAATCCAAGCACTAGCGTGGAGAGTAATCTATATTGTAAACAGCGCATTTCGTTAACTCCGAAGCGAGCTACGATCACAACGGCTTCCAGTTCTCTAGAGTTCAAGGGAGGCTTCTGTCGTCACGTCGTCACGAGTCGAATAACAGAAATATGTATTCTTCGAATGATAGGGACGAAGAACTCTGGTCTCGACGCGAGTCTTGCGCTGAAGATTTTTTTCACTCTGTGAGCATCACCACACGTGCGCCTTATTAGGTGCTGTACAGATAGTGCTGTACTTTTTCATGATTCATGATGATTTCATGAGAGCAGGGCAGGAGAAGAGAGTGAGAATTTGAGAACGTTTTCTCAATTATTTATTATCTCTGATTCGTCCGAATTTCCCTCTTCTTTTCAACTAAAAATGTCTCAAAGAAAAAGGAGCGGCTGTACGTCAAGTGTGCCGCAGCTGGCTTCAATATTATTATTGACCACTTGTGTTAAGATAAGATCAGAAATTGTGGCGTTCTCGCTTCCCAAGCATTTCGCTGCGCTAATTGCAACTAATGCTCACGAGAAGCCGTCAACTGACGTGATTCCTTTACCCGCTGGAGCCAGTAGCGAAGTGCTTCATTTTGACGATACGCTCTTCATTGGAGCTTATAACAGTCATGAAAGAGAAGCAAGATTTACAGCTGCGCTGGCCCACGAGACTGCCCTTAGAGCCGTAGCTCTGCCAGGCTCGGTATTTCCCTATGTACTGTGTGGGCCTCAATCAGCTTCGCCAGATGCTCGGGCCGCCCTAAAGAATTACACTGGCGCTGACCGTCACCCAGTGAGTTAAAGCTACTTGTTGGTTTAAACTTAAGAACATATCAATTTTCTATTTTAATCTTCTCGTATCGCTTTTCTCGTGAGATGTTGTTCTGAATTGATGTGCGGAACCTATACCGCTTTTAAAAGATAGATACACTACGCTTTTTAGCATTTAATTTAATGATGATAGATTGTAAATTATCCTTCAGCATCTCTCCCCCCTTCAATCATGGTAGTCGTCGCGTGCCCAGCTTTATAATTAAATCCCGTGCGCCTTCCCAACCAGGTGGTGTATGCGTCCCGCACTCTCGGAGTTGCCTGCTGGCGTGCCACGCTGTCTCCAGCTGCTGCTGCTGCCCTGCTTGCTGTAGAGGGTGCTCGAGGTGCCTTCTTTTCGGCTACACCTGTGCCAGCGGCTGCGAAGTTGACTCCGGGCCTTGTCAGGCTTGAAGCAAACGCAACACATGACGACTGGAGTGATTCAGCGACTTTGGCAGGACTCGCACCTCATCCTCGGGTCCGAACCAATGGCGTACTTGTGCACCTCGACAATGTCATCATTGCTAGGGCAAGCACTGCTGCTTCTCATGTTGCTGACCTCCTCGCCGATGCACCCAAGAATAGCCAAACTAGCAGAAACCCAGGCAGAAAAAAACTCGGACATGCAGGTACGCTCGCGCAATCGTGGCACAGTCAGGGATGGGGCGGTCTTCATCCCAGTTTAAGTGATATGCCTGACGTCAGAGGTGCAAATGCAGCTCCTGCAGTGCATGAGCTTGAGTGGGCGAAGGGCTTTTTGCCCCCCTTTCGAGACCAACGCGCGACGGGTCCAATTGATCTCAACGATATGGGGCCCTTTTGGCGCACAGCAACAAGAGCTGCAGGTGTTGACTGCAGCACTGCTGCGCCAGTTGCTACAGCTGTGCTAGGGGATAGCTTACTGCAGGTCACGTTTGAATCGCCTTCAAGAGAGACAGTGAACGCTGACGCCACTGAGGAATTGTCGTCTTCTTCATCTTACACTTCATCTTCCTCGTCTTGGGATGCCTGCGTAGTGGCAACTCTGGCGTTTCTTTCGTCGCAGCCTGAAGTGAGCTCCGTGGAGGCAGCGTCGTCACCTCCATCGCAACATATCTATCGGACAGCGGATGGGTCAATGCGTGGTTCTAGGCGTATTGCGTCAGTGGGAAGCGGTCTTGATGACAGGAGTAGCCGAAGGGGTGGCAGCGAGAGAGCATTGCAGAGTAAGAATTATCCTGTCCTGCCATCGGCAGTAAGGCCGCCGGCTATCAGGGAACCTCCAAGTGTGCAGCACCTGCGGCGTTCACTCTTGTTAGACACGGCAGTTACTGCAGTCCAGTCTGGGGACAACACGACAGGTGCAAGCGCTTTGGAAACGACGCCGCTGTGGCGCTACGGAGTCAACGGCACCGGCCAGCTAGTAGCCGTGACGGATTCGGGCTTTGACGACGGAAGCTGTTTCTTGCGAGATGAAGGCGCTGGCACAGGATTGGGGGATGGCACTGGCTTCAACAGTAATTACCAGGTATGAAGGGAAGCGAAGTATGTGTATTTTTGCTTCTTCGTATTCTATCTACGTGGGTTTTGCGATTCCGTTTCCTACTCATACTTCATCTTCCGTGCACTCTTTCGGCTCGATGTATTATTTTCCATTTTTCACTTATATTTATGGGCCACCTGCACATGTGCTAGGTGGCGCGGAGCGTGTACACCTCACCCACATTTGACGCCTCGCGGCGGAAAGTGATGCAGTACTTGACGCTATCCGCAGCGACCGAGTACCAACAAGACGTCGCCAACGGTCATGGTACGCACGTGGCAAGCGTACTGGCGGGCAATGCAGATCGCAATGATGCTGCAAGGCTGATTGGCAGCGACACCAACAGCAGCGACGATTACCAAGGTGAGGGCCTCATTGCTTTGGAGAGTCAGACTGCAATGTAAAGCCTGAATGAGAATTGCCCTTTTAAATAGGAAGGTACCTTCTTTACTTCTTTCCTGTGAATCCCTGTCTCTTTTTCTCTTCTCTTTGCAACAAACTCACCACCCTTGTGTCAAATACAGGTATTGCGCCAGGCGCGCAGCTCACTGTATTCGACATGGGCGACAGTAACGGCAACCTCGATCCACCCTCGGACTACTACCAAGACCTCTTACTCCCCTCCTACACCAGCGGAGCCAAAATCTCAACCCACGCGTGGGGCTTCAACGACTTCTATTACTCCGAGAACGCCATTGAGATGGACACTTTCGCGTACGACTACCCCGACGCGCTCATTGTCGTGTCTGCAGGCAACGACGCCAACGAAGGGTCCGGGGAAACGCACACGGGCGACCAGTCGATTGGACGGCCGGGGGTCTGCAAGAACGTGATTACCGTAGGGGCAGCCGAGAATCAACTGAAGCCCAGCACCGTAGCGTACTTCAGCAGCCGAGGGCCGACCAAGGACCAACGGATCAAACCCGATCTAGTGGCGCCTGGCGACGGGGTAATAGATGGAGAACAAATTCTTAAAAACAATTATTCGTGAAAAAGACGATTAAGATGACTCCTGTAACTTAGTTGATACAGAAAGTATGATTATCTTTTCCTGATCCTGATGTTTTTTTAATTATTCCGTGCCGATTTCGTGCATTATTCGACAGGTTACGTCAGCAATGGCTTCAGGATTTGCCGGGCAGGCGACTTGTGCAGTCTCCACTTTACAGGGCACGTCTCTGGCTGCCCCAGCGGTAGCCGGCGCTGCCGTGCTCCTGAGGGACGCATTGGGGCGCGAATTGCATGCTAGGCTCAGCCCAAACGGCTATGAAATGAGCTCCTACAATGCATCGAACCCTTCGAGCGCGCTCTTGAAAGCACTTTTGATTGGATCCACGAGGCCCTTGCCTTTTGGGTATTGTCGCAAAGACTTGTTAAAAGACAATAGCCTATGTTTTGTCTCTCCTTTAATCATTCTGGCATTAATATAATTCTTACTATGTACGAGCTTGTTTGCGCTTTTAGTCCGCGCCTACACGCCATCCTCGTCTCAAATGAAATCATGCACCGTCAGGTACGCTTCGTACGCCGCCACGGACGATGGAGAAACCGTAAAATTACGCGACTTTTACAGCGCCACAAACCCCACAGCCGATTCAACGGCATATGCGCTAGGCACGGGCGGGTATGTTTGGGCGGTTCCATTAACGTCCTCTACAGTCCTCCTAGGTTACCTGTTACCTTGTTGTTGGTTTCAATATTCAAAACGATGTACACTACAGTAACGGTATGATGACTCTTTATCAGAAGACTCGTTAATCCCTCGATGGTTCTCTTACTTGGTGATTTTGTTGTTCATATCCTCTCATGTTTTTCTTTATCTTTCTCTCTTTTGTTGAATCGGCCAGAACCTTGGATTACCATCAAGGCTTTGGTCATGTGACCCTGACCAACGTGCTGCCCTTTGACAACAAGTTCGATCTCTTCTTATTCGAAAGCACTTTGCCTGCTGACAGCACCTGGACCGAGTTCTTCGTGATGCGCGCTTCGCCCCTAGCCGACACTCCGTTCACTGCCACGTTAGTGTGGACCGACCCGCCGGGACCCGCCGGTTGTGGCTACTTTTACTCGATTGGAAGCGGCGATGGGTGCCTGGTGCACGACCTCGATCTCGAGGTTTGAAATTCAAATCAAACAAAATCAAACGAACACGCGAAAGACACGAAGGGAGCATACCTTGCTCATTTCATTTCAACTTCTTGCCATTGATTTCCACGTCATCCTCTTCACGTGCTCTTTCTCTTTAGGTCTTTAACGGTGAAGTACGAGTGTACAGCAACTTTGGCGGTGCGTCGTCAGGCACCTATGCTGGTCTTGTCGACACCACCAACACCGTCGAAAAAGTCACTATTGCCCCGGAAGTGCTTTTACCCGAGGAGGTCATTACGGTGACCGTAAGAACCCACGGTTTAAGCTACGTCCCTACGCAGTCCTTCGCTCTAGTGGTCACGGGCAACGTAGAAGTGTATGCGCCATCTCCAGCGCCAACTCGAGCGCCTACCAAACCGCCGACTTCGCATCCTACGCCAAGCCCAACTCGCGCGCCCTGGCCACAACCGTCCCCAGGTCCTTCCCTGGCGCCGACCTCTCCGGGTGCAGCCGTCACGGCTGCTGCAAGCGTTCAGCTTTACACATCTGGGGAGGAAAGTGACGTGGCCAGCACTGCTGTGATTGAAGCTCTTCGAACTGCCTTAGCCACCGCTGCTGATGTGTCACTGACTCAAGTGCAATCCTTGGAAGTGGTGGTGTCACTTTTGACACCCGAAAGTATTGAATCTTCAGCGGAGTACCAATGGGCAGTGACCTTTGACATTCGCGACTTGTCGTTCAACGCGAGCTCGTACAACTCCAACTATTTCAATGCCTCTAATGACACGTTACTTGCACTCAGCCCCGCAGCGCAGTGGGCTTTCTCATTGCAAGATCGACTCGTCACCAACACAGTCAATGCCATCACAGCTCAAGCCCGCAGTGGCAGTGACGATGCAAGTAGTAGCAATCCTCTGGCGTCACTCGCGTCACTCGCGTCGGGATTGTCGCTGGGAGACGTCTTATGCGCGTATGTCACTAGGGCACCTACTCCAGCGCCTACTTCTACCCCTAAGCCTACGAACCAACCCACGCCGTCCCCGACTGACACACGGCAGCCCACTTTGGCGCCAACAGACACTCATCAACCAACCAATGCACCCTCCGAGCCACCCAGTGTTGTGCCTACCTCGTCACCGTCACAACAACCAACGCTAACCGTGGCTCCAACCACTGCGACGCAACGGCCAACGCACGCGCCGACTCAGGTCCCGACAATCATACCTACGGTCACCCCCCCACCATCGCATCAACCCACGGACGTGCCCACCCCCCTGCCTTCACATGTGCCCGTGCCAGCTCCGACCCCGGCGCCTTCGTCCACTCCGCAGCCCAGCACGCCTCCGACAGCCGTCCCGACCGTGCTGCCGTCGGTGACGCAGTCACCCACTCTGCCGCCTAGCCGTTTGCCCACCAATTTGCCGACCGAAAGGCGGCCTACTCCAGTGCCCACATCTCTTCCCACAAAGACAGACGTGCCCTCGCCGCTGCCTACCCTACCGCCGTCACTGCAACCTTCCCCATCGCCGTCCCCAGTACCAACACCCTACCCTACGCCACTGCCCACTGCGAAACCCTCCCCGGCGCCTACACCGTTGCCCACTCCTGCTCCTACGCCCCTGCCGACTCCATTACCCTGCGACGCAGGCTCCTTTTGGCTGCCCGAGGGTATTGGCTGCACGGCTTGCGCTCCTGGCACCTACATGCCTACGGCGGGCCAACAACGGAGCTGCTTTGACTGTCCTGGAGGCCAGTACCAGATTCAGACAGGCGAAACTGCTTGCGAAACCTGCCCTCCTGGCCGCTATTGCCCAGTGGGCACAGCGAAAACAATCTCCTGTGGCGTGGGATCCTATGCACCTTCGGGGGCTGCGACCTGCACAAACTGCCCGGCGGGCCGTTACGCGGAATTCACGAAACAGGAAGTGTGCACGTCGTGTGCAGCCGGGCGTTACGCGGAGGGTTCAGGCACCATCCGGTGTGCAGTCTGCAGCCGGGGGCGGTCGAGCCCGAGTGGAGGCACGGGATGCACCAATTGCAGCGCGTCTTCTTACAACCCCGTAGCAGGAGGTACTTGTTTGGCGTGCCCTGTAGGGCAATACCAGCTCAACACGGGGAGTGTGTCGTGTGACGCTACCGCCACACCTTCGCGGGTAAATTGAAGTATTGAATTATGCTTTTTGTACTTGATTCAAGGGAGACTGTGAGCACTTCTTCTTAGTAGCTCATTACAATGCGTTGTTCTCGGATTGCTCACTTTGCTCTGTTTTTTTTTTTACGGCTTTTGCGAGTGTAGGTGCCCACCAGCCCGCCCTCCTTTCACGACACGGTGCGCGTAGCCATCTCCTTCAATCTCGCGGCCAGTGCCTTGCCTTCGCCCAGCGATGAAGGGGCTTTGAAGGCTGCAGCTGCGGGAGCTTCGGGTGTATCCGAGAGCAGCATCACGCATTTTTCTATAACCACTACGCAAGACTACCGTCGTCGACTCATAACAAGCAGCAATAGTACATCACTCGAGAAGAAGCTGCATTTGCCTGCATCGAAACTTTTGGACGCCCCGCCACCACAGCGCTTTCTTGCCTCATATACGTGGGCGGTCGCCTTTGATGTGGCAACCTCACTTGCGGCTACCAACTATACCTCGGTGGCCGGTTTCCAAGTGGCGCTTTTGGACTCATTTGCAAGTGCAACTTTTGCCAACACTTTGAACACGGTCCTTGAGACTTCGGTGGTTGTAGAGGGTGTCAGTGGCACGCCCACTACGCTTATACCTTCACCCTCGCCTACGGTCTTACCGTTCCCCATGCCAACGCCTCACCCGTCTGCGTCCCCCACGCCTCAGCCCGCCGTGACTCAAGTGGTTGTAGTACCGACTTCGTGGTTGAGTTCTGCTGGCACAATTCTGGGTGGAGCCCTCATCGGAGCCGTGTTGCTGACCGTGTGTATTCGGGTGTTCCGCAGGAAACAGCGGCAGTTTCGATCCAAGTACCACGTCGATGAGCGGTGAGCCTGTGTGTCTAATGCTTTCATTTAATAAACACAAAAGATGCTGTTCATGGGATTACCTCCTTCTACTTTGTACTATATTCATCCTCAAATGCACGTCTTTTATAGAAACTATTCTTTTCTATACCATTTAATTCCTTTTTATCTGACCGATACTCCATGCTTGGGACACCTGTTTCTTTTTTTTTGCTTATGCGTGGACCTTAATGCGTGCACGCCTTCGGGTCCTTGTACACCAATAATTATTAGGTTTGCTTTACTGCGCGAAAACGTCTTCTCGGCAATGTCCCCTGGTAATCGCGGCGATGGTGACGGCAGTGACAGCGACGGCTACGATCCTCGGGCAGTTGGGCTCAAGCTGCAGTTCCCTTCTCAGAAAGACGACGACGACGACGACGAAGAGAAGCTCAAACACAACGTTGAACTGTCTCGCACCCCAAAGAAAGCTCCTACAGCAGCGGAATTGCTGCGTGGCAACGGCCGACGCGCCTCCATGGGCGGCCGCCTCCTTGCTGCGGTGTCGCCAAGCAGCCAGAACAACAACAACAATAGCACTGGCACCGTTGACCATTTCGATGGCTTTGCAGATGCGTCGCAGTGCGGTCCGCCACCTTCGTTGCTGGCAGCTGACTTGGGCCTCTCGGCATCTCCATCTCCCGGCAGCAGTGGTGGTGGTAGCCAGCTACGTGCGTTCGCGGAGTCGTCTACCGGTGGCCTGTACAAGGGTGTTATCTCCTCCTTTGGGGCAGTGGCCTGCAAGCGGCTCCCTACGCTGGGCCTGAGTTCAGCGGAACGAGTGCGGCTGAATCGCGACGTCGCGGCACTCGCGCAATTGCAGCATCCGAACGTTTTGAGGGTATTTGGAGTGTGCGCCGACGCCAAACTCACGTTTGCGAGGCCAGTCGACTATAAGGTGGAAGCTACTGCACGTGAAGAGGCGCGTAAGGTAGCTGCTGAGGCCGTTGCAATGGCACAGGCAGCTGTCAGCGACGCCAGAACCAAACAAGACGCGCTCGAGGCAAATCTAGCTGCTGCTCTAAAAGCCGATGAAGAGGCTCTCGTAGCGGTGGAAACTGCCGCCGCGCAGCGAGTGGAAGATTCGGACTTACTTGGCGACGAAACGCCGGAAGAGCTAAGCCTGCGGGAAGCCAAGGAGACCTTTGAAGCGTCGGTTCGAGAAGCTGCAATCAATGAGGCCCGCAGTGCAGTGACCGAAGGAGCCCCCTTGTTGGCAGCAGCGGAAGCAGCAGCGGAACAAGCAGAAGCTGAGTTTGAGGCCCTGAAAACGGCACACGCGAAAGTGGAGAAGAGGCACGCTAGAGAGGCAAAACGAATCGCTCAAGCGGACGCACAGCCGAAGGAGGCTGCCTCAACGGAGGGGAACTTGTTGGGACCTGACCCTTCATCGACTTTGGGGGCAGAGGGTGACGACGAAGATGTCGATGATGATGACGCAACAGCACCAGTGTTGGAAGATGCACTGGTCCTGATCTCTGAGCTTTGTCTGGGCGGCACCTTAAGGGCTTACTACGCTGTTGACAGCTTGTTTACCAATGAAATGGTGAGTTGAGCATGTCTCTGTGTGTGTGAGTCGATGGGGATAGGATGCGACTAAAGCAGACCTTCTATTTATTGCTTGTTCTTGATTTCTAAGGATCTATTCTCGTCTACATTTATGGTCTACTTTCCGATCTTAATGTCTCTCTTCATTTTTTCCAAAGGCCATTCGCGTCGGTAGCGAAGTGCTTTCAGGTCTCGCCGCTTTACATGTGAATGGCCTCAGCCACGGTGACTTGCGCTGCCACAAAGTTCTCCTAGAACCAGGCACGTTCACCGCCAAATTGAGTGGTCTGGTGCTCGGGCGGCGGCAGCCTTCGTCCTTGGGCTTAGAGCTCTCGATGCGGTACTGGGCGCCCGAGGTCCACATGTTGTTTCGCAAGTCAGGGGCCAGCCTGCGGGCTGAGGCGGAGGAAGCAGAATTGAAGGCCCAAAAATTGGCCAAGTCGGTGGAGAAATTGGAGGCGGAGCACGCGCGGAAAGTCAAAGCACTCGAAGAAGCAGCGGCTAAGGCCAAGGTTTTCAAAGCAGAGTTGGCGAAAGCAGCGGTGCAGTTTACGCAAAGCAGCCCGGAGAAGGAAAAAGAAGGAGCTGACACGGTTAAAAAACCGTTGAAAAATGACACGCAAGAAAAAGAAGAGAAAAAAGGCGGAGGAGAAGAAGAAGAAAAAGAAGAAGAAGAAAAAGAAGGCACTGAAAAAGATACCGAAGAGGATGACACAGAATCAGAGGCAGCAGCCACCCAAGAAGGTTCGAAGAAGACTCAGATTGAGAAGTACATGGCGTCGATTCGAGCGGACTTGGCTGAAGACAAAGACATTGACAAGGACTTGCTGGGAGGTCTTCCTCAGGAAGCACTCGAAACATTGCTAGCCCTCCCTGAGGATGAACTAGGCGACGAGAATCGAACACTGGTGGAAGAGTTCAAGAAAGCCATTCAAGCCAAAGAAGCAACAGAAGCCGCTGCGCGTGCCGAACGAGAGCGCGCGCGCGCCGACACCATTCGAGAAATGAAACAATTGGAAGCCGCGGAAAACGCATTCGTGGAGCAGCTCAGACAAGATGCCTCAGCTGCTGCCGAAGCCGTCGTTCGTCGTCATGCAAAAGCTCAAGCTGCAGAAGTTTTCGCTAAAACCAAATGGGAAGAAGTGAAGCGCGTCAATTCCCCCCTTGGGCCGGGTGTGGAGAGCGGAAAGCCCATAGCGTTTTGGCAGGCTGCTGACGTGTACAGTGCGGGTTTGTTGTTGTGGGAGCTCTGGTTCCGCTGCGCACCTTATGGAGATGTGAATGACCCATTCAAGATTGGCGCTCTGGTGTGCGAAGGTGCACGACCTCAATTGCAAGCAAAGACAAAAGCTCAAACAAGCATTGGTGGCGCTGACGGTAACGATGGCGACGCTAAAGATGACAACGATGTTGACGACGATCCATACCGTCCCTTCACACCGCCAGGAGCGAGGCCAGACGACCCCGAAAGGCTCCCGCCTCCACCTCCATTGCGCGATCTGCTCGTAGCCATGTGGCACCCGGACCCGTATTTGCGACCTTCTGCAGACTTCGCAGCGCAGTGCGTGTTACAGGGGTGTGCCCCGACAGACCTCGACCCGGGTTTCGGCTACGACAAGCGCACCGCGAAAGGGCGGCTCGATGCTCGGAAAGCAGAAGCTGCTGCCAAGCAGGCCGCTGCCAAGGCAGGGCGAAGGGGGGGAGGAGGGAAAGAAGGGGCAGGAGGAGCGGCTGCTTTAAGTGGTCGAGCACCATCGGGCCGACAAGCGTCGGTGGACTTGACCGATCGCTTCGGCCGCGGCTCCCTTGGCCAGTTGGACAGCGCCAGCCTCCGGCACCATACAGGGGGAGGTGGTGCTTTGCAGCGGTCAAGCATGGGCTCAATGAGCAGCGAACCTCTGCCCCAGCCTCTGTCAGGTGCCACCGTAGCGTCAACCCAGCGCATGACGCTGCTGCCGTCGTGGACGCCCGATTACCATGCTTTGAACCCCAATGCAGACGATGACAACAACCACAATGAAGAAGATAACGGTCCAGCCGAGGTGGTGCTCGACCCGACGATTGAAGCTCTGCTTGGCCGTTTGGGCCTGGCAGTGCCTGCTCGCCGCGCCTCTGCCATGCCAGGTATGCCAGCAACGATAACTCAGGCAGCTGCTGCTGCTCATGGCACTAGTGGAGCTCCTCACAATGGCAACAACAGTGGCAGCTCGAGCAAAGAAAGAGGAGGAGGCAGTGGGGGTGCGGATGTGGCGACAGGTGGTTTGCTGGAGCTTGGCTATGATGCAGACCAATATGGTGAGTCTGGTGCTGCCCCAGCCCTTGCGGAGCCTCCTGCCATGAACTTCGAGGGCATGGACCCAGAAACCGTGGCACTTTTGACTCGGCTCAATTTCAGGGGTTCCGCCACCGCTGCCACTATGGCTTACCGGCCCGAGACAGCCACGCCACCGCTGCCGCCGCCACCGGAGCCAATGGCAACAACGGCGTCACCGCCGCTGCTACCACCTTCACTTTCGAACCCTACTCCTTCTGAAAAAAATGCGGAGTCCCCCAATCGCTTTGCCACTGTCCGCATTGACTCTTCCGATGACATTTCCAAGGCTGGTAGCAGTGGTGGTGGTGGCGGTGAGGGTGGTGAGGGTAATAGCGGAATTTTGGAGCCTGCCATGCTTGAATCCTCTTTACCGCCTCCGCCAATGACGTTGCCGATCTTGCCGCCACCGCCCATGTCAGCCTCAGAGCCACCGCCGCCACCGCCTTTATCCCCTCAAGCTCAAAGCATGAAAGCGTACAATACGCCACCAGAAGTAGAAGAGGTGACGGCTGTCCGTTCCGATGCTTCTTCTGTCAAAGAAGGGCCGTGTGAGGTAGCAGGCATTGACGACAACAGCACCAACAGTCGCAGCCGTAGCCGACGGTTGCTTGCCTACACGGCACGCTGGGCACCCGCTACAGGGGAGCTAGAATTAGTAAGCACGGACACGGGCACAATCATTAAGTCTTTCAAGGTGAAGGTAGGCAGCGCAGTCGACCGTGGCAAAGCAGGACCTCTGGGACGCAAGTTTAAAGTAAGCTTTGAGAGCGCGGACGGGGAACCCTCAACCACCATGGTCGTGCCACGAGAGGACGCCCCGGGCTGGGTGGCTGCCCTCAACGGCAGTAGCATTCGAGAAGAGAGCGCAGCACGCGAACTTTCATCAGAAGAGATCGCAGTTGGTGCTAGCACATTTGAGGATAATTCGATTCGTGAAGTGTCGATAGAAGAGATCGCGGTTGGTGCTACCACCTTTGAGGATACTTCGATTCGAGAAGTATCGATAGAAGATACTGCAGTTGGTGAGACGCCAACGCCATTCGAGGACAACGTTGATGAACGGGATAGTGAAATGTCCTTTGACGACCTATAATACGATCATGCCCATGTATCTCCAGAGCAACGACAGCGAAATGTTACTCATTTGCTTGTGATTCAACAAAACTATCAAAACTAGCAAAACGACTTTTCAGAAGCCAAAGCCTTGTTCAGACAGAAGCTTGCACGCAAATGGGGTCACGCAATTGCTCGGGGATGGGCGACTCTTCTTCTGGATCGCCTGAGGGACTTCGTTGTAGTCCCCTCCTCTGC
>Ga0307979_1001379_pt1 | contig 17208 bp, 12 predicted proteins | sample OrgLakmetage1058_FD_201833 | JGI IMG/M metagenome (GOLD analysis project Ga0307979, IMG submission 201833) | Saline water microbial communities from Organic Lake, Antarctica - #1058 | ecosystem: Environmental > Aquatic > Non-marine Saline and Alkaline > Saline | place: Antarctica: Organic Lake...
TCATTGATCTCCAGGAGCTTGCGACACCACCTGAACTGAAGGCGTATGGAGAGGGGGGCTCGTCGAACGTGTCCACAACAGCGAGTAAGCTCGCTTCGCGCAAGGCGTCAAAGATTGGTGATGGTGTGGCAGCCAAGCAAGTATGGCCCACCACTGAAGGAGAGTACGGCCAAGCTATCATCATTGAGTTATTCCAACGAAATCATGGTCTTTGCGATCGCATGCCGGCTGACATCCCGAAATTATTCGCATTGATTGCTGAAAATACCAAAGATTCGACAGGGGACGCAAGCATTGCAGGATGTCTTGATTTCTTCTTTCCATTCATGAAACCTGAAGGTCCCCCGAACAGAGTATCACAAGTCTTTGTCGCAAGCCTTCTCTCGGACCAAGCATCGTTTCCTCGCCTTCATGGTACCTGTTTGGCCTGCTTCTCTAGCAGCGCCATTCACGACGGAACAGCGGTTACCCCTAAGGAACCTGAGCGGATTATTCGACTGATGAGTACTGCAGTCGAGGGCGGAAACGAAGAAGCGGCAACGCGATTGTCTGCAGCTGGAGTTTCGTTGAACCGTGCGTGTTTGCATCTTGTGGAGCTTACAAATGCACGAGCAGCTGGTGACGGTCTTGGTGGAGGGCCTTCTAATGCGCTCGCAGTCTTGCTATCCCCAGTAGGTGCAGCTATGCTAGTACTTGTTGCCGAACTGGTCTTCGTGCGCCAGCTGACGAGCCAGGAACTCCAAAGCCCTGCAATTTGGCAATTCATGACTGAAGTGGGTGGCATGGCAGCAGAGGCGCTTGGCGCTGAACCCGAACTTGACACTGCAAGCTTGAAGTGTTGCGAGGATCTGTTTGACATCCTTGAGCGTCTTGTGACTAGCATGGCCAGACTTGGGATTTTGAAGAAGATGGAAGTTTCTCTCGACGAAAAAGGAGTTGTGCTAAAAAGTATTCAAAAGAGTGCAGGGCAAATGCTCTCTCAGTGTGAGTCTGTTGACGGTGAATTGAAGAACGCGTTCTATCGCAAAGTGAAAAGCAGTGGAGAACGCGATGGCTTGACGCTGAAGGCATTCAAAAGCCTCTTTCAAGAGCTCATTCCGACTGAGAAAGCAGACACTTCGTCTTTGCCACTGCAACGCACGATCCAATTCGAAGACGACGAGCGCAAGAGAGAAGAACTGTTCCAAGCGGCTGACGTCAACAAAAATGGCACCATCGACATTTACGAGTTCGTCGACATTTACCAGACCCTTGGTCGTGGTCTTACTGGGTTAACGATTACCGAAAAGGGCAACCGCCTGAAGCATCGCACCATTACTTGCCTGGAGCACATAATATTGGCAATGAATGGGGCGCGCATGAACAATGAGATGAACGCCGAACGCCATCGTTATTCTGTAAAAGAAGCCGACGCCAAGGAGCGTGACAAAATCTTTGTTCGTGACACCAGCATTTTGCAACAGAGCAAGCACAGACGCCACGTTTGGGCACCCTGAGCGAACGTCTTGAAGCGTTCAAAAAGACGGTCTTTGACAACAAGAGGATCATCCAGGGCTTGCGCGTGCGTCGTTTTACCATGGTGGAGGTGCTCGAGCAAGGCATTCCCCAAGAATCGATAGGCTCTTCTTCTTCTATCGAATGGGCAGACCTGGTTGAGCGCTTCGTCCAGTACGCCTCCAACCACTACTTTGAATGCACCATGCCTGGCGGTGGAGGTGCAGACGGCGAAGAGAGCGCCACGGTGATCAAAATCATTTTGAACACTTTTCAGACGCATTTGATCAACGCCCGCACGCGAAGGCTTGATGAACAGCAGGAGAAGATCGCCGACCGCACCTCAACAAGAGTGGAGGAGCTCAAGAGCTTAGAGGTCTATGAATTGGACGAAGACGAGCTCGCAGAATACGTCAGCAAACAGGTGAAATTGAACGAACTTGGCGTCACAGTTTTGCTCGCAAAGATCACGAGCAGTTTCGACGATATTTCTCCCGACAGCTTGCCAGACAATGCCATCGAGCTGCTTGTGGAGATGCTAAACGGTGGGAACAGCGCAGTTGCCAGCACCCTGTACAGCTATATCGTTGAACTGGACATGGAGGGGAAATTTATCAACCACTTAGCCATGAGGCTGGAAGCTTCTGCCAAGGGTATCAAAGAGTACAGGGATCGAGGCTTTTTCGGAGTCGCTGAGGCAACTGTGCCCACGGATGATTTTATCTCCCTTTGTGAGGAATGCATTCAGTCAAGTCGCCTTCTGCAGCTTTGTTGCGAAAATCACAACCACAACTTCCAAGAACTCATTCGTGACCAGCCTATGTACCGCAGCAAACGTAACTTGGTCAAAATCATCATCGATATGTTGATGCTAACCTGTGAGTCCTCTTCATCTGTCGAGAATTTCAAGAAAATTGAAACAGACGTCGTTGAGCAACTGCTGTCGACGCTGTCAGAGTCCATGATGGGTCCTTGTGCTGGAAATCAAGAGCTTATCGTAAGTTCGGACGCAATTGTCGCAGTCAACTCTATCATGGCAGCAGAGAACAAATCTGATGCTGAAAAAGGTGAGAGCGGGCTAAGTCTCCAGTCGATCCAGTCAGGGGCTTGCGTTCTATTGGCTTCTTGCCTTGAAGGGCGTCGCGACACCGCATTGCACGATCAACTCCGCCAGAAACTCGATTTGAATCCTTTGTCATTGTACAAGGAAGGCGTTGAGAAAGAAATTCGTGATATTTACAAGGTTTGTGGTGCAGAGGCTCGCTTGCCTGATGACGAAGAATTGAGTTGTATCGAACATGCGCAAGATGCTTTGATCTCAATTATTGCGATAGCTATGGAATTACGTGTGGACCTTGGCTCGGGTACTGTCGATACAAATAACAATTCGATGGCGATGAATGCCAGTACTACCGACGAAAGTCCTTTAGTAGGAGTAGTAGAAGTAGCATGGCTTGGAAAAATTGAACGCTGCACATTTCCTCTTCCTCCGGAAAAGAATTATCTCTCTCAAACAATGAAGAAAAAATTCCAGGACACGGTCGATTTGTCGACAATCGAGAAACGGTAAGACTCGACACTGTTGTTATTCATAACTTAATCTTGATTTGTTCAACCCTCTTGTCTTGAATGTCTCAGCAATTCGGAACTTCTAAGAACTGCAGACGACATCATTGCGGAAATGGAGTGCGTGCATGCTTTAGCGGAGACAAATAAATTGTTCCGGTTTTTGAATTTGAATTTGAACTCGATCAAGATGGCAATCTATGCGCTTGTTATGCTCTTAAACGTAAACGTCGTTTTCTCGCCTAACCGGATGATTGTTCCTTGGGATTCAATTTCGGGGCTACTCGACGGATCTATCTCACTGAGTACGTTTGACATCGTGAGCGTCTTCTTGACATATGTCCTCGGAGCAACGATTTTGGCCGGGTATGTTGCAGTCTCGGTTCACCAAAGCCAAGTTGCTATTCCTATCCTCATTAATGATATCGACACCGCAATGGAGGAGGCAAAAGTGGATGGGGAGTCTTTCGGTCGAGATTCTGGCGTATTTGCCTCAGTAAAGTTGTTTGCAGTGGCATGCTTGATGTTTTGCGTCGTGCATGCCGTCAATTTCGCATTGAACCCATATTTTTATTTGAGTATCCTGGTCATACAGCTTCCTTTTGCGATCAAAAGCTACCGAAGTTACATTTCGGTACCGCTTAATAGCTTTGAGCGCGACTTCTGCATTTCGTACGACGCCTTGGTTGAGCAATCGTTCTTGCGAAACCATATCTTTCTGGGAGCTTGCACTCTTCTTGGCTTCAGATTTCCCGAATTTTTCTCCTTGATGCTCCTTGATATCGTGAACATTTCTCCCGTAACTCTGGACATAATCAACAGCATTAAATCTTCAGGCATGTCCCTCACGTGGGTCTTGTACTTATTTATCGTCACCAACGTTATCTACGCATCCTGGGGCATGGTGTACTTCAGCAATCAGATGTTGATTCCAAACCTCGTCGACGATGACACGAACAGTACAGTCCGACGCCTCGCAACAGTTAGAAAGAAGACCACCGGTGCAGTTGAAGCTGTAGTCACGGAAAATGTCGAGTGCTCAACAATTTACGAATGTTTCTTATACATGTTTTATCAGAGTCTGAGTGAAGGCGGAAATGCAAAAGCTTTCCTACAGACTAATGTTCCGGGGCTTGAAACATACTTGCCACGGATTGCATTTGATTCGTTGTTCTTTATTTGGGTGGGCATTGTGCTTATGAATGTGATTACTGGTCTGATGGTTGATACATTTGCTGCCACGCGCGATGAGAAGGCTGAGCGCGCTGCTACATGGGCGGATGAGTGTTTCATATGCGGCTTTGAAAGGGACGAATACGAAGGCAAGAAACTTCCAGTAGATTTCGAAAAGCATTTGTCGAAAGACCACGACTTATGGGCGTACGTATTTTTCTTGGCATACCTTAAGCGACGAGACAAAACAAAGCTGAACGGCGTCGAGTCTTACGTGACGAAGCAGATCAATACGATGAGTTTGGAGTGGCTTCCTTTTCACACTTGTTTTGCCATTCAAGACAGTAGTGATGGCGCCGAAAGTGGCATGAGCGAGGAATCCGAAGGCGTAGATGCCGACAAAGGCACCGCTGGTGCAATGGAGAAGCTTGAGTCGAAGGTTGAGAAAATGGCTGCGTCCCTTGATGCCCTCGAAGGAATGACTGGCTTGATTTTAGCGGAACTCTACAAAAAGAAGTGAATTTCAGCAGCATTTCTTTCCTTGCGCGTTTGTGTATGTGGGTTCTCCTATGTGATTATACTGTACCGCAGCAGAGATAGCTGAATGGTTCCTTGCTTCTCAATTCCCGTCTGGTTTCACTTTGTGAGATTTAGCGGTAAGGAAACGAACAGGAATTCATAGGCTTAGGAAGGTATCAGGAAATTTGATTAGTTAATTTCCCTAGACCGATACTGGTTTGTATTTAACCGCACCTTTCTTTGTTAACCCCATGTCCTTGGGATTGGGAGGTAGAAGGTAGAAGGCACCCTGATTTGGCGCCAATCATGCTCAAATCCATTAAAGAGTTAGGAGATCAAACCCCAGTGCCCTTGAAAGTTAAATTAGTCCTCATCTCCCATCATTCTTGTTAATTATATGGCTAGTACTAATGCTGGTGCTGTATACTGTAGACGGTGTACAAGTAGTCGAGCCGGTGCTGCACTTAAAATGAACTACTAGAATTTGGCATCGGCCATGTATTTGAACGGCCGTAAAACCGCCCAGACTTCTTATGGAGCCCTTCTGCAGGAGCCAGCTATCAAGTACAAAGCACATAAACCACAATTTCCCGAAGGACGGAGATATAATCTGTGCCTCATACAGGAGGAACAAGATATATATATAGTATGTAGATATCAATATCATACAAGGTATTCTCCATCAGTCAATAAGGTTAATAAGAAAGTACTTCCAAAGGCTGCTCAAGAAGATCTTTGCAACACTACCACCACCACCTGTGCACTTGTCACCACTGCAGCTCAAATTTACAAAACGGTCCGAGACATAAGATACCGCAGGTAGGCAAGCAAATGAAAACAGTCATCACGCTAGTTTTTGTAGAAGGTCATCCGGAAATGTTTACGTTCCACAGGACCCAACTTGAATCCGCATGCATCGTAAAGCTGATATACCTGATCAACAATAGTATCTGAAGAGTTTGTAAATACTCATAGGATATTTTGTTCTGATGACAAGTGACTCACGTCATGTTCTCTGGGCTTCTTTCTTGGCGAACAGTCGCACCTTATCATAGTTTTGATTACTTTCAAGTTCTTCCAAGGTCAAACGTGGGCACCTGCCGATTCACAGGCTTAAGGGATCTCGTATCGATAGCAATATATATACTCGAATTTTATCGAGATTCACGACTTGCTGCTTCAAGGCGTCATTTAGAAATTAGAAATTACTGCAAGTATCTGTGCTTTAATGTCTCAACAAAAACGTAAAAGAATTGATTTCGATGATCGCCTTTATCAGTCTCAACCGGTGCTCCATATACAATCTTATCCAACTCAACATGCAACAGATAACGATGTGATCGCTGAACAATGTGAGAAGCTGTCCCCTGTTGCAGGCGAGCGAGAAAAATCTTCACTTTCTTCTGACACGGCAACTACCGAATCGAATGAGCAATTACGGTTTCTGAAGATATACTCAGGGCATAATTCAGCACCACATCGGTATCCAACTACGAAGCTCTTCGCGGCAAATTTTGAGTGTATCCTTGACGTGATGAAGCAGTTGACTGGAGACTCTTCTCGTCTTTATTCTACCTTCCCTTTGACAGCCTTAAAAAATCAGGGCATATGCCGTTGGGAGGACACAGAGTTGGCCTTGGATGCTTCTTGGACCTGGTGTAGAGGTACACTTCACACTGCCTTGTACATAATCAAAGCCCATGATGTTGACCCTGAGATGCACTTTTGGGCCGTTGTAGCAACTATGCTTCTCATTTCGCTCACAGCAGAGGAGATGGGGCCTATATTGGATTGGGCAGACCAAAATGCTGGCCGATATCGCCAGGTTTGGTTAGGTTCTCGACATGAGTTGCCTTGCTTGCTGTATTTGCTGCTCTGGCAGCCAGATAATATACAGAAGGCGGCCACAGATGGCGCTCGCACCGAATTAGTGCGAAGTATAGACGAATACTTAGGACGTCCACGAAGTCATATACGTGAGGATTCTAAAATGACAGTAAATGAAGAACAGCGCGCAATAATTGATGTGAATTTGAGCAACAGGTCAGTTGTAAATGTGAAAGCATACGCTGGGACTGGAAAGACGACTTCAGCAATCTTACAGCAAACTAAAATGAGTAGAAAGTGTTTGATGCTTTCCTACAACAAATCGGTCCAAGAGGATGCTATGAGACGTCTCGAGGCAGACGGTCAGAATCATGTCAATGCAAGAACTATGGACTCGCTCATCTGGTGGCACACACTTCAATCGACTGGACGACAAAAGAAATCCCGTTTTGTTAGTGTTAATGCTGAGCTTATTAAAGAAGTCATACCAAATCTTCTCCCAAGAGCTGCAGCTGGCGTTGCTCGAATGTTGAAGCGCTTTTTGTTTTCAGATAAGTACTCCTTGAGCGACCGTAGTTTCAATTGGTTTGTTACATGGCTGGATGAGGAATAGGACGCCAGGAAAGTAACGAAATCAGGAAAGACAACTAAATACGCGTATCAGTCACGACCAGCGTGGGTAAAATTAGCAGCAGATTGTCTGAAAAGCTTTTTTTCTGTTGAATTTCTAGCAAAGAATGTATGCTGTGAAGTTTTGACGAAACTTGTTCAGCTCAAAACACGTATGCATGATGAACAATTGAAAGGAAGTGACCCTGAAAGTACTGAGCCAGACACTTTCAGAATGTTGGAGAGAACAAAGACAATGCCGCTTGTGTTCGCCACTCAAAATCCTAAGCCGGCTCAAGTTGTCATCGATGAAGGTACGCAAGTGCTGCTCTACCAAGATGTTCAAATATAGCGACCATATCTATCTCCATATTCATTGATATAATTTCATCTGTTGGATTTCAGCCCAAGATTTGAGTGCGGCGCAGTATGATCTATTTGTGAGAAGACAAACCCAATACTGTTGTATCATTCTCCTAGGTGACCCTTTCCAGGTGAGTGCAAGTGCATTCTTTCATTTATTGCACTTCCACGCTATTCATCTTACTGTCCGACCGTGTCTTTACGCAATAGAGTATAAACGGTTTTAGAGGTGCTGGGAACTCAATTTTTACGAGCGGGGACAATGTTAGCAACTTTACTCTTCCTCATACAATATCCCATCGATTTGGAGCTAACATTGCAGAAGTCGTGACGGGCTTCCTAAAGACCATTTATCGGGCGCACGGAGGGAAGATTGACTTACTAGTTGGCGCCAACATAAATCCTGGACGCGTGCTATCCTCGCGCGCACGAGATGAGCTCATCGGTGCGTCGAGAAATGGTGACACAATCATCTTAACGCGTACTAACAACGGAATAATCCGAGAAGCGATGGAATTTTGTACTCAACTTCAGGCTGCAGGGGTACATAAGAAAATTGCCCATTTCAAGGGGCCAAAACTAGACAAGTCATTTGAAATAATCAAGTCTTTAGTTCAGCTGTGCCTTCATTTGAATTCTTCATCCAAAGTATGTGGCCGTACCTTCAATCATTTCGACGAAGTAAAAGAGTGAGTTGTGAAACTGGTACTGTTTTTTTTTCTTCCGATATCATGTATTACAACATTGCCATGTTTATGCGTCGTTAATTTAGGTGGGCTGAGGAGCACGAAAACATTGAGATTAGTTACGACTGTCAATACTCAGAAGAACTTGCCTTAAGTCTGCGTAATAAATTCCATCAGATAACTTGGCGCTCCAACAAGCTCTCGATGTGCGCATTCAAAAAGTCAACAGTTGCTGTAACAGAGTTGAGTCGTTGCAAAAAGCACGTGAGAGTGATCTTATTATCAGCAATACCCACCAGCAAAAGGGGAATGAATATGCCACTGTGATCATGAGCAATGATTTTGCAAAATTGCGAGATGGAGCTGATTTTGTTTCGTCATGCACGCTTCAAGACCACTTCAACCTGATTTACGTGGCCATGACTCGCGCGTGCGATGTGCTAGTGCTCAATAGAGATTTGGACTACCTCGTATTTCGGTATTTACGCCCGCCAGTTGCTGCTTTACGCCTGCCTTGGACTGTAAATACGGAGTGTTGCCTATGTGGAGGCGCAGTTGAAGGAGCCACGGAAAGTCTTGGTGGCGGAAGTGGTAGTACACCACAAGGTAGTTGGGCGGCATCGACGCGGCGATGGGGTCTGAACATTGCTATAAGCAAAGACCGGCACGCTAGAGGCCATGTTTTGACACATCCCGGTAATGCTGCTGTACTTCCATCTGCTTGCTGTAGTTTATGTCTTTCGAGTGCGCTGAAAGAGCCAATTAGACCATCGTGGGCTCAAAAAGAGGTATCGCCTGAAGGACTGGCTGAATTTTGGGGACCTCAAGTACTGCCGCCTGTATCTTAGAATTTGAGGGTGCAAGTACGCTTGGATCTTCTGTGATAAAGAAGCAAATTCAATTAGTGTCTCCATTGAGCCACTTCATTTCATATCAAATTCAAGTCAAGCACCTTGACTTCCGAGCTCTGGTTTCCTGGCGCATGAGCCTTAAAATAAGCACATACAGTAAAGACTTCTAACTTTCCATGCGAAATAAACTACCTCATTGGATTACACGTTTCATCAGAGGCATCTATAAGCCGGATCCTATCGCGCAATTGAAATTTCAAGAGTTGTTTACGAGAGTTGCATACGCCATTCCCCAGCCAACATCTGCGATCCTGCGATTGTGATACTTGTGTACTATCGAAGAAACCTAAAAACTAAAAACGAAATAGCATATTCTTATTGGCGCAGAAACTTCTTAGGCGTTATGAGCTAGGGAAAGAAGCATAAGCGAATGCCCATTCAGTTTATAAATTTATATTCCAGGTCTCAATCCCAGGAAAAATCATAGGTGGGCGTTACACAGCCGGGGTTGTGTGTGGTGTGGTTGTGTGTTTTTATGTGCATTATGCATAATGTATAATGTGCCATGCCTTAGTCGATGCCTTCGGCTAGTGCTGGTGCGGTATAAAAACAGAGACTTATTCACTAAACAGGAATAAGTGTATTAATGATTCAGAATAGAACCCAATATACAAGAGGCTTTTTCTTTTTTTTGCGCTCTTCTACGAAGCTTCTGGCTATTTGTTGATGTTTCTTTTTGCAATTGGGGAATATAATCCTATCTAATCTAATCCAAAGCTCTCAAAAGACGAGAAGAAGGATGATGAATTGAGTGCAGTGCTAAGTGGTGGCCGCTGTGGTGCGCAAACTCAATAAATAATGGGCCACTATACCGCTGCTTTCGCAGCGTTCGCCAACGATCGGAGTTGCTTCAACCACTGCGAAGATAGCCCCTGCTTCCACCGCTTCTCCTTCCGCTGAAGCTGATGCTGCGTCACCAACCGGCGGTAGCACCAATCCGAGAGACGATGGCCGCCCTGCTGCTAGATCAGTTGCAAACTGCTTCGCTGCTGCTTGGGCCTCTGATTGATCGAGAGGCAATTCTGTTGAAGGCAGGCCAAGCAAGCAATGAAGGTTTCGAATCGAGTCGCCTTGACTTTCGCCCTTAGTGCTGTCGGCGCGCCCGTGGACCAGGGCACGCCAGGCGTCGTTGCACTCTTCAACCGCATGCGGCGGCGATGCGCTCACAACGGCTCGTGCCAAGGTCTGTAGGCACGGTGGCAGCGGAGCAGCAGGTCCGGAAGCAGCCGATGCAGCAATTTTAACTCTATTATTGGAAGCAGCGGCGGCGTTCTCAGTGTCCTCAGCACCACTCGCACCATTTGCAGTAGCAGTAGCAGCAGCAGGAGGGTTCGCAGCTTGCACGAGGCAACGGCGAGCTTCTGCCAGAGTGCGAGGCTGCACCGCGAGCGGCCCTCCACCTTTGGCGGCCTGAAGCTGCCGCCAAAACGCCACCACGTCGTAGCAAAGTTCCAGCCGCACCACTTGCAGCGGCGCTGCAACGTCGTCGTTCTCGTCGTTACATTCGATGCTTTCGCTGCCTTGATTGCCGTCATTGAGATGGAAACCGTCATCGCAGTGCCCAAGATCCATAGAATTGGTCGTCAAAGCACTGTGCTCTGTGGCGGCTGTTGTTGTTGTTGCTGATGCAGGAGGCGCAAATTCCGCGAAGACCGTGCCGCGCTCGCTTACTTCCCGGAAGCAGCCGAAGTCGCGCACCAGGTTGGTGGACCGAAGCTCGAAGGGCACCGCCACGCTGTGGCCGTTGCGGCCGAGGCAGGCGTCTCCTAGAAGCACGTGCTCCAGGTGCACCCCGTGCATACGCTCAAGCGTAGGAGGAGGAGGAGGAAGTTGTTGCTCCAGTGATGACGACAGCGCTGGCAAGGAACTGGAAGCCACCACTTCCATCGCAGCAGCGCTGCTGTCGGTTGCGGTGTTGTTTTGAACCAACGAGAGGTCTTCAGGCTCGTCTTCTGAAGACGACGACGAAGGAGGGTTCAAGCAGTGGGTCACTGACGACGGCGACGAGGGAACTGCTTCCGTGCGAGTGGCGCCAAAGAGCTGGTTGTCTTTCTCACCAATGATTACAGTGGAGGAAGACGAGATGGGTGGCGGTGGCGGCGGTGTGGAAGACGAAGAGGTATTGGCCTGGGGAGTGGCATTTTGCTGCGATGAAATGCCCGTGGGTTTAGGTGGTTTCGGCGGCGGCGGCCCTCGATTGTGCTCTGGCTTGATACTACTGCTGTCGACGCCAGCTGTGCCAGCGGTGGCCGCGACGCCTACCTCTGCACCTGATCTGCTCAGTGGCATCAGGGCTTCCCAGTGTGCTTGTGTGGCTGCGTCCTCGTGGAGTCCACGTTCGGTCAAAGCGGTCACGCACACCGCCAGTCCTGCTGCCTCCGCCATGAATGCCCCCACTCCACACGCTGACACTGCCGACACTTGGGTCGACGACGACGACGAATCAGAAGGAGACGACGCTGGACCCCGCGCCGCAGACCAGCTGTGCCCCGAGCCATGGTGTTGGTGGGTTGCGGCGGCTGCATCACTGGCAAAAGGTTGAACCGGGTGCGTTGGGTCAGAAGGCTGCGCCCCCCTCGGAGACTTCGAAAGGGAATCCATGGAGCCGAGGTCGTCGAGCGGAATCGACGCAAACGTCAACTTGCTCGCGGCCGCGTTGCTGCTACTTCTGCTGTTGCCCCTACCATGCTCCACATTTGAAACAGCGGCGCCACTGCTTGCTTCTCTCGATGCCTCAGAGTAGTACAAGCCCGTGCGGCTTGCGCCCGAGTGCCCTGTTGATGGAACCGTCGACGAAATGGGCCGGCTTCGGGGCGGCGCTGAAAAGCGGTAAGGCGCCATGGGCGCGACCAACACCGCCTCGGGCGCCACCGCCGCGCGCCATCGCGCTTCCCATGTCGCAGTGGAGCTTCTTCCGCTGCTTCCACCACCGCGCCCCGCAGTGGCTTGAGCGCGCAGCGCCAGCACCAGCTCCAGGCTGCGGGTCAAGCGGCGGCAGGCTTGTGCGTCTCGAGCGGCCCGGAGGCTGCCCTCGTGCCGCGCCTTGAGCGCCCGCAGGGTCTCGAGCTCCGCGAGCATGTCGTGCAGCGACTCTTTCTTCCGGCGCCGCGTCTCCCGCGCGTGCCGCCGGTTCCGCGCACGCCGCTCGTTGAGGAGCTGCTGCTGCCGGTCACCCTCGCCAAGGGCCTCGGCACCCCCTGCTACGAGCACCTCCGCGCCTTCCTTGGAGCGCTTACCCACAGCAGCAGAACTACTCGAGTTGCCCCACGGCAGACCCCATGTGTCGTCGGGTTTGCGTTTCTGAGGAAAGTAGAGAATAGTATTGGGTGAAGGCACAAGGTGTGAGAAGAAGGGTCTTGACGGAAGCCTCACTGACTACAAACAAAGCCACCCCCAGAAGTCGAGAAAAGTTTTAAAAATAAAGTAAATTTATTAAAGGCGTTTTTTTTTTCGGATTGCCATGCGTGTTTGAGAACATTCACATTTTCTCCTTTGTTGGCCCCATTGAAGTTACAGAAGTACTACGAGTGAATTGAACTGAAAACTCACCGCAGAAGACGCGTCCTTTTGAAGCGCCGGCTGTGACGCAAAAAAGTTTGATCAAAGATGAGGTACATGTTAAAGCATCGTTTCAAATAGGGGGCAATCGCGCAACTTGTTACCAAAAGAGGACTCTTGTCCTATGTGATTTACCTCGTCCGCAGGCCAGAACTCTCCATGGAAATAGTCGTTCAGTGGCTCGCTGTCGGCAGCAGAAAGCATGCTTCTACTCTGAATGAGATCTCTTTGATGCTTAGAAAGCTATTAAACGTGATTAACCCTGACGACTCGGTAATCAAGCACTTAGCCTCGACCTACAAGGTTGAAATTATGATACTTGATGCGCACTTGAAACTCGGAACACGCACATACATCTTGATATTGAAGATCGACTGATCTTCGAGGTCGCGGCCAAGAACCAGGTTCTTCGAGATTAGCCCGGTTCTGAGGAGTGGGTAGCTCGGGTTCAGAAATTCTGAAATGTCTGTGACCACGAACCCAAGAACCCTGCCAAAGGGGAAGTCCTTACATCAACAAGAGGTTCCCATTGGTGCAAACGCTGCCGTAAAATTTTCATCATAATTTTCGTTTTTAGCACGTGCTCCGTCAGAACCAATTCGAGAAAAGATCAAAACAGTTTTGAGCGATGGGCAAAGGCGCTAAGAAGGAGTGCGAAACGCGCACTGATTTCTTCTGGGATGCTAAGCCAGAGCCGCATGCTGTTCGAAAGTCTCAGGTGGGCGCTGTGAAGATGTTTTATGCTGTGAAATTCCCATAGAGGCCGTACAAAATGATCGTTAGACTCCCCGCCTCCGGCGTTTTTGTCTGCGCTATGTGAGGAGTAGAAGCTTATTAGATCATAGAACTGACTGATCTCTTTATCACGGCACATGCTGATAATTTATTACGCTATAATTAACGACCTAGTGCTATCTTCTCCTGTATATTTCGCTGTCTTGTAGATTTTGAAGGCTCATCCGGAGATCAACAAACTTATGGGACCATGCCCGAATACCAAGTACCAGGTCGCTGCTGTCGTGACCATGCAGGTAAAATTTTGTCCGTCGAAATTTGAATGAAATGAACTGCTTACGTGTGTCGGCAGTAGTTTTGATTCTTAAGAGCCTGGGAAGCTTCTTTCCTCGAGTAGCGTATCTCGCGAGTGGCAGCACTTTTGCTATGAACCGGGAGTTCGTGAGCTTTCGAATCATTTCTACACGCTACGATTGAACGTCATCATTTTGAATCTTTTCACCTTCAGTTTTGAAATTTTAGCGTACGTCCTGAGAAGCTACTTTCGAGAGCCTCCGTTGTTGTGACAAGCACATTCTTTTGTTTTCTCCTCACGAAAATGTGTTACTATTTTCTTATGTACGTTACGATTTTGCGCGGCACCAGATTGGGATGTGCTACCTGGCGTCGCAACTGTCATGGGCGCTGTTGATTCCGGTGGCTTACTTGATTGGTGGGGCGGCGAACTGCAACTTGCAGCTGGCGATGCACGAGATCAGCCACAACCTGGCGTTCAAAGCAACGACCAAGGGAGGCATGACGGCAAACCGCGTCCTTTCCCTGGTGGCCAACTTACCGCTAGCCTTGCCCGCCGCGATTTCGTTCCGAAAGTACCACCTGGACCACCACCGCTGCCAAGGCCACGACGTGGTGGACGTCGACTTGCCGACGGAGTGGGAGGGCTGGTTCTTCCGGAGCCCGGCCCGGAAATTGCTGTGGTGCTTGCTTCAGCCGGCTTTCTACGCGCTCCGCCCCTTAATTGTGAACCCCAAACCGCTGCAGGCGTGGGAAGCGGTGAACATAGCCGTGCAACTGACCTTCAACTGGGGCATCTACCAGGCGTTTGGTGCGAAAGGCTTAGCTTACTTGCTTCTGGGCACTTTGCTCGGCATGGGCATTCACCCCACCGCTTACCACTTCATTTCGGAGCACTGCGTCTTCGAAGAAGGCCACGAAACGTACTCGTACTACGGCTGGCTCAACGCCATCATGTACAACGTGGGCTACCACAACGAGCACCACGACTTCCCAAACGTGCCCGGCTCGCGGCTTTACAAGGTAACAAGCTGTGTTCGACGGTGTTTTTGCTGACGGTTGTTGTGGTCTGACCAGCAGTTATGCACCTAGGGCTTCTTCTACGTACAAGAAGTGATGCAAGATTTTCTTGTGCCTCATTGCTCTTGTCTACTCGTGCACCTGCATTGTTTAGCTAGCCCTTTTTTAGAGTACCATGACTTCATCTCAGACCGCGTAACTCTGCTTAAATGGTGTCTTGAATTTTGCTACTCCTCTCAGGTGAAGGCGCTTGCTCCTGAATTTTACGACCATTTGCCATACCACACGTCGTGGTCGAAAGTGTACATGGACTACATTTTCCGGACCGACGTAAACCCTTTCAACCGCGTGAAGCGTGAGCCCGTGGGGAGCAAGAAAGCGAACTGAGCTTTATGATTTAAGTTTATGATTTGGGTTCTGCTCGTTGAGGCTCTTTATCTAGGTCAACTGGCAGATCTGTTTTTGGGTGCCACTGGTTCATGTGTTTGGTTTTAATGCCATTCAAGAGCAAGGCCGAACTCAATTGCCTTCTTTCGAAGGCTTGGCTCTCTTCTTCATTGGGATTCGGATAATATGGGATACTTGAAACTTGAAATAGGTATTCCGCATCTCACCTAAAACATTTACATCCCTATGTAATACACATTATAACGAGGCACTAAGTCGCCCTTGGTTCGCCTACAACAAAAAGCAAAGCAATCAGCAACAGTGATTTTTAGTGCGCGAGGAGGCGGGGTGACTCGAGTGGATTTCGAGGATCACCTCATCCACATCGGCACATCGGACATCGAACCACGAACCGCTATAGTTAGAATATTATTGGTTATTGGGAATTGGGAATTGCCAAAATGTTCGCTTTTGTATTATACAATTTGGTTTCGTTATGCTATTTCCCTTTACAGTGTCGACCTCAATCATCATAAATGGAGTGCCGTACAAGATCTTCCAATTCAATCAGCAATAAGAATAAGACCGAGGCGAAAAAGCAAATCAGCGCGTGAATCCTAAGGACGACCATTAAGCCAGTTCACTCCACGTAATCAGTAGTCAAAATATGCATCTAAGTCAGCTCGTTCCTGAGCCCTGGTATCGTCAAGCGCGTCATTGTTGTCGATCTCTTCAGCATACCTCACCCAAGCGCCATCCTTGCCCTCTAAGAAGAGATCACCCGCTGCTTGCACTAGCTCGTGCAGTGCACTTTCCAGAGCAGCGCTGGAGGGTCTTCTAGTGGCACGTCGAAACTCTTCGCTGCTGCCCTCATTTCCATGACCGAGCTCTCTTCGGTCGTCCTCTGAGTCATCTCCCATGAGCAATGACCCAGGGGACTCTTCTGAGGGTGCAGACGCTTCCAAAGGATGCCTACTGAGTGGTGGCGGCGGTTGAGGCATGGGCAGTGCACCAACGGGGCGAGGATGGTCGGCTAAAGTGCGGTTGGCTTCAGCAAGGGCGGTGCCCAGCAACACGCTATCGTCAGCATGGTCGGCTGGGAGCATTTCAGGTGCAGGTTCGCCCAACAGCTGACCTAGAAGCTCGTAGTGCAAGGCCGGGTGCCGCTCTTTGATCTCAGCCTCTGAAAAGTAAGACGAGCCTTCTGCTAGCATTTGTTGCAAGCGACGGTAGCGTCGATTGCGCGCCAAGACAGTGGAGGCAGGTACAGTTGCCAAAGCTGGGGTTGATGCCGACTGCGTTTGCTGTTGCTGCTGCCGTTGCTGTTGTCGTAGTAAAAGAATACGGGCCGCGTGCATGCCGGCGGTATGATGCGGCGGCGTGCAGTAATCGCGAGCGACGCGATCGAGCTGCGCATCAGAAAAGTGCGAGTGCAGGTGCACTACAACTAGGGCTGGGTGCGTTCGCCAGAGAGTCGCGCACTTGGTTAGCGGGAGCTGGAAACCAACGTCTGTGTTCATTGCATCCCCGACTTCAGCGGTGACTTCTTTGCCACTGCTCTCAGTGCCTGCGACTTCTCGACTGCGGCTACTCTCTACGTGTTCAAGGGTAGGATTACAGCTCGTAGAACCACTAAACTCTTGCGATATCTCTGTGAACATACCGCGGTTCTGCAGAATTGTAAGTGCAGGTGCAATGTTCACGATGAGCTCTTCGTCGAATTCGGCTTGCGACAACCATTGCGGCGGTGCAGGAGCTGCAGCATTCTGCTCTTCGCATAGTTCCATAGCCGAGCTTCGAATTGTATCTACTCCTAGACCAGGCTCTTGGCTATCCACAACCACTAGACAGATTTCTAAGAGTGGTGAAATTTGTAGGCTGTAAGTTAGAGTGTGTCTGTAAGTAGCTAACTACTTACTTACTTAGCTCGAGCTAACCTCACAGATAAAGCCCAGTGAAGCTCCTCTACAGGGGGATTTGTTTTATTATGGCCAATTTACGATGCACTTATCTGTATCTGTAGTTCTTATTAACTCAAAGATAAGCCCCGTGTGCAGGGATCGCGG
>Ga0307979_1001384_pt1 | contig 17178 bp, 18 predicted proteins | sample OrgLakmetage1058_FD_201833 | JGI IMG/M metagenome (GOLD analysis project Ga0307979, IMG submission 201833) | Saline water microbial communities from Organic Lake, Antarctica - #1058 | ecosystem: Environmental > Aquatic > Non-marine Saline and Alkaline > Saline | place: Antarctica: Organic Lake...
GAACAAAGATTCGATTGTGTTCAGGCTCAGACTCACATGTATCGGAGTTTGGTGGGGGGTTTTCACCCTCATCCTGAACCGAATTCCTCTCCTCCAAGTCCGAAGTCATACCCACTCCACCGATAGGATGCTTTCACCCACCGAGGAGCTGCGAGCCTAGGGCCACTAGGATGAACAAAGGAATGAAAGAAGCTACAAAGCAGGGGAAATCGTAGTGGATTTTTTTCTTCGCAAATCATGCATGAGTTCAGTGGCTGCGCGGGTGACGGGAAACTCACAGTCAGCGAACTGCTTCGATGCTCTCTCGACCACAAGAGCATTCCACAATAAGTCGTCGTAGACGATCGTAATGCACTGCCTCCTCTCTTCCACGGTAGAAACTGAACCCCGACCGGGCATGCTGTTGAAGAAGGGGTAACGAAGATATGGCGGTAATGTGGGCATTAGAGTGCGAAAAATGGGTGCAATTCCCGTTACAGTTACTTCACGTAACACTGTACACTGTACACTGGGATTATCCGGCTCTAGATTATCGCTGCCGTTCTTAGGCGAAATCGGGTAACTCTTACTTTAACTATGGTAAATTCACTATATACTTCTTCGGGTCGATAATTCTTCGGACCCCATTCCCATTCGGGCCATTTAAATATTCCTACAGAGCTGCCATATTCAAATTCACTGTTGAAGAGATCAAAAGAATTGCGAACTAGAACTAGAGCACCAGGCACTGAGCGAATTTCTATTATTTGCACGCAAGTTCTTTCGCTTGAAGTTCTCGCGTGGCTACCCGAATAGTAGACAGAAATCATTGGACAAATGCTCATGTGCGATGTGCACTAAATTTATTGAATCATCTCGGGCTTGTTGGATACTTCAGGCCAGTTATGATACCCTGGATACCGCTCTATTGTTATGAGGTAGAAAAAAGCCTTAAACTTGGACCTGCCAACAAAAAGAAGTGATGTGTAAAGTACAGATCTGTACAGTAGCGAGAAGCGTGGAGTGAACAGCGAACTGAAATAACCCCCGTGTGGGAGTTTTGCAAGAAGATTCGAGATGAAGATCAGAAGATCAGAAATCTTCGTCAAGAACAAACCAGCGACCGGCCCAATTCCAACAACAACAACAACAACCCTACGCGTCGAACTACTCGCCACGGCACAGTGCGCTGCAGCCCCTGCTTTTGCCTGAAGCGTGTGAAGCGAAGATTCTCCCGGCCAGACATCTTTACTCATGAACGAAAGTCTTCTCGATTCTGATGACGGCTATAGTCCACAAGGCGATGACCATATCCAGTCGCCGATCCTCGACGGCCGCCTCAGTCGGTACAGCACGGTATTTGACGAAGCTGATGGAGAGGCGTGGGACATGTGCTTCGTTGTGCCTCTGAAAGGTTAGGGTTTTTGAAATTTTGTGTATTTTGCTAGCATGGTCGTAATGAAGTCTAGGGCTTGGTTAGATCCACTGCGATTCCATCTGTGTGCGTGTATAGTAAATTTTTTAAAAGTGTGTTCGCATATCCACAGACAACATCGAAAGCCTGGTTGCGGAACAATACAAGCTCAGGGGCACAGGAGGCTCCATTAGCGAGTACACCGAAGACAAGAAAGCCAAAGATGCTCTCGCACTGCAAAAAAACATGAACAGCGTCGGGCTCGAAACAAAAGAGTAATACTGTTTGCAAGGATCTTCCATACTGAGACACATATTATTTCAATCCACGTTGTTACCATGAATACGAACCCGTATCTTTGACTTATTCCATTCGTACATCAGGTACCTTTCCGTTCAAAATGATGAAATCTACGTTCTAGTGCGAATCCCGGAGGCTACTTTGGAAGCTGAAGCTGAAAAGTATGAAGTAGAAGTTGAATGCCGGCCAGAGATGCTCGAGGTGTACAGCCGCGAAATGAAGATTCGCTTTCCCGGCGAGCCAGTCAATGATTTTAGCATACCGAACTTTGAGCTGCTAAAATCGGAGAATCAAGCTACGGCAAATTTGTTGCCACCTTATGAGCATATTTGGATGCCCTTCAAAAGGGACCCGCGGTTCGCTGATCTCTACATGCGGCACTACAAATCTGCGGGCGAGTTCTCCAGGGATGGTGTGATGGGTGACACTTACTTTCCCACTGCGCAGCGGCTCAAGATATTGTACGCAACATTGCAACGGCCTGAAGTGGACGGCGGCTGCGGCATCGACGATGCTGCTTTGCAAGCAAATGGTTGGTCGATTTTTCCGATGCACACTCCTCGTGAAAGGGACACGTTGAACAAGTGTTGGCTCCAGCGCCGGGCCATTTGGCTCGGTTGGCTCCAGCCGCTCGATCGATCCTTTGGCCAGCCTTTTGGCCTGAAAGACTACTTCGGGGAGAGGGTCACCCTGTACTTTGCCTTTTTGGGGACGCACTGTCGCTGGCTCTTTGTTCTCGGGATTTTGGGGCTGATCATTCAGATCGTTGTGTGGGCCCAGAATAACCCCGCGCATCCAGTCGTGGCCCTTTTCGCGATTGTCGTTGCCGTATGGTGCGCGCTCTTTACGCAAAGCTGGAAAAGGCGAGAAGCTTTACTGAGTTTGCAATGGGGCATGAGCTCGTTCGAAGGGAAGGAAGGTGTTCGTCTCAAGTTCATGCAGGACAACCCTAACAAGAAGCACGACGTGGTAACAGGCAAACTCGATTACAAGTATCCCGGGGTGAAAGAAAGGTTCGGGCGTCGTTTGGCCTCCGCAGCCGTTACTGCTATTGCCGTGCTTATCATTGTGGGCATCATGTCAGTTGAATACTGGCTGAAAGTTCAGATGTTGAATTCAAGCAACTCGCTTGTGAGTGACAACGCATCCACCATCTTCAGCGTTATTTTGGCGGTGACTATCTCCATCATCAACGTTTCATACATTACAACGGCAGAAGCCCTGTCCGAGTACGAGAATCATCGCACCGAGACTAGCTACCGCGACAGCAAAGTGGTGCGTCTTGCATTCTGTTTGCCACCAATTCTTAAATGCATTCCTAATCTGTGTTGTGTGTTTATAACTTGATGATGATGTTACGCATCGACAACCAGTCGAAACTATTCATTGTCCAGATTATCAGTTCTTTCGGGGGATTGGCGTACACTGCTTTCTTTGAGCACGATTTCGAAGGTAATTGTGGTGACGGCATCAGCTGCATGGGAGTTATTTCGAAGCTCGTGGCAACAATCCTCATTGAGCGATTTGCCTTCACGTGGCTCTTCGACAACGTGAGTACAAAATTGCTTACAGTTATTCTTATGCGTTGTGAATGCTGTATTGTTGACTCACATTTTTGCTTGTTGTGCCACTCGTTGCCGCCCAAATCTTTAGCTCTTGCCTCGTTACAATGCAGCAAAGCGGTACAAAAAGGAGACCGAAGGTGTTGATACAACCAAGTTCAGCCCCGCGGAGGAGCAATTCATTCTGGATCCGTATGACCATAGACGCGAAATCTTGAACCGGTACATGGACCAAGTGATCATGTTCGGGTACATGTGCCTCTTTGTGTGTGCATTTCCCGTCGCTCCCTTCCTGGGCTATGTTTCAAATATTCTTCAAATTCAGCAGTTCGGTTCGTCGTTGCTATTTCGAAAACAGCGCAACATTCCTTTCGGCGCTCAGGACATTGGTTCTTTCCAAAGTTGCTTTGAGACCGTGTCTCTCTTGGCAATCATGACCAACACGGGGCTGGTATTCTTTACCAACCAGAAAAAGTATTTCGGCGATGACGTTGACCAAAAGCTCATCGTGTGGCTCTTCTTCGGGACAATGGCTCTGATATATGCGTTTGTCAACGTCGCGAAGCAAGTGATCGCGGATGTGCCTGAAATGGTTGAAATTCAGCTCCGGCGCCAGGAATTTATCAAGGCTGAACTCTTTGATGATGATCTATTTACGACTGGCAAGAACAAAAAAAGTGATCCAGCTTCACAATCAGCCAATCAGGCAACAGGGCCACTCAGCGCATCGCATGTGTGATACTCGATATTTTTTCACAAAGGCCCCGAGGCGGCGTAACTAGAGAGCTAGCAGGCAGAAAGGGTCGGCATGAGGAAAGCAGAGCGACACACGAAAAGCATGGTTGTATAAATGAAGGCCTTGTCTAGAATACTCAAATCCCGAACTAAAGACTGCTATGGCTTCCTCTCTTTTAGCCTCTAGGCCCCAATCCCATTTATATGTAGTAGTCACGTGATGCAAAAAGCAGGGTAAGAATTAAGAAGTAAGAAAGTAGTACGAGGTGGTTTTGGGGTTGTGCTTTGTGCCATAAAACAAACATAGATCAGCCCCAATTTATTTCTATTTAGCTCTGGTTCTGGTTCTGGTTCTCCCTTTAAAATTTCTTCCATGGAAAACTTCAGCGAAAAACTAGTGCAGCAGCCTTAATCCTAATTAGATCGCTTAGCCCATGGAAGTGTATTAAGTACAAACGTGTAACTACTTGCGTGGCCTTTTCTTCTTCGGGGTGCTTGTAGGCGAGGCCGGTACCTTCTTTGAAGGCTCGTTGTTGACGGCCATTGATGAAGGAGTTGAGGGAGGTAAATGTTCACCTGATTTTTGTTCACTGCCATCCATTGAACATATGACATCAGGTGCAATTGAGGATTCTTCTTCAGGGTTCATCTGATATGCACGTTTGGCTGCTTTCTTCTCAGCGTTGCGACGTTTTTCTTCAACCTTGAACTTTTCCATCTCGAGTCGTGTCTGGGCAAATAAGAGAAAGGGACAAGAGCTGAGAAGATCTCTTGGAATAACAATGTATGAAAGAAGCGTTGAAACCCCAACCTCTTCGGGAATAAGATCAATGAAGCCCGGCAGTTCTGCTGCAAAGAGCAAGGAGTGCGCCCAGCCCGTTTTCATCGGATATTTGTCTCGAAACAGGTCGCCCACCCGCTTGTACACTTGTGGCGTCAAGCTCTTGGTTTCACTCAGAGTGGGGTCGAGATCGCGCTCTGCAATCCGCCACACATGTACGTCCACAGGCACAATATCGGCCCGATCAAGCGAAAAGAGCGCGGCGCAATCGGCGACCTTTTGTCCAACGCCAATGAAACTCATGAGTTGAGCCTGCACTTCTTCGCGCGTGTACGCAGATGCGTCACGAAGACCGTAGAGCCAGTTGCGAGCTTCAGCCTCACTTGTTGTTGGAAATGGTAATCCAGCAAGAATGTCATTGTCGCTGCATTCCGCACTACTTGGCAGATCACCATCACTCTTCACTCCTTCCGCTAGCGGAGAAGTGCTTTGGTTGCCATCGGCAGCCTGATTTGGTTTGGCCAATAAAGAGGCTGCTGTTTCGCGAATGTAACGCGCACGATACCCTAAGCCCAAAGCCTGATCCAACACAGTAAAAAAAAAAACAGAAGTATGATTGTGTTCATCCATGCACGTATCTCTATTTTCTCCCCTTTCGAAGTCTGAACAATCTCAACCTCTCCTCCCCACACTGACTTGCTGGCTTTCCTTCGACCACTCCATTTCAATCAGCTTCCCACGAAATGATTTACTTACCCTGAGCTCGTCTTCTGTAGCCAACGCTAGTGCTGTTAAGGTTGGAAAGGAGTAGAAATCTTGCGGCCCCAGTGCAGCATCCGCCGTTTGAGTCGCGGCACCGCTGCCATCACCAGAAGGTTGTGGGCTGCTCTTCGCATTAGGTTTAGTTCGTGAAGGTTGTCTGGTAGCACCATCCTCAGGAACAAAAGCTGCAGAAGTATCAGCGTCAGCTGACGAGGGCGGAGGAGGTGGTGGTGACTGCGACGATTCACCGATGCCAGAGTGCAAAGTCAAGAGATGGCGCCCATAGCGAGCTCGAAGCCGGTTCAAGATCAAAGCAATGCGGCTGATGTTGTTGTTCGAGCTGACACGCACATGTAAGAACAAGGGGTTGCAGAAATTGCTCAGATGAGTACTAAAACTCATGATGCAGTTACAAGTGACGTAGGCACCCTCACTCTTACTTTGATACTCACATGAACAAATTTTGGCTTTGCTTCTCTAAATTACATGGGACCACCAACAAACAAAAGAAATTCTCCACAACCTGACAATGAACGAAAACAAGCACTCCACTGGCTCTTGTCTGAGAACGCGTAAGCCAGGCAAGGTCAAGGCAATGCCTTGCAAGCGAGCATCTGCCGCTGCCCATCCTGCCACCAGAGGTGCTAGTGGGGTGTCCAATTGAAAGAGGTCGTGCAACGCATCGCGAACAGCTGATATGCTAGCCGCAGTATCTGCACCCGTGATTTCATCCTAATTGGAATCGCGAGAGGTAAACCATGGTTGATAATTCGTAAGTCACTATAAATTTCAATGAGATAGAAAGGCTTGAGAATCCTATAATTGACTTTACAATAAGCGCGCAGTGTCACAATTTGGGCTAGGATGGCGAAGCTACCTAACTAATGATGAAACCACATGCATACTGATACTATACCTTGTCTGCAAGACACGCGAACATGGTCGTTTCCGGTGCTTCTCGCAGAGCCACCACCCTGTGGCCTACTACTCCAACCCACGCCACCGTGTCGTCGTTGTCCATGGAGTCGTGGAACTGAACAGGCCGCCAGTTGAAGCACTGCCCCGTTGCTAGGGTAGCACAGGGCCGCAATTCCATCTCAGATACCTTCAAATCATGCCAATCTAAACTTCCACCCAGCACTCTTGCAACTGAGGTCGGCTTAATTGGGCTCACGACGGCAGAGAGCTCTGAAGGACTGATCGCACCATCTAGGCTTGCCCGATGTTTGATTGACGTTGAGGCAGCCATTAAAATGCTTCGAGTAGACAAGCTCAGATTTGTCGATCGGCTAACTAGAAAAGAGGAAAATAGACTAGCACAACAACGCATAGATGTTTTAGTACTCGTGAAGACGCTTTGGCTCTACCAGATTGCCATGCAACTGTTTGCCATCATCAGACGACCGCAGTATCTGTGTATGTGTTCGTGGTAGTTACCAAGCACTATCTGTATCTATTTGTAGCTCTGGCTATAGCTACCTCTACCGGTTGGTAGCTACGCTACAACGCTACCACTTTTTACTTCTTACATCATCATCGTTCATCTACTTATGGACGACACGACGACACGACGACATACCAATCGTTCGTCGAGTTTCGAAGCAAAAGAAGAAGCGGCTCGGTGGAAGCCCAGTGGCCAGAGAATAAGCTGTGCTAATCTGCAATGGAACGGTCTTCATCCCGATCTAGGTATGTGTTCCAGCCTGGATGCATTTACTCATTGTGTGGCACTCAAATTGGATGATATAATTCCTTATTTTTTATGCAATGCACTCAATAGGAAACCAAGGCAGGTGCTTGACCCTAGTATTGCCAACGAGCCTCAGGAATGGAAGAAGAAGCCTAGGAAGAAGGCGAACAAGTAAGAGATTGAATCGTCAACAAATCTGTGATCACAACATTGATTCGCGTCATTTTGTTGGCTCGATATGTTACTTCACCTAGCATGCCGTCATAGATTTCGCTCCTACTGTACAGGGTCAAGGCACTTTCGAAAAACATGCTTTCTTCCGCGTGCGTCTCGTGTGCAACTCAGGGCGACGACAAAAATGACATACTGTTTTGCGATGGTTGTGACGTTGCGCATTGTCAAAACTGTGTTGGCCTCACAACGGTTGGTGCTTGGCTTTGTAATTGAGGACCTGCTGTACAGTAAAGTTGCCACAGTGGCCCAAACATCGCGATTCTGATTGTAGCCTCAAGAGATTTCAAGCCCTGCTTACCTCTCTCTTCTCATGCCTACACGTGCAGGTACCATCCGAAGATTGGTTTTGCGCTTCTTGCACCGAAGCTCGTGTGGCGTCACACGCAAAAGCTGGGTTTGGGGATCCACTCTGGAGCGGGTTCGTGAGGCGAGTGACCGGGTGAGTTGAGGCGCTCTTTGGCGCGCGGGCCTTAGTTTAGTCATTGTCATTGTCATTGATCTAATTCATTAGCGAAAAGACTTCTCCTCTCTTATGTAGCTTGAATCAATGTATTTCTCAATGATTTTTGCTTTGGGTGGCCTTTGTTTGGATCGTGTTTTTGTATTTTTCGTCCAGCACATGTGGCTGATGTGCATGTACGTGTTATCTCGCATTGCCCTTTCATCAAAATGCAGATTATGTCACAAGATTGCTCGGCATGAGCATTTTGTGCGAACTTATGATGTGGAAGCATCAAAGTCTGCGTTCCAAGCACGGAATATACCCAAAGCAGAGCTTCATAAGGAACGCCGCGGGGTAATCAATAAGCGAAGCCTTGTTTTACCTCAAATATCAGCTGCTTCTCGATAATTACATTGCCTTGCTTTCCCGCTCTCAGCGCTCCTCTGATTTAATCGCTCCAACTATTATGCAGATGTATGCAGCGAAACACGCAGTACGAACTCTTTTGAAAGACTTGACGCAACTCAACTCTCAGAACAAGCAATGGGCAGCGCTTAAATCTGAGAACGATAAAAAGGCCACGGCTGATGATGGCAGTGATATTGATGTGGAGGATGTGGGGTGTTCCATTTGTGGCTTCCTTGAGTCAACCGAAGAAAACGACATTTTGCTCTGTGACCATGCAGGGTGCGTATGCGCATAGACTTGAAACATACTTGCGTACTGCGAGGTTCTTTTAGTGTACCTCCTTCCCTCATATGATCATGTGCACATGTTCAGGTGCTGCCGCGCCTATCACATGGCATGCCTCTCCCCAGCGGTCACGCGGGCAGATATCATTGCGAACCAAATAGCTAAGAAAAAGCAGCTCAGATTAGCATCAAGCAGTGGCAGTGTGTCGAGTGATGGCGAAGATGAAGAGGAAGACGAGGAAGACAACGATGTCGACGAAGATTGGTTCTGTCCTCAGTGCGATTGCTTGCAGGTATGCTTTCAATCAACCAAATTGCCTGTTGTAATGGCGCTACCTCTTCAAAGATTTTAGTTTCTGGCTACTCTAACCAACATTTGTTGTATGTTTGTAGACGTGTTTTGACACCATCGCCGAGACTTTCAATGACGAGAAGCCCAAAGGTTCTTGGGAAGAAGTCTTCCCTGAAGCAACAAATCCGTTGAGCAAGGAAGCAGACGAAGAAAGAGGGCCAGGAGAGCGTTCGGGAGTCATGAATGGCACGCTGGGAGGACTCGACGATGATGATGATGACGAAGAAGATAGTGACTTTGATCCTGATGCTAAGGGGTCTGACCAGGAAGAAGTAGGAATGAAAGATGATGGCAATGACAGCGATGATAATAGTGATAACGACGACGGAGGTGATGATAACGATGACAATGATGGCAGTGATTCCTCGGAGGATAGCGGTTCCGACGAAAGTGCAAGCGATGATAACAGCGTGCATGGCTCTGAGTTAGATGCTTTGATGGAGGAAGCAGGCCTCTCAGACAATGAAGTTAATCACACAGTTGGTGATGACAGCAAGCCACGGCTCCGCCTCCGAACCACTACACAACAGATTCAACCAACATCGTCGTCTTCGTCCGTACCCTCGGCAGCTTCTCGTAAAGGCCGCCCCGCAGGCCGTGGTTATGTGCTGATCAGCGAAAGCGAGAGCGAAGAAGAAGGTGATGGGGACGGCTCGGGAACACGGAGCAGAGGAAAGAGGGTGAAGCAACCTCTGGTTAAGGCACAAGACGATGGCACGCTTGATGAAGCCAACATTGTACAGGGGAAACGCCGCCGCAAGGTTTTACTGATATTCATACAGTGTCTTGTTGTGCAAAAATTTTGCTTTCTACTGACAATTGATCTTCTGACTTTAATAGTGAGTACGATTGTTTATTTGAATTCTATGTCATATCGCGTTGCTTTTCACTTCACAATATCTTCTCTACTTCTCCTCCCCTCACTTTTGCTTCCTCAATTCATCGATATTTCCCTTCCTCACTTGTTTTTTTCGTGGTTCAACAAACAGTTTGTGGACTATGTCGCCTTGAACGGCGAGTTGTTTGGTGCTCTCGATGCCTCGGGTGTGAGTCACCCTTTGGTCGACGATGAAGAACAGTGGAAGCCGGGAATGGCGTCCCCTGAGAGTACCCTGTCTCCATTTACTACTTCCAATTCAACCGAAGCTACCACCAGCATCGAACATGACGACGATAAAGATGACGATAGCGATTTGCTGGAGGTGATTATTGGTCATGTAGTTAAAAAGTGCCTTGCGATATTGATCTGTTTTTTTTTTTTGTTCTGTGCTCATCTATCATTGCAACTTGCCTCTTTTTGATTCCGCTGTCTTCATTGCATAATGTGTATATCGAACTGCCGTCCCAGGCGATTCGGCGGTCTAAAGCAGACAGCGCACCGCCCTCGGAGAAAGAGATGAAAGGGAAGAAGGTTGCAAAGAACGTTAAGAAGACGGAAAGTAAGATTGAGAAGAATCCGACGGAGAAAGAAACGGAGGATAATGTGAAGACAACAACTCAAGGAAGGGAGAAAAAGAAGGCATCAATCCGCACTCAGGCCGTAAAGTCTTCTTGTTCGTCGTCCTCGTCTTCTCCCTCAGGACCACCACCATCAATGTCTGAATCAAAGCAGCGCTTTCCAGTGGGTACTCGTTTCTTCAAGGAGTTCGATGGGTTTGGTGTATTTGGCGGGAAAGTTGTGGAAGTGTATGAAGACGAAGTTGACACGCCTGAGGTTTTGTATCGTGTGCAGTACGACGATGGCGACGAGGAAGATCTCAATCATCACGAGCTTGCTGATCTTATTGCTCGCGCACCTTTTTCGAAGTGATACCAGTGCGTTGAGTGAATCAAAGTGCGTCTACTAACGAAGTTTCATTTGTATCGTGCACAGAAGCATACGCAGCATAAATCATAGGGTGTGTTCCCTTTCGTTTGTAAAGTTTAAAGTTTCAATTTACATGTACATTTGAACAAAAGGCCATGAAGCCATGGGAACACTATTTCAAGTAGCGACCGGCAACCGGGAAGTGGGCACTGTGCCAGTCACCAGTCACCAGCCAGCTGTAGCTGCAATTGTTTTGTGACAAATATTTTTACTTTGCGAGCTAATTAATACAAATACAGGGGCGTTTGAGTTCAAAAGGTGCCATCCCCATGCCCCTGAAAGCGAGCTGCCCTGAAATCCCAACGACATAGACCTGGGACTGGGGCATGTATTGGAGTTTCTGGCGTTCGGCCTTCGGACTTCTAAGAGGGAAGCCGGGTTGCCGGATTGTGATTTATTTTTATTTTTCTGAAGCGCACGCGTAGTAATTGAAACAATGGCGATGCGAAATTGGAAAACAATGCCTCAAATCTACGGTGCTATTCCATGGAAATGCAGAATCAATTCTTTCCTTCTCTGTATATCTAAGTGTAATTTAATAAGCCTTCTCGCCAAATCCAGCGGACATTGTCGAATTCGGCTGAGTCAGCTTTAAGTACTCCACCTCCTCGGCATCGAGTAGACCATCGCTCAAAGCCGACTGCAGCCACTTCTCTTTATTGTTTCTTGCAGACCCAACACCAACACCTTTACCATCTCCTCCGTAGACCTCCTGCAAGGTACTTCCCATAGCCCGAAGCGCCGCTGCCCTCGCTTTGTCCCTCGCGGTCTCTGCTGACATGCGCTCCATCAGAGAAGGCCGCTGAGACGACACTTTGGCCTCTAAAGCTTCGCGATTGAGCCGCATCTATGACGAGTAACGATAGAAAGAGAGAGATGTGAATGGGATAATGAGATGGCTTAGTGACAAGACGGCCAAGCCATGTGCTTGCAACTTAAAAAAAATCACAGCTCACCTTTTCTTTCAGAGAAGGCTCTGAGTCATCGGCTCCATCATTATCATTGTGATCGCCGCAGCTGCGCTCTTTGTCGAAAGCCTATTCAGGGTTAGATTGACGACGAAAATATTAATAAGAAAAAAAAGAAGAAACGAAACGTAGTGGTGTTCACAATCCTTGATCAAAATGTATTCAGCCAAAGAATGAATAAGTAAATGCACGAAAAACCACCTGCAGAGCTGGGCGTATCTCTTTAGCCGCTGCGCGCCTCCGTTCTGTTCTAGCTTTCTCCCGTGCCGCCTCTCTCGCTGCTTCCTTCTCCAGCATAGCCTGCTTGTCGCGGATGGCTTTGATCTGGAGGCGTGATTTAAAAATGAAGGGTGTCGAAAGAGAAAGAAAGGTCGAATCGGGCATGCACTCGCACGTGCAGATTCAACGCATTGTACACAGATGTGTTGAAGTAAAGAAGAAAAGCTCTGTGCGTGTGTTTTCCTCGTGCGCAACGAATCGTGAATATGGTAAAGTAAAAAAGAATGAGGACGAATAAATAATCAACACGCGCCCACACCTTGAGAGCCGCAGCTCGCGTGGAACGAGGTTGATCCGGTAGCGTCACTCGCATCGCCCTCTCATAGGCCCTAGCCTCTGCTGCTCGGGCTCTTGCTGCCTCTTCCTGTGCTTGGGCTTCCTTCTTGGCGGCACGCTCGGCTTGCTGTTTGTTGTACCTGAGGGGGTGGGTCAAGAGAACGAGGCAGGGAGAGACGATATTATATTATGAAGCACACACCAGTAAGAGTTGCACATACAAAGAGCTATCCAGTTGGTGCATCACTGGTTTTGCTGCTTCATTTGGAAAAAGAAAGGACACTAAATCTTGCTTGACCGATATTTGTAGTGCGTCAGAAAACAATCATCACAATATTGTTATCATCATTATCGTCATCAAGAACTAAAACCAACGAACACAACAACTTACTGTTCTTGTCGCGTGACCATAGCATCAGGCTCTAGTAGAGTCGCCACCCTCACTTCCTTGTCCACTTTCAGCGTTTCCCGTCGAATCGTATCTTTACGGTCCCAAGCAGCTCGCTGAGAGGTCAAGGATGCGCGCACCTATAGATGAACGTTCACTCACCAAGATTAAAAGAGTTGGAACTCTGATTAAGATAAAAAGAGTAATAAATTGTACAGGTTTCATAGAAAGAGTTGGAAATGAGTTACTTGCACAAAACAGAGGAGGCCAACCCAACCTCTTCGGGGCTTTTAAACGAAGAGCGCGCAGTGACATTGCCATCATCATAAGATCGAGTGGCATCACGAGGTGCAGACCGGCCGCGGGAGCCGCCTACACTCTTCCTGAGCCCCCTCTTAGAAGACCCAGCGTCGTCTTGGCATTCCTCATCATCATCGTCGTCACTGTATGCACCTCCTCCTCGTCCTCGTCCTTGTTCGCTTCGGGGTGCACTTAAACTTCTCCTACTTCTCGAATGCGAGCGCTGTGCCTCTTTTGCTTCTTCCCGTGCTACCATCCGCGGCGGCCTAGAGAGTTGAGTCCCAAGAAATGTCAAAGAAAATGGGAAGGGCAAACTAGAGAGACTTACTAAGAAAACAAAACATGTAGAAGACGACCTCCGATACGCTCAAACCATTACTTCCTGATCCCCTCCATCCATTCATCTCACTTGCATGTAGCGGCTAATTTGGATGCTCTTGTCGCTATTCTCTGCGCTCTCTCCACTTCCTGTGCTTCGGCAATCTCCCTCCATTCTAAACCCCCATCGCCCTTGTACTGCCGCGCTTTGAATTGCTTTTGGGCTAAGGCAGCGGCGGTTTGAGCTTCGGCGGCGGCTTCCCTCTGCAAGCGCAATGCGTTTTGGTTCTGAGCCAAGCGGAGTTGGGCCTGCGATAACAGTGAAAAGAACAAGAGTGAGGGCATGAGATGATCATACGTGGTCCTATGGTGTGGCACACAGTGAGACTTTTAGTGTCCAATCGGAACAATGGAGTGAATTTATTTTGAGGACTCCTCAACTTTTTAATTATGATTAAATGTCCTCCTTACCTCCGACACCTGCGCCTGCTGAGAAGCTTTGAACCTCCTTTCTTGCTTTAACGCTTTCTGTTCGGCTTCGAGGCTCTATGGTATATAGCGAAAGCAAAACAAAGGAGAAGAAGAAGTAGAGGATTGAATCCGAAGTATGCATGGCCCAGATTAAGGTAAGCTAAACGAGATGAAGAGTTTCAGCAATTTGAAGCGAAATACGGCTCAAGTGAAAGTAAGACATAAACTACATCTTAATTCTCGTTACCGTACCTTCGCCCTTTCGCGCTCGTAAACTTTGTGTTGCCGCATTACTGTGTCCATTTCCATCGATTGGAATGGCGCTGGCGTGGTGACCTGCGGAAAAAAAAAGATAACGACAATGAAATTCACGTGAAAGGTGTAAATGAGAAGGAGGCATACTGTTTTTGTAGAAGGGCGAGCTGTTTCAATCAATGATAAAAGCCTACCTTGTGCACATGATATGGGTTGCCACCCGTGATCGTAAAACCATGGCTACTGTTGCTATGGTGATGGGCAGCTCCTGCAGTAGTGGCTGAGGATGAAGATGAAGATAAAGGCATCGGGGCTGCAGTCTTCGGCTTAGCTCGGCCACGATTGCTCTTTGGACCTTGCATGCTTAATGACTGTTTCTTCTCAAGTGGGTCAACGAACTCAAAGTCCTCGATGCCCTAAAATACAAAGGGGGATAAAAGGCAAGAGCCAAACATGGTAATAAACGCTTCCCTCAAATTGAGTATCCATACGAATGAACTACTCATTAATACATAGTCCTAACTATCTTGCAATATACCAAGAGGGACTGCCCTAAACGCACTCCGCTCATCATCTCTTATCTCACTCTTCTTCTCTTTCGCTTCTTACTCCTGTGGCCAGCACGAGCAGTTCATTGAGGCTCAGAAGGCCGTCGCCGTCGCGATCGAGGGCCGTGGCAAAAGTCGCCAACTCGTCATCACCCAGGTCGCGTGGGGAAACCTGCGGTAGCGTGTAGTGAGAGGCAAGTAAACCAATGATATAAAGCACCTTACGACACCCGTTATGCATGATTCAACTGCCATATGCATGACACATGCAAAGACGACACCCCTCACCTTGAGCGAAGTGCGCACGAGGCGCTTGAAGTCGGACAAGTCCAAGAACCCGCTCTTGTCGCGGTTGTGCCGCAGGAAAAGAGACCGTGGGTTCGTACCGTAAAGCGCCGCTCTCACCTGCACGTCGTAGGTATAGACGTTAAAAAAAGCTAAAATACAAATTCGGGTGGTGGAATGCGGACGAAGAACAAGAGAGAGAAGGAAATTAACCAAAAAAAGGTAAACTAGCACATAAAGATGATTTGCCCTACAATCATTCCGGCTCTCACTCACCTTGGGGAGTATTTTGGCCATTGTGTGGCGATGCAACGGTAGCACGGGCCGATCTCCACCACTGCCACTAAAACGGAACCTTTCCGGGCTATGAGAAGCTTTAATTGGTGGCTGGTGAAATGATGATTGGCTCCGATTTGGCAGCTCGCGTCGCGGTTGTGATTGGTTGAAGGAAGGTGGCAGCGCGCTGCTTTGGCGATAATCCTCAGCTACTTCATTCACGCCTGCACCCATCAGCCATTGCTTACGCTCTGCTTCCGAAGGCATGATTTCTTTCTTCTTTTCCCCGCCATCATCTTCTTCATCTCCTACGTCTTCCTTGTCCTCCTTCTCACGCAGCCGAATCTCATGAAGCTGCCCCTGCACTACCCGCCTCTCTTCCACTGCGCGCGCTGACGCTTCATGGTTGGCGGCTGAGGCCATATCACGCGCCCTGGCTGCGGCTTCACCGGCACCTAGACCTGCGGCCGAGGCTGCTGCTGCTCTGGTACGAGCGCTAGCTGTCGCATCCGCTTCCTCGTCTTGAAGTTCGAGAATCAACTCACCGAGAGCTTTGTCTCGACGCTGCAACTCGTCCAGAATTACTTGTTGGGCAGATGGAGAGCGAGCCCGCCACCGGTTGCTTCTAGTGAGAGTGTTGGCGGCATCAGCAGTAGCAGGGTGATCGAGGTAGCTCGGCAGCGGAGGTGGTTCAATGTCGGTGCTGCTTTTCCTTGAGTCGAGCTCATCCTCAATGGGCACGCGCAGGGAGCTTTCAACTTGTGGCTCCCTACCAAAAGTAGGGTCAGGCTTGACGTTGTGCCTAGTGATGAGCGCTTTTTCTGTGAGATTGTGACGCTCCACCGGAACCGATGAGTCACGATCGAGCGCAGCATCTCTCTCCATAATCGCAGACCTCGACTTTCGTGCATAGATAGCGTCATCCTCATCCTCATGCGCTGCCCAAGCTGCTGTTGCCTGCCGTGGCGGTGCGCGGCAGCCTCCGCTTAGAGCGTAATTGTGACCGTAAGTTTGGTCGCAGTTTTGACTGCGGTGAGCGTGGCTGGAAGGTGACGTTACAGCGTAGGTCTCGTCGTAATCTGGGGGTGACGGTGGCAGCTGAGAGGGGTCGATGAATGGATTAACACGATATTCTTGGTGCTGCGCAGAGTCGCCACTTCGATTGAGGCGCCGCGACCCTTGCGTTGGTTGGTTCTGAAATTTGGCTACTGAAAGTAAACCGTTAAGGTCATCGGTCTTTGTCGTCACAGTCGGGATGAATTTTTCGAGCTGCACTTCTCGCTTCGCACCAGTCTTAACGTAGGTGTGGGTCGATCGAGATGGCACCCAGGCTGGCTGCACGGTGGGTTTCTTCAATACCTTGCCTTGGAGTTCTGCTTGAGCCATGATTTCTGCTTCCGGGTCTTCAATAGTGTAAAAATAGTCCTCTGCGAAACTTTGCTCGAGAGGATCATCGTACAGCCGGTACCGAAGGCCCTAGAGTAATTTTAAAACGACACGGCATGTAGGTAGGGAGAATGCCACTGTTAGCTCTCATTCGAAACGTGCTCGAGATGGACTACTTACTGCCGTAGGACGCGATGAAAGCGCAACCAAAATGAGTGTACTGTACAGAGGGATTACCTTATCCATGAAGGTCGACGTAGAGCTATTGTTGATACTGGAGGGCGCAGCGACGCGATTCTGATGAATTCTTTTCACGTGCATGTGGTGCTGCAGAGCCGCTGCTCGACCGGCTGCATTCTTAGCGTCCAAGGCGACCTCCATGCTGATGTTGTAATCGGTTTTACTTGCGGATGAACAAACAAAACTGCTGAACGGTTAAGAGACTCCCTAATATGGTAATGGTATTTCTGTTGTCTTTTTGGAAACCCGAAACCCGAAACTTTTTGGTGACGGATACCTCGCTAATGTGATATTTTGGGTGAATGTAGCTGTTTTTTTTAGTAAATGAGGAGCGTCGCGGTGCTCGCAAACGAGAGCGCCTACTGACATTCAGGCTTA
>Ga0307979_1001385_pt1 | contig 17166 bp, 12 predicted proteins | sample OrgLakmetage1058_FD_201833 | JGI IMG/M metagenome (GOLD analysis project Ga0307979, IMG submission 201833) | Saline water microbial communities from Organic Lake, Antarctica - #1058 | ecosystem: Environmental > Aquatic > Non-marine Saline and Alkaline > Saline | place: Antarctica: Organic Lake...
CAAGAATTGTACATTACCGCCCTAATATATGGTATTTACCACCGTATATACCGTATTTACTTAATTATTTACTTATTTGGGTCAAAAACGTTACTTATTTTTACGAACCCTAGAAGAATACTATACTCGCTCTCCAGCAGCTTCACTTTTAGCACCTGTCGCCTGCTAGCCTCTCACTTCCTAGCGCACCAGCGCGCCAGTTTCATATACTAATCTCCTCAGCTCAGCTGTTTAGTGCATCTTGTAATCCTCGTATGGCTAGCTAAAAAGTGTGAGCTAGATCTTTCATCTTGCCTTTCGCAGTAACGCAGAGAATGCTACTGGTCCGTAGAGGCCACGCTGCGAGATCGCTATTACAGGCGCGCTCTTTCTCAGAGTTTCGTAGCCTATTGAACGTCGACAAAAACACTCTCATCGCGGAGCTCCACCTGCGAGGTCTCCAAACTTCTCCCGATGACACCGTCTCGGAAATGCGTGAGCGACTGCGGGCTGTGACGCCGGGCTTCATGCCTGGCGCTTGGCCAAGGAGAGTGAGAAGCCTAGCCTCTGACCTTGGTCTAGTAATCAAAACAGATCGCGTCTTGCCTCGGCAATTTTTTGCGACCCCTGTCAGCAGCGACGGTCTCGCCGCGTTGGTCAGCCAAGCGTCCTCTGAATCTGGTGTCGCCCAGAAGCCTGTGTTGGTGGCGGCCAATGATCCGCACAACCCCGTGCGCCAGTGGCCGGCAGCGAAGGAATGGGCCAACCCCGAAGCCTTCTTTGCTCGCTTCCAGCGAGAAACGATTCAGTTGCGGCCGGTAGTGGCCATGACCGCTGAAGGTGGGTCGGGCGTGCGGGAACCGGGTCCGGTGCGGAAGCCCCCCCGGAAGACCCAATTCAGTGACATTCGAAGCGCCTTGGCTCCAGTGCGGCCTGAGAGTGGTTCTGGCGCAGGAAATGCGGCGGTAAGAAGCGGGAGCCAAAGCGAATTCGCTCGTGGGCCCATGAATCAGGTTAGTGCTCTTTTGCCGTTGTCTTTAGCATTCCCGTCATACTCTCGGCCTTTCACCCGCAATGCAACTGCTCCTTTGATGCGTATGTCTTTTTCTCTGACTCCAATTTCTGGACCACGGGCTCATGCTTGATCTATTATGTTTAGATGGGAGACTTCGGGGTAGGCGGCAGTGAATTTTTGATTGGATTTAGCACGGCGCGCGACGGGCTCTACCGTGCAATTCGCCGTGATGTGCCCTTAGCGCCAGCAGCCAATGCGCAGGGCACCCTAGACGACGTCAGCCAAGAATCAAAGCGTCAGGAACTCTGCGCTGGCCTCCAGGTCGAGAGCTCTACCGACGAAAATGGTAGCGCGTTTGCCTCTTCGTCTGAAACGATGAGCGAGGAGAATGACGAAGTAGACGATAGAGTTGGAGATGTCGAGGCCAGCGAGGTGCACTCCTCTGCGGTACCTAGCGGTGTCCCTTCAGACGAGCGCGCACGTTTAGCTGCGTCAACTGCCGCGTTGCGCAGCTTGAGCATGCACCCCGTGCTGTCCGTGTCGGGGCGTGGCGGCGGCGTGGGGTTTCACCGCCACGATTCGAGCTGGATGGCCCTGTTCAGCGGCCTCAAGTTGTGGTGCTTTTCACCCCCGACCAAGCCGCCGCGCTCCGCCCACAAGCGCTGTTCCGTCGCAGGACTGCTGCGGGACCCGGACGTCACAGTGTGCGTGCAACGGCCAGGCGACTTGGTGGTGGTGCCCCGCGGCTGGTGGCACGCCACGTACAACTTGGCCACGGACCAAGAAGACAGCAGTGAACGGGACGACCCGGCGAAATGCATCGCTGTAGGGTTTGGCGGGCTAGCCCCGTCGCCAGCGTTGCATTGGCACGCAGCGGAAGGCCGCAAAGAGGCTCTCATCAACGCGTGGCAGCAAATTCATGCTGTTGTTGCCGCAAATACTTCGCCAGTGAACTTCCCCAAACCTGGTCAGCAGCAAGCTGTTCGAAGTGATGACTCTTGTATGGACGACGATATGGCGAACAAAGAAACAGTCCCTTCGTCTAGATTTGTTGGAGTGTCTTGGGACGCCACGTCATCTTTGTGGAAGTCGAGCGTACTCGTTGATGGCAAGATCATTTCCCTTGGAAGTTGTGTCGACGAAGAGATGGCGGCCCGCAAGTATGACGATTACGTCACCAGGCACGTGAACCCTCCGATCGTTGACCCGCTGGCTGACAAGTTGGAAACGGGAAAGACACTGATGCACACGGCAGCTTACCACGGGCAATTGGCCGTTTGCAAGTGGCTCGGCGAGCAGGCCGCTGTGCAGGCTCGGCACGACGCGCTGACCGCAGCTGCTGTTGGGAGCGGCGTGGCTCCTGACGAGCGCGCCTTGGACGCTGTTGCTCGCGCAGCCGTGGTGGCCTCGGTGAACGCGACCTGCGTGCTTCGGGCCACGCCGCTGCACGCCGCCGCTGCGCAGGGCCACCCGGACACCTGCGTGTGGCTCATGGAACGCGGGGCGCACCCCCGGCAATCGAGCGGGCTGGGGGAAACCCCTATTAGCTTGGCGAAACTCGCTGCGGACTCCAGCCCGCTTCACCGCAAAACCCTTTCAGCTCTCTCAAGTTACTGCCTCCTCTGAAGGAGCGCAGCCAGATTTCTCTCTTGTCGTTAAGCAGTTATTTATGGCGTTGATGTTGGTAAACTCGAGTTGGGCTAAGATGACACGCCACCGACTGGCCTTATAGCTTACTGGATGCATGAACGCACGAAACTCACTAGCTGCTAGCTGCTAGCTGGAGATTTAGCATTTAGCTCTAAGTCGCAATATTTATTGTCTACTTAGTATTTAATCACTAGTACTCCCCCAAAACATTTTGAGGGCGCAGCCCAGAAAAAGCCACAGAGGAGAGAAATGATAGAGAAGCGCTTCAGACTATGGATTTTGGGTTTGGGCGTACCAGCAACCAGCAATTCGTTTCCAGGAGGCCAATAACCAACAAACTGAGAAAAGGGAAAATTATACCGGGCCTAGCCGCCTGGATTAGGTAAATGTAGCGCGAGGCTGCCTCTGAAGTGGGCAAAGAATTGAGGATAACAAGAGCAAAAGCCAATGGGATGAAAATAAAAAAAGCTTGGTGTTATGTAGCTAATTAAAAGTAAAATACTTAGCGCAAAGAGGGCAAGAGCGCAAATGTACCTTCCGCTCAATTGCTTGATTTCTGTTTAGGTCTGAGGTGGCTGCTCTGAATTCAATGGACTTGGTACAATTCTGCACAAGGGGTAAAATACTAGACTTCTTTGTCAAACTTTTCAACGTTCGACGCATAATTTGATTCAGGGATTGTTCGCTGCTCTACGTAGTATACTCGAAAGACTTCTCTCGACGGTTTTTCGTGCTCATCGTACAAGTAATCAAAGCTCGACGTATTGATTCTAAGTATGGTGCCAATTATCCAACATCCAGCTATTGCTGGTGCTCTCTTCTTGTGTCGCCTGTGGTTGTATCAACGAACCATAGCCCTGCTTCTTCCATTTGCCTAGCCTTTGTGTGTCCAATATTGTAGTTGAAGTGCACCATGCGAGCGTGCGTAACATTGAAGTGAGGACTTGCACGGAAAGCGCCATTGGGAAACTCTCGCCGAGGCAGGGTATCAATGCGGCCGGGCAGGGCTTTTGAAACCACATGATTGAGGTAATCTTGATCGTGAAAAGAATCCGCATATTCAACTGCCAATTAAGAAATATAATATTGTAAAAGGTAAGGAGAAAAAACTGCGTGGGTGAAATACAGAAGGAATTTTGATGTAGAGATCAAATTAAATAGTTCAGAGGGCAGATCAACAGTCCCAACCTAGATAATGATTGGGATGTTTTATTTGTAAATGGATTATTGTACGGACATAAAAGTCACCATGAATTATTATGCATGATTCACTTTAATGTTTCAAGATCTCGTTTCTGGCAGTAAACAAATCCCTTGAGACGTAAACATACAAATCTTTGACCAAGACGAGCTTGCAGCTGACCATCATTGAAGACGAGCGCTGGGTCGAAAAGGCGCCTGGTGTCCGGCGTTGACAAGATGGCCATGAAGCCCGAGCACAGAACCGTGTCGCATCGTCGGGCACTTGGGCTAGCATCGCACTGAGCAAGCATTTCAAGCGTAGTCCCGTCTGCCGATAGTTCCAAAATGTACTCATGGTCAATCAGAAGTATATCGACAAAAGAAGCACAACGTGTGATACAAATGAGCGAAAATGAATGCATCAACACCAAGATTCATTCGGTTTTCTTTTTTTCACCGTTTCCGCCACGCCACGAGCCCAAGGATGCTACGGCCTCTTGCAAAAAAGACCGACGTAAGAACACAATGTCGCCATCGGTAAACACTACCACGCGTTTGTGTGCCAAGAAATACGAAATGGCCTCAAACTTGTACCGCACAATTGCGTTGAACGATTCACTTCTGTAAGAGGCAAATGCAGAGAGAGGCTCGCCATTATCATCATCACCGGTAGCATCAACTTCAATAGAATCACTATCAGTGCCCGTTGTTGCTGGCATTGATTGATTTGATGCGAAGAGACTTGCAGCATGGTGTATTGTCGCTTCTGCACAATGTCGAGCTTCAAAGCTGTTGTTCAGTTTGCTCAAACAGGCTTGGTCCAAGCATACTACCTGCGGCATATGGGTAAACACGAGCATTAGCATTGAAACTAGAGTCCGCTTAGAGTCATACAATGCTACATCAGTCAGTGTAGAGAATTCTTTCTAATGTGCAACATTTTTTTGTCGTCACCATGTGCAATGCTTATTATCACCTGTAGCACGCATGGCAGTCGACAATGGATCCGCAAGCTTGCCATGACATTCAGCGTGTAGTCTGAGTACCCTGCATTGCTGATGGTTATTAAGGCAGCATCTTCTAGTAGCTGCGCTGTCGTTTTATCGCTATTCCAGTTCGATATCTTTGTGGTTGCTTCATCATTGTTGATGACGTCCCCATTCAGAGGTCTCTCTTTGCACGTAGTCTCCGATTTGGACAACTCTAACCTTAGGGCCTTCAGCTCGCCATCTGCGGCCACCTGACCAAGCTCATATGCACGACTCAACGCCTCAATTGCTGCTATCGCTAGATCAAAGCGGCTGCGTTTGAAGGTACTATTCCAGCCGTAAGCACCGTTCCTGCTTTCTTCCACATCAATATTACTATCATATCCGTCGAATGTGCTGCATGACTCCGTTGACGACACTACGTTTGCGATCTGCTGATGAAGGCATACACCGAGATGATAGAGCAGTCGCGCTCGCTCTGCAATAGCCTCATTGGCTACGTCTCCAGACCACAACACAGCGTCCAAGCCACTGAAAGCCTGACCACCGCCACTCTTTTCTGCTCCACCATTCTTGCTGCCCTCATTATTGGTGCCATCAGGAATGTTTGATGATGGCGTGGTTGCCGCTGCTTTTGCTGCTGCTGCAGGGTGAGCATCGAGCCGATGGCGCAGCTCCAGTTCTGCACGATGCGGGTCTTTCCACACGAATACGGCATCTGTAAGGCCCATAGCTACGAATGGCTTTGACACATGTGATAACCATGTTCGGATAACACCCACGCTACTGTTGCTAGTGCTGCTGCCGTAGTCGCTACTTCTATTGCTATTGCTTTCACTACTGCCACTACTGTTGCTGCTCCTATTGCGACGATTGCTCCAATAGTACGGTGGTTCACTGTGGCTTTTTGGTAAGGGAGTCATCAGCTCTCGTAGCTCCACTCCTTCTAATAGCGCGCCTTCGACGTCCGCGGCAGGTGGTGATTGGCCCTCAGACTCATGAGTACTCGTTTCGGCTTCGCCATCGTTTGCATCGAGTTCTGCTGTATCAAATTTATGCGCCTAAAAGTAAAGAGAACCAGTTTCATGCTGTTGAATTTCAACAAGAGAAGGAGAGTGTTGAGATTCTAACAACAGTAGCTATGTTTACTTTTTGGGATGAAGTATATCTAAGTTTGACATTAGCTTTTGAGACCTACCAAACCATCGCCTCTGAGTAACGTGCAGATGGCATGCTCTCCACCCGCATAGCAGACGTGGTACTGCTCCGGATGGTGCCGTATTTCGTCGGAGAGCCCACCTTCTAGCAGGGAGACATCCAAGTCCACGAGAGTGGGTGAATCAAACTGGTCGCCAGGCTTAGGCTTGTCTATTTTTAGATTTAGCCACGGAGGCTCAGAGACGGCCACAGGTATAGTGGTTGAAAAATATAGCACAGTAAGAGCTAGCGCAAGGTTGCACGTATTGTTGGCAGCCATCCAAAATAATGTAGCCCCTGCGTTCACAAAATGTCAGAGCAGAATAGGTAGTTCCTTCGAGAAGACGTGCCGATCATCCACGGGTTCCCATCCTGTAGAGGCCCTACTTATAAAGGAACAGAGCCCATGTGCTTCCTCTCTTTAGAAGACAGACTACTAGGTAGTAACTTAAGGAGACTAGCTTTGTCAGCCAGCTATGATTACTCCGGAATTCATGGAGGCTAGCTACAGTAGCACTTAGGGTCAGAGCAAGTGTGTGTACAGAATACAGAGTGAGTACAGAGTCCAACGCAGTCCCCTTATTGGTTCGTGGGCTACAGTAAATGCGCAGTAACTGAGTGCGACTTTCCATTCCCGTAATCCGTAAATGACCAAGTTACCTCGATGGAATAAGGGAGTTACATCGGTTGAATATGCGAGTACTCTCTGCGAAAGAACACGCATACGCTAATCTAGAAATTCGCTTACTAGTCTAGTCTAGTCTAGTCTAGTCTAGTCTACTGTTCTCCCTGTAACCGCAAATGCCTTAAAAATTCTTACCCGCTTACCCCCGTCTCTACAACTACGACCCCAAGCTACACCGGCGATCGATTAATCACCGGAACCCCCCTTTTCCCTCTTAATCCGGGATGAAGCTAGCTAACAGCAAAGTCCTCACTTAATATTCTGCTTTGTTTTATCTTTTTACTTTTGTACCATACTAGTGTGATCACCTTCCAAACTGGGCCTGAGAGAAAAAAAAAAAAAAAAGCCACACAAAGAGCACATAAGCCCGAGCGGCAATGGATATCGCGATTGCGATTGCGGATTTGCCTTTTCTACTCCGGCCTGCGATTTGACTAAACTTTACAACAGCCGCTAAAGCACAGATATAGGATAGACCTCTATGGCGACACGCAGCGCCGTCTTTATCTCCAGCGCCCTGCTTTGAGCTGCCCTTATATAGCAGATTACCGTATTTCTTGTCACATCCAAACCCCTCCACCTCCGTTGTAACTTACCCCTACGGGTACCGGGTAAGAAGTTATGCCGCAGTGCAATGCCTAATGATTTCCCGTATGTGACAAAGCCAATTGACGAATGGAATCCTACTCAAAATACCAAACTTGTGTTTGGGTTTGGGCCATCTAAACTGATCGACATATCCTTAATCTTAACTCGTAGTCCGCTTGTACTGGTGGTCTCCTCTTGTGTCGCCCGTGGTTGAATCAACGAACCATAGCCCTGCTTCGTCCATTTGCGTTGCCTTCGCATGCCCGATATTGTAGTTGAAGTGCACCATGCGAGCATGCGTAATATTGAAATGAGGGCCAGCGCGGAAAGCGCCATTGGGAAACTCTCGCCGAGGCAGGGTATCAATGCGGCCGGGCAGGGATTTCGAAACCACGAGGTTGAGGTACATCTGATCCTCAAAGGAAGCCAAGTACTTGACTGCCAAGTAAGGAAGGCATCAAAGAAACAGAAAACGAAGAAATGAGCTGCAAATGTGGTGAGATAGATCGAGGGAGAGAACCAAATAAGGATAATGAAAATGGAATTTGCTCTGAGATACAGGCAAGGTTTTGCATCAGTATACTGCATGAGGCTTCATGGGCAGCACCCACCCTTTAGTATTCAATTATTCTCTGGTTAAGGTTGTTCGAAGTTGCAAAGTTTTGTGTATTTTAACGAAAGAATTTGCAAATAGTATCGTTGGCACAAATTAGTACGTAGACAAGCAAGCGGCGAGCAAATCAAGTGTGCAGCTGACCGTCGGTGAAGACGAGGGCTGGATCGAAAAGGCTTCTCGTGTCCGGCGTTGACAAAATAGCCATGAAGCCCGAGCAAAGCAAGCTGGAAGCGTAGCGCCTTTGCTGCCAGTCGCAGCGCTGAGCACTGTGGCCAACATCGCATTGCGCGAGTATTTCCACTGATGCACCACCTATCGTGACACGATAATCGGAACACGCTTGTTAAGGCCAAAGACAATATAGTAGTGAGGCCAAAGCAAGCTTGTATTTTAGTAGTTATGGCCTAGAATAAACGGTCGGCCGTTATCATATCAATGCCAAACATTACGCTTGTTCTTTCTTCTCTCACCGTTTCCGCCACGCCACGAGCCCAGGGGTGCTACTGCCTCTTGCAAAAAAGACCGACGTAAGAATACAATGTCGCCATCGGTAAACACCACAGCTCGTTTACGTGCCAAGAAATATGAAATGACCTCAAACTTGTACCGCACAATCGCGTTGAACGATTCACTATTGTACGTCGCAAATGCAGACAGGTGCCCGTTACTTGCATCAACTTCGGCGCTACTACTAGTGGCTGATTGAGAGGTAGCTGGCGCAAAGAGACTTGCAGCCAGATGAATTGTCGGCTCTGCGCAATGTCGAGCTTCAAAGCTGTTGTTCAGTTTGCTCAAACAGGCTATATCCAAGCACACTACCTGTCGCACGCAATTTCGTACATGAGCATAAGAGAAATGGAAAATGTTCGTTAAAAGTAGGAGTCCCTGGCGCCAGTGTCACCTGAAGCACACATGGCAGTCGACAATGGATCCGCAAGCTTGCCATGGCATTCAGCGTGTAATCTGAGTACCCTGCATTGCTGATGGTTATCAAGGCAACATCTTCTAGTAGCTGCGCTGTCGTTTTATTGCTGTCTAAGTCCGTGGCTTTCTTCGATTCTCCATCTCTTGGAATCCCACTCCAACTGTAAGATCCTTCCGTGTCCACATCTTCGCCGCTTATCTGTCGTCTGAGAGCCTCCAGCTCACCACCGGCTTCTGCGTGACCTAGCTCACGTGCCACGCTCAGCGCCTCAATTGCTGCCATCATTAGTTCAAAGCGCCCGCGCTGCAATACACCAGCCCAGCCATGACCGCCGTCGTTGATTTGGTCAAGATTACTGCTTTTACTGCCACCACCATTGTTCTCGTCGCTGCCACTCTTTTGGCACCCAACTGCTGCATTGCATGACTCCGATGACGTCGCTAAATTTACGACCTGCTGGCGAAGACATATAGCGAGATGGAACAGCAGTCGCGCTCGCTCTGCAATAGTCTCATTGGTTACGTCTCCAGACCACAACACAGCGTCCAAACCACTGAAAGCCTGACCACCGCCATTAGGATTGTCGTTAGGTGACAACGTAGCCGCTGTCACTGCTTTTGCTGCTGCTGCAGGATGAGCGTCAAGCCGGCGGCGCAGCTCCAGTTCTGCGAAGTATGGATCTTTCCAAACGAAGACAGCATCTGTAGGGCCCAAAGCCACAAGAGGTTCTGACACATGCGATAACCATGTTCGGATCACACCCACGCCGCTCCCTATTCGATCACCATTCTCATTGCTGCCAGAATTATTACTGCTGTGGCGATTCATATTGCTATTTGAGTCGTGGCTATCGTTAACGACCTCGCTCTCAATTTCTCGCACTTCCACCCCAGCCAGCGCGCCTTCAGCCGAGACGCGCGTGTCGGGCGGCAAGTTCCGCACTGCTTCTCTGAGGAATTGCATGTAGGCCTCACTGTATTCATCACGTTCTTTGATTTCCGACGTGTCGACAACGCGCGCCTTAGACAGGGAGAAAATGATTATCTTATTGTACGTACTGATACATGCTGATAGCTCCATTGTGCTCAAGGAAAGTGTCAAAGGCTCACTCAACTACAGAGAGTGCAGTCAAATCCCTCAATTTAATGTTAGTTGTATAGCATACTTAGACGAATAAGAATTTGCTCCTCTTATAAACCTACCTCGCTCGCATCTCCTTTGAGCAGCCTGCAAACCGCCCGCGGACCGCCTGAGTAGCATGCCTGGTAATGCTCTGGATGGGCCTGAATCTCCTCGGAAATCCCTCCTTCAAGCAGCGATATGTGCAAGTCTACAGATATATAATACTCAAAGCGGTCTCCTGGCTCTGGCTTATCTATTCCTAGTTGGAGCCATTGCGGATCTTCGCTAGCCTGAGCTATTGAAGTGAGCACCGTAACTACATGTAGTAGTGTGATGAAACACCAGTGGGGCTTCATTGGGACCCGCGCGAAAATACTGTAAGTATGCGTGGTATAAATAAATTATAATTGATCAGCAGCCGAGACAAAACCAAGCTAGCGCAAGAGCCTTGCTCGTCAAGACGGCGCCTTTTGTTGCTATAGTACTCCTAAGCTTAGGTCTATGATATCCCCCCGCCCCGGCTGGCCGGTCTATCAATCAAGCTTCAGGTCTTTTCGAATGACACAGAATGTTGCAGAGGAAGCATGATGGAAGAAGAATGGAAAATCCAGTCAGAACTTTCGCGTTGTGAATTGTGAATTCTATCCTGTTGAGCCACGGAACCTTTAAGTCCGCCCTCTGATATCTTTACTGAGCACAAAGCTAGGTGGCGCTTAAAATCTAATAACAGTAAGACGAATGAAGTCCATGACTATCTTGATGGTCTTTGGGCTTTTCCTAGTGGCCGCAGAAGCATTTCACGTGGGCTCGCGGACAGGAGCATCTGGAGTATTGTCTGCGAGGGCATATTCAAGAGACGTTATGACAGCGCAGAACGCCAAGAAAAAAGACCGCATGGAGCTCGAAAACATTGACGGGTTTGAACCTAAAGTAGACTGGGACGCTGAAATGAAGAAGCTGAACGAGAGGCGAGGGCAGTCTGAAGACCGGCCCGCGGACGTTGAGGTGGAAGGACCCCGAAGTTGCAAAGAACACTCGCCGCACTTTCCCTTCCTCTGTCTATCTCTCTCTCAATCACAATAGTAGCTTCATGAATTTGAGCTGGTGTACGATGCTGCTTTGAACCATTCTTTGATGTGCAGATGTCCGAGTTGCAGTACGTGCAACGGAAGGCGCGCAATCAAGCTATTCGGGCATACAACAAGGTGGTACCGCAGACGACCATCACGCCGCCAGCGGTCCCTTCGTTCAACAAGCTCAAAAACAAGCCGCTCTTTTGGGTAGGCTCTCTAATTTTTTCCATGTTCAATGCTTCAATATGTGTCGAATTTTTCAATGATTTCCTGCGGTATGTTGCTGAAGTTTGTTATTACGGTATAATAATTTTGTGGTACTATCTTTTTAGGTTGCCGTTATTGGTGGAGTCTCCCTCCTGCCTATAATCTTTACAGCCATGGCGCCACCCCCTACTGAATATTTAGTGTAACCAAATTGGGCGATGCAGCACTGCCCATGGGACAATTTGACTCCCTCAGGGTTCAAGGGTGAATTCGGACGTTTGAGTTTCTCTGTTTGTAATGCGACCGTGGGCTATCTTTCATCTCATCTCTCTGTCCCGAATTCGGAATTTTGGCAGCAAATGGCTCATGTAAGAGATTTTTTTAATGCGCTGCCTTTACATGAACATGCGCTCAAATCAGTCGATTACTTCAAATGGAATCCAGTGACGTGATTTATGTTGGTGGCTTTCGCATCATTAAGTTCAGTACCGTATTATCTTTAATTGATATGTTTAATTTTCCGAACAACTATACACTATAAGCAATATTTTCCATATGACTCAGGCCCCGAATAGCTGGAATGGAATTAGAAGGCCAACAGGCAGGAATACAGAGCAAAGCTACTTCTACCAGAAGGGGGGCTACTTAGGCAATCGGCACTCCACTTCGAAATCCAGGGCGCTTCATATTTATATTTCACTAAAAATTTTAGAACATCTAGAGTCTAGAGTACAAGGTAGAAGGGCGCCTTTCCCTTTCGATGTTTTTCATGTGAGAACAGCGAGAACAGCGGGACTTGTAGTCTTCTTTTAGAAGCTGCAAAGCTACCCATGAAGGGTTCCTGTTGTTGGCGATGCTTTGCTCTTACCTCGTTAGTGATTAGTGATTAGATTAGATTAGATCATACTCCCCCGGTGTAAAGAAAGGCAAGGGCAGAAATAGCATGCTCCAAGAGGTGATTTGTATTTGCACATGTGGCATGTATCTGCGTGTTCCAGAAGTCCAGAAGGCTCTATCTGGCGTCTTCCTTCCGATCAAGTCGGCGGGGTTACTTGGGAAGAAGTTCCTTTAGTCTACAGCCATAATAGGTGTGCTCGCAGCATGGACCGTGTGAATCTCCATCACAACTCAACCACCATATCACTTCTACGAGTCTCCTCCGCCGTTTGGGCATTCCCGACATCGACAGCTGCTTCCATGATCGGATTCTTCGTTAAGCTGGCCACGCTGCATGATACTTTTAGGGCTTTGGGCTCATTAGTTTTTTTAAAGTTTTGGAGCTACATAATTATATGTGAGTGAGCATACATATCATAATTTTTTATTGGCCTAGTCTGATTTTTAATACTCTCCAAAAATAACAAAACACCCCTGTCATATATAGCAACAGAAAAGTGTAACCTTCAGAACGAGCTCGACTGGGCTGCGTGTCCTTTTGCATAAAGCAATTGTAACCATTCGCTCTCGAGGTGCCCTTCGGCCATCGGCCATGAGGAGGCTTGAGATAGGAGTGAACCTACTGGCTCCTCTTCGGCCTGTCCTTGGCTATGGCGATCCACTCATCGAAGTTTTTAGAAATACCCTTACTTTTGAGCATGCTTTCATGTTCTCCTACCGGATTCTCGCCGGGAATTCCGCGGAAACCATGCGGAAAGTGAAGTTTGTACCAACCAGACGCGATTTCCGAACTCGAACTCGAACTAATACAAACCCAGATGACCGCGCTGACGCGATTTCCGTCGTGGGAAACAAGCAGTGATTTGATGGCGTCAGCAAAAGACCAGACGGACACCTACTTACGAGGCGCTTTTCATTAAAAAGAGGCCTTTTTTATCGAGATCAGCACTGCAGCAGATAACGCCCAGACCCACCTTGCGATATCGGAGACACCCGCCGGCAGCATTTGCGATTCCGATTGCAAGTAGGAAAGTTAGTGAGTAAAAAAAAACACGCCCTTGAGAACTGCATCTAGATTGGAGCATTAAGCCAACGCGGAGGGAGCTAGGAAGGAAAGGGAGGGACGGAGGAAGACACGCGTACCAGCAGCGTGCACGACAAGAACCTTTTACGAATACCAATAGAAGCGCATATCCCGCATATTTGAGCATTCTACCGCACATATACGGCACGGGATTCCACGGAGATACCGCAAAAATACCGCGTGAAGTGAATAATTTAGCCTTCGCGCGGGAATTCCGCGGGCACGTGAATCACAATCCTGTCTCCAACACCCTGCCCCAAGTTACGTGTGGACAACCAATCGGTCAAAATTGCGACACCTAACTAGGTAGCAGCTGGACCAAGCTTCGCAACCGCGAAGTGAAGTAGGCCAGATTGGAGCCCTGTTTGCCAAAAGCAGCCGCCGCTGGTGCTATTCGCTTGTTGAAATATGCATCAAAGGCAAGTGCAGGGCAAGTGCGTAATTGAGCAGGCGCAGGAGCACTGAATCCAAGTACGTGAAGTTTCCACAAAAATCGATGAAAGACAGTGCCATCAATTTGAAAGCAATTCCATCAATAATCATACGCCATTCGAGGTGGCGGCAAGTACATGGTAAATTGCCTCAGGACTAGAGGCTGAAATTGGATTAGATTAGGTAAGATTAGATTATACTCCCCTATCGCGGCTCTTTATTAATTCTAAATCGTTGTAAAGAGACATGAATAAATAGCAAAAAGCTGCGAATTGATGAATTCTCCAGAACAAGTCTGACTGGACTGGCCTCAGCCCGGAGGCTGTTATATCGCGACTAACTATGCTATTAGATGTTAATTTGTTAAAACCCCGAACTAATACAAATCCAAGTGACACAAAAGTCAGAAAAAAAGAAAATTTGAGCCAGTGCTACGGGCAGAAGTTTACGCGTTTACGCGCGAACGTATATTAGAGTACAGTGAGTACTGAGTACAACGCTGAGTGTTGAGTGTTCATCTCTTCCTTGTTTATTATTTTCGCCTCCCCTTATTAGACAGCGAAATGCGGAGAGCTTTGGCTATCGCCTCGTCTGTAACTCTGTAATTGCTTTTAATATGAACAACTTTACGGCCAATCCTAGAAAATGTGCGTTCGGGGATGGTGCGCACAAAACAAAACTTTCTCCAGCGCTTGGCTGGTGCTGGATGTGGATGTAAGAGCGGTGACTTGATGAAATATGCAGCGAATGTAACGACCAGGCCAGGAGCTCAGGTGGCAACTCCACTGCGCTCGCGCGCGATCAGGTCGTGGGGACGGGGACCAAAACTCAATTCTCGTCTTCAATGAGGCCACTCCGAGACGACCCGTCGCTCTCGGCCTCGTCCTGGACGCTCCCACCGGCACTGCGCGACCCCCCACTGGCGCCGCTGCCGTCGTCGTGGGGGTTGCCGTTTTGCGCGTTCTCGTCGGCGAGCAGCGCCCGGGTGAGCTCTTCGTCGGTGGGGGTCACCAGTGGGGGGGGCTTGGGCACCGCGCGGGCCACGTCGCCCATCCCGTGGCTCGCCATCACGGCGCGCAAGCGGAGCGCGCCCCGCTCCAGCCGCCCAATCGCCAGCTCGGCTTCTTCCATGAACATGCGCTTCCGGTCGCGGGTTTTCTTGGCGTGCATGCGGTTCCGCTCGCGCCGAATCAGCTCGCGCTCGGCGGGAGCATACTTTCCGCGCCGCCGGGTGCGTTTCCCATCGCCGTCGCCGTCCCCGTGGAGGTCGGCGCTCTCGTCGTCGTCGTCTTCGTTGCCGGGTTCGTCTTCTTCCGGGCTCCCGTCGGGCCCGTTCTGGAAGCGGTTCCACAGGCTTTGGCTGGACTCGGGCCTGCCATCTCGCGACACGTTGTCGTTAGGGGTGCCGTCGTCAGCCACGCCGGCCTCAGCTGCCAGGTCCGCAAACGGGTCACCGCCGGTGCTGGAATTGTGCCCCCCACCAATGCCCAGCAAAATGTACGCCGTGCGGCGATCTTCGACCGCTTGCCACAGCGCGGCGCCTTCGCGCTCTAAGCCGTTGACCCGGTTGGTCATGGCGTCCATTTGCTGCTTCTTCCGAAGCCTTGTTTTCTTCGCGTGCATGCGGTTCCGCTCGCGGGACCGTTGTTGGCGCTCGTCGCCCGACAGCCGCCGCCGCTTGAGCACCACGCTCCCGTTGTCGTCTTCTTCGTAGTCGCCACTCCCCGACGTGCTCGACGTGAAGGCTCGCGGCGCATATCGCATCGTGCCCGCCACTACCAAGCCGCCCTGACCGCCGGGATCGTTGCCTTCGGGTCCGCCGGTTACCGACACCGAGGCCGGGTCCGAGCTGGACGAGTCGAACGATGCCGAGCGCGACAAGGAGGTGCCGCGTGCCCGCTTGGGCGGTGGCATGCTGCGCCTGGTGACCGGGGGGGCGGCTCCGAGCGTTTCACCGCTCGTCGGGCCGACAGAACCGTCTGAGCCGGGGCTAAAGCGGGCACACGGCGCGGAGCGATGCTCCGGGAATTGGTACAGTGCAGCTGCCGCAGCCACGTACAATGGGGCATTGAAAGAGGAAGATTGTTCTACCGCAGCAGATGCGGGATTTCGGCGACTCGGGAAGGAGTGGGCCATCCAGGAGGCCGCATCGCGTGGGTGAAGATGGTGGAGCGCTTGTGCATGAGATTCGGATCGAGCAGGCAATGGAGGACTCGAGGGTGGCGATCCTGTGAGATTGTTTGACTCAGCACTCGTGGCTGTTGAAACCCAAAGACCAGACTGGGGCGCAGAGGGTACGGCGTTTTTACTAAAAGAAGAGATCATTGTTGACGCGTTGACGCCCTGAAGATTCGCTTCGGATACTGTAAGGAGACATCGATATTACAAAATAATGAGATACTTAGGTATCATATACATTGCGACAGGCATTGAGTGGCAGTGTAACGATTGGAGAGAAGGCCCGTGGGCCTGGTTTCAACTTGAGGGGATCTTGCGAAATTATACGCATGCGCAAGAATTAAAATCACAGAGTGTGGCGGGGGAATGGAGCGGATCCCACAGAGAGAACTTGCACAGGGCAACTCACGGGAAAAACTATCATAATAAAAGTAACAGCCTTCCAGGTCTGCTAAGATGCCTTCGGACGCACCTTGAATTGACATGGGCGCGACACGTACTTCCCTTGCAACGTGTTGCCTCAACCTACTAAATCCCATCGCAGAGCAGCTGACACGTTGGAGAGCAGTTCTTGCAGCAGCTGTCGAATTCTGTTTATGGTACTTTAGGCCGATCGGTAAAAGGTGTCACCTGTCTAAGAACCAAGAATCAACACTTTTGTCTTCTTTTGTCCTGCTGTTTTCCTGCACAGAAAACGTCCGTACACAGGTACCGTGTTCCGTGTTCCGTGCGCTGTAATGGTTTAAGGAAGGATGCCTGGGCTGGTGATAATTATGATCTAGGAATTATACCCCAAAGATGCCTATTATCCAATAAAGCTTTAGTGGTATATAGAACGACCTTAATTGAATGAGGAGGGAGGAACTGGAACATCCGCGGAATGCACACGGCGGAATCGTAGGAAGGACCAAATATCTTCAGTGTGCCACTTTGGACCGCTACCATCACTTCCATGGCCACTCGGGCATGTGCGCCTGATTAGCTTCTTAGGTCTAGTTTGCGCTGCTTTGCTTTTCTTCTCTACCTGTTAGTCTTCTAGTTCCGGCCCTTCGGGGCCTGTCTCAAAAAACGACGACCACCAACGAACCACCAAATTCCATTTAATAGAAAGGATTTTGGGCAGCCCATCTAGAAAACCGGCATTTCTAGAGACAAACTGTTTTCGAGAAAATCGACTTTTAGTGTACACTGTCCGAACTGGGTATGGCCCAACCAAAGCTAGATGCCGCGGAACTCTTGATGCGAGCGTTTCTGTTGTAGCTTTATTAAGCGAACAGCGACGCTAGCGCATCCGCGAGGCACCGGCGGTCTAGTACGACGAAGCTGTGCATGACCACAATGTCGTTG
>Ga0307979_1001391_pt1 | contig 17147 bp, 13 predicted proteins | sample OrgLakmetage1058_FD_201833 | JGI IMG/M metagenome (GOLD analysis project Ga0307979, IMG submission 201833) | Saline water microbial communities from Organic Lake, Antarctica - #1058 | ecosystem: Environmental > Aquatic > Non-marine Saline and Alkaline > Saline | place: Antarctica: Organic Lake...
CTGTGGTGAGGCTTTGAGACCGGGGGAGAGTACCCGGGGCTCAAGCCGAGCTTATTTCTGGCTCGATGGCACTAGGCAAAACAACAACGGATTCATAAGCAAGCTAGTAAAACAGGACACAAAAAAATATATTATCGTAGGTTTAGGGTACAAAAGGGATTTTGCAGATCGGATTATCAGATTATCGGATAGCCTTTGCAAACTAATCATTGCAAAGGACTTTCAGAAGCCAAAGCCGTCTTCAGGTGGAAGCTTTCACGCAGATGGGGTCACGAAATTACTCAGGGATGAGCGACTCTTCTTCTGGATCGCCTTCGAGACTTCTCGTAGCTTGTAGTCCCCTCCTCTCCGGGCGAAAACTCTTCTCTTCTGGGCCCCCCTTTTGACAAGCACGCTCAGAGCACGGAGGAGCATAACACTTTGGACCGTCAATATCACTTCCCTGGCCACTCGGGCCTGTGCACCTAATTTGCTTCTTAGATGCAGTTTGAGCTGCTTTGCTTTCTGTCTCTACCTGCTAACCTTCCAATTTCGGCCCCTTGGGGCCTGTCTCGTAGTGGAGTGGAGATAGATAGCAGACTCACTCCAATCCCAAACCTGCTGAAGATATTTGGCTGAAGAAAAACTCGAGAGCACTTAAATAATTTCCCTTCATCCAAGGTAGATAGCCAGCCAGACTTGCTCTGAAGGTTATAATTCCCTGCTACTATATTTGGTTTCGTCGTTTATAATTTATAAGAAATGGGCATGGAAGATAGAGGATAGTGCCACATAAGAACACACAACTTCTCTCTCTATCTCGGGTGAACTGCGGAAAATATTCATATGGCAATAGCTTTAGCAATTCCCTCCTCTGCTCTGATATTTGTTTGCTGCTTTATAGCGGGAACGTTAAGACAATTCAGAAGGCGCAACTTCCTTCACAAATGCCACCACTTCGAGGGTGCTTGGCTCCAGGGTGAAGTTGTAGCAGTCCGTACAGCGTGCACTGTAAGCCGACCAGCGCGCTTCCAGCATCGCAGCCCACGCGGCCAGCACCCGAGGCAACAAGCCCAGGGTGGGGTCTAAATGCTTCGCGAAACGCTTGCTGCACACTTTCAGCTTGTCTTTGAGCACCTTGGCGCTTCCGTGCGCCGCCAGTAAAGTCAGGAGTTGCTCCCTCGGTAAATGAATGGGAACGTCGCCGACGCCGCGGCTCGACACCAGTGCTTCGATCCGAGCAAAGAAGGCTTCGAGCTCGGGAAATTCGTACTTGAACGCGTTGTCCAGGTACCTGTGTTTTTCATGCAACCGCCCATGCGCACAACTTATTCTACACCGCATCCGCATTACATTCGCCCATGAAGGTGTGACTTCTAAGTACTAACAATGTACGCGCGTAATTACGTACATGTCGTGGATCATAAAAACGAAGAAAAGAATTGAAAAGTGGCAAAAAGTCATACATGTCATGAACTCTTCTTGCTATAACAGCGTATCATCGTGTACCGGGTTAAGTTGATGTGGTACTGTTCTCGCGCATCCGCTACCGCGCTGTCGAGCTCGTGCCACAATTCCAGGCAGCTGCCATCAAGAGTGCTCCTCCTCTTCTTGCGCTCTTGCTCGCGAATGGGCCAGTTCGTCGCGGCGTTTACGGCGTCGGCAAAGAACGCGTAGTTTTCGAGGCGGCACACGTCCTTGTATTTCTCGTTGGCGCCGGCGGCTCGCTCCAGGCCCGCGAAGAGGGACGCCACCAGCTTGGTGTAGCACGCTGCGCGCGGCCCCAGGATAGACGACGCCAGCACCGCTGCCTGCTCTTCTTCGTCTTGCTTCGCTTCGCGCTGAGAAACGCTGTCTGTTGTGCTCGCAGCTGTTCCTGCTGCGTTTGCACTCGCAGTCCCTGCAGCAGCTGATGACGGTGAAGATACTGGCGGTGGCAATCCAAGCTTGAAGCACGCGTCTGGCCCCAGGTGCTTTTCCCACTCTTCGCGGCCGTCTCGCCACAGGGCTGCGAAAGTCTTTTCCTGGGCGGCGGCAGCGGCAGCGTCGGCCGCGGCCTTGGCTACGAGTTGGGCTTGGCGGTCGCGCTGGGCCTGTAGGCGCGCACTGGTGGCTCGCTTGGCTTTGCGAGCAAGCGATGACGTGGCGCGCTCCACGATGACCACCAAATGGGCAAATTTCGCAAAGGGCGGCAAAACCCCACACTGGCGCACGTCGGTGCTCACCGTCAAATTGGCCTGGGTAAGACGTTTGCATGCGACGAGAATAAAAAGAAAAAGATGGTCCAGATGACTATCTACTTGAGAAGTGCGAAATGTACTTTCTATGGATTCTCGCAAGGGTTTCATACATCTTCAAATCAAGGTTCTGTTTCTACCTATAATTCATTCATGTTGTCTTTGCCTCACCTGAGTCCACACGGCCTGCTCATCTGAAAATTTTGACCAGCGCGCCCGTACGCTGCTCTGCAAGTCGTGCAAGCGCGCAGCGAGCCAGCGCGGGGATAAAGCGTTGGGGTGCAAGGTCGAGTCTTCGAGAAGGGTGGCTGCGGCCATATTAGCAGCATGAAGTGCGGCTGCACTGTTGCTGCTACTGCTACTGCTGCTAGTCATGCTGGCGTTGCGATTGCTACCATTGGCTTCGTCTTCATCTTCGTCGTCGTCGTCGTCATCGCCGTTGAGGACCTTGGTCGCACGGCGAATGGCAGCCAGCAGCACCAGAAGCTCCGCCGACTCTTTCAGCTCCGGGGCCTCGCACAGTTGCTTCACTTTCTGCCACCATTTCGCGAACTGGGCGTTGAAGTTGTAGCCGCACAGCGCGGCCGCCGCCTCGGCGCCCCACGCCGACCGGCCCGTTTCCCGATCCAGAGGCGGGTCGGCCGCCTGCTGGGCTGCCGACGGCAAGGTACCCGGCGGGAACATCCCGTCGCCTGACACCCCTTCGGCGTCGGCGGCTTTTCCCAATCGGAACCGCACCGCCAAAAACCGCTGGAAGAGACAAAGAAGAGAAAACAAACGCAGAGGAGAACGTGAAGGCTATGTTGGAATACAATTTTACTGAAGGTTTTTAAAAGATACGCAACGGAAAAAAAATGTCTTGAAACCCAATATGAGATTATGATATTATGTTTTGTTGATATTATGACCAACATCAAACCTGTTCGGCGCGGATAGCCGGCATCCACTGCATGAGTGCCCAGGTCAAGGCTTCTCCGAGGGTGGCAGACGTGAATTGGTTCGAGGTGGATGAGTCGCTGCCGTTGCTACTACTGCTAGCACTGCGAAGCTCGCTACCCGTCGAAGAATCAGGACTTTCTATGCCACCTGTTCCTCCTTCGGCGGCTGCGGCAGAAGCAACCGCAGCTACAGTAGTAGTCTTTGGCAAAGCGTGCAGAGCTGCACTTGATGGTTTGGGTGATTTCGTGGTGCTAGACGAAGAAGAAGAAGAAGAAGAAGAAGCGTTGCGTTGCGAGAGGTTGCACTGGCGAAAGAAAGCTTTGGCGTGGGGGTAAAAGAGGTGGTCTGCGGTGGCCGTGGCGTAGGATTGGGCGAGGGTCGCTAAATGCCGTGGCTCCAAATGGTAGAGCTATTGTTTTTTTTTGTTTTTGTAGATGTTTGGATGGGAGGCACATAAAATGGACACAATTAGGAGCAGAAAAAGCGGCAAAGACGTCAGAAGAGCGAATATTTAAACAGTATGTAATTTTCGGTGCCCAGCCTTGCACTGGCAATCTCTTCAACTTCCTCGCTTTTCACTCCGTGTCTGTGTTGTTGGCCCCAAAATGAAAACAATAAAAAAAAATGCACTCACCGATTCAAAAAGCTTATCGAAAACGTCCAAAGATTGGTGCACGGCTGATTGGCATTCCAGCAAGCGCAGACCCGCTTCAGGAGGCGGTATAAGCGGTAACATTAGCGCCGAGGACGACGAGTGCAGCGGCAAGGAGGAAAATGCGCTGGGAATCGAACGGCTGACAGTGCGGCTCATTGCACTGCTGCTGCTGCTGCTGCCGCTTTTACTGGTGGTGCGTTTCATGAAGGCGCTGGAAATAAAACCTGTTCGAGACGTTGACCGCAGCGGCAGGCCTTTGCTTGGAGAGCTTGCACTACTAGAGGAGGTGGTGCCGGCACCGTTGCTGTTGTTGCTGTCAACAGAATCGTTGCGAGGTCGAGACAGGCTGCGGCCGCTGCTCTCTTCGAGGGTGCTCAACCGGTCCTCGCCTTCGCCGGTTTCGCTGACATTGCTGAGGTCATGACCACTACCGCCACTGCTGCTGCTGTCGTTGCCTTTCTGATGGGCACTCGCGGTGCTAATAGCAGCACGGGTGGCAGCAGCGGCACTGGCGGCCTCGCGAACACGAGCTGCGCACAGGAGGTCCAGGCTGATGGCGGCGTCCTCGGTGGTGGTGACGCGCAAACGGCTCAGATTGGTAGCCTGCTCTTTGAGGGACGCCAAAGTGCGGAACTGCGTCGCAGCAGCGCTGTGCTGCCGTGCTGCTGCCGCTACCTCTGCTGCGGTCGGTGTGGGCGCTAGCGGCGTTGCAGGAGCGCTTTTCTCCTCTTCATTTTTGTCGCCTCCTTCTTCGGAAGGTCCTTCAGGATGTGCTGAGTCACTCCTCGCACTGCCTGACACAGCTCCCGCGGTCACTGCAGCAACACCACTAGCACCTTTCGAGGCTCGATTAGCACCGCTGCTGCTGCTGCTGCTGCTATTGCTACTGCTGCTAGCAGAGGCAGCAGCTGCTGCTACCAACGTGGAAGGATCGAACGGCGCGCCGCCGTCTCGAGCGGCCCTTTCCGCTCGTCCTAGCGCCGTCCACGCGGCGGCGAGTTCGTTTGCTACTCCCGGCAGTTGGTGCAGTTGTGCTTGCTCCAGCAAGGCTCGGGGCGCGGCCAGGAGCGAGACCGCGTCTTGAGGCAGCGTCACCGCATCCATCAGAGTCCCCAAGCAAGCCTCTGTGCGCTGGTAGTTTTTGGACCGGGTCTCCAGGAGCGCGTTGAGGGATTCGATGTTCAGCACGTCGTGCCTCAGCTCGTCAACATAGGCACCGTTGGAACCCAGCCACGACTCCACGACTCCTAGCTGGCGGTCCAAGCGCGCCAGCGTCGCTAGTAGAGGCTGCGCGCCGCCCTGGTCTTCGCCTCCCGCGTCGTGGATGTTGCTGAAGACCATGCTCCCGCGGCGGGTCTGTTGCTTGCGCCGGCTGCTGCTGCTGCTCGTGCTGTTCTGGTGGCTGGCTTTGCTGGCAGCTGCGGCGCGCTCTTGCATCAGTTCCCACGCCAGCAACGACTCGACGGTTTCGCGCTCGACTTCTTCCATCCCAAAACCTAACGCCGCGTCTAACACTGCTGCGGCAGAAGTGCTGTAAGAGCTGCCAGAGCTGCCACCGCTGCCAGAGCTGCCAGAGCTGCTGCTGCTGCTGTCGTCGTTGTTGCTAGAGGCGGCGGTGCTTCCTCTGAAGTCGTGGCGCCATGACTCCGGGCTCGAAGAAGTAGTCAAGCCGTCGAACCCACATCGCTCCACGGCTTCGGCCAGAACGCGTTCCAGCTCTTCGGCCTCTGTCCACCCGCTACTGGCACTGGTGGACTCTACAGTTGGCTGGCTCGCGGTCGCTGCTAGCGCTTCGGTGGCGGCGGGGCCACTGGTTTGAATCAGCCGAAGCAACGGGTCGACGAAGTGGGCTGCAGGTTGTCCCGGTCCCGCGAACGGGTCGGGTGAGGCTCTAATCCTGTCAGCGCCACCGCTGCGGCTGCTGCTGTTGCTGCTGTGTGCCGCCATTCCCGAGGGCTGTCGCAGCAGCAGCAGCGCGTGAGCTCCGCCAGCGCCGCCACTACGGATAGAGCTTCCTTCACCGTTTTGGTTACCACTAGCATCGGCGCAGGCCTCTAGGGCTGTGGTGGCGAGGGCTCTCAACTCGTTCGGTTGTAGGTTGGTTTCGGCTGCACCGCCGCAGAGCACGGCCCCCGCAGCCAGCAGCCGCCAGCACGCCTCGTCTCGTAAAGCGGGCGTAGGCAGCGCGCACCGCCACGGTTCAGCCTGGAGCGACCCAAACCCCAGCAAGAGCTCGAACCCAACTCGGGCGTCGCTCGCTGAGCTGTCCGCGCCGGGGCGGCGGACACTGGTGCTGCCTCTTCGGTTGGCCGTTCCGTCCCCGTCACTGCCAGTTGGCGCACCCGCAACGGCAGCAGCAGCCGCAGCCGGGACTTCGTCAGCACCTCGACTCACAACAGTGAGGTCGCCCAAGCTCCAGCGCGCTTCCGTCCGCAACGCACCGCCAGAAGCGCGGGATAAAAACACAATGTAGTACTCGCTGGGCTCGTCGGGATACTCAGATTCAGAGGCCTGTGCAGAAAGGCCATAATATCATGTTGAGAAAATTTTATCGATCAAGTGAATGTAGAAGATATAGCATAACCATTCATTGTGGTGAAGTTCGTGTTCACAGAGAGCGTTCTTTGTGAGTACTCACGATGGCCAAGACACCGCGACGGCCGAACATATCTATAACTTCAGCCGCCCACAACGACAGCACCGTCTTCGCTGGCCCAACTGCCCATGAAGGCCCATCGAGAAGTTTTGGCCTAATGGCAGTTGTAACCGCATCGAGAACTGCCCGGCTGGCTGACATTTTATCCTATCTGTCAAGGTCTACTGTAGCTTCTTAGCGTTTAGCGTCTGGCCATTTTTTTGCTTTGCAGCTTTTAGTGCTAAAATATAGTAACACGATCAGAAGATTTTGCTTGGCTTGGCTGGCAGCTACCTACTGTAGTAGCAGAATAGAAAGTGCATAGAGCTGGAGAGAAGGAGTGCAGCACGAGCGCACTCCCAAAGCACTGGACGCAGGACGCTTGAAGTGCGTGCATTCTTTCTAGACTTCGTTATTGAAATAAAAATATTAGTTCCCTCCTGATTTTTTAATTGTTTTGTTCTCAGCTTCGTCAATCATGGACGAACTCATTGGCAAAATCCTCGAAGCCACCACGCAAGGCCCTGAAGGCCTTGTGCAGCTCAAGGGAATGGTACGTCTTCTGCCACTTCCTTGCACCTACAATTAGTATGTAGGTTATAATGAAGGTTGGATAGAAGAAAGGGTTTAGGTACTTCGTGTGTCTCTAGTGTTTCTCCTGCTTTCTTTCCTCTGCCCTAACTCTTAAACCTTTCTATCCCTTTATTTGAGTCCTCCGAACTCACTCTCTTCATAATACGTTCAACTCGTTCGCTCATCCAGCTAAAGAATATGCGCGATGATCTCAAGCTAGTAGCATCGAGCACGGGGCTGATTCCAATCATTCAGTCGACCTTGGATCCGGCTGTTCATTCTCTTGCAACCCTTCACTTCTTGTAAGTCAGACTCTCGCTTTCCCGTAGAAGTATGTGAGTCGCTCTGAATCATTTCAGGCCAGTCTTCAGAATTCGAAGTTGAACTTTAATTTGGTCATGTGCATATGTGGGTGCGTCCTGCGCGGTGTCAGGTCTGTTCAAGGTGAAAATTTAGCCGACGGCGATACCCAGGCCTTTCTAAACACTACCGGCCGCTTTTTTGAGGTTGCAGACGCCGCTCAGCTCCAAATGAACGTGCCCCTGGTGGTATCGCTCGGTAAAGCGTACGCGGCTGCGGCGACTGCTCGTACCCACCCCCGAAAAGGAGCGTCGTCTTCTTCTTCTTCGTCTTCCTCGAGTTCGCCCCGAGCCTCGTTCAAGGTGCTGTCGGCCGTGGCGCCCCTCCGCGCAGCCGCTCGCAAAGTGTTCGAAGGCCGCGAAAAAGTGCGCCGCAGCTTGACGTCCATGGACACGGACGCCCTGCAGCTCTGCGTGCTTGGCGGGGCGTACCCAATGGCGGTGCGCCACGTGGTTGACCTGGACGTGATGTTGGTGGACCCCAGGCTCAGCTTCCTGACCGCCGAAGACTACTTGCGGTGGTGGTACTACGCGGGCCTCGCGCACTGCGGCGTGAAGCAGTGGGGCGCCGCGGCGGATTGCTTCCTGACCTGCGTCACGACGCCCGCGACGGTGCTGTCGGCTGTGGTGGTTGCTGCCTACAAGAAGCTGAGCTTGGTGTCGCTCTTGGCGCACGGCCGCAAGGTCAGCCTGCCCCCCCACACGGCCACGGTGGTGAGTCGCGGCCTCAAGAGCAGCGGTATGAGCAACAGCAGCGGCAGCAGTGTGAATGATGAGCCTGCCATGGTAGCCGCCGCAAAACCAACAGGACCAGGGGGTGGTGGCGGAAGCCCCTATTCTACGGAGGCCTACGAAGCTATTGCAACCAAATTCGAAGCCAACGACACCGACGGCCTGCTGGCAGAGTGCGAAAAGAGCAAGGTAGCGTTGGCCAAGGACGCGAGCTGGGGCTTGGCCATGCAAGTCACGAAGGCCCTGACGCAGCGCCGCATCGCGCGGCTGGCCACTTGCTTCTTGACCCTGAGCCTGGCCGACGTGGCAGCGCAAGCCGGGCTCAAAAACGGTGCCCCCGAAGCTGAAGCCGAGCTCTTGGCCATGATCCGGGCGGGCACTTTGGTGGCGTCCATCGACCAACGGAGCGGCATGGTGACTTTTCCTGACGACAGCGACGGTGGCAGCAGCAGCCGCACGAGCAGGAGCAACCGCGATGCTGCGGCTGCGGCCGACGCGCGCGCTACCGCTACCAAGTTAGAAACCATGACGCGCGCTTGCGTCGCGCTTGGAGCTAGAGTCGAAGCTCTGGACGTGGAAATGTCTCAAAGCCCTGCATTCCTGAAGCGCGACACCGGCGCTGCCCGTGGAGGCGGTGGCGGCGGGAGCGCGGCCTTTATGGGGTCGGACTTCGATCCTGACGACCTCGAACTCGCAGAGCAGGCATCGCTGCAGTACAACGATTTTTAATCAGTTCTATGCCCTTCTCATTGCTTTCGTTCGCCTTTACCTATTTCTATATTGCTCGTGTTTACTCGATTGTACGAGATTAGAAGCAATGGATTTTGCACGGCTGTGCTAGGTATTGGCATATCTCCCTAAATCTTTACCTCACTTCCATTGATTCCTTCAGCTCCATTCTACTTTCACTTCCCGAAATTCCAATCCCGGCCCCTCGTCCTCGAGCCTCGGACCCGCCTCACGTCTCAAGAATATCGACCACCACACAGCACAAAACCCAAAGGATGACTGAACGAATTAAGGCTGTCTATAATTTAGAATTCAGAGTTCTTTGCACTGAGAGACACATCCCAGACGACTCATAATTAGATTATCCTAATGAAATTAAAACATCAACAAAAAATATTATTCCAAACTCTGCCTGAGGGCTAGGGTTTTGGCTGACAGGCAGAAAGGGAATTATAAAGACAAGATAAACTTCGTTTCATATCAAGTCATTGATACGATTCAGCCCTACGGCAGCTTCCGCGGAACTTACTCGTAGCTCTAGCACAATAAGGCGCCAGTTGGAGCCTTAATTGGCCTTCTGGAGCGAATTCGCTAGCGCATTTGCAGCTCAAGTGCATTCTTTATGTGCCTCTGTGACTGCTGTGTACTTGTCTTTCTTTGTTTTTGGGAGAGTATTAACTAGACTAGACTAGACTAGACTTAGCGCTTGTGCTTGTCTTGTTGATCGTCGAGTAAATGCCCTGCGCCCCTACTCTAGTAATAAGTACGGGGCAACATGAAACTAAACTTCTGACTTATACTGCTTTTTCTGCACCAATCTCGCATCAACCAACAACAATCTTCTTCAAAAATGCTGCTAACAGCACAACACGCACGCTGCTTCCGAGTTGCTGCTTCAGCTCGATCTTTCTCGAATAAAGTGCGCGAAGTATATTGCTTGCAATAATAATTCCCCAACCTACAAGTTCATTGCTCGATTGCTCTATGATTATAATCATTGATTTAGACAACACAAAGTCCTTCGACTCTTGACACCTTTTAGGATCTTCAACGAAATCAATACAACAATAATTTGAATTCAACTGGGTTTATATGTGCTGTACTCTTGCACGTTGATTCAATTCGATAGGCTCCTCTTGGTGACGCCACTCATGCGGTCTTCAATCAAGTCCCACCTCTAGGCAATCTAGATGGCTACAACCTGTTTACCTCCGACGCGGCGCTTCGCGAGACAGTTGGTACACAACAATTTTGGCTAGGTTTTTGAAACCGAAGATTGTTTCTGTGTGGTATTTTTGCATTAGATAAACAAAGGCAACACTAAAGTGACTGCCGTGGTTGATGATCGTCGGTGTTTCTTTCTGTTTGGAACTCAGATCGGCACGGCGGCGGCTGGGCCGAAGCGAAACTCCGTGTACGCGGTGCGGAGCTAGGGAGTGCCGAGTCCTGGGCACTGGGCGAGGCTGCTAACCGCCATGTGCCAACGCTGCGCACGCACGACGCCAACGGCAACCGCGTCGATCAGGTGTGTGCACCTCTTTTGCTTTTGATTTTTTTCTTATGATGCTTCTATTGTGAAGTGCGTGATAATCACCACCATGCTGCGGTAGAACCATCGCCAATCAGACGTATTGAAACTAGTGCATTCAGGTTTCCGTAGCTGTTCAATTAGTGCTGTTACACGCATCTCTGTACTGCCTTTCGTGCATTTTCCACCTCAACCTATCAGGTGGAGTATCACCCAGCTTACCACCAGCTGATGGCGAGTGGCGTGTCAAGCGGCGCCTGCAGCCTTGCTTGGACTCACCCGACGGGCACGCCAGGCGCTCATGTTGCCCGAGCTGCTCTCATGTGAGTTGTGGTCGTATTCAGCAGCTCTAGCTCTCTAAAAATAATGTGCACTCTTAGTGCACTCGTTTGGTCCGATATAAGTACAATTTTTGTTCTCTTCTGTTCTTCCTCAAGCTTTATGTATTCTATTGAAAGAAACTTCGCTTCTTTGCTTGATGCATATAGTATTTTTTCGCTTTCAAATTTCAATTTGATATGTTCTCATTTCCCGCTCTTGCCACTCCGGCCTATTCAATCCCCCCTCCTAGGTACATGCAGAACCAGCCTGAGCCAGGCCACTGTTGCCCGTTGGTGATGACTTTTGCGGCGGTGCCGGCCATACGAGCCTCTGCGGCTGCTGCGGCCACTGCCACTGCTGCAGGCCAGGGCAACAAGGGTTGGCATGGTCAGTGGGAAGCGGCGCTCACGAGCGGCGAGTACGACGGCCGCGATTTGCCTCTGCACTTGAAGCGCGGCGCCACGGTAAGTTGGTGGTGGTGGCTATTGTGGTCGTATTATGTTAGTGGGAACCCGAGAAGGAGAAGGAGGGAAAGCGCAGGAGGAAGTACAATAGTAACGAAGATTGGAAAGACGCAGAAGGGAGGGAGAGAGATAGAGCTTGTGATCTCACGTAGATTGTTCTCTCATCCTCGTGGCGCAAACTTATCTAATGCCTTGGTATATTTCTTTCAAAAAAAAAAAAAGGTGGGTATGAGCATGACGGAAAAGCAAGGAGGGTCGGATGTGCAGACCAACACGACTACGGCGCGAGAACTCCCCAAGGGAAGCTTTCAGAACGATGAGCAAGGAAATAGCGACACGCTCTACGAATTGACCGGTCACAAATGGTATTTTTTTTTCAAATTGTGAACTCGTCCTCTTAAGACTGCGTGCTTCTATGTTTGTTCCGAAATCGTTGTCGAGTTTATTTATTGAACATCGTGTCGGCAGTACAGTACTGAAAGCCTATGCTTTAGTGTTCAACGCAATCGTACGATACTACCATTTATACACAAACGCGCTCACCTGCATCGGTGTTTTTTTATCTGCAATCAGGTTCACCTCTGCACCAATGAGCGACGGCTTCCTCACCCTCGCGCGCTTAGAAGACGGCAGCAGTAGTGATGCTTCACCGTCATCGTCATCGTCATCGTCCCCTCAGCGGTTGTCGTGTTTCCTGGTGCCGCGGTGGCTGCCGAACGGGTCTAAGAACCACGGCCTGCAGTTTCAACGGCTCAAAGACAAAATGGGCGACAAGGCCAATGCATCGAGCGAGGTAACGGTCTCGTTTACATGCATGTGTTATATTTGCATGTATATACTTGTATCATATATTTGGGGGGGGGGGTCGGTAGAGCACGAAGAAGAGCATCTTCAATTTACTTTGTGCTCATCTCGCCTCTAACACCACTACTTCAAAGACTTGTCTTATGGTGCATGCCTGTATCTGTGAGGCAGCGTCCAGGTTTATTCTCTCGCCTTGCGTTCTTTTGCACCTCTAGGTGGAGTACCGTGGCGCGGCAGGGTACCTGGTAGGGTCTCCCGGGCGAGGTATCAATGCGATTCTAGAAATGGTGCACCACACTAGGCTGGACTGCGCGCTCGGGTCGGCCGCAGGCATTCGGCGGTGCGTCGCGGTGGCAGCCAACCACACCCGAGTTCGGAGCGCGTTTGGGCAAACCTTGCAGCAGCAGCCCCTGATGCAGCAGGTTATTAAAAGGCGTTGTGTCATTGTATTTCTGCTCCTGTCACGCTCTTCCTTACTTTTTCTTCGCCCTCTTCCACTCCTCCGCCATCCTCACTTGATTGCTCCCCCATCCTGCGGAATTCTGTTCTACATCGATGTTATTCTATTCTACACTAAAATTTCTGTTCTGTTCTAGGTGCTAGTAGACCTGATGGTGGAGTCCGAAGCTGCCACTCAGCTCGCGCTCCGAACCGCTGCCTCTTTCGACCATGCTGCTGGTGCTGGCAATAGTAGCAGTGGCAGCGGAGGGGGGCAGCATTTGGACGATCCAGCGGCATTTTCGCGATTGGCCACAGCAGTAAGTTCAGCGGAGTTCAGGAGAAGAAGCTGAAGAGGGCAACAAGGGAAAAGAGAGGTTGAACGTGTAGAACTAAGTGATTGCTGTAAGTTGTTGTTGTTCAGTACAAGCTTGGCAGCTCGCTTGGACGTATCCTTTCTTAGTTTGTATTTCTGGTTCTATACAAAGTTTCCTCTGATCCTCCTCCATTTTTTCTCTCTCCATCCATCTCTAATTCCATCTTTATTTTAATCTCTCTTCAATACTCCCTACACCACACCAGGTGACCAAATACTTCGTCTGCAAGCAGTACCCTTTGGTCGCCTACGAAGCTTTGGAGTGTTTGGGAGGCAACGGCTACGTGGAAGACTTCCCCATGGCGAGGCTGTACCGGCAAGCTCCGTTGAACGCCGTCTGGGAAGGTTCCGGGAACGTTCTTGCGCTGGACGTGCTGCGCACTCTGGCCAAGGTATACAAATTTAACATGCCTATTCATACGCTACAGCAGTATTCTAACAATTGTACCCTTTCCTTATTTTTGAGGCTTTACATGTGTTCGCCCATGCACATTAACATTCACGCCTTTTGGTCACTTTTCTTTCATTCTAGTTTGTTTCTGGCCTACTCTTCTTTGTTGACGTTGGTGTTATAGGTGCCTTCGGCCGTGCATTCTTTCATGCAAGAATTGCACTTGAGCCAAGGCCTGGATTCCCGTGCCGACGCTCACGTTCTCGAGGTTCTAATACAGTGATGATTTTTCCCTCGTCCTCTGTCCTCCCTGCATACTGTTATGCCAATTCTTCGTAGTTCTTTCTTTTGTTCGACTTACTGTAGTGTATGCGTGCGTGTCTGTTGAATAGCTTAAGCAGCAGTTGAAGTGGTTAGCAAGCGAAGCGTCACCAGTGGAGCAACAAGCGGCTGCTCGTGGGTTGGTAGTCAATCTCGCGCGCGCTTTTCAGGTGACCTTTATTGATGCTATTTGTTTGTTTTTTTATCAGGCCATGATTCGAATTTTGTTTTTTTGTCTTCCATCCATGCGTCCCTTATGTCTATAAATCATGTATTTCATCACTATCTCTTGTTGTTTGCTAATTCTCTTGTTCCTGCAGGCAAGCACTCTCCTGCAGCATGCCGCCGGAACTTCCTCCTCTGTAAGCGGCAACAACCACAGCAATAACAGCGGTGCAGCTCACGCTGCTGCTCTCTTTTGCGCAGCCAAGCTCGGCAGCAGCAACACATCACGAGTGCACTACGGCACTTTGCCCTTGGGGTGCCAGGAAACCAGTCCGCAAGCCCTCAACGCTATCTTGGACCGGCACACACCCTAAAAAGATACAGAATTCATGATGATGATGATGACGAGAAATGGCGCACGGGAGAAATGAAGAAGGAAAAAAAAACTCGCCCGTGTCGACGTCAATCGTCAAAGAGATGTGTAAAGTGCGAATGCTTGTGTTATGCAGGTCGATTTTTTGGCTTTTTCGCCCTGCGTGTTATGTGTCTGTACAATTGATATTTTTCCCTGATTGGCAAGTGCGATTTTGTGGCCATGTTCTGTTGTACTATCGCAGGATTTCTGACAAAAGAAGTCCCGCGGGGTTAACGGGTGTGCTTGGGCGCACAGGCCCGTGTCTTTGACGTGCTGGTTGAATCCTCTGTTGTATGTGCTCATGATTATAGAAGGGCGAAGGAGATGCGTGTAGGAAAGGCCACGCAGATAGGACGACAAAAAAGAAGAGGTTTGTGCTGTTTGTTGGTGTTTGTTGGTGATTGGTGAGTGTAAATCATCCTAATTCTAATCCTAAACTTATTCTAATTCCACCTGAGATCGACCACATGGCGCCGTCTGAACGCCAAGCGCCAAGCACACACTTAATGGACACCCCATCCTGAGGGACCCGATTATGCCGTTGATAACACGACGGCGCTTGTTTAGTGATAAGTAACCTATTCCCATTCTACATTTCGAACTAGCCTAGTTTAATTTAGTTTAGTCGATACTCTCCCAAAACCAAATCCATCAAAGGCAGGTGAATAATAGTTACAGTTACAGAGGCACATAGAGACTACATTTCAACTGCATATGCGATATGCGCTCCTAGCAAATCCACTTTAAAAGCCCACTTTTGTATCATCTGGACGAGTCGGCGGGACTGGGTGCGCAATGCTCGTTGTCTAATGTCAAGGTCCTAGGTCCGCGAGGAATTTCTCTGGGTTAAACCCCAGTAGGGCATCGGATCGTACTCGTACCAGCCGGAATGATTTATTTCAATTGCCTATTGACTACTGAGCTCAATATTTTCGCGGACCACCCTTCCATTGGAACCAGACCATAAAACTTCTAAGGAATTACCGGAGACCAAGTTTTTTCACTCGCCATCAAACTCAAACACTTCTTTCCCTTCTCTGCTGTGAACTTGTACCCAACGCTTCCAGGTGCGCCACAGCAGCACGTAAGCGCGCAGATGAACTAGATAGGGGTGATTCGTGAGCACCATCAACAAGATCATTGCAAACACTTACGAATCCTTCGCCAGCGCCAAATACAGCTGTGCCTGCAATGAGCATGTTCGCGCCAGCTGCTGCGCAGGCTCCAGCAGTGGCTGCATTCACGCCCCCATCAATGGCGATCCACTGCAAGTTTGGATGGTCCCTCGACAGCTCTTTTACTTTAGCGAGGACTGCCGGGTCAAAAGCCTAGCCCCACCGACGCAAACAAGGAAATAATCCGAAGACAAGATGAATTAAGGTAATGAAGACGTATAAATGTGAGTGATAATGATATCATGATAATAATGTAACAAAAATGGATGCAGTAATCAATAACAGGCTTTCCGTTATCCATGCAATGCGCGTCTGCTATTGCTAACAATTTAAGTCAAATAGGCAAATATATTCAAAGAAACTGTATACCTGTCCACCGAAGCCTGGTTCGACTGCAAGCACGTCGATCAAGTCGAACAGCCCGCTGCGAAGGAGCCGGCGCACTTCGATTGCTGGCGTCGCTTTGGCCAGGCACACTCCACACGCCATGCCCGCCGACCGCACACGGCACGCCAGCTCGAGGGCTAATCCCGTGCGCTCCGACCTGGTGCGCGACAAGCTTTCCCACTGAAACGTAAACCGTGTGCAGCCTGCCTTTGCTAGCGGCTCCACCCACGCGGAAGGTTGCATTACTGCGACGTGGCAGTCGAGCTGCAGCCGACCCGCCGTACTGCAACGTCTTGCTGTTGTCGGAGCTCCACTTGGATTTTCAAGAGTATTGCCACTTTTGGTAGCGAAAGTGGTCGCAGAAGTTGTCTCCACTCCCCCAACTGCTGAATCTGCGGCACGAGCGAGCGCAGCTACTGCTTGTGGGCCCAATGTCAACGAGCCAGGGACGTAAACGCCGTCGCAGATGTCAACGTGCAGCCAGAAGCAGCCCGCTGCAGCGCAACGCTGCACCTCTAGCCCGAGTGCACCGAAATCACCAGCAAGTATTGAAGGCGCTACGCAGAGCGGTTGCCGCCCTTCGGACAGCGATGATGGGACCCCAATGTCTCGTGGACTCGGACGGCCTAAGCTTTCGAGATTTACAGCCGCACTTGAAGAAGGCGTCAACAAGGGTGCTCGAGGAGGCGAATCATAGGATGGGGTCGATGACAATGTTTCTGAAATGGAAAGCGTGAGTAGCGCGATGACTAAACGTGAAGTGTGCGCGGCTTTTAGCAACATATTTCCGTTTCGTCTCTTTGTCCTCGTCAATGAAACGTGGACGTACTCTAAATGTGAATGGATTACCACGCAAGTATATTACTGATGTGTCATATTGTCGCATGGTAAAGCATGTTACACAATGCTTTCATGCTTTCAAAATGCTGTGCCTCGTTAAGCTAGACTTGCTATCCAGACTTCATTACAATTCTCTCGCTGTGTTGGCACGTAAATATTTCAAATCCCGCTACAAAATCGAAGATCCCGAGTCCCGAGGAAATTTCTTGCAAAATTGTACTCTAATTTATCATGATATAAAATATGTTCTCTGCAGATTCCTCGTTGTTTGTCGTTGTCCGTTCACTGTATCGTCGTTCACCGTTCACCGACTTTTCAACACCACCTTCACTACTTTCTTCATTTGCCCATCAGAAGCTTTCCTCAAATTAGTGAACGTGACCAGTGTGGCTGTTGTTGTCAGCACGCAATGGACCCAAAGCCATCTAGCAATGATATCCATCTCGAGGAGAAAACGCTGCCGCGCGATTCACCCTGTGAATCAACGAAAGGAGAGCTTAAGGCGAATTCTCGTTTGAAACCATCTCGTCAAATTGTTCTGAATGTTCGCTCACGCGAAGAAGACACGGACTGTCAAGAGTCCTCCGAAAAACGCCTTCGTCTTCAAACAAAGCTTCCACAGGTTGGCTTGTGTGGGGCGTTTGCGCGGCGCCCGCCCAATCTTCGTGCTCTGGATCTCTCGCA
>Ga0307979_1001394_pt1 | contig 17127 bp, 19 predicted proteins | sample OrgLakmetage1058_FD_201833 | JGI IMG/M metagenome (GOLD analysis project Ga0307979, IMG submission 201833) | Saline water microbial communities from Organic Lake, Antarctica - #1058 | ecosystem: Environmental > Aquatic > Non-marine Saline and Alkaline > Saline | place: Antarctica: Organic Lake...
ATATATCTCATTCACCTCGTGTACCTGGGACGTGAAGCACAACGGGCACTCAGACCCCGCCGGCTTGATCGGGGGGGAAACGCCAGATAGAGGCCTTCTGGAACGCGCAGATACACGCGACATGTGCTATTTCTGCCCTTGTCTTTCTTTACACTGGGGGAGTATAATCTAATCTAATCTAATCCCCATTAGGGCATATGCAGTTCAAGTATATTCTTCGTGTGCCTCTGTGAATGCTTTGTACTTGCTTTTTATTGTTTTTGGGGAGAGTTTATTAACGAGACTAGAACCATTTGGGCCAGTGGCGAATTTACTACCAACCATGATTAATCCACGCCAAGTTTCGTGTGAACTTTGAGATATAAAGTTTAAAGCTCTTTTCTCGGAATGAAACCTTCAGCTTGCGGTTTAACGCTAACTTCATAAGAGCGCAGGGGCGCAGGGGCCACCCATGGCTCTCCATGGGCTTCCTTCTTTTTTCTCTTTTTGTCGCGTTCGGGAGGAGCGTTTCGAGTGGCATTGCTTTTCGGTAAATAGCCTGCTTTGATTTCTGTGTGCAGTGTAGAAGTGTAATCTGCTCGTGCGTTTGCTGTGTTCTGGGTTCCAAGTAAGCCCTTTTGCTCGGAACACAAACGCAAGGCCACTTCTTGTTCCTCCTGTGTGAGTGTGTGCTTTCGGCTAATCGCTGCTCGCTGCGCCCACGCCTATCCCATTGACCATGCACAGTGGCTTTTTTTTTATCAGACGATTTCGGCGGTCGGCCGAGATAAGAAATTGAGTTCTGCCGTTCTGCGTTCTGGCTTGCATTCTACCGTCTTCCGTTCTGCTGATATTCTTGTTCTAGTTCCATGTTCCAAGTCCTTTGTACCTCGTGTTATGCATTACGCATTACGATTACGCAAAAGCAAAAGGACACTTAGAAGCCCAGCCAGTCAGACTTTTTGATGGTTTTGGTTTTCGTTCTGGTGGCTTCATCAAAACGCAGCTCCGTGTAATTCATTTATGCCCCTTTGCACTTGGGTGGTATGTGGTGGTGGTGTGGCGTACTGTGGCGCGTGGGCGTTTGCTGGTGTAATAAGTAATATATAACAAAATCTAAAATCCTTGCATGATTTATGTTTAACCATTAATCCTTTCATGTACCATGCCCAACCCCAACCCTAATTCTGCGCATGCTCCATGGCCGTACTGTAGATTTGCCTATCGCGAAGACTTCAAAAAAGTAGTAGACCGTGAGGGTAGCCGATTGCTCTCAAAGTTTGCTCAGCTGCTAATCAAGGTATTATAAAAGTGCATGCAAAAGGCCAGAGCCAGAGCCAGGGGCGTCGAGGGACCTTATGAAAAGTGAACTTAAATTTGAGTGGCGCAGTGGCGCAGTGCAACACGGTGGAAAAAAATTGCCGAAGCCAACAGAAGGAATCCATTTGGAACATGTAACTCTTGATGATGAGCACCAATCAACGCGCGGGTTTCCCTATCCCGAGGTGCACAACATCCCCGTCGGGATAGTCTACTTTGTTTTCGAATTCGAAGTCATTCAGTACTTGGTTGGTGTTCGGAAAGTTTGTTTTCGTCAAAAGTCTATATATTAGGCGAATCTATAGTAATTAGGTCCAACTTAGGTCCGTAGGTATGGGCCGGAATGCGGAATGCCGGAATGCCTGAGAGCAGAACGCCCAAAAAGAATTGGATTCAGAGATCACCATAAGAATAAGAGGATCAGACACGGTTCTTATGTCTAGCGGCTACCGAATTATGGTAGCCGAGTTCGAGAAAGCGGCATAAGATGTGCCATGTCGTTGCTCTAGTGTATAGGTTTAATCCCGGTCATCGCCCATGGACTTGGCGGCTTGGGCCGTCTTGATGAGTTCCGCGTCACTGACACGGTCCAGTTGAACTGCGAGTTGGTGCGCCCTCGCAGGCAAGTCTTTGGTTTTGTCCACCACCTGCTGGTATATGGAAGGAAAGTTGGAGCCCATGATGACGCAACCTTGGGCGGAGTCGATTTTCGCATCGAGCTGAGCGCCGCGGATCAAGTTCACGATCCAAAGCTCTGCGTCTTCGGGGTTCATCATGAGCTTCGTCGCCAAGCCCGCGAGGTCGATCTTCTGGTGGATGCGGCAATAGGTTTCGAACACGAAAAAGCGTGCGGCTTTCACGAATTCGTCGGTGCAGTTGCACAAAAAGTAGTCGGCCTTGAGCATGGCGGTGCACTCGAGCAGCTTGGCTTGCGCGCCGTCGAAGTCGAAGTCGACCCGGAGGCACTCCAAAAACGACGTCACCGGGTCCGTGTAAGTGTAGTGCTCCTGCTGCAGCACGCGCACTAAGCCCTTGAGCTCGGTGCGGCGCCGTTTGTTGATCACGATGGCGGTGGTGAGGTACCGCAACAGCCACGGCGCGTTGATCTGGATGGCCTGCAAATACTTCTCCGACAAGAACGCGTCGATGATCAGGTCGCGCCCCTGATGTAATAAGGAAGGCCATGCAAATGCAGGAGGACGAATGGAATTGAAGTATAGAATGGAATCAAAACAGGCCACATTTCAAAGAAGTCTAGCTAGTTAATGAAAGGGAGAACGGAAGGCTGAACTGGGAGCAAACAAGAAATTATCGACGGAATGCGGCTGTAGTGAGAACTCATGATTCTGGCCCACAAATCATGCAAACCAAGTGGATCACAAAAAATCGCGGTTGATATCCAAACGTGTAGTGATGTAGTAAGGAGGGAGAAAGAGAAGAAGAAACGAGAGTTGAGGGGGGAAAAGAAAAAGGAAAAGAAACGAGGACCATATGTTCATACCTTCGGGTGGTTCCAGAACACAAAGAGGGACCAGTGAAGGAGCCACGTGCGCTGCTGCAGCTGCTGCTTGTCGCCGTCGTTGCGCGCGTCAATGGCTGCCCGGAGCTTTTCAAACTCGGCGAGGGCGAGGTCCCACTTGGTGGGGTAAGTCTCTTGGGGCAGCAAAATGAGCGCCGCGAACTTGCCCCACAGGGCCTGAAACCCGAGCGCGTGCGACGGCATCTGGTGCTCGGCCACCATCAAAAAGTTGGACAGCATGGGCGCAGCCACTTCGTACTGCCCGCACTCGTACTCAAACTTGGCGCACTTGTAGTAGGCCGCCAAGGCGTCAGGCCCCACGCCCAAGGTTTCTTGCAGCCATGCCGTCGTGAGCGGAGACTGCTCCGTGAAGACGCCTTCGTACTTGCCTCCCTCCTACAGATAAAACGTGAAGCGAAACAAGTAGAGCATTACATGACGAAATGAGACAAGGTGATGAACTACACTAGCATCTGAAGGCAAAAATGCTGGTCGCTACTATCACCATCAACCTTTCACACAGAAGCATATTGCGGCAAAGCTCCCAGTATACAACACCTCTTACAGACACCCTCAATCGCATGATCGGTGACCAAATGAGTTCTATAAAGTAGGCATAAAGATATAGATGTGGAAGCAAGTCGACTGTTGACACGCCACTTGCTGGCTCCTCCTTAAGACCGGCTAAAATGCGCGTAGTTGCAGTAGCTAGGTACCTTCTCAGCGAAGAACATGGCAAGCGTCGGGTCCATCTTTTCGTTGGTCTCAATTTGTGCGTATACTGCTTGCTTCTGCTTTTCCATCTCAGGTGGGACTTTTTGAGTCTTTTCGAGTTCTTGGTGAATCTCGATCGCATACTCCACCATGTTCGTCGGAGTGACCAAAGCGAGGCGCGCACGCTGGATGTCAGCTGGATTGTAGCCCAAGAACTCGTTTCCGTCTACAAACTCCAGCAACGGAAACATCATATGAAGATCCAAATATTTAGAAAGCTGCGAAGTAAGGTCATATTTGACCGCGCTGCCTGGCGTGGCAGGGGTGTCGGGCGAGCTCATCTTGTGGCGGGAGCTCTGGGAGTCGCTTAAATTTTCTATTCTATGCCGGGCAGTTCAGATGGTTTCTTCATCGAATTCTCGAGTCAAAATATACGGTACTTCCTCCCTCCTCGTCAAAGCAGCTCACAGTCCACGTCCACGTCATCAACCCCCTCTCGGGGTTTTGTTCAAAATAGAAAATAGCCTGAAGATCCAGCATAGCAGTCCAGCAGGCAGGCAAGAAGGCGAATAAGAAGGAAGGCAGCTCTGACGGGCCGTGGGAAGGCGTCGCGAATCATGCTGTCTGCGCGCGCATAGGATGAACGTGCTGACGATATTTCCAAAATGTCTTTCGAAGATTGGTCGCTCGATCCATTCAGATCGCCAGGGCGTCCTGAGACCCCACACATTCCCATGGAAAAGAGCAGCAGTAGCCCTGAGACACCATTTTTCTCTGCCACGAACGGGACCGATTCAGACTCGCCTGTCGCAGGTCGAGAACATGTTCAACCTGTCGATCTGTTCGGTGAATTTGCAGTTCCGCACGAGCGTCCGGCAGATGCTCACGCACCGTTAAACCCTGCAGGTTAGTAGTGCACTCGCAGGCCAAGCACTCGTAAACATCGTGCATTCATATGACACGCCGTTCTACTCAACCAGACCGACTATTCCTTGAAATTGTGATATTTTTCACAACAACGGCTAAGCATATATCTGACCGTGCAATAATCTACAGATGCGAATTGGCGGTTGATTTTCGACTTGGTTGCCTTGGAGAAGGACGACGAGGATGCGGGCGAGGCGGTGGACCTCGTCTCATTGGTCAAGGAGGCCATGGGCAACTCGCCCGCGCTCCAAGAGCAGCTCGAAGCTGACTTGGGTGAAGACTGCAGCGACGGCCTCGCATGCAGTGCCGTCTTTTTGCGGGCCGAGCAAGCGCAGAGCCTGCGCGGCGACCGAGGCACGCTCACGTTCGACGCCCTTCGGCTCGAAATCGACGCCGCGCGACAGCGCAGCGCGCGCCGCGTCGCCACCAAAACCCTGTGGCGCCTGCGCGACGCCTGGGAGCGCGCGAGCGAGGCACGGCCGTGGTTGAACGCAACAGCGGCTCTTGTGCTGCAAGCGCTCGACTGGCTGCTCGTGCTGTGGCTGGCGCTTTTGTTGGCCATTCTGCCAAGCTGCTCGGTGCCGGACACCTCCAGCCCGAACAGCGAGTTGGTGCCCAGGTGGCCGGAGCTGGCGCTGCGGCGCAAGCACCTTGAGACGCTCGTGGCAGACCGTGTTGTCTCCGCAGCTGACGCACTCGGCTTGCGGGGCAGCGCCGCTGGTGGCGACAGTGGGGGCAGCGCGCCCGTTCCACGCAGCAGCAGCAGTTTGGGTGCGGCAAGTGATGGCACGGGTGCACCCGCCGCCGCCACTACCGGCACTTTCGTCTTCCGGCGTTGCCACAGCTGCCTCGAGCGCCTTCCCAGCAGCAGCAGCGGCCACTTTTCGCCGTTGCGCCTGGGGTTGGCCGCCCTCAGCGACGCGGCCCGCACCACCGACGACGCGCTGTCGGACCCGCGCGTGCACGCCGCGTGGCTCGAGGTGCAAGCCGCCGCCACCGACGCGTTCGCCCGCCTTGTCGCGGCACTGGCCGAGGACCCCGCCGCCTGCGCTTACGAAGTCCTGGAGCAGCTCCGCTGGTTCAAGCAGCGAGCGCCCGCCGCAGCCAATGCCCTCTACGACAACGTTTGTGCCCGTGGCCTGCGCTGCGTGGCCCAGGAACTGGCCCACGAAAGCTTGGCGGCCGTCTTGAACAAAGGGCGAGCCGCCCGAAGCGCCAGCGACGCGTTTGAGGCGCGATCTACGGCGCCACGGCCGTCGCCCTTGGCGGCTCCAGTGCGGCCGCCGTCGCCACGGGCGGACCATGTGCGTGAACCAGCGTCTTCCGTGACGCGAGACCGAGACTCGTCGACGTCGCCCCGAAGTGCGTCGCCCCGTATCAACCCTGTTGCGCGAGAAAAGAAAGTCGGAGTGACCCCTGCGCAGTAGAATTGGCGGGGATCCGAACATATTTTTGTCTTTTTGATTTTTTGGTGGGGAAAGGGGACTAAAATTTTTATGAAGTTGTTAATATCACCCAGAACGACACTACCTCTCGAGCCTCGAGTGAACTCTTAGTGAACTCAAGAAATGCTTACGCAAATGAATTTACCTGATGTGCGCACGAAAGTATTCAAAAAATGAAGACCTATATCATACCTCAAAACAAATTTGGCACATCACATATAAAACGGATTCCGATACACGATACAGGGACACACCCACGATAACCGAGCCGATTTTCGGATTTTATAAGTGAGTTGCGAATTAATCAGAGGGGGGAATTCAGAACTCAGTCACCCAGACCTCCAAGCAAATGGCTCCGTTTCTTCCGTCTTTCATTCTCTTTTCTGACGTCCTATTGGGGTGAACACATGCCTACTGGTACGGAGAACGGTGAACACATGCCTACGAGTACGGTTAAGGCAGTGGCCCTGCAATACTTCAGCTCAAGCGCTAATGCGCTTTCGACGCAGGAATAAGTAGAGCAGCGAGCCACTACCTGACTCCATGGATGTCGCAAATTGTTAAGTCGCTGCTTGCATTAAGCTGTCTTCTTCTTGGCTGCCAGAGAGCGCAAGTTCGTGGACGCGTCAGGGCCAAGCGCAGCCGCCATGTCTGCGAGCAGCCCCGGTGCGCCCAAGAGTTGCGCGGGAGTCCCCACCTGGCGAACCGCGCCGTCGGCCATGACCACCAGCTGGTCGAAGCCCACCACGGTGTGGAGGCGGTGCGCAATCACCACGAGAGTCGCGTTGGGAAACGCTTGCGACACGCACTTCTGCACCCGCGCGTCGGTGGCCGCGTCGACGTGGCTCGTGGGCTCGTCCATGCACACGACTTTGCTCTTCTTCAGCAGGGCGCGAGCAATGGCGAGCAGCTGCCGCTCTCCTGCCGACAGAATGGACCGGCCGTCGTCGTCGGACCCGCCGCCCACCTGCTGGCGCATCAAGCCAGGAGGCAGGCCCACCTGGTCCAAGACAGCGGCACACTCCGCGTCGGTGCGCTCGTCAAAGGGATCTAAGTTGTTTCGCACGGTGCCAGCCATGAGCACTGTCTCTTGAGGGATCATGGACATGGCGCTCCGCAAGCGTTTCAAGCTCAGTGAAGCTGCGTTCAGACCATCGATGCAAATGTCGCCGCCTTCTGGCTCTACAAGGCGGAATAGGGCCACTAAAATGGTGCTCTTGCCTGCGCCAGTGCGGCCAACGATTCCACAGCGCTGGCCAGCGCCAACGTGAAAGCTGACGCCAGACAGCGAGGGCGCCAAGCCAGTGCGGTAACGCAGGGTCACGTCCCGAAACTCAAGGAGCCCAGCGGAAGGCCACGAAGGAGGTGGGTCCACAGTTTGTTCGTCAGGAGTAGCTTCGTGGGGCACTTTTCCGTTGGGAAGGTATTCAAACAGCCGCTCAAGTGATGTGCTCGTGACGGCCAGCGCCAACAGCATGGAGAAGGTGTACTAGAGTAGGGAGCAAAGAATGAAAGGATAAATAATGACGTGATATACTGATCAACGACAAAAAAATGAATGAACATGATAATTCACCTGTCCGGAATGAGGGCATATGACTGCATACGCAAGAGCAACTGGAGCGAGAGTAGGCGGCACGATGTCACCAACAATTATCATGAAGGCGACCGAGATGATTATGACCAAGCACCAACACTGAGCTGTAAGAAGTGAGCAATCCGATATTGAATTTTCCATGAAATGAGCTTTGAGCATATCGTCAATATTTTTCGAGTGGCGCTTTACGAAGAAATCCTCGCAACCTATTGCCAAGGCGACATCACGAGCCCTCTCAGCTTCATGCACATTGGTGACCACCGGAGCAACCGAATTGTTCGAAAGCCGCTTGAGATCGCGGTTTACGGTGTTGATTGTCACCATCGAGAAGCCCAAACCAGCAATACAAAATAATATCAGTGGGGTAAGTTGAGGCACAATAATGCACATCATCAAAATGATATTAGAGAACATTGTACACTGATTAATGCCAGACTCAAGCAGCATTGACCATCGTGTGTCCATCGCCTCGATGTCGTTGCCAAATCTCGAAATGATCCTTCCTGATGGAGTCGACTCAAACCAACTCATGGGTGCCGCTATGACGCTACGAAAACACTGCCCGTGGAGATTCTCGCCGGCCTTCGTGGCAGCGCAGACCAAAATAAATGAAGCAACAACTAGAAAGAGAAGGTGGCCAAAGGAAAGGCACCCATATATGGCTGCGAAACCAGCGTTCGGCTTGTCGTTTGCCGCCCAGAGGGCAATGAAAACATCATTCAGCGCTAGCACAACGACAGAAAGCACGTAACCGCTTACACTGAGTGCCAAAGTCGGTCGGTGAGCTGACTTTGCCCATTCGTCCACCACCTTCCATGTAACGGCACCTCGGACCACATGTTCTTTGAGCACCAGTTCAGTGGCCGGAGTAGCATCAACGCTTGTTTTACCGAGGGGCTTACTAGCCGATGCGTCATTGCTCAAAGTTGAAGCACCTATGATGCGAGTGGAATTAAGCACTTCAGACGAAGGAAGGTCGTCTTCTTCCTTGTCCTCTTCCTTGGTGCTTTCACTCGAGTCATTTTCAGTGATGTAATTTTCCAAGAAAGCTGTCCCTGTAGGACTTCTCATGAGCCCCTGATAATCACCGTTGAAGATGAGGTTACCCTTCTCTAAGTGGAGAATTCGATCACATTCTGGTAGAAGGTTCAATTGAGATAGCACAATTAAGGCAGCTCGATGTTTTGGCTTCTCTCGAGTGTAGGAAACCAGTGCATCGAAAACTTTCCGCGCAACATTTGGGTCTAAAGCAGCCAGAGAGCCGTCCAGACAAAGTAAATCAGGTTTGCCATAGATGGCCCTAGCGATGCAAAGTCTGTGAGATTGGCCACCCGAAAGAGTAGTTCCACGCTCTCCAACAACCGTATGTTTGCCGCCTGGTAGATGCTCGAGATCCTGAAGAATTAAAGTTGAAGGTTCAGTTTTAGATGGACAGGAAAACGGACACTGACTTTCATAAATCACTCACTTTCTCGAATTGTGCGAACGAAAGCGCAAATTGAAAAGCATCAGCATCGAACGAACGGCCGAGTAAAATATTTTCCTCTATAGTTCCTGAAACTACGACTGCTTCTTGAGGGGAATAGCCAGTATTTGGTGTAGTTGCTATCAGACACCCAGCCCCCTCGTCCGCATCGTGTGAAGGTGGCACGGAACCAAGAATGGCCTGAATAAGAGTCGATTTGCCGCCGCCGACGGCACCTACCGTAAATAAGTTAAATTATTTGAATTAGTTGATAAGGAAAGTACCAATCTAAGTAGGTTCTGTGAAAAGGGATGGCGGGGTCTATCGAATACTGCGTACCTACGGTTGCCACGACTTCGCCGAAAGGTATTGCAAGTTTTGGAACAAACATTTTGAATGACATTTCTGGTAGTGGTTCTTGCGAAGTCGCCCTATTAACGGGCGATGAGAAATCTATCCTTAAATTGTCTACTTCCACAGCATGGCCTACAGAAGCATGCTTTAACTTTGAGCGCTCTGGCATGCGGAGGTATCGAGCGCAACGATCAAACGCGATTGTCACAGAGCCTAGCAAACCCGTAGCCATGGGAATTAGTATCACACCAATTCGAATTGTCTGAAAGATTGCAACAGTGGCAAACGCATCAGCCGCTGTAATTTTCCAACCGTTGAGAGCAGCAGTGACAATGATTGTTAACATGGCACAGATTGGGGGAAAGCCCTTTCCTGCCGATATGGTTGAAACGTATGCTATGCGGTATCGCCTCAAAGCTTCACACTCAGCATTCCTGGCTGCGTTCATGGCCTCGCTGAATTGCCCTTCCCACGCATTATATTTGACGGCCTTGTGTCCATCGATTACTTGTTTCAATAACCGCAACCTCTGATCCCGTAGTCTCACTACTTCCTTTTCAAGTCTATGAGCACGTTCTTGCATTTTCAAACCCCAGAAAACAAAAGCTAGCATTCCAGCGAGACCAACTAGAGCACCTCGGCCAAGATAATACAGCAAAACTCCAATTCCTCCACACATTCCAAATATTCCTGAAGGTAGAATTGCTATCCACCTCCCGGCGTGGAGACACCTAGGAATGTCAGAAGCGAAAAATGACGAGATGTCGACTGCATTTGCTGCCTTTTGTGCCCCAGTCTTTTGAGAAGGCAAAGACGTCGCAACTTTGCTTAATTTCCTAATCAGCAAGCCACCTATGAATCAAATGGGCATATGTGTCATAAATAAGTATTACATTGAATACTGAATGGCTAACTAAGTTCACTGTAGTACCTGATCTCGCTATTGCAATGTGCGCTGAAGAGCCAGTAATGGCTTGATACGCCATGACGCTACACGCGCCTTCGCAAGCGGAGACTCCAGCAAGAGCTAAAGCGAGGAGAAGCTTGGTTTTGATAGGCTCATCGTTTTCAACGGAGGCTATTGCAGCACGCAGCACCACAAATTTGGCGACAGAGCCAATAAGCCCATGCATCGCCGAAACTCCCACTCCGAATGCAACTATTCCCCGGTTGTCGCGGAGAATTGCACGGATCAGTTCAAACGGTCCAGTTGCATTGGGATTTTCAAGCTGGGACGTGTTCCAATGAGAGGCTACGCTAGCTTGCTTTGCTTGCGCCTCTATACCAGTGGAGCGGAACGCGACCAAGGGAGGAGGTAGGTCCTGAAGCTCTAACTCTCGATTGCCTCGAATCGCCAACTGAAGTAGCGTGAATACATCACCACAGAATAATGCGTCACCCATAAGTGATGGTTCTTCTCGCCCAAACCATGGTCTTCCTACGTTTTCTGCTTCTGTAGTCTTGTGCAGGTTTCCGTGACGCTTTAGGGTGTCAAAGTCATCCCTCGACAAGCCCGTTGCGATGAGCTTCGGCATGCTTTCACTCGCCTGAGAAGCTATAAAATGAGGCGACGGTGTATCTCAATCTATAAACTACTAAATCCACTAGTTTATAAAAGAAATGATCAAATCGTAGGTAGTTCGGTTAGCCATCGATGGACATGAAAGGTTGACTGTGTACTGTAGTGTGTAATTACAGCAGTTTGCTTGCTGCATTGTTTTGCTTATTTTTGCTTCAACTTTTTGACACGTGCCAGAAGCCACTTCTGTACGTTCTGTACATCTGTAGCTACAGTACCAGGTACAAGTACAGTACAGTAAGGTGGCAACCCTTGGTACAGTACAGTAGTGGTCTTGGCGTCTTGGCACCGTCTTGGTGAATACTGGTGGCATAAGGTGCCCCGTCCGTGTGCTTGTGTGGTCCCCGAGTCCTCGGTAAACTTCAAACCCCAAGCCTCGGCCTGGCTAGCTCCCGAGCACTGCCTGGGGCTCCTATGATGCCGTTTAAATTGTACCCTGCCATGTGCACTTACAAAATATCAATACCTTCTCTTCCCCCGTTATATGCGCAGAATTGTATGGCTACATACCACAACCACAACCACGTCCCAGTCGCACTTATCTTAGATTTTACTTTCCGCCTGGTTCATTTGGGGCTAGGGCTGAATTAAAGCGCGACTGGGGTGTGCTCTTCGCTCTTTGTGCAGACCTTGGATGAGTCGCGATCCGCTTCTAAAATCCGAGCCGCTAACCGACGTAAATAAACGCTCGCCTGGTCTTTATGTACACAGAATTATATCTTTACCGTGCATCGGGGAGTTGCAATTCAGACTATCACAAAAACAAGAACGTGACATTAATTCTCCGGTTCCTGTATCCCGATTTGAATTTGATTTTGTCCGTCTGATGGAAAAGGCGGCTTTCGAATAATATACACCGATTTTCTTTATAGGGCACGCGGAGAACCTTCTTCTTGTGTCCCTTCCTATGCAACCCGCCGGCATTATTCTTGTGCAATCGCCACTGATCCATGGAAGTCGGTTGATCCTCGAACCTGCCACTTTCGAGGTGTTCAAGTACACTTGCAGTGTCGGAATTCGCTTTCTCAAAAGTCCAATCTTTCGGAGGTTCTTCGGGCCAAATGATTAGACCCCCTGTGCCCGCATCTAAATTTGCGTCATCAGGCGTGAGCCAAAGATTCACACTGACAGCTCCAGCATCGCTGTGAGGATCAATGCCTCGGTCATGTCCTTCGTCGTACTTGTACGACCAAGCTTGCACGAGGCGACGACCCAAGAGGATCCTAGGAAATGCTGCAATTAGCTCTGTAGCAACCTGATGGAGAAGACCAGCTGCTCCAAAGCCGTCTCCCATAAAAGCTCCAACATAGCCCTAAAGGTAGGGTCAGCAGCAAATGAATAAAATCAATGGAAGCTATGGCAGGGTGCCCAACAATTCGAAATAGTCAATAACTTACTTGAATGTAGTTCTTATGAAAGATTGTTGAATCTTCACAAAAGCTCCGTAACTCAAAAAGAGCTTCCTTTGACAGTAGATCATCCACAATTGCTACTGATTCTGCCAAGAACTCATCCTCGACCTCCGGCGCTTGACTTCCATTTCCCCAAGCATTCGCAGTAAATTTTGAATGAAGTGCACCACTTCGAAGAGCAGGTGTCGGGCGAACATAAATGGTGCGACCAAGTACTGCCAAAATCCGCGATTCGTTCTTCAATTCACTTCCAATGAGAGCAACATGGGTACTTTCAATTGAAAGCAGCCCCTGTAATTCTGGTTCCCATCGTGCTCCTCCCCTCTGGATGTCGAGAGAATCGGCTACCACGCTCAAGTCGGATGCCACCTGAGAGTATGTACCATTTCAGTGTCAAATACGAAGACAACAAGAAAATTTAGTACAAGGCACAGTATTGTATCCCCTTACTTCAAGGAATTCCTTCGGCAAGACCTTCTTCGTGTCAACGAGGTGAATAAGTTGGGATGACAGGTGTCGAACCTGTGCTGAGTTGTACCTATAAGATGAATAAGAGCGTAACACAAAATTTGTACAGTCCATAGCATCATATGCGTTACTTACCCGCCAAATTGTATTGTTCGAAAAGGGCTCATTTCATTGTTGTCGTCTCCTAGATCAAGATCTGAACTTGGGTGCCTGAATCCACCATCAAAGCCACGCCGAGAAGCTTCGAGAGGATTCATAACTGCGGCAACATCCCACAAGAAATGAGACGAATTTGAAGCCGTGACTGCGCCACCAGTCAAAGAGCTCCTGCTGCCGCCGAGTAATGCGCCCCAGAAAAATGGGCGTTTGAGTTGAGCTAAAGTATCATAATACGTCGCCGCGCCGTCCCATAATCCAAGGTTTGCCATTGCACTGGCTCCGAATGCTGCCGCATCAATTAGCGTAGAATCCAAAGTCAGAGCTGCAGTGGACGCGGCTGCCGAAGCTACAGCCAAGCAAGAAGATGTCACTGCATCAAAGACTCCATGCCCTGGCAGAGGGGTGCATCTGTCAAGCATACTTCCAATAGATAGAATGTAATCCGTCGAATCAGAGGCCCTTTCGATCGCATGATGCTGGTGAGAATATACGGAATTCGAAATTTGGTAGCCCCAAAGACATACGCCAGCAACCTCTTGTAGCAGGGCTGCAATGTCTAATGATTCGTACTTATCCTCAACCGCGGATGCAAGAGCTTGCAGAGTCCGACACGTAGTGGCCTGCACTTGTTGTAATTCCGGCGCAAGTTCTGTACGTGTAGAAAAATTGTCTTCGCACAAAAATATTTGTCGAAAGAGATTGATTACGCCGTTGAGGGCGCTCCTAGATTCTGGTTCATCCTTGTGGAGTAATTTTGTCAGCATTGCCATGTAAGAGTTACTTTGAGGCCCATCAAATTCAGGTTTGGGTTTATCTAACACGTTGTCATATTGGGACGCACCAATAGTCTTCACTAGGAAGTCCCCCCATTCTTGAACAGCTTCTTTGTCTTCAAAAATTAAGCTCCGGCGCATCTTCAGAAGTTCCACAACTTCATCCCGTGCTCCATTCACATTGTGAGCGAGCTTTACAGCTAAATCAACATACTTGTCTATGTTTCGTGCTACACAACATCCTTCCATTCCCATACGCCGGTATAAGCTAGCAGATAATTGCGCCATTCCTCGAGAGACCAGAACACCTCCATGCGACACGACCGGGGTTCCGACTGCTAGAGCATCTAACGTTGTTATAGAAGCTGGAAACGGGAAAGGCTCAAGAGCAACATGAGCAGCACCCAAAAGCCGCATGAGAGCTCCGAGGGCTATATTTTCGCGAAGGACGATAATTCGAGCAGCATAGCTCTGGTTACGGTTCAAACGCGTTTGAAATGATGGATCACCGGAGTTGCTGTGGCCACAGTCACGTATCAGCAGCACGGCTTCTTTGTCTCGGTCCAAGATTGAAAGCAGAGGGTCATCAAGTAAAGGGTGAAATTTCCCGCAATGCTGAAGGCAAGCATATATTCGGGCTTCAAGCAATGGAAACGACTCATCAATGCTATCGCCATCGAGAAGCCTAATTGTTCCAGTGCGAGCCATAGATAGAAGGGTAGAGTCGCGATTGGCAAAAGAATCATCCCACGGAGCCATGTCAGTGATATTTCCGATCCTATCGAAATATATACCCAGTGTCTCAAAGCGAACAAGTTGCTCAACATAGCGCTCTGGTGAGTCTGTCAATCCTGCTGAATCGCCAGGAATGGGTTCCTCTGCACCAAAAGGCAAAATATAATAATCAATAGAATCGCGAATACCCGAGGTGAAAGGATGGCCCCAGAAGACAATTTGAACTTTTGAAAAGCGATTGAAGGCAAGGAAATACGTCGCAGGATCCATTCCAATGTCACAGAATACAGCTGCATCGAGTTGCAAATTTGCCAGCCTTGATAGGGCTGACTTTTGATCAGAGTCTCCGCCCACTCTCAAATCAATGATATGGGTGTAATCGGCGGCAGCATCGAAGTCTAAAGAAAGAGTATCGTCTCGATTTAACCTGGTTAAAAGTTAGATTTTGTTAGACAGGAAAATATGATTTGATTCCTTAACGCTTAGTAGCATCGCTGTCTACACTTAATTTACCTTCCAGAGATAGATACAACGTGAAAAATGTGGACTTCGAATCGTTGGCGGTCGAGTTCTCGTATAAGACCAAGCATAAATCTTCCAATAGCTGAGTTACAAAACCACGATGACACAAAACCAACAACTAGGCGATGTCGGGGCCTTTCAGTATTCACCCCAGGCTGAATCAAGTTTGTAAAGTCTGCGGACATCTCGCTTCGAGCGCAGATGAACCTTAAAGTTGTGCTCCAGTCAGACAGGCCAGTGACAAGGTCACGACCACATGGACCGGAGAAACCTAAGCGCCAGTGAGGTACTAGAGGAAGTTCTTGCATTAGTTCCGAGACTAGCGTTAATGTCGTGGAATTTTCAATTTCAAAGAATATAGAGGAAGCGGCCACACGAGCTTGGTGCGTGTACTTTACGAAACATCCGACGGCAACTTCCGAATCATGCGTAGACGCGTAAGCTGGACGCAGACAAGTGTAAGCAGTCCAAAGGAGCTCCAAGGTCGATGTAATCCGTGAAATATTGCCTTGTTCTTCAACTAAACGAGCTAACCCAGACGCACTCTCGATTGGGTGGATTGAATGTTGCACGCGCAGAGCTAGAAAACGTAGCCGCCGCGTCTCATTTTCGCACGCAGAAGGATCTGCTCGCCCAATAATGCGGAAAGCAGCTTGAAGACACACGTCAGCCATAGCATCGATGCAATGCTCGGAGTGGGATTGAGACTTAAGTCGTTGAACTGTTTGTAATAGCATCTCAACGGGATGAGATTTATCCTCGTAACTCCTTTCAACCGAGTGCACCAACTCTTGGAAAGTGCGGAAATGCACACGAGAGTCGTCCTCAGACACATCATCAGCGACGACGCATTCAATTGACTGTAGAAACGAGCTATAATCTTGATTCCAAGCTTTCATTGGATCTTCTGGCGGCGATAAAAGTAGAGCTCTACCCAAGGCCCGCCGAGCTTTTGTCAATTGTCCTTCTTCGCCATGCTCAGGCAATTTGTCATCCATGGGCTTATACCGACGCAGCGCCAGAGACCATAAATAGTAAGCGTTCGCTGCTACTGAACTCTTAGAATTGGATAAAAATCCCGCAAGCTCCTCGAGATGGTCCAAAGTATGACTCTCGACTATCGAGCTCGATTGTAAGGTTCGTGCCAACGATTCCACTCTAGCCTCATTCATTTGCGCTCGAGAATCTACGGCGCGGTTCACAATGGCTTTAGGGCAGCTAGGCTCGTTGATTGCCATTAGTTCTGAGCACCAGAGCTGAGCACGTAATAGGATAGTCTCCGAGGTGTCACTAGCGGTGACAGGAAAAGTGTGCATGGTGTTACCAACACGAATGGAAACATTTACTTCCTGCGGGAACGAGAAGGGTAATACTAGTAGTAGCAACCATAAAAGCGCTGAGAAATTCGCCATCGATGCTGACGTGCGTTCTTAGACGACTAATCTAATGTGTAGGCAGCAAAGTAATCGGCATTATCATTAGCCTAGCTAGTAAGTTTATGTACACATACTATCTTTAGCTTGGCACTTGACAAGATGTGCTTTCATGGCTGGCTCATTCATGGTGGTGATGATTTGGAAAATTCCCAAGAAGATTCTGATTTCCGTACAGTAGACTAACGCTCCTCCAGAGTGGCTGCGCCAAAATTCTGAGAATCAAAATTGGAATGAGAAAATTGTTGGTAATCGAACTCGAACTCGAACTAATACAAACCCAAATGGCACAGAAGCCAATGCTGCGGGCAGAAGTGGGAATGCGCGTGCGTTGCGCAAACAAAGCAAGTGCGAAATGATTCAGGAGAGAGAGGGGCATTGGCCAAATTCCTCGGAAAATTTGCAAAAAGCGAGGAATTTGTGGGTGTTCCGCAGAACAATAAAGAGGAAGGCGCGCGAGCAAAGAAGCTCGTGACATGCGGAACACGAGGTCCACTCGGCAGAGGTCAAAGTGTGCCTTTCAGCGCGCAAGGCGCCTATAGTTCTACCCCTGAGCCATAAAAGGCTTTGACGGGGCAGGAACTCCTTCCTCGTTCGCAGAGTGGCAGTGAATAGAAAAGCCCCCCCTCAAAAATACAAACAGCAACATGCAAGCGGGCCGCTTGTGGCCTAGCGGTCCCTCCCTATCAAAGAGCTAAACCCATATATCTTCCATCAAACGCCACG
>Ga0307979_1001402_pt1 | contig 17088 bp, 28 predicted proteins | sample OrgLakmetage1058_FD_201833 | JGI IMG/M metagenome (GOLD analysis project Ga0307979, IMG submission 201833) | Saline water microbial communities from Organic Lake, Antarctica - #1058 | ecosystem: Environmental > Aquatic > Non-marine Saline and Alkaline > Saline | place: Antarctica: Organic Lake...
AAATGAAAACCGAAAAGAAAAATAGTATGAAAGCAAATAAGCAGTCATACTATTGAACCAAAAGTTAGAAAGTGAAAATCTTGGTGAAAACGAAAGTATCTAGACAAAAATAAAACATAACTAAATCCTGATTAGACGGCAGAGGGTAAGAGAATTGCAGAACATTATAATACTTATTTCGCGTCATAATTGTAAGCAGTAAAATAATTCAAAAATAATTCACGAGTGTGACGACAGATGGTAAGAGAATTTGCAGAAGAGTTTGCAGACAAAAGAGCGGACACAATTCAGTTATGTTAGTTCTGCTAGAGAATGAAGAGTTTTGTGAGGTACCGTAGTTTTCCCTTACCATTTATGCTGTGGTTTGCTCTAATGTAGTATTCCACCTGAGCGACCATAACCCTGTTATGGTCGCTCAGGTGGACTACTACAGGTGTTTGGTGTCCGAATAAGCCAACGCAAGGCGCAGCCAAGCTTTGGTAACAATGTTGTTGGTAAAGATGTTGTTGGTAACAATTTTGCTTTACGTCCGATGGTTGCTTCAAGCATTGTCGGTGGGTTCGTGCTTACAGCGCTATCTGGCGTCCATAGGGAAGACGTAACCAGCGTGTGTATAGCTTCGTCCCCGCATGCTTGTTTAAACTTTAAGCGCTTTACAATTTCTTCTTGCTTCTTCAATATTAGAGGAGCCTAAGTATGAAATCAAAGGTCTGCAGTACCATTAGAAAGGCTCCAAGCCTCAGTACAAGAACTTTGAGTACAAGTCTACGTCGGAGTTTGCAGTTTTATCACGCACGTGCAGTAAAATCGCTGTGATGCGCAGAAAGTGAGAATTGTCCGATAAGATCCCGGTAATACAATTCTGAATTCTCAGAAGTTTACAGAAGAGGACTAGACTGTATCCAAGACCCAAGATTACTCACCTGACTAGCTAGACTACACAAGAACAAGAAGTAAAGGGTTGTTGTCCCCTGGTTGGCTCTGATTACTGTACAGGGCCACTCCCTATCGTTCGTAAACCTACGTCGATACCTTCGTCGTTTACGAACGACAGGGGGTGGTACAGGACAGGTGTTCTTCGTGGTTTCTCTGTTTTATCGCGGGCACTGCCGTTTGTAATGAAGTTGTTCTGGGGAAAGTGTATGTAGTACTCAGCAATACACGGTGCACCCCATGCCAGCAGATTGGAGTAGATTAGATTATACTACCCAATTACAAAGAAACAACGAAAAAATAGCAAAAGAGCTGCATTTTGATGAATCCTCCAGAACAAGTCTGACTGCGCTGAGCGTCCTTTTGCATAATGCGATGCTTATCTTTAAACCTATGGGCCCTTGAGGATCAGTTTTCGGATGGAGGCATAGGTTTCGAGTGCGTTTGCAATCTCCACTCCGACCTATCTTCCGCTATGTAGGGGACTGCGTAACTTCCCTACTCACTGGCCAAGTACGCTTTCTACCTCCCAAGGGAGGTGTCTAAAGGGATTAAAGGGCTGGGATATGTTCAATTGGCTACGGAGGCCTGGATGGGGCTGTGCTTCTTTGACAGGCCCCGAAGGCCCGGGATTCGGCGGGTAACATACAGAAATACAATGCAGCGAGCTGGATGCGAAGACCGAGCTACGGGGTCAAACAAAGGAGCTTCCAGAGGGAGCACATGAATACACAATAGATATTATCAGCCGAAAAGATAAAGTACTAGCAGGCACAACCACCGAATTGTCACCAAAATGCGCTGACCTTACACCTAGAGGGCCCACACTGCTTTGCTAATCATAGTACCAAGCCACCCAGTCACCCAATTAAGTTTCGTCTTCCGATAGACTGGTTACCATAGAAATAGTCATAAGATAAGTCTCTTTGCATAGGCTGCTTTGCTTTATATTTCTGCCTTTTAGTCGTCTGACTCCGGCCCTTCAGGGCCAGAGTCAAAGTTATGATAGCGGCTCAAAGTGGCACGCTTATCTGTGCCTTCAAAGAGGGAGATCCCACCCGCAGATGAGAGGGCTACTGCGAAGTCCCTGAGGCGACCCTAAATGAGAGTCGCCTACATACCTGGGCCCCTGACCCCCTACAGTAAGTTGAGCTCCCTGGTAATAAAGAAGTACCTGTGAGTACTTTCAATGGATTTGAGACAGGCCCCGAAGGGCCGGAATTAGAAGGCTAACAGAAAGAGATAAAAAGCAAAGCAGCGCAAACTAAACCTAAGAAGCCAATCAGGCACACATTCCCGAGTGGTGATGGGAGTGATGGTAGCGGCCCAAAGTGGCACGCTCCTCCGTGCTCTGAGAGTGCAGCTCAAAAGAAGAGTTTCCGCCCGACGAGGAGGGGGCTACAACGAAGTCTTGGAGGGCAGCTCATATGGACCGCACATAGGAGCTATCTGTTCAAGGCGCGCTTGGCGCGTTATTCCTCGTTCCCGTCGTTAAAGGTGTTCGGCCAAGCAGCTCTGGCTGAATTGTACCACTTCGCATACAGTATATTTGCCCTTTTGCCTTTCGTTAAGAAGTCTTTTTCTTTCTATGTTTCGCCTTCTTCTTTGATGTGGATCCGCCTATATATTATGTATTATACTCTCGAACTCGAACTAATACTAACCCAAATGACACAGAAGCTAATGCTACGGACGGAAGTTTACGCGCTTGCATTGCGCGCTCAAAATCGTAAAGAGGATCGTGCGTAGAGGGCAGGAAGCATAATACTTCCACTACCCTCAAAAGTGGATACCGTTCATGATTTTTACTCTCGGAGAAGTGCTCGGGCACACGCATTTTGGCACAGCCTCCTAAATCGTTTTATAGTACACCCCAGATAAATAATGACCCTAAGATTTCAACCACCTTCTCCACTCACCAGGGCGGCCCATAACTCATAACAAGGACAGTTTTGTATTTCGCAATACGTAGTCTAGATACCACATTAAGAGCAGAGCGGAGCATAAAATGGGATGGGTAAAGCGAAAGTATTATTATAAAGAAACACCGAGAAAAGCAAAAAGCTGTTTGCGGCGCTTTGCTTTCTTTCTCTACCTGTTAGCCTTCTAATTCCGGCTCCTCAAGGCCTGTCTCAAAAGGCCGTGTATTTGCGAATCCAACAGAACAAGTCTGACTGGACTGAGTGCCTTTTTGCGTAATAAAATCTTCATCTTTCCTCTCATGGAACCTTTAGGGGCAATTCTCGGAAGGAGTCTAGTCTAGTCTAAGTAGCCCTGCTAATACTCCCCAAAAACACAGCGGCCGTGCTCTTGCCCCAGTCTTTGGCCGATATGGGGGCGCTTCCTCGGACCTCAGCCTCATCTTGGGCCTCACCGCTCGGGAAATGGCTCGCAAAAACACGGCATCCAACAACATAGGCTTTTCGGAAGCCCAAGCCTTGTTCAGATAGGAGCTCGCATGCAAATGGGGTCAGGCAATTGCTCAGGGATGAGCGACTCTTCTTCTGGATCGCCTGAGAGACTTCGTTGTAGTCCCCTCCTCTTCGGGCGGAAACTTTTCGTTTTAGCAGCACTCTCAGAGCACGGAGGAGCGTGCCATTTTGGACCGCTACCATCACTTCCATTGCCACTCGGGCATGTGCGCCTGATTGGCTTCCTAGGTCTAGTTGCTTTGCTTTTTATCTCTTTCTGTTAGCCTTCTTATTCCAATCCCCCGGGGCCTGCCTCAAAAACAAATAGATGCCGCTGTGACATATAGTAACAGAGAAGTGTAACCTTCAGAACAATTCTGGCTAGGGTAAGAGCCCTTTTGCGTAATGGAAATGCAATCATTTGCTCTCGAGGTGCTCTTCAGCCATCAGGCATCAGAAGATTTTGGAATGGAGTGAGTCAGCAGTATGAAATTCTCATGTAGGAGCATGCCACTTTGAAACATTATCATAACTTCAACGGCCACTCAAAGGCTCAATGTCATGGACCTTGATAGCTACTATCACAATCGGATTCTTCGTTGGGCTGGCCACGTTGCTCAGATGCCTATGACTCAGGTGCCGCGGAAGTTGCTTACTGGTTGGGTGGCACACTCAAGGTCGAATGGATGCCCTGAGATGACATGGGGTTGGACATTAAAGAAGGCCTTAAAGTGCAAAGGGCTACCGGCCAACTTCAAGGAATGGCGTGCCATAGCAGAGGATAGGTCGGAGTGGAGATCGCGGACGTACTCGAAACCTATGCTTCCTTCCGAAAATTGATCCTACAGGGCTCATGGGAGTAAAGATGAACATTGCGTTACCCAAAAGACAATCAACCCAGTCGGACTTGTTCTGGTGGATTCATCAAAACGAAGCTCTTTTGCTATTTGTTGTTGTTTCTTTGCAATTGGGGAGTGCAGAAACAGACGCAGAAACGACTTAAGTCCGGTTTCAAAATTATTTCATGAACAGTTTCCAATTTAGAGGGGGGTGTAAGTATTATGCTTCCTGCCCTCTACACACTATTCTCTTTGCGATTTTGACTTGCGCGCAACGCACGCGCGCACACTTCTGCCCACAGCATTGGCTTCTGTGTCATTTGGGTTTGTATTAGTTCGAGTTCGAGTTCGGAGTATGATCTAATCTAATCTAATATAATCGGGTATATTTTCCTGATTAGCTTCCCTTCTCGTCTTGACCCCCCTCTAATCTGCTTTGCTTTGTTTCTCTGCTTGTAAGCCTTCTAATTCCGGCCCTCGGGCCCTCGGGGCCTGTGTTACAAAACTAAATGCAGTGCTTTTGCTAATTTTGCCCGCTTTGCTGTGTGTTTCTTTCGGTCATTCGAAAAGACCATAAACCCACGAGTTCTCATCGAACTTTGAATAAACACACACATCATACTCCTTGCAAAAATGGCAGCTGAGAGTGATAGCGATGTTGAGCTAGACGGCATGGACCTCGAGAATCAAGAGGCTGCTGACGACGTTGATGACGACGATGGTCCTACCCTTGAAGCCGGTGCGGTCTCAAATTGGTGTTTGAACATAATTGAGAGAAGTGGCGAATCTTGGTAATGAGCCCGCGCAGTGGGGACCACATACTTCTAGACTTGCGCTATAGGAGCACAATAGCGCATTAGACCTGTGCGATCTTGGGCAGAAATAGAGTGCTTTAGAAGGGTTCTAGGGGGCGTCTTTTTTAAATGATAAGAGGAATGCGGTGTACTATGTCGTGCACTTGCTTCTCTGGCGTGGCATCGCTGTCGTGGTCTCATGCTGCTCTCTTGGTTCCTGCGTGCACTCTTGTTCCCTTATTCTTGAATGCGTCTTTGCAGAAGCCGAGGATCCCGTGGATCCTGCAGTAGCTGCTGCCCGAGCCGCTGCACTCGAGGAAGCTGAGCGCGTTCGAGCAGAGCAGGTATGCATCCCTTTTTTTCTTCATTCGCTTTTCAACCCTACGTGCGTAAGCCTCCATTCCTCGAATTGTTTCTTGTGCAACAAGGTGCTATGGAACCAATATAAAACATGGCATGCTCCATGTTTTTCAAATGCTCTCCACAAGGCTTTACTAATTTCTTCCGCTTCACTTACGAGCGGATCCACTCATTTCGTGACTCACTTGTCCCCGGTTCTGTCGGATGTCACTTAGGCTGAGCGGCTGCGCGCCGTGCAAGTCTCCGCTGCTGAGAGCGAGGCCGCTGCAGACGCCCTTTCGCCCGAAGAAAAGCGGCAGCGACGACTGCAATATTTGATGGCTCAATCCGAGGTGCTTATTATTTGAGGATAGTGATGGGTTAGGAGGTGTCTTAGTTTCGAGAAATAAAAAGATCCATTCGAACGGAAGAATATGCGAAAGAGATGTGTTGGTGCATCTTCAGCACATTTCATGAGTGCTTCCTTACTTCAAGAGCTTAGATCTATATCTATATCGATTCTTTTCTATTGAGCTGCAGTGCAATCTAGCCTTTAAGACACAACTTCGCTGATCCCCCTTTGGGCTCATGTTTCTGTCTCTCTGTTGGTGGCTGACTCGGTACTTTGATTGTTGGAATTATTAAGGTCTTCGGGCACTTCATGGGCGGGGGCAGCGGGGCCGCGGACGACGCCTCCGGGAAAGGTTCCAAGAAGGGCAAAGGCAAGGCAGCTGGCGGCGGTGGGAAGGCTGGGGGCGGCGGGCGCACGCGCATGGCTGAGTCCACGGAAGACGCTGCCATGCTCAAGGGCGCGCTGCAGGTGAGAAAAATGAGTAATGCTTCTGTTCTATTTAAACAGGAGGGAATTGAACCGCTCTGAGAGCACAGTGTGTGCTTATGCCATTTTTAAGGGGTGGTATTTTGAACAGGCGCGTAAAAGTGCTCTCGCTGTTGGTTTCCTCGTTTGTGTACTTGAATCGCAGGCGCGGCGCGTAACGAGGCTGGAAGTGCAACCTCGGCTCATCCAGGGCGGCACCATGCGCGACTATCAGGTAACCTTTTACATTCATCACTAAATACTCAGGCGTATTTGTAATTGTGTTCGCCTTCATTCGCTATTCCGTTGTCATCTGTGCGTGTTCCTCTTTCTTCTGCGACACATCCTTTCGCCGTTGCTTTACAAAATGGTTCCCTTTTTTTGAACCCTATGCATGCCTTGCTCTCCTTGGTTGAACTCTGCAACCATGCTGTCATAAACTCGTTCTCTTTTGCAGCTGGAAGGCCTGAACTGGATGATCAAGCTTACGGAAAACGGCGTGAATGGGTGAGAATCAGGGCTAAGTCATATGCTAGAAGCCTAGCAGGGCCTCTCATTTTACTGGATTAACACTTGCCAAGGGCTGAAACCGGGTGTTCACGTTGAGTATTACCAAAGCCTGTACATCTATTTTCCCTGCTTCTCTCACGGTGCGCGCGTCCTTGCATGTGCACAGGATTTTGGCGGACGAAATGGGTCTGGGCAAGACCCTCATGTCCATTTCGCTGCTAGCGTTCCTGAAGGAGTCCCGCGGGGTGAGCGGGCCCCACATCATCATCACCCCCAAGTCCACCATCTCTAACTGGATGCGCGAAATCAAGCGGTGCGGATGTGTGTGCCCGCGCTTGCCTGTGTGCATGCGTGTGTGCTTGTTGATGTGCATCGCCCCGTGCGTTCGTGCGTGCGTGCGTGGATGTGTCTGGCTGCGGTGGCCCTCAGAGCACGAGAAGAATGCTCGTGATGAGTCTCACACCTCTTTCTTTTTCTTCCGAAATGTTCGCAACGCCTATTATGCGCCACAGGTGGTGCCCTTCGCTGCGCCCGTTGAAGCTTTTGGGGTCCAAGGAAGAGCGCAAGCAAATCATGCAGAAGCACATGATGCCGGCAATCAACGACCCGTCGGCTGCGCGCACTTGGGATGTGGTGGTGACTTCCTACGAAGGCGTAAGTGAAAAGGCTTGTTTGGTTACACTGGCTGAAAAAGTTTCATGTGCTCCTTGAGCGATTCGCTTCTTTTCAAATATTCGAATGGAATTTCAACACAAGCTAGTGGTGTCTTGAAAAGGTATATTTTACCTTGTTCTCATCCTTCTTTTCTTATACATTCAACCAGGTGCTCAAGGAGAAAGGTGCTTTGACCCGCATGCCATGGAACTACTTGATGATCGACGAAGCGCACCGGATCAAGAACGAAAAATCGAGCCTCTCCAAAGCGGTCCGCGAAATGCAGACCCAGTCGCGCCTCCTCATTACCGGCACCCCTTTGCAAAACGACCTGCACGAGCTCTGGGCCCTGCTGAACTTCTTGATCCCCGACGTGTTCAGCGACAGGTGAGATATGATAGCCTAGGCAAATGGCGCGGGATATGAGTTCATCTCGTGGTGGCTGCAGTAGGTCGTTTTTCGTATTCGTTTGGGTACTCTTTGACTGCCCTTGCTGGTCGTTTTTCTTTCTTTTTTGGGGGCCGTTGACTGTCTCCGTAGTCGCCTCACTTATTCTCTTATTTCTCTCCCATTTCTTTTTTTTTCTTTCCTCGTCACAGTGACGAATTCGACGAATGGTTTTCAATGGGCGGCACCGAAGCGCGGGAAAACGTGGTCAAGAAGCTGCACACCGTGCTGCGCCCTTTCATGCTTCGGCGGGTAAAGAAAGACGTGGAAAAAGACTTGCCGCCCAAGATCGAAACCAAGCTGTACATCGGCATGTCAGAAATGCAGCGGGCGTGGTACACCAAGATCTTGAGCAAGGACGCGCACTCGCTGAACGCGCTCGGCGGGCCGGACCGCGTGAAACTCCTCAACGTGCTCATGCAGCTCCGGAAGGTCCGCTGGAAAAAATAAACATCAGTTTCTTGTGGGGAAAGCATGATGATGGCTGAAAGCATGATAGCTACTTTCTGCAAAACTTGTGCACATGCGTTCTCACATGGACTCATGTAGATATGAACACACTTAAACCACCACCCATACCCAGGTGTGCAACCACCCTTACTTGTTTGAGGGGGCCGAGCCCGGCCCTCCTTACAGCAACGGCCCCCATTTGTGGGAAAACTCCGGCAAGCTGGTGCTCCTCGACAAGCTCTTGCCCAAACTTCAGGTATACACGCCGTGCGTTTCTTTTGCTTTCTTCTCGAAATTATAGGAGCTGAATGAATGCCAGGTGTGATTCAGTCCCCAGATATTGTTCATTTGTGCACCCACCCATCCTCTCATTTACGCTCTTCTTCTTCTTCTTCTTCTTCTTTCTCCTTCGCACAGGCCCAAGGAAGCCGCGTGCTGATTTTCAGCCAAATGACGCGCGCACTGGACATTCTCAGCGATTATTTGGACCTCAAGGTATTTAAATCGATTTGCATTTAATAGATGTATTACTCATGCTTTACGTTGACTTTTCAAACACTATAGCTTCAATAAGCCTTCTACTCCCGCACTCACTCCGCTTTCTTGTAAGCTTTCATCAACCGTCATCATTATCTTCTTCTTTGCTTTCTGCCCAGGGCTACACCCATTGCCGCATCGACGGCGGGACCAGCGGCGAAGACCGCGACGACGCCATGCACCGCTTCAATGCGCCCGACTCCCCCCTGTTTTGCTTCTTGCTCAGCACCCGCGCGGGGGGTTTGGGCATCAATTTGCAGACCGCCGACATTGTGGTGCTCTTCGACAGCGACTGGAACCCTCAGGTATAAACATGAGAGAAGTGCCTAGAGTCCACCCTCTTCCTCAATACTTTTTGATAGTGACTTTAACTTCCATTTATGGGATGTCTGCACATGCAACCCCATGTTGTGCGTGAGCGCGCGGAAGTGCTTGCCTGTCCTCTCAAAGTGATCTTACTTGCTCAATTCTGCGCTCTATACCATACTGTTCTACAGGTCGACCTTCAAGCCATGGACCGCGCGCACCGGATTGGGCAAAAGAAAGTGGTGCGGGTGTTCCGGTTCGTGACCGAGGGCACCGTGGAAGAGAAAATCATCGAGCGGGCGGACCGGAAGCTGTTTTTGGACGCGGCGGTGATTCAGCAAGGGCGCCTAGCGGAGCAAAACTCGAATCTGAACAAGAACGAGCTCATGTCGATGGTGAAGTTTGGCGCCGACGAAATTTTCAAGGGGAAAGGCTCGATGCTCTCCGACAAGGATATTGATACGATTTTGGCGGACGGGGAAGCGCGCACCGCTGATCAACAGGTGATGCTGCTGCATCCCTGTGTGCTTTCTTGCTCTGATCCCAAATTTTGCTTTCGATTCAATGTCACGTATTGCTTACATTCTTAGCACTCGTCTTTCAGATCTTTTCGCTTCTCAATTTTTTTTTCTTGTGAATATTGCAGGCCTCCATTCAAAAGGACGCGCAGCACTCTCTCGCCGACTTTTCGCTCATGGGCGAGGACGAAAACACGTCGCTGTTCGATTTCGAGGGCGAAAACTTCCGCGACAAGCAAGGCAAAGGCCTGCTCATCAATTTGCCGCAACGCGAACGCAAGCGCAACTACGACGTGAATGCGTAAGTATTTTGCCGTCCTTCCTTTATTTCTTCCGGCGAAAATGTGTCATTTTACAGCGAATCTGTAGTGGCCTTAGTTGTATCGTGCGATTAGTACCTGTTCAAATGTTGCCCACTTCTGGTCTTCATTTAAATCTTACCTTTGTCGTTAAGTCTTGCCCTACTCTCTTTCTTTCTTTCCTTCATTCATTCATCTCCTGTCCTATTATATGTCTGTTTCCTCGCAGGTACTTTCACGACGCGCTCACGGGTGGGAACGGCAGCAGCTCGAGCAGCAAAGAAAAGCTGCCCAAGCAGCGCAAGGGCCCCCCCATGCACGACTTCCAATTCTTCGAGCGGGCCAGGCTCGAGGCCCTGCTTGAATTGGAGTACCAACACGAAGTCCAGCGGGCCCAGGTGAGCAGCTACTACCTCTCTCTATGTCTTTGCCTCTTCTTTTCTTTTCTTTGTCCCTGGTTGTGTTGTGAGGCTGTTCAGGTAGTATTTTGGTCTTGCTGCATTTGAGACACGAAGTCTTTAATTCCTCTAATCTTTTATGATCTCTGTTGCGCTCACGTACGCACTCTATATCGCTCTTGTGATATCTCTTGTGCTAATGCATTCTTAAAGGCTGGGCACCGCATCAAGGAGCTTCGGAACCGCGCCGCTCGGGGCGAAGCGCAGCCCGGTAATTTCTTCTATTGGCCATTCAAAATGAGAGCACCGCTCGAGTGCGTAGATTGAGCAGTGATCACATCGGGTCCTGCGTTGCGACTTTCAAATTTATCGTGCACACTTTTATGGTTATCACTGACGCACCCCTGCGCGTACTTTTCTCAAGGCTTGTTTTGCATCTTTTGTCCATTTTTCATCTTTCCTCTGATTCTTTCTCTTCCTCTTCCTCTTCCTCTTCCTCTTCCTTTACCAGGTGAAGACTTGCTGGCCGAAGCCGAAGCGGTGGAAGCCTCCTTGCCCACGCTGGTGCTGAGCGCGAAAGACGAGAAGGAAAAGAAGAAGCTGATGGAGGAAGGGTTCGGGGACTGGACCCGCAAAGACTACCGGGCGTTTACCGCGGCCCTCGAGCAGTTCGGACGCAAAGACCGCGAAGCTGTGTTCCGACAGGTGGGCGTTTGACGAGCAATAAGAGAATGATGAAAATGCGTGATTTATCAGATGTCAGGGTGGGAAGCATGGGTACAGTGTGGTTTGCATTTCTCCTTACCGTGTCGATTAATCCTTTGGTTTTATCGTCCTACCAGTCTTCGCCGATGCCATAATTGCCTTTGTATTTACCTTTCTTTATTCGTGTATGTGTGCATGCCTATCGTGTTGACTCGTAGGTGAGTCACGAGACGGGCAAAGCCGAGTCAGACGTGGAGCGTTACTTTGACGCGTTCTTGGAGCTGGCCCCTACCCACTTGCTGGACTACTCCAAGGTAATCGACAAGGTGGAGCGCGGGGAAAAGAAAATCGCGCGGCAAACGGAAATCAGCGACGCGCTCGCGGTGAAAGTGGCCCGTGCCGGCCCCACGGCGTTCCAAACTTTGACGGTAAGTGTACCCCTTCTTGGAATCCTATGAGCTCAAAATTGGCTGTGCTTAACTACTCCGTGGGCTTGTAGTTTTCACGTTCTACTGTGATGCATTCTTTTTTTCATAGTATTCGACACTTTTGAAGCCTACCATCTCATCTTTCGTCTTTTTACTCTCTTACCTTACCAAATTTCTCTTCAATTCTCTTTCTTTTCCCAAGGTGAACTACGGTGGCGCCGGCACTGGCGGGTCCCGCGGCAAAATTTGGACCGAAGACGAAGACGCGTACCTGGTGTGCATGATGCACCGCCACGGGTACGGCCAGTGGGAGCGCATCCGGCAGGAGATTCGCCGCGCGTGGCAGTTCAAGTTCGACTGGTTCTTCAAGTCTCGCAATGCCGCAGAACTGCAGCGCCGCGGCGACGTGCTTTTGCGGTAATTATATCATTCATACCCTCTTCCTTCTTACGTGTCTTAAGAAGGCAAACAATATCTGTCAGTGCTTCGTTGAGTGAATCATATCATCGTTTCCACCCTTCCTTCTTTCTTTGTGTGTTTGCTTGGCTGGTTTTATAATGCTTTTTTTCAATGGTTTATCAGGTGCATCGAAAAGGAGAACGAGGAAGTGGCTAAGAAAGCGCGCGAGGCCAAGTTGAAGGCCTCCGGCAGCAAAGCATCCGCAAGCGGCGGCGGTGCCCCTGCCAAGGGAGGAAACAGTGCCGCTGCCGCAGCAGGGGCAGCTCCGGCGAAGAAGCGCAAGTCGAGGGCCGCTTCTCCAAGCGGCGACGATTCCAAGAAGACCAAAGCCACCGCTGGTGACGCGGACGACGACGACGACGAAGTCCTCGCCGACGATGCATAGAAGATGGGCGATGGAGCGATGCCGAATGTCCTGGGGTTGAAGTGCAGAGATGAGGTAGGGTGCTTACTGAAGGGCGCCCAAAATTACCGCTGGATTTCGCAATACCGATGTCGGTAAGTGCGCTGGACTGCCGGTTTGCTCGGAGCGGGTTGAGTTCAATATGTGCCAATTCGCTTCTTACTCGATACTTCTAATCGTAAGTAATTTACTTCTTACTTGACGTCAAACGCCAAATCGCCCATATCCCGCAACTAGCAACTAGCCCTAGCTCTCACACTTAAAGACTTAGACTTAGAGACCACACATCAAACGGATTTAGCTGCGACTGTAGACTGTGGGCTGTATGTGGTAGTTGGAAAATGGGATGTCGGACTCTACTATGGTCGTGCTTTAAAGTTTTGAAGTTTACCTCCTTGGCGCATATATAATACAATATGAATTTTAATCGAGCCGATTTCAATTGCGATCGCTGATTGCTATGGGTTCGTAGTGGCGCCGTTATACTCTGGGAGTATGGCGCTTGTCACTGGGGAATTACTTAGCCAGGGCACACAGCGAAAGTTCCTTTGAACTTTGAATAGAAAGGAGAAGCAATCACCGCTATAACTATGGCACTCGGGAAAGTTCGGGTACCTCACCGCGGCCACTGCACGGACAAAAAGAGTTGGAGCCAACGACCGGCACATCAGAAGTAAGTCCCAGCAATCGCAGTTTCGCCACTGCCCTCTTTCTCCTTTACTTGAAGAACTTTTTCCTGGCGTGAAAGATGTATTCGGGCGAGTGCGCGTCCCACGGCTTGCGGCGAATGGGGTGCAGGAGCCGCTGCTCGAGCTGCTGCACGGCCCCCACCGTCAAAATCGCTTTCTCGCGCTTGAGCAAGTCGTACACGTTGGCACCTCGCGTTGGCAGCGCGTGCACCTGGATGTGTGTGTGTGCGCGCGGATGGCGTGAAGGTAAAAGGAAGAGGCAGAGGGTTCATAGACGTGTTCAACGAAATGCAATAATTGCATTCGCTCCTCTGTGGTTATGTTTTGGCAGTTATACTACTCCTCTTGCAGTCGTCTTTTTCTTCTTTTTTGAACCTAGTACTTTACACGAATCCAACCATGCACACCCACACCCACACACGCCCGCACAAACGCCCACCTACCAGGGGGAGGTTCAAGCAAGCCGTCAGGAAACGCGCGTCCGCTGCGGCCGCTTCGGCTTCTTCCTTCACTGCCTCGTCCGCGCCCTCCTCCGCGGCCGCCTTCAACAGCATCTTGGCGCGGTGCTTGGCCAGCGCGGGGGTGGCCGTGGGGGCTTCTACGAGGACTACGCTGTCGGTCCAGCCACGCAGCGACAGAGCGCGGTGCAAGAGGCCGGTTTTGTGGGAGGCCTATTATTCGAGCACAGAAAAAGTGGACGAAGGTGGGATCAGGGATGGTAAAAATCGACGGAGGCACGCGTATACATGGAGCTTAATTTGACTCGTGCGAAATGAAGCGTGCCTTTGCTCAGAAGTTATTATATCTTCAATCATGCCTCAGAGCACAGTGAAAAACTCTCCTGAATTATCAGACTACCACACCTGGCCAACGCTGTCCACCACGTGGAGGTTTCCCTCGGCTGCTTTGGCCGAGAGGGCCACGCACAAGCCCAGCTGCCGCTCTTTCTTGTTGAGCTTGTACGACCAGTCCCGCGGTTTTGGGCCGTGGGCTTTGGCGCCGCCCCGCCAGTGAGGGGGCCGCTTGTGGCCCGCCCGGGCTTGGCCGCCCCCCTTCTGGGGGCGCACTTTCTTGCCGCTGCCCCGCACGTCGCCAATCCGCTTGGAGCTCGCGGTGCCCCGCCGCCGGCAAGCCAACTGCCACTTCACCACCTAGTAGCAGAAGCAGCAGCATTGGGTAGAGAGGCCGGGCAGAAAGAGGAACTAAAGTAAACTAGGGAAGTAAGCCGTCTGCTTCACTCGAAGTTGAACATGTGTAAATGCAGCAAGCAAGCAAAGAGACAGCAAAAGAGCTACCAGACATCGTTGTTCCATTCCTTATTTGTTACTAGTACCGTCTGCAAGATGTCAAGGCGCAAGGGCTGCCCAAATACTTTCGCGCTTAAGCTCAGCGTTTCTGGTGGGCCCGGTGGCGCAGCATCAGGATCATCTCCTTCCTTGGTCGCAAACCTTTGAATATTCACCACCAGTGGCTGCCCTGCCGTGCCTGCACGCTGGAAAACTGCTTTGGCGCCACCTGACGTGCGGTCACGCACGGACTGAAGCGGGTCCGTTTTTAGCTCTTGAAGAGGCTGGTGCGGCTTCCGCGTCATGATGTCAGTGTCAGCCAGCTTCAGGTTGCTCGGCAACTCGTTCGCTGCCGCGGATGACATGCCTGATATTGAGCAAAATTCATAGATAAACCATCAGAATTTACGATAGCACCGAAGCATAAGTGCATGTTCAAGGAGTATATGCTTTTAAAAAATACGTATGCTCGTAGAGCGTAGGGCATGTGTATTATGTGACTGGCTAGATAGCCGCAGGACTTCGATTAGAATGATACAAGAAAGAATACCAAATATATTTACATCGCATAGCATAGCGTAGGGACGATAAAGGCGTTGAGGCCCCTGGTACCACCCGCACGGCTCCCTTCATCAGGGACATGTGCACCATGGTGGCGATTTCCTTTGGGTCGGAGGTCGGAGCTACCGGATTGCGTAAATTCACGTACATTTTACGACTGTTCGTTGGTGATTTTTTCACTTTTTTCTTTTTTCACTTTTTTGGACACGCGTTCGCCAACAAACCGGACGTCATTCTTCAATCTTCCAGTGGTCTGCATTCGACTCATCAGGTGCCCTGGAGCCACCTTAAATTCAGGAACCATGACCTTTTCGCTCTCTCCAGAGAAGGTCAAGAAGTTCAATGAGCCTCGAGAGGTGAGCAACAGCTTTTACATTTGTACGTGAAGTAACAGGTTGAGGTCTAGGAGTCTGGCACGGTCGTGAGGATTGATGAAAACGTAGCAATCCTAGCGTGCACACGCTAAAGCACAGAAGCGCAGTGCCGGGGCTGCCGCGAGCGTAGATTGCGCCCTGTGCAGTGACCTCCTCTAAGACATAGATTTCTTATCATGTTGCCCTCAGCTAGGGTTTTTCTCACCGTGAACTAGAAATCCCGCGGCGGTTAATTTTATGTGCAATTTTAATTTCTCTCACCTAGTGGACTCTCTCTCTCCTTCTCTCTCGCTCTCTCTTTGCGACAATGACGGAATCCTTATGCCCTACCAATGCAAAAAAAACATCACTCTGTAGCATGAAGGCAATGTGAAGGCTCTTCGCGCAGCTGGCGGCGTCAATGCGCTGTTGAAAGGTTTAAATTCCTCGCGGCAGGGTCTAGCCAAAGGCGTGCCTGATCGGGCTGACCGGGTTGCCACGTTTGGAGTCAACCACATGCCCTCGCCTGACCCCAAGTCTTGGCTCGAGCTCTTCATCGCGGTAATTTAATGATAGGTTTAAAAGCTAGGCCAATTATTATTCGGAAACTCTTCCAGAGTAGGCGAAGTCCGCGTCCGTGCCTAGCTGTTAATGCAGTTGATGATATTTGCGACCACTTGAGAAGCTTTTATTCACTTCGTTACGTAAGAATTTGCTTGATTTCGATACTACGCCCACGCACATTGCAGTCAAGTTTTTTTTAACACCCATGTGTTTTATTATTTAAAGGCGTTCGAAGATACCACGGTGCTGATTTTGTGCGCAGCTGCGGTCGTGTCCTTAGCCGTAGGCGTGTACGACGACCACCGCAAGGGAATTGACGGCGACGGCGGTAAGTTGCGCCTTGATTTGTACTTGTCGAATCGTATGGCATCTACATGAGTATGCTATCATTTAAGATATGCCTTTTTCTCGTCGTCGATGGCACTCGCGTTAGCTCTGAATTGCATGTGCGCTTGCTCCCTGTTAGGTGGCTGGGTGGAAGGCGTGGCCATTATCGCGGCCGTGCTCATTGTGGCAGTGGTGACGGCTACCAACGACTTTTCGAAAGAGCAGCAGTTCCGGGCCCTCTCGGCGGTCAACGACGACGTATTTGTTAAGGTTTGTGCCAGGGCCATGTGCATTCGACCTTGGACTTCTTTTCGAGGGCGCAAATTGATGTGTGGAGATCAAGTGTTTCACGCTGCGTCCTAGAAGAGATTTCGATCAGTTTCTCATTTTTTCTCTTTGACTATCTCTACATCAGGTGCTGCGCGGCGGCAGCGTCTCAGAAGTGTCGAGCGCGGAACTGGTGGCCGGGGAAGTGGTTTTGGTTGAGAGTGGGGACCGAGTGCCGGGAGACGCCGTGCTCCTCGAAGGTAACGACTACTAGCCGTTGATGGAATGGTAGACTTTCTTTTCCAGGGCTGCGTGTTCAGTTCATATTTTTAGGGATATTTATCAAAGTGCGCACAGTCTTGCTTTTTTGATCCTCCCCTGACTCTTTGTTCTTCCTTCCCATCCTTCTCCTCGTCCTTTTTCCATTTGTGAACCCAAGGCGTGGACATTTACTGCGACGAAGCTGCGCTCACCGGTGAGCCAGACGACAAGCCAAAGGACGCCGGCGAGTCCTCCAAAGACTGCTTCCTGCTGAGCGGAACTGAAATCACGGGAGGGCGCGGGACCTGCGTGCTTTTTGCGGTGGGGAGCTCGTCGCAGTGGGGGCAAATTCGCGCGAAACTGGTCAAGGAAGAAGTGAACACCCCGCTGCAAGACAAGCTCGACACTTTGGCCGAGCAAATCGGGTAGGTGCCTTCTTGCCTAGTTCACATGTGTACTAAAAAGATGGAACGAGGCGGCGGTGGCGGCGGGGCGTAGCTTGGCTTCAATACTTGGCTGCTGTAACAACTTGT
>Ga0307979_1001403_pt1 | contig 17088 bp, 13 predicted proteins | sample OrgLakmetage1058_FD_201833 | JGI IMG/M metagenome (GOLD analysis project Ga0307979, IMG submission 201833) | Saline water microbial communities from Organic Lake, Antarctica - #1058 | ecosystem: Environmental > Aquatic > Non-marine Saline and Alkaline > Saline | place: Antarctica: Organic Lake...
GTGGATTTGGTGTTTCTTTGTATTTTTGGGGAGTATTAACTAGACTAGACTAGACTTTCGGGGCTTGTATCTTGTATATAATAATATAGCACTGTATAGCACTAGAAAAATCCTGACATTTTTGGACCAATGACAAAAACGAAAAATACCAGTAAGAAATAACAAACTAAATCGGATTCAAAATAAGGTGCGAACCGCATGGCGAGTTCGCCTTCTCCATGGCCAATTAATTCCCTGGATCACAACAAAACATGCTATTGCGAAGCCTCAAAATAGTAGTAGTAGTAAAAACATGCAGAGCAGTAGCGGCCAGAAATCGGGGCCTTATTGCAGATGGCGGCACTGAGGCACTGGCCGTGACGTCAGCACTGCTGCGAGCCCATCGCCTCGGCCCAAGCACTGCCACGCGAGCCCGAGCACCCCTTCCAAATGTGACAGCCGGTACAGCCCCCTGGCCACGTTGCCCACCGCTTGCTTTTGGCCCGCGACACTTGCGGCGGCGGGGTCTGTGACCACCATGGCCGGTGGCAGCGCTTCGTTGTCGCCGTCCGTGCGCCGCATGTAACCCTTTGGCGTGAAGGCAAGCCGCCGGCAGTCGACGAGAGTAGCGTGCTGTTCAAGAAACGCGAGCAAGAGCCAGCCCAGACTGCACCCTTCTTCTACTTCTTCTCCGTCTCTTCGCCCATCGTCGTCGTCGAACTCCTCGTCGGAATCGGACGCCACGTCGTCGCCCAGCCAGCTCGGCTGCTCGCCTCGTTGCAGCTTTCGCATGGTGCGCGCATGCCACACCAAAAAGCAGTCCACTACCAGGAAGCACCCGTAGCCGCTGAGGCCGCCGCTCGCCTTGTCGCTCAAGCCGTGGTCTGCCAGGAGCTGCTTCACCACTAAAGTCAAGGCTCGCAAACTGGGGTGGCCCCGCGAAGGGCGACGGCGGCGACCAACAACGCCTGCGGAGCTTCTCCTTCGAGATGAAGCAGTGGTGGCATCAGAGGTGGTTTTGGATATCGACGACGATTTGGACAAGGCATCAGTATCGTTGCGGCTAGAGCTCGAACTAGCAGAGTCCGGCGAGCATGTTAAGCCGAGGCGCCCTGCGACGTAAGCTTTGGTGCGCAAGCCTTGGTGCCCAAGTCGTAGGCGATGAGCGCCACGCACCTCGTGCGAAGACTCAGCTCCTGAACGCAAATTATCGTCGTGCTTCGACTCATTCGAAGCACTGCTCACGCCAGCGCTGAAGTTGCCGTTTTGGTCAGCTCGGAGCGGGCGAAGGTCGGCGCTCAAGTCCAACCGCAAGCCCCCCAGGCCCAAGAACCGCACCACCGGCACCCCCGCCGCGCGCACCACCGACAAATTGGTGACCCAATCCTGGGTGGCCAGCTGCTCCGCCACCATGTCTAAGCAGGCCAGCTGCACCGAGCGCCGCACGTCGGCAGGCCAAGCCGCGGGGTCCTCGTCGAAGTCGACGCTCGCAGCGCTGGGAACGCTGCTACTGCTACTGCTAGGAGGGGCTTTCACGGGAAGTGGCGTAGGTTCAGGCGTCGTTTCTGGAGGCGTCGCAACCGCTGCAACGGCTGCTTCTCTAGTGGCTACATCGCTCGACGCGCTATCTGCTAATCTACTGCTACTACTGCTATCGGCTCGGCCATGGAGCTCTGGAGGTGCCACCGACGACGACGGTGATGACGCCGCCGCCGTTGCTGCTGCCGCTGACGTCGATGCGAGTTGGCGAGCAGTGTGCGGGGAAAGCACCAGGACTAAGTCAAGGTCACTGTCGGGCAAGCTTAATCCGAGCGCTGTGGACCCGTACTCAACCAAAGAAAAGCCATCTTCATCGTAGTTCGTGGTATGCTCATTGGCTCCTGCTTCGCTGCTGTGACTTCGTCTTCTTCTAGGGTGCAACTCAGCAGCAGTGGTGCTGGTCTCCTGCTTCTCAAGTTCGTGGCTAGTTTCGTCGAGGGAATTCTTATTGCTCATGTGGCATTCTTCACTGTGGCTTGCGCAGCCGAGGGCAGAGGCAGCAGCAGCACGCACGCGCTGCATGTTTTCGGAGCGCGCAGCTGCTTGGGCTGCGCGCTGCGCGTCGACCCACGCCACGAAGTCGGTGATTTCGGAGGTGAGCGCGGCAGTCACCGCAGCCATGTGCTGCTGCTGCTGTTGCTGCTGAGCGGCTGCGAAAGCATCCAAGTCGCTCGCGTAGGGGCTCGCATCGTACCCACCAGTGGTGAAAGCCTCTGCCCCCGATGAAGAATAATTCCCGGCACTCTCGCCTCCACGCCCGTGCTTCTGAGAACCTTCTTTCTCACTTCCAGCAGTTGCAGCTCCTGCGGTAGTAGCACCAGCGTTGCCTCGAGACGTCGCCTTGGAAGAAGCTTTCGCCTTCGACGTTCGCGGGTTTTCGTTGCCTGCCACGCCAGTCGTAGGCTGCGCGAGGGTGCGGAGTGCGGGGCGAGTCGGCTCTGTTGAATCCACCGTGTCGGAAGCCAAAGCAGCAGTACGCTTTGGCTCATTCGCACTGCTGTTAGCACGCGGTTCATTCTTGGCCACGGACAAGGCAACGGGACGAGACTTCTTCAGGGCAACACTGCTGCTGCTGCTGCTGCTGCTGCCGTTGCTGCCGTTTTCGTCATCACCTTCAATAGTGGCAACAGCCAATTCCGTTGCAACTTCATCTCCTTCTTCGTCCTCACCCTCTTCACTAGTTCTATCGTCACCGTGTAACTGCGCTGCCCCTGCCGGCTCGTGAACCTCCTGTGGTCCAACTTTGGCCGCAGGTGCACTGGCATGTGGCTGCGGCGTTGGTGCTGGGGGTGTTGCCGTTCGTGCCGCCGCAGCGGCCTCTTGTTGCCGGCGTTTGGCAGCAGCGGCTTCTCTTTTCTTCTCCGCGGCAGCTTCGCGGCGACCGAGCACAGGCTTCCATTCGTCGTCGTCGTTGCTTTTGCCGGCCTCGTCAGAGTTCTGAGAGCTTGCACGGTCAGAAGCCTCGTAGTCGCCTGCTGAGAAGAAACGCCCGCTGCCATACTCGAACGCACTTTTGCCACCACCGCTCGAGCTCCGAGGCTTTGACGAGGCAGGCTGACTGCCCTCGCTCATCTTTGCGTTTCCGTTGCCTACTTCGCTGCTAGGCTGATGGACACCACCGCGGCTGGTTCTTGAGTCTGGAAACATGTGTTCCCCAGTTGCGACTGTCGCCGAGGCCATGTTCGGAGTTGCTGCTTTCGCATCCCGCACCACCGGACTAACGCCTTCGTCTGACGAAAGGCCAAAGTTTTCACCTGACTCGCCGTCACGTGGGCCCAGTGCCGCCGCATCTTCGGCGCCATTCTCGTCGCCGTCGGTGAGCGCTGCCGACGGACTACTGCCCGTCGGGACATAGGCATCGTCCCGGCGTTTCTGAGCGTTGTACCCTGCTGTGCCGCTCATGCCATCGGGTTCATTGCTAATAGCTTCTTGGCTGACGTCATGATGGTCTAAATCTAATTCGTCGTCACTGCCGTCCATGGACGCAGCTTCGACCAGCCAGTCGAATCGCCGACTCCGCGAGATGGGGCTCATGCTGCCATCGCTCCGCGAGGTAAACGAGTGCACGCTGTCGCTACTGCTCGCTAACAAGTCAAAACGGCGGCTCGCTCTCAATGCTTCCACCGAAAGCGGGTCCTGAGCCGCGGCCGATTCTGACTGTGACGCTGACGCAGCACTCGCCGCAACCACTCCGGCGGCGGTTGTGGCGGCCGATGAAATGCCGGTGATGACGTGGTGGACAGCTGCGCCGGACGACGAAAGCGAGGAGGCCGAACTGTAATCACTGAAACTTCCAGACCGTGTCGGCCGAACTGCTGAAAACCCGGAGATGCGGCTGTGCCGGTACAAGCTTCGCTTTTCCGCGGAGGAGGTTTGTAGGCCCATCATCTGCTGCTTCTTCGCTGTAGCTGTGGCCACGAAAGGTGGCGTGCCCATGTTGACAGCGGTCCGCCCAGCAACGAAAAACGCCATATTTTAATCGACTCGAAGTTGAGAATGGACTTCTTATAAAAGTAGCGCGAGAGTGGGAATTGTTCCTACGAAGAGATGCAGCGGTTCGACAAACGCCGGCGGGATATTTTAGGGTGATTTCTTTGAACGATTACGCGATAACTCTCTCGTCAGACAACGAAAATGAGCCGTGAAAAAGAATCTACCATTAATGAATCATTACCTTCACAATGTCCTCAGTTGAAAAGTGGCACGGAAGCTGCCGATGACTTGATTCCTTGTCACCACGCTACACAACAAGCATCGTTGCGTGAGCGAAGATGCAGAGATAAAGAAGACCTCGAAAAACTTCTTAAAGAGATTACCCTGTAATCGGTGCGTTTTCTGCAATTTTCTGCAAGACATCAAGTTGAGTCCGAAATGTGATGCTACTATACAGACATGGTCCCAATAGCCAAGCTCGGGCGAATTAACGGAGCAAAAGAGCCCGGAGGAGAAGAATCGGGTGCTCATGGATAATGCGCCTGCCTTTCGCAGTCGCAAGGTTTGCCTTTGCCAGCTGACCAGCCGTTCAAGTCTGTATTGCAGCGAGGAAGGAATAACACTCATCGTCCACGATTCCCCTCGAGGGGGTGGCGGGAAAAAGGACGACACGTAACCTGCTTGACTGCCTGAGTGCTCGGGCGAGTGCTTGTGGCTTGTGGCTAACACCAGTGCCTAAGGTTAAACTCTGTGCGTCGAAATGGTAAGCGTGTAGCGATCGTTATAGTTGGAATAAGAACTGATATGCCTGTCAACACCTCTTCGATAACTTAGGACTGGAGCAATCGCTTACGTATCCTGATATTCTGTAATCCATTCTTCCTTTTTTGGTTTTTGAAGGCGGACGAGTTCGCCTACCTCGATGCAAACACGCAGCAGACTCAGGGCACTGTTGTCGGGGGCATGAGTGGCGACGGCTTCGACTTTCTGGACTTCAACACGCAAGCCTCGCAGTCCGAGTATGGGGCGTCCCAAGGGCCCGGGATGGGCGGTTTCGAGGGCGCCTCGCAGGGTTACGGCGCCGGGGTCGAGGACCTTTCTCAGGGCGACGCCGGCCTCCAAGCCGGGTCTTACGTTGGCGGCAATGGTCTGGACTCTAACGAAGGCGATCTCGGCACTGACGAACAGCTCTCGGGGGCATTTGCTGAGGGTTTGAATCTAGAGGACCCTACGGGAAACGGAGGAGATGGACTTGGTGGTGCCCTGAGCGCGGCGAGCAACGACGACGGTGGTGGCGGCGTTCTCGGAGGAGGCGTCATGCAGATCGGCGACGAAGCCTTAGCCTTCGACGAAAACGGCGAAGAACTCGAGGCGGGGGCGCTGCCGCCCTGGGCGTGCTCATTTTGCGGCATCTGCGATCCCACCTGCGTGGTGAAGTGCGTGGAGGACGGGAAATGGTTCTGCAACGCCACGGGAGGCACGTCCGGCAGCCACATTGTGCACCACTTGGTGCGCGGCGGCTATAAGCAGGTACACTGACTGAAAGTGAGGTTGATCTGTGGTCTCTGTGGTTGGTAGATTACACAAGAAATTAATGGCTCTAGTACGTAAGACAAGACTTCCGACATAATGGCATGTACAGACTTCTGCCACTAACCCTACCTGCCGCTAACCCTATCGATTCTATTCTACACTGTCGTCTTCTCCTTTCAACAGGTGAGCTTGCACGAAGAGTCCTTGCTAGGTGAATCTCAGCTGGAGTGCTACAACTGCGGCGCGTGCAACTTATTCTTGCTCGGCTTCGTGCCCGCCAAAGCTGACAGCGTGGTGGTAGTGCTCTGCCGCGTCTGCGTCGAAACGGTATGCGAGTCAGCGGGCGCGCGTGTGTTTAACATTACTTTTTGAAGAAGATCCACCGGTTTCTATTCCTTGATTTCTTTTTTCTTTTTCTGGCGTTGTTCACGCGAAAAACGAATTCTTCGGAATGTTTTCCATGTCGAAACCGCCCCCGTCATTTGACGCAACGTGCGTGTTTTGCTTCTTCCCTTATCCACCGCAGGTGGGTGCCTTGAAGGAAATGGGCTGGGATTTGAATGAATGGTTGCCGCTCATTCAAGACCGCCGCCTGCTCCCCTGGCTCGTCAAGGTATGTGGGGACAATCTCTGATCTAGTTATTTGTGTCTTCTTTACGCCGTTCTTGCTCTCTTCACGTGTTATGGGGCTGCGCGTCAACAGCACGCAAGCACGCGTTCATGCATCCGTACAACTTTGTGGTGTTCCTTACGTCCTTGGCCGTATCTGTTCCTTTCTTTTCCTTTCACTTTCTCCTTCTGCTTCTCGGTGACTTGTCATTTCATTCTTGCTCCTCCTCTTTCTCCTTCTCCCATCTTCCTGTTCCTATTTAGGTTCCCACCGAAGAGCAGACCCGGCACGCGCGGCACGTGTCCACGGCGGCCATCAACAAGCTGGAGGAGCTCTGGCAAGACGACCCTAATGCCACCTTGGAGGATGTGGACAAGCCGGGCATTGACGACGAAGCGCAGCCGACGCTGGCGAGATACGAGGACGGCTACCACTTCCAAAACGTGCTCGCGCCCCTGGTACGAGTAGACGTACTAGAGGGGAGAGAAGCAGATAATTTGAATATTAATTGTTTGTTCCGTTTTCCTGTATGGTTGAAGCCTCTATTTTCTGCTTCTTCTCGCAGTACCCAAATTAATCGAACACATCAAACCAAACTCAACAGGTGAAGCTGGAGGCGGACTACGACCGCAAGCAGAAGGAGTCCCTCAAGCAAGAAGGGGTCTCGGTGCGTTGGGAAATGGGTTTGAACAAGCGCTCGGTAGCCACGTTTCGGTTCAAGGAAGCGGCGGCCGAAGACTTGCGCCTCAATGCCGGCGAAGAACTGCTCTTGAAGCTGGACGCGCCCACCGCGAGCTTGTATGGGCAAGAATGGCAAGCGCAAGGGGTGATTTTGCGCCTCTTCGACGGAGAAGTAAGTTACCTTGATACATGTATGCATGTTCTGGGGCGGTTGCAAGAGGAGATTGAAAGATTTGAGGGAGGACAAGTGAATTCGAAATGCAGTCAAGGCAAAGAGATAAGTGTTTGACATAAAAATGGAATTTTTTTGTTCAGTTCTCTGCGTTCGACCACTTTCCCCCTAGTTTCCAACCATCATCATCTGACTTCCATTTTCCTTCCATCATTCCTCTCGTCTTTTTGTCGTGCCCCCAAATTTGAAACAAAAACACAACCGAAGGTGGTGTTGGAGCTCCGCGGCGGCGGGAAAGCCCCGACGGAAATCACCGACGGGTATGTGGTGGAGCTGGTGTGGAAGTCGGTGAGCTTCGACCGCATGCAGCACGCCCTCAAGACGTTCGCCGTCGACGACACCTCCGTGAGCGGCTTCTTGTACCACCAGGTAATGGGATCGGTGGTGGTGGCGATGATGAGGAGGGTGCTTGATTATGGAGCATGTGCTTGTCGTTCGTAAACATCAGGAGTGCACCTGAAGAGTGCCATTTTCTTCTCTTTAACGCTCTTTCGAGACATTTTTGTTTTAGAACTCTTGTTCATGCGCTTCCTCATTTTCTCAAACTTCTTCTAATTATCATTTTGAACAGCTCCTGGGCCACGACGTGGAACCGCAAACTTTACGGGTCAACTTGCCCAAGCAGTTTTCGGCGCCCAACTTGCCGGAGCTCAACCATTCGCAGTTCTGCGCCGTGAAAGCCGTGCTGCAGCGGCCGCTGAGCCTGATTCAGGGCCCCCCAGGCACGGGCAAGACAGTGACTTCGGCGAGTTTGGTGTACCATTTGGCCAAGCAAGACGTCGGGCAAGTCTTCGTGTGCGCTCCCAGTAACGTGGCCGTGGACCAGGTGAGCGCTGGCATGAGAGATATGGGTGAGAACTTGGGTGGGTAATGCGTGGGTAGATGTGGGTGCATGTGTGCATGTGTGCATTTGGGTGGATGTGCTTATCTCCCTATCTTCTTGCTCCTTCTGCTTCGTCTTCCTCTTCTTCTTTTCAGCTCTGCGCCAAGGTCCACGAAACAGGCCTCAAAGTGGTGCGGATCGTCGCCAAGTCGCGGGAAGCCATTGAGACCGACACCGCCAAGCTCAGCCTCCACAACATGGTCACGGAGCTGGCGTTGACCCCGGGGAGTGGCCACGAGGCTTTGCGCAAACTGCACTTGCTCAAGCAAGAACTCGGGGAGCTCCTGGAGAAGGACGAAAAGAAGTACCGTGGCCTGCGGGCCCAGGCGGAGCGGGAAATTTTGCACCACGCGGACGTGATTTGCTGCACCTGCGTGGGGGCAGGGGACCCTCGCCTCGCCAAGCTTCGGTTCCGGCAAGTGCTAATCGACGAAGCCACGCAGGCCATTGAAGCGGAGGCGCTGATTCCGATTGCCATGGGCGCCAAACAGCTGGTGATGGTGGGAGACCAGTGCCAGCTGGGGCCGGTGATCATGTGCAAGAAAGCTTCCAAAGCGGGCCTCACCACCAGCCTGTTTGAGCGCCTGATTGCGCTCGGCCACCGCCCCATTCGACTGGAAGTGCAGTACCGCATGCACCCGTGCCTGTCGGAATTTCCCTCCAACGCGTTTTACGAGGGCAGCCTGCAAAACGGCGCCACGGAAGCCGAGAAAACCTTGACGGGAGTGGACTTCCCCTGGCCTACTCCGCAGCGGCCCATGTTTTTCTACATCAGCCACGGGTTTGAAGAAATCAGCGGGTCGGGGACTTCTTACTTGAACCGGACGGAGGCAGGTTTCGTGGAGAAGATCGTCACCACCATGTTGAAAGGGGGGATCGTGCCCGCGCAAGTGGGGGTGATCACCCCGTACGAAGGCCAGCGCGCCTACGTGGTGTCGCACATGGCCCGCGTGGGGTCAGCCCGCGCCGAGCTGTATGCGAGCGTGGAAGTGGCGTCGGTGGACTCGTTTCAGGGGCGCGAAAAGGACTTCATCATTTTGAGCTGCGTGCGGAGCAACGAGCACCAGGGGATTGGGTTTCTCTCGGACCCGCGCCGCCTCAACGTGGCGCTGACCCGCGCCCGCTACGGGGTCATCGTGATTGGCAACCCCAAGATTTTGGCCAAGGACCCGCTCTGGAACTCGCTCCTCAACCACTTCAAGGACCGGGAGTGCCTGGTGGAGGGCCCTCTGAACAACTTGGCGCAGTCCATGGTGTCGTTTCCGAGGCCACGGGACGGGCGGTCGCGGCGGCACGGCCCTCGGGACCCCAGCTACCAACAAAGCAACCGCGACAACAACCGCCAGCCGGGCCCCATGGACAGCCGCTTCGACTCGCGCTACGGGGGTGGGGGACCACCACCCCCACCAGGTGTTGGGATGGTGCCGCCGCCCATGGGACCGGGAAGCCTGCCTCCGCCCATGCCGATGCCGGGGGCGCCCCCGCCACCCATGGGCGACTACTACGGCTACCACCAGGGGTTCGGTGGTGGGGCGCCGGCCCCCATCAGCCAGTCGCAAAGCATGGGTGGAGGCGGAATTCACTCGCAGGGGAGCTTCGGGGGCTCGCAGAGCGGCATGTCGCAAGGGAGCTACGGTGGGGGCTCCTATGGTGGGGCCTCGGGCCTGCAGTCGGACCGATTGAGCTTCGCGTCGGGCATGTCGCAGGTATGTAGAATAGAAGCAGTGTCTGCTCAGTCCCTTGCAGCCCTTGTCCTTAATTGCCTATTCCTTGCACTCCAGTCATTCATTTCTCACTTTCTTGACGAAACATTTTACAGCCGTAAATGATCTGAGCTTGAATCGTTTGAACGTGCTTGAATGTTTAGCACCTCTTCCTTCAGCCTTCATGTGTCTAATATTTGTATTTTTGTATATGTGCTACTCGTATCAAGGACTCGTTGAGCGAAGCGGGCGACTTCCGCGGCGGGCACTTCACGGTGGGCGGGTCTCGGGGGCCGGGGAGCCAGGATGGCCTCTCGAGCACTGCCAGCCAGTCGTCTTACGGGGGCTTCTGAGGCAGTCAAAGCCGCTGTCTAGATGCGCACACGGTTAGAAGCTGGAGCAGTGGAGCATGCCAAGTACTCGCGGTAAAGCAGTCAATCAGGCGTGAATGAATATGTGCGTGCAGTATCTCGCCCGAGAGGAGACAGGAAATAACAAGCGTGAGTCGCACAGTTTGATTGGACTATTGGGTGGGCATCCTATTCAGAGGGAAGCGATGGAGAAGGCGAGACTGAGTAATAGCTTGGTTGGTGATGGCTGCATAGGATCTGGCTTCTTCATGCTTCCAGACTTTTCAAACCGTGTTCAGCGCGCTACTTTGCGAAACAAAAAGAGGTGCCGATTCAATTGAAGATGTGTCGGCATCAAATCAAAAATCAATGGCGAGCTAAAATCGATGTGGCGCCGGAGGACTTCATAAGATTCATATATTGACTGTGGGCTCAATGGGATTCTATGCAAGGCGATACTAACAGGCAAGGCAGGTATCGTATTTGAGTACAGAGCAAGATAGACCGGCCTCGAATTCACATGAGGCGAAATCCGGCGTTCTGTCCTCTTTTCTTGCCTGGGTGTAGTCCATAAGCGACCTTAACTGAAGATAGCTACTTAAGGCAATAGACGGATTTTCTAGAACGCGGCACGGAACACCGCCGTCGTTTGCATATATAGCAGTACGTGGTGGGGAAGAAATAAGGAGAGTTTACCCGTGGCCCATTGCCCATTACCGATATCCGATATCATTACCAATTATCCATTATGATGGCATTCTTTACCTGATTCCAGATACCATATAACAGCTGTAATCTTCGATCTTTTCCAAGAAATCTGGATTTTCATGTTACAGTTCCATATGTCGCTATTTCTCCGAAATTCAATCCTCCTATTTGAGAGCGTGAGCCCGCAGCATTGGCTTCTGTGTCATTTGGGTTTGTATTAGTTCGAGTTCGAGTTCGAGTAAAGCGAATTCATTTTACACAGCATACACCAGAGAGGAGCGCTAACAGGGAAGAGAATAGCCGAAAGCAAGAACCATAGAAACAAATATACGCAGTGTCAGGCAATTAAGCGGCAAAAGTCCCCATTAGATAGTACCCGCCTTCTTCGCACCAGTAAGATCTCCATCAAATCGTTTTACTAAACACTTTAATAACCTTGCAATGATTTCAAGGAGGTGCTTGTAGCCAGCCATACAAGTTTCCTTCGCGCAAAACAAGCCTCGATTTGCGTGAACTCGCTCGTTTGCCAGTCACGAGAAGTTCACGCGTATCTTCGAGCAACTCACGCGAAAGATGGAAATAACTATGCCGGCTTTTATCTGTCCTTTCTTTGACAAGAGATGTATCGATGATATCGCAGTCAATTAACTCCTCTCCATCCCCTCCTGGAAAAGGAGAGTACCTCACAAATGGAGATACCAGGTTACTGCTCAAGGGTGAACTCTCTTCGAATAACAGGTTACCATCTTTAACACAATGGTTACGTCGGAGCACCGTTTTGACCTTGCCTAAAGATTGACAACTGTTGCCTTTTTCCAGTTCTTTGCATTCTTTCGCAAGGAAAATTGAATTTATTGTCTGGGCCCAGCTCAAGGCACTGTCTCCCTGGTCTGAATAGATTGTAATACTCTCCATAATGTCTTCCAACATCTTGCTTGACTTCACAAAGGTGATCAAATCAGCCTCAGGATTTGGGAAAATAAGTGCGCCAAACTTCAGTGAGCCGCTAAATGAGTTTGAATTTGCTTGAAGGAAAGAAAGCAACACCCTTGCACCCATTGAATGGCCTATCAGGTGCACTTTCGTAAAACTCATATCTTGCAATTGAAGCAAGAAGTCCATCAAATGTTCATGGAGACGTGAGGACTGAGCATTTACACGAGCTTTCAAGAAAGACATGATAGTAAGTCCAGGCCATTGGAAACAAAATGGTATCAAATTCTCCGGGTAACCTCCAAGAGTTAGGAACTGTGAAAAGGTGGCTAAAGAACTGTTCAATGACGAATTAAAGCCCGGAACGAATAACAATATTTCGTGACACCTCGAAGAAGCTGTGGTGCCTTTAACACCTAAAGCGTGCAGGACCTTCGTCAATACCTCTCCTTGAGGTTCAGGGCCACCAGGCTTCCCTACAAGGTAATTGGTATATGGAAAGCCTTCAAACCATCGTCCTGCAACGCATACTTCTGTTGAGGAAACGGAGTAGCAATTCTGTGCGAGGAAATCTTGATTTCTTTGAATGCTGTCCACTCCAGCCGAGCTGCACGTAATTGCACCTATACGAACTGCTTTAAAAACGCCACCGGTCTTATATTCGCGAGATTCAAAAGGAGCTAAAGGTAAACCGTCATTCCATTGACCTCTCAAAAATTCTCCTGCGTTATCAGAGTCTCTCCATATCCCATCTCCGTGCGGAAGATGATCTTCGAGCGAACAAGCACCTTCATACGAGAAGCACGCTGCATCTGGCTGCAGGTATGGGAGCCCAAAAAAGGCAAGACAGCCTTTCCTCTCACATCCGTACTGAATTCGGGTCCGAATAAATGAGCCATCATCGTATTCGTAATTTAACTCAGCCACCGTCATCTTCCAATAATTAGGTTCTAATCGAAACAACACATCGAATGGAAAAAATATCTCCGTCGGTAGGCCCATAAATGAAGCAAGAACGATCACTGCCAGTGCTATTAGTACAGGAATCCAGACAGGCATCATGATCAAGAGCAAGAACAGAAAGCGTGCGAATGTCCAAATCGGAAAAGAAGCTCGTGTGCGCATGATGTGTGAATGCGCAGTTTGCATCTTCCCAAATCTCCATCTGACAAACGATGGGACGAAGTCATAATTCCAGAAACAAGTGAGTACTATGAGACCTAAAACCGATGTGGCGGTGTAGCGGAGAACGCTAAGAGCGAAACGCATTCTTTCCTTGTCATTAATCATTTTTTGTGTAGATAAATCAACGACTGTGGCAAGAAGTACAACAATGAAGAACCATAATACCATTGATCCAACGTTCCAAAATATCGCAATAAGGACCAGCACAAAATTCAAAAGATACACAAAAGTGCCAACGAGGTACTTCGCTTTTGATTCGACGGACGAAGACTCAGGGGGCTTAAATTGTATTGAAAGAATACCATCATGCCACGTAGCCGAGTAAATTCCAAAACTGATAAGCCATAGTACAAGAAGTCCAAGTGTGAGACCGTTCGAGCGATTTGATTGAAAACTTCCACCATGCTGCCTTAATATTTTACGAAAAGTAAAAAACACTAGTGTTTGTGAGAAGGCTTTTTCCGGCGACCACGACATGTCGTCCATCGACAGTCATTGAAATCATTGAAATCATGAACCTGTGTTTTGGTGAATTTTGATGTAAGGAGACTCAATGTGTACTCAAAAGAGCCTGATTAGCTCTTCTTCTAGTAATAAGCTGTGTATTGCTTTGTATTTCTGACTGTAGCCCTATAATTCAGGCCTCTAATGAGCGGTAAATTCTAGTGATCTATTGATCTCAAGGAGCTTGCATAGAACTCATAATACTAGTTAATGGCTGACTCTATTTTTGAGGCTCATAGTGCCGTTCTATTCGTGTCAGCAGTTCGCTGTTGGGCAACTCCCGTCTTAAGTAAAGCAATAGACCGCAAAAGCCTTCGAGCCGTCGTAAAATATCAAAGAATTGTCTGTCTCGATTCTATCCATGCACCATAAATCATGCGGCTTGTAGGCTGGAGAGTGACAGGCGCCATCCTCTTTACTATTCATCTGGCAAATAGCCAGTGAAGCCCAATTCCAATGAATATGGGACAGCACTAGACCGAACTCGAAGAAAGACCATTGATTCCAAAAATTGACAGGCAGGAAACAAACTTCCAAGAATCTTAAAGACCATTAAGAGAAGTACGCTTATGGCCTTAGCAACATTCGCTGCTTTGTGGTACTTGCGCCTTATCAGCAGCTCCATTATTCTCTTGAGCTCGGCGCTTCAAGGCCGTCTTTTCAAAGCGGTTCCAGCGTATAGCATTCCCCGTAGTGCGCTTGGCAGGTACAAAGGGCACGAGGGAAGGAGGGCGCGCTTGTACCCAGCCCAAGTCAGGTCCTCTGAAGCTTTCAGCCAGCCAAGCAGCTGGGTGCACCGGTGGTTGATCGGCAGGACTACTATCGGCAGCAGCGAGGGCTTCGACGTGGGAATGGCCGGCACTTACGGCGGCAGCAGCAGCTTCAGGTGCTAATACGCGTGGCAAGACGAACCTAATGAGAGACGAGAGTGTACAACACAGGCGAGAGAAAGGAAATAATCTGAGCCTAGTTCTTCTTTAAAAAACGAGATGGTTGCATCAGTTATAGAAGCTTGTACTTCAAAAATATCTTAAGGCACGGGAAACAACAAACACTAAACACTGTGCGCGCGGTAGCCGTGCAGCGCATTCATTCTATTTTTATTTGAATTCATATGCATGGCAATCTTGGTGCTTACTTGTCGAGAAGGTCTCCGAGAACGCCGTCGTGGAGTGCTTCAGCAGCAGGCAAGCCTGTAGCAGTGTCTTGGGAAGGTGGGCAATTCACTTCGAGGAGCCAGGCACGGCCAGAAGCATCCACCTAAAGATTGACACAAATAGCTTATGTACCGGATAAAAAACAACGAAATGAGGGCAAGAAAAAGAATGGAAGGTAGACTTGAACAAGTGTCAGTCTCACCATCACATCAACGCCCAAATACTCGAAATGATGCGGCGACCGTTGAGCTTCGAGGCAAGGCGCTGCTGCCGCCACGAGTGCACTCAATGCTTCTGCGACGTCTTGAAATGCGCGGGCCAGTGAGAAGCCACTGCTATTTGCTGCGCCGACAGGTGTAGTTGCGATGTCTTGGGCACTGTTGCCTTCGCTTGTCTCTGAAACGCTAGCATGTGGAGGCGCAGGCGCAGAGTCTGCATGAAGACCAGGGAAGGTTGCAGGGTCTGCAAAGTCTGTAATCACGATCTCACCCGCGAATGCGTCCTTGTCGGCGCTGTTTGCGCAACAGTTCGTGATGTGCACCTGCAGTCATGATATGCACGGACAAAAAAGGAAAGCACGAGTCAGTGCTCCATGTATCTTCGTGCGCATGACAACGTATTCTGATATGCTTCTAGAGGTGCCTACTCAATTCAAAACAATTCCTCGAGTGCTCATAGATATACATGTCAACACAATTATAGTATTTAGAGCAAGGTTCAATTAGCTCTGCATTTCCACGCACGCAGATACACAGACCTCATCGTCGGCGTGACTGTCCGTGCCGTGAACAAAGGGCTTGTTGGCCACATGTAAGAACGCACGCCGTTGCAACCACACTGCCAAGTCGCCAGTCACTACAGCATAGCATCGGATATGGCACTTTCGCCCATACCATAAGGCTAGCCCACGCCCGCACCCAGCATTGTCACCCTGGTCATTGGCCATTCGACGACTGCCCCTGCATCCTAAATAGCGCTGCGCGATGTACCGGTGACCTTCGCGCAGCGGTGACTTTAAATCAGCATTAGCGAGACCTTCAGCTGCAACCCCGCATAGCTTGCGCCAGCGGTGCTGAGAAAGCACCCATACACCACCAGCGCCATTTGCTTCCGCATCTTTGAGTACCCACAAATCATCGTCGTAATCGTGATCATGATCGTCGTTACAGCTGCCCCATCGTTGCACACACCAATCTACCACCGCAGCCTTGCCGCGCAAGCAGTGCGTCGGTAGCAGACCTAAACTTTTTATTTCACAACTATCTTCGTTGGCTGAGTTAGACTTTGAAGAGGCGCCGCGCTGGGCTTCGTCTTGAACGAGCGCGAGAGCCCACTTGTCTTCCAGTATCGACGCGCAGTGCGCCAAGTGGCTATGCACCACAGCCGCTTCGCGCAGTGCACGAGTACTCTTCATGAGCGTATTTTCCCACACCAAGCTAGGTGGAGCAGCGAGCTTGGCTGGCGACTCCGCTACCGCTACAGATGTCGTCGCAGCATCGATTTCCTGAAGCTGGTGAGGTCTTAGCCGACGTTGCAGCAGGGGCACAAGCCTTTTCTTCGCCACACTGCCGCTGATGTGGTAGCTCAGCACAGCGCTTCCTGTGCTCATATCTGAGTCTATCTCCTCGGTCATCATCTTATCTTTTGAGGCAGTTGGAAGGTTTAGGCTGGTAAGAGTTACGAGCCATTGTTTCTGCTAATCTTCAGTTGACACCGATCTCATACAGAAAAACGAAGTGGTCAAAAACCGGAAGCGGAACCGGTTTTTGCCGCTTGGCCACGACAACCCCCATACAGAAAATTGCACAACAACAGAGCGGAACCGGTTTACAACCACTTTGCCTTGGACCTACTCATACACGATCACGTTGTTGGAAAAGCGGAAGCGGCTGCAAATCCCGCCTTTTCACGACCACGGCTTCGCGCTCAAAATTATGCGAAGATGCACATGTAGCACGGTTGGCACGTGTAGACACTAGCTACAAACAAATGTGTCATTGAAGTAGCTAGAGCGAATGTCGCGTTTGCCGTTGACCACTTTTGCACTGAACGTCAACTTAACGCCTCTTCACCCTAACCCCGCAGCATTCTTCATTCGAATCTTTTTGCGTTATGAGCATAGATAAGTCCGTGCGCGACATTGCTGGGGTTCATTGACGAAGGCGCACATGCGTCGAGCGGTGCAGAAGGAGGAAATCGGCTGAAGTCGGCAACAGCAGGACACAGAGGTACTTGCTCACCTGTTTTTTTTTTTTTTTTTTCTGAGTCCCATCTCTGGCCACTCTTTGCTAGCTTTTTCTTCATATAATTGCTAGTTTGCTTGTTCAATTGACCGAGTGCCATGTCATGTCTTTCTTGGCTAGCGTCTTCTTGTCTCCTGTCTTACTCTCTCTTTATGTTAGCTTGCTCGTTCTTTCAACTGAGTGCCATGCCTTGTCTTTCTTCTCTAGCTTCCTGTCTTGTCTTGCTCTCTCAGTACTAGCTCGCTTTAAGACTATTTCCAATATATTTTTCTTTAATTGCTTGCTTCGTCTCTCTCTCTCTCTGCTTGATAGTCGCCTGTTCTTTCGCCCGAGTCTCTTTTGCTCTCTCGATTCCCTCTTTCCTCTCTTCCTCTCTCTCTCTCTGCTTGCAAATACAACGGCAAATAGTTCTAGC
>Ga0307979_1001408_pt1 | contig 17047 bp, 10 predicted proteins | sample OrgLakmetage1058_FD_201833 | JGI IMG/M metagenome (GOLD analysis project Ga0307979, IMG submission 201833) | Saline water microbial communities from Organic Lake, Antarctica - #1058 | ecosystem: Environmental > Aquatic > Non-marine Saline and Alkaline > Saline | place: Antarctica: Organic Lake...
CTTTCTTGAGAGCATTCGAAGAAGTCAATGACGGCGACGACAGTGGTGAAGGCAATGATGACAAATACGCTAAGGATTCATCATCTGATAAACCATTATCAAACTCCTCTTCATCATCGCGAGATGCGAGGTCACCAGATATTCTTGGAGACATGACGGGTGTTGTCACACCTTTCGCTGTCAAATCTTTCCTTGCTGTACTACCGTTGACGCTACAGCCATGCAATGTTGGCTCGTTATCATCGTTGTCACGAGCGTCATCAAGACTTCTTTGGAAATAAAATTGACCGTTTCGTAAAGCTTCTTCCCTCTCTTCTTCTTCGATCTCTGCAATCACAGCTGCCAGCAGCTCTTCCTCGTCCTCATCATCGTCATCGATACCTCTGTTATTTTGCGACGCACCATGAGATGCCGCAGCAGCGTTTTGGACACGACTGCCATGCTGCCATCCTGATAGAGGTGTTACGGCAGACATGAAGTTCCTAGATTGAGATGCTGCTGCTGCGGTGGCACGCGTATCAGCTTCAGCAGCTGAAGCCACTGATGCCATTTGCGAATGTTGCTGCTGCTGTAGAATTTGTGACAGGCCCAGCGGCTGTCCACTCAACATAACGGCATAGCCTGCGTCGAGGAGAGGTGGCGGACGGGTCACAGTGAAGATCACAGTGCCAGCTACATTGCCGAAAGATCCGTTGACTTTATCGCGCAACACAAAGGTAGCCAGGACTGCGTCGAGAGTAGAGAAAGACACGTCACCATCCACCTAAAAAAAGTTGTTCAAATGCGGTTAAAGTACATTATCGCATTCGTTTGTCGAATGATAAGCCAATAAAACACAATTAATGCAATGAACTACAGATGTTTACAACACTCATCCAGTTGGCACTCAAGACGTGCCAAGACAAGAAAGAGGCAAAACAATAGTATTCCTACCGCCTCAATCACGTCCCCTGACCGAAGACCAGCGCGCCACGCAACCGCATTCGGTTGCACAAAGCCCGCCAGTAAGCGGCCAGTGCCCGCTTGGTTGTCCAGCGTAAGCCCGAGCCTCGGCCCCGTGACTCGCACTGTTAAGGTGCCATGCGCAACCCCTAATGCTTCTCCTGCTACGCGCAACGCTTCGGCTTGCGCTTCGGCGCTTTCCCCCATTCCGCTGATCTGAATTGGTAAAGGTGGAAGAGGTAAAAATCCTCACAACATGCACTATTCATGCAATCGCAGCCTTTGTGGTTCGAACAAGAAGCTTGAACAAGTAAATTGTGAACTAGAGAAACGCAATAAACAGGCGCTAGTCGGTAAAACGCCCCTTCTGCCTACAACGGCAGCTAAGTCATTCCACTTTGCCTCTGCTGCGACCACCGCATCCGGGTGCTTCCCACTGAAAGTGCCGCGCCGCCCCGTGAGCTTTGAAGCGGCTTTGCGCAAAGGACGCATCTTTTCCAGGGCCACCGGGGAAAGCACACTACTATTTGCGAAGGAGCTTCTGCGGCCACTCCCGCTGCTGCTACTAGTACTACTTCTGGTGCTATTGCCATTGCCATTATAGCTGGAAAATGCTGCACTGCGATCGCGCGAATCGACGCTACTTCTTCTGAGACTGCTATTCGAGGGGGTGCTAAAATTGTCAGCGTAGAGGCGCTGCAATCGTGGGAAGGAATCCAACGATTGCCGCCGCCGTACTCTCGGGTGGGAGCCCTCGTGACTGCTAGGACTACTTGAGATGCTGGCACTGTTACCAGAAGTAGTGCTGGAGCTATTTTCAGAGTTGCTGCTGCTGCTGCTATTGCTATTGCTATTGCTGCTACTATTTATCGCCTCAGAAGAGAGATGCAATGGGTTGGCTGGCAATGCTTGAATAATTCCAAGAGGTGTCACTACAGCGTCGGTCGATTGCACGTGGTATTCGAATTGGTTTGCCTCTTGGGTGGACATGTCAATAGGTCTCTCAGTTCGGGCAGTTGCATCTGTGGGTCGTTCCGACTGTACAAGTCTTGCAGTGGCTTCTGCTCGTGGCCCATATGCAGAGGTGGTCAACAAATTGCTGCTGCTTCTTCTTCTCTCCTCTGATAAAACACTTCCAATACTGCTTCCAGCGTTTTGAAAGCTTATAGGCGCAGTCATTACCCCAGGTGTTGAAGAAATGTCTTTGAAATATTTCTTCGTGAATACATCAATGGCCATTGAATCAGCAAGTGCCTCAGTGAAATCGCAAACTTCTTCGTTTTCGCTTTCTCGTTTGCTTTCTCGATCGCCTCCTTCGCCAACTTCGTCACCGTCGCCGCTGTCTCGTATTTCACCCCACAATCGTGGCGCACTGGGTGTATTATGACTGCCACGGCGACGGGAATGGTCATTGCCAAAGGCAAGCGAGATCGAGATACGGTTAACTTGCAATGCTGACTTGGTCATCGTCTGTACGGCTTTTTCAAAACGAAGGCGCTCAGCGACCCGCCATGGCGGCCTCGAGAGGAGCTCCGACCGCGAATCAGAAGATGTCTGGGATTCTTCGACGTTGTTGAGTGAGCTAGATACAGCTAGTGCATCAGAGGCCTTTTGGCTCAAGATTATGTCATCCGCGTCATCAAGTACGTCATCGAGGTCGGTGTACTCTACTGCCAGAAAGCGCTCCATCTGTGAATGAATAAATGGCAGCACGATTATTGATAGGAATCTTGAAGAAGAAAGGTATTCCCGATTATTTCCAGCACCCTAAGAAGCAAATTCTGCGACTCTTAAGGACACATGTGCAAAGTATCGGAGCGAAATAGAAACGCTGAAGTACTGTGAAAATAGCACACATTTCGGTTTTAGCCATTAAATATTACCAGGCTGAATAAGTTAGCTTTGAAAAGAAACTCTTCAAGGTCAGCTGGAATTGTTTCCTGAAGCGCTGAGCGGAATTTACCGACAGCACTGTGGTCCATTCCCAGAGCAGACTGGAGAGCATTGTCGCTGTGCTGCAGCAAAGCAAATAAGTCTGCGCGGGAAACCTACAGTTGAAGTAAGTATAGGAGTGCACCCAGATATTCGAGATTAAAGTTGTGTAGAATGGCACGATGAATCACCGTATAAATTCAAATTATAAAATAATGAGCGATTATGGTAAAGTGCACTACGTCGATGTATTCACCGCGCCAGAGTCTCGTAGGGCTGGATAGAAGCTAGACAAGCCAGCAACTTCTAATAGTTGCTTGCACTGCCGTAATCGTTGCCGGGCATCTTCTCTTATCGATTTCTCCACATTCTCAGCAGTCGTCGCCTCGGCAAGCGCAGCCGGCGCTGACTCAGAGGATTGCATCGAATGAATCATATTCGTAGCCCTCAGCACACTCTTCGAGCAACTAGAACCTAGCGCCCAGAACTTCAAACAGAAAGCAGTTGACTCGGGTGTATTACCTACGAATGTGATAAGTTTAGGGCAGCTCTTGATCGTTGCCTGCCTCTCGACCACTCTAGCTAGCTAAGGTTTGATATTTCAGGCCACTGCCTACACTTGGGCAAGCAACACACAGGACCGCTGATTTCAAGTTCAGTTCCCCGGGCGATATGATATAGTCAACGGCGTGAGCTTTCAATTTGAGGTTCAAAATGTGCACAGTACGCACTGCTAATTTCTAATTAGCGCTATACTTATGTGCCTCAAGGTGCTGCTCCAACGCTGCTCGAAGACTGTGCTCTACTCATTATCTCATTATTGACGACCGATGGCAAGAAAGCAAGAAATCATGAATATCCGGCGTGCGAGCCGTTGAAAAATTGGTCTGTCGTCAGATTTTTTTGTTCATGTTCCCCGTCCCTGTCCTGCCTTATTCCGCCTGAAGTATCTTGATGTCGCACTATGTAGTAATTAGCAGCCCCGTAGCTTGCAGTTTAGCAGCCTGAGTGGCTCAAGTCCCACGAAAGATTTTTCATGAATTATCATTCACGTTCAACGCTTGAATAGGCACACATCTTATGTGGGCACTCTAGCTAGCACATTTGTGGTTAAAGCCGAGCAGCGACAATGCGCTATGGTTTGCTTCGCAATGATGGACCTGCTCCAAGAAGTAGTGGCCACGAAGGATATCTCGCAGGCTTGCACTCGAGCTGGAACTGGCAACAACCGTTGAAGGACTTGACGCCTACTGAACGTTCGCTTGCTATAGTGGGCGCTGTGAACTTGGTCTATGTCTTTCTACAACTTGGCGCTGCTTCTGCGACAGGCTCGCTTGCCATGCTCAGTGATGCATTTCACAATCTTAGGTACAAAAAATAGAAGCGTTGCCACGACATTTTCAGTAGCGCAATATTTGTTTGTTGTGCTTGCAAAGTGCCAGTCATTACCATGGCCTATTTTCATTCTTTCTAGACCTTCTCTTGTTTCGTATGGCCTTCAATTTCATTCGGTTGTTGCTTCCTTCTGTGCTAACCTCTTTTTTTCTTTATGGTTATCATATAAATGCTCCTTCCAGCCATTAGTTTAAACTTGCCATCCTCTTTTATCCGTTCTCTTTATTCTGCCCGGTACTATCCTTTGCCTTTTCTGCCGTAGCGACGTGGGTGCTGCCGTGATAGCCTTTCAAGCAGAGCGCTTTCGCAAAAAGCTCGCTCCCGACGGAATGCCTTTCGGCTACTTACGCGTGCAGGTGGTGCCATTAACACCCTAAATGTATAAAACGCCAGGGCGCGGGGAAAGTTCTGGAGAGTATAGGCATGTCCTCGCTTCCCTGCGTTGCTGATTCGATACCTGTCCCTCACTCCGTGATTTAGGTGCTGGGTGCTCTCATCAATGCAGTTTGCTTGGTTAGCTTAGCGGGCTACCTGATTTTGGCGGCCACACCCGCCCTCTTTGCTGCAGCAGAAGCCGAAGCTGCTTTTCAACCCACGCCTCTTTACCTTGCTGTGGCGTCCCTTGGGGTGAGATGCTTCGCTTGCGTTCTATTCGACTTTATATATCTCTGAGCATAAGACTGGAGGAAGAAGATTTACGAACTAGCATCATTGATAATCATCTTCATTCCCTTCAATTTTCTTTTTCTTTCTCGAAGAGTCTACCTTCCTTGCTTATTCTAAATATTTCAATGGCAGCGCTTAAAGTAGTATGCTTGTTTGATTATTCACGTGATGCTCTTATGGGATGTCCAGGTGGTGCTGAACCTCGGCTCGGCTGGCCTCCTCATTTGCGGCGGCAAGGACGAGCATGGGAACCCCATACATGTGCACGCGCACGTCGGCTGCGAGTGCGGCAGCCTTCACAACAGTAGTTTTCCTGCCAGCCCAAGCTCAATGGAGGAGGCTCCGTCTCTCAGTGGTAAAGATAGCACATCCGACGCAAGCACTCCTCGACCTACTGGTGGTAATAATGGAGCAAGAATCTCTGCTGCTGTTGCTGCTGCCACGGCGGCGCCTTGCCAGGACGCTTGCTGTGCACCAGCTGCTCCTCTCGACGCTGCTGCTCTGGAAGTGCCCTTTGCATTTGCAGCCAAGCGTCCTAGAAGAGGTCGCCTTTCGACCACTATTTTAGCAGCATCAACTGCATTGTCTCCAGCATTAGCGACGCACGGTGCATTGGAGTTGCCTACTACAGTTCCCGTATTGCACGGAGACAAGGCAGTGCAACAAAAGGCAGGTGTTGCGGAAGGAACAATAACCGAGCAAATCGATATCGAAGCGCAAAATAAAGAATCCACAAGTTTAGCCTCGGTAAAAAAAAATCAAACCCTACCTGTTTTAGCGCCCCGTGCTGTGGAATCATTGCCAACACAATCGCCACCGACTTCTCCGCGAACGCCAGTGGTGTTTCCGCTCAAAGTGCTCGGGCCTCGCGTGGTTCAAAGTTGCTTGAGCTGTGGCGAGCTAGTTTGGAAGAGGAAGCCCATCGATGAAAATGTGCTCGCAGTTGCTGTGCATTCAGCTGGAGACGCTGCAAGCTCTCTGGCAGTGCTTATTGCGGGGCTACTCGTCCTGCTCGTTGAAGAAGACTCCTCGAACGATGACAGGAACAGCGGTGAGAGCAGTAGCAGCAGCGATATTAGTGGCAACAGCACTAGCACAAAATGGACGGCATTTCTTGATCCTCTGGTAACCATTGTCTTGGCCGTAGCAATGGCACATGCGATGCGTGGGGTGTTGGCACGCTCCATCGCTATTTTGCTTGAAACGTCACCTCTTTCCGCGCAAGAACTCGCAAAATTAACGTCAATCTTGAACCAAGACCCGTTAATGCGTGCTGCGCGCTTAGAAGTGTCTTCAGCAGACAGAAATCCTGCATCTGAAGCGCAGTCTGCTGCTGCGTCGGTGGCTGCTTCTGAGAACCGCAACGGCAGCACTGACCGCGAAACCTTCAACGGCTCTGATGCTTGGCCTCAAGCCGCGATGGTAGTGACGGCTCTGGACTTCACTGAAAGCAACCGCCGCGCTACTGTACGCCTTCGCAGGAGGAGACGAACAGATGTTACCGCGACGCCTTTGGCCGCAGTTGATAATTCGGCGCCTAGCCTGGACGCTTCGAAACAAGCGTCGAAGAATGGCTTAGAGCCAGGGACTCGGGCGGCGCTTTTGTCGCGCGTGAAAAGGCTCCTCGAAGAGCATGGAGGTGTGCGTTGGACAACGGTCGAAATTGATGACAGCAGCTAGTAGGTCATGAATGATTTGCTGTGGGCCAAACGACATGCGGCACTTGAAGAAAATGTTTGCATCTAATGGCCCTTAGTAGTGTAGGTGTAATCGTGTTAATTGCCAGTGAAGCAAAAGCAAACAGCCATATCTACAGGGGATTCTTGTATTTGTGTTATGAATCATTAGCCTTAGTAATAAAAAGAGAATGGAGGTATGGAACTGGTCAATCCTTAAGGGGGGCAAACAGGAAAAAATAACCAAAAGCCGATATGCAAGTCATCTGCTTCTCCTCTCTGCCGTTGCCATGTACCATAACAGGCGCAGATGAATGATATCCGATGAAACTCACAAGAATTTTTTAATTTGGATGTGGACGTGCTGCATGCAGCATGCTAGGAGCCAGAAGTCTAGATAGAACGCCAGGGAGTTTGAAGGAGATAATAAATATGGAGTACTATTTACTACTTCAGACTTTCAGCAATCGCCCTTTGAAGGGCCTCTTCTTCGTCCTCTAGAGTAAATCCACCTGGCTGAGGGCGCCGTGAGTTGTTGACTGTCGTAGTGTTATTGAACCCATCGCTTGATAAAGCCGTGTGTGCATTCAAACTGCTCGAATCATTACTCGTCATGCTAGACTGAAGCGCTGCTTCAAAAGCTTCTTGATCTCTTTGAGCAGCCGTCGCAACCTCGCGGTGGTCGTGCATCGACGCTGCTAATGCTAATGCTAATGCATCGTCTTCTTCTTCTTGATTAGCTTCTAACGTTACTGTTGAACTTGCGCCTGTGCTGTGGACACCTCTGTGACTCATGGCCCAAGTTGCGGAGTTTCTACTGGTAGCACTCACTGAAGAAGCAGCTGCTGCTTGAGCCCATGCCGCTGACGATGAAATCGTACCGTCTTCTTGCCACCACCCACCGCCCGCATCAGTGGTGGTGGTGGCGGTGCCGTTACCCTCACTTCTCATGGCATACTCGGAAGAGCGATTGTTGCTCACGCCGATTGCAGCGCTAGCATCAGCATCAGTTGTTGCAGCAGAGGTAGCAGCTAGTGGAGTACGGGGGCGGCGATTGCCACTCAACGGCCGAACCGACGAAGCTTCTTGGCCTCCTCTGCTAGTAAAAAAAGACGAAGCAGCAGCAGCAGTCGCGGAAAGGTAATCGGAAGTGAACTGTGGCCGTACCGAAGGTACGCGTGGGGGCACTTGAGACAATCCCACAGCAACATGACTACTGTAATTGCCTTCTGCAGCTGCACCATCTACACCAGGTGACCGCTGCAAGAGAGCATCCGCTTGTTGCCGCACTGTAGCTTGGCGCTGTGCCCAAGTTGCCTCCTGCAGCTCTACAGGAGGTGGAATCCTACTACTAGTAGAGAGAGCACCGTAAGCGCTATCAGTGTTGTCGTGACGCTGTCGGCGGTTCGCTGATCTCGGCCGCGACGGCTGCAGCGATGGGTCTCTTGTCTCGTGATGTCGTTGTGCTAAACGTTGCTCATTAGGGGGCTGTTCAAGAGGAGGCCCCGTAGAGCCTGTCGACGACGCCAAAAGGCTCAAGCGAATAGCTTCTGTCAAGCGATCATCGTCGTTGCCATGCCCACGACTGCTACTACTCCCAAACATTGCCGGTAAAACCCCGTCATCGTCATCATCAACGGTTGAAGGTGACGGTGTAAAGTCCGAGGCACGAGAACGGGGGCGCGACCGCGGCGGCGGAGACCTTAAAGAAGTTTGACCACTGAGGTGATTACTGCTGGCATCTTGTACAAGTGAGGGCGAAATAGAGGCGGCTCTTCGCGAGTTGAGGAGGCTTAAGTGGTGGTAGTCGTCGTTGTCTTGGCCATAGCCATTTTCGAAGGGCTGCGTGGCGTCACGCATCGCATCTGCTGCCCAGGCCTCCGCGTCCTCTGCATCGGCTTCGCCCTGTTGCAATAAACGCGCCAGCCGTGCGTCCATGGACTCAGCATTGGCCGCGGCTCGTCTCGCCAACAGCTGCGCAGCCATTTCGTCTACCCAAGACGCGTCTCGGTTGCGCAAGGCACCATTCTCGCTGAAGTCGCCGGCTGCTGCTTGCAACTCTGCTGCCAACAAAGCTTCGCCACTGCTTGCGTCTGCTACACTACCACCCGCAATACTACCACTACCACTACTACCGAAGCGAAGGTGTTCTTCTTCGGCGGCTGCGGCGACAATCGCAGCTGCTAACTCCGACGAAAGGGCGGGGAAAGCCTCGACCATGCGCTCACGCTGTGACGCATCTGGAGCTCGCACGTTGCCGCCGCTGTCTTGCGCGAAAGCAGCTCCCCTGGGCGTGTCGTTCCATATGTCTTCAGTGAAGCTGCTTGCATGAGCTACGTCTCCATCAGGTCTAGCCATCATAGAAGTGCTAGCTCCAGCAGGAGTAGGAGTAGTAATCGACGAGAAACTTATTAAATCTGGGGTAGGACTACCAGTACAGGTAGGAGGTACGCTAACATTAGCTGCGTCGCTGCCGCCACTCGATGCTGCATTCACATCAGCTGCCTGGATAGGAAGTTGAGGTGGGTCGCGCGAAGGCAAAGCTAGAGGCATATTCTCGCCTTGTTCGCTATTGTCTGGTTCTTGGTCGTCATCTGAGTCAGGTTGAACATCATACCGCGCTGGCATTGCCCGGTCAGCTGATACCTTCACCACTTTACCCATCAAGTATACAAGGTCACCGTGGCCTAGGCCGACTTCAGAAAGAAGACGACTACCCCCGACTGCATCACTGCCGCCGCCGCTGCCTTGTGTGCTCTGAAGCAACTGCTTGCCAGTAGGGTCAGAGGCGAATTGCTGGCTAGAAGTAGGTAGGCCATGCGCCAATTCAACCGCTGCCTTCAGGGAGCCTAAATTCGGAGCTGGTTCATCTGCTAGTGTAATTCGCCAGGTGCCCGCACTCGATCGCACCCGAAGAATCATTGTGCAGTACTACGTAATTTGAGGTGGATAAATTAGCCTCGCAGTAGGCAGGGAATGGACTTACTTCTTGCTGTCTCGCCTAGTTCGAGATGCACCGGTGTCTTTAGTATCCGCAGCTGCATCTTCTGACTGGCGAGCTTTGCGGGCTGCGAGAGCGCTCAGGGCATTCTCCATTGCAAGCTTCTGAATATTGGCTTTGTAATCTTCGATTTGGCGCTCGGTGTAGCCTTGTTGACGAGCTTCTTCCTCTGTATCCGGAATCGAAGCGCCAGCACCCATGGCAAATCGGTACGCTCTGCTGTTCTTAGAATGATGATCGAAGGAGTAGTGTGAGTCTAGCGGTGTACTCGTGGGCAATGTGCGCGCCTTTTGAGGACAGGTTGTACGATGTACTCTTCCCAACCGTTCATTGTTGATTGTCGGTTGGTTGTTGATTTCAGGTTAGTTGTACAAAACAAGTTCAGGTGCCCGCGCGATGCACGATTTCGGAGCAATGTGTTTGCTGTGGAGTACATGTAGTAGCTGCGTGTTCTTAGCGCCTCAGTGCGTGGCCTTGAGATGCCCGAGGATAGTGCCCTCGTATCGCCCGTGGTACGTGTCCCTTCTTGTGCCCATGGTCCGAATTGTGCTTTTTTACTGAACATCTGTACACATGTACGACAAATCTGTACTGCAGTACTGTATGAACATAAAAAATGACGACCCCTACAGGGTTCATGAGAGTAAAGATGAATATTTCAATGCGCAAAAGGACCCTCAGCCCAGTCAGACTTGTTCTGGAGGATTCATCAAAACGCAGCTTTATGCTTTTTGTTGTTGTTTCTTTGCAATTGGGGAGTATAATCTAATCTAATCTAATCCCACAAACCACGTACGTACGAAATTCCATTTGATACATAGGGTAGACATACAAATCGTCTATATACGCCTATTAGTACCGTATTTCTATACTGCATCTGCATACACTGCATGAAAAGTTCTACAAGCTTCTTAGATATAGTTTGCGCTGCTTTGCTTTTTATCTCTACCTGTTAGCCTCCTAATTCTAGCACCTCGGGGCCTCGGGGCCTGTCTCAGAAGTTAGACAAGAAGCAGGGTCTTGTAACTTTCAGCACGTAGCTCGGACAATCAGTTATGTAATTAGTCAAATAAGTAACCTGTAGAAAAATTATATACAAATAGGCCGGTCAAGAGGGGGCCCATATCGTTGATAGATAAGCTTTTCAAATTTAAATGATATGGATCTGCTTTGCTACGGCGGGGAATTTTTCACGTGTCACGTGGACTTCTAGGGAAGATACATTTTGATACGGTGCTCCTTCTATAGGATAAGATTCCTGGCCTTCAATTTTTTGATGTTGCCCCTCTAAATTCTTTCGTTCTTCGTTCTGGTCCTTCGGAGCCTTGCGTGCGAATTACGGGGTTGTATCTATGTTTGACACATGCCCTGAGGGGCCGGAATCGAATGGACCGCAATTCCGGTTGCTACGGAAAACAAATGCATGTTTCATTTGCCGGACCAAATTTTGGATGTTGCAGCTTTTCTGTGCTTCGGATCGCTGCCATAAATCTCAACCAAGCCCATAGCCTGTGGTTATTCAAGACTTATTAGACTCTGCGGTTTAGCGTGCCAGAGTCGATGTCGGTGTACCAAAGCGCTCACTGGAAGCCCGCGTGCGTTCTTCACCTCAAGGCAGGTAACGCCCGTACGACAGCTTTCCGGGCCATGGCCACCTGATTGCTCCAGGACTTTCCGTCACAAAATTTCCAATCCAGCGCAGGTCACTTGAAAACGGGAAGTCGTTCACATCGGCGTTATGAGAAAGAACATGACCGTCTTCGACGGCGATCCCCTGTGCCTGTGCTTGCGCCCAAGCTTCGCCTACCCCAGGCATGTTCGTGTCATCTACCAGTAAAATGTGCCCGTTGCTCGCATTTCGCCCTAAATCCACAAGTTCTTTGAAGTGAGTCAAGTCCTCCCAGGCCTGTTGGGAAGTATGCCCGCCATCAACAAAGACAATGTCGCACTTTTCATGTGTAAACATTGTATGAAAAGTTGGCACCGTCTGTAAGGAATCCCCCATTACTACGAGGAGTCTTCCGGGGAAGCGAGCAGAAAGCCATTCATTCGCCAATTGTGAATACTTGTGTTTACCCAGCTCAAACGAAATCACGCGCGATGCGCCCGCCAACAACCACAACAGTGCGCTGTGTCCTGCATTGAAGCCCACTTCACAAACTGTTTTCTCAGGGCTGATTTGACTGCCTTTATTCGTATTCCAGTCTCGAAGGGCAGTGGCTTGCATGAATCGCACTGATCCGAGGAACGAGCTAGTAGAACCCTCTAAAGTAGCAATGTCGATACCATTGGCCTGTAAGTGCGCATTGAGATCCTTCAACACCATTTTGAATTGAAGCACTTGTGCCTCTTTGACCATGGCAGTGAGCGCCGCTTTAGTCCCTGTAATATCCAACTTTGCTTTTACGTCAAAGTCAAGAATAGCTAAGATATCCTCGATGGCCTTTGCAACTGTTTCCTCAGGTGAGACATCCATTGGTGCAATCTACACAAAGGCAGTATAGTACACGCCCAGCTAAAGCTCACGCAAGTGGAAGAAGATTAATATAATTGGAGCAAGAGTAGGCGCAAATTACCATAAAGCGAGGACATCGAGTGCACTCCGGAATCTCAAGCGGTAGGTTGATGGCAACGCGTACAGCCTTGCCTTTAGCTGCAGCAATTGCAGCTACCAATTTGTTATGCACGCTGAACTTACTTGTTAGTTCGTCGCTGCCATCCTAAGTTATAAACAAAAATCGTGGAACTGATTAGATGACTTCAGTCCCACACATTCAAATATCTAAAATAAACATGCCGCTTAATAATATAATTAGGCGTACCGCGCCCCATACGTGCACGAATGCATTGCCTTCTTCAATCAAACAACTTCGACGTTCTTCGGTCAGCAGCGACAAAGATAAGCACGACGGAACGTCGGAGTAGCTTCTAACAGACTCGTGCTCAGACCCAAACTGATTCAAAACCTAACCCAGGATCGCAAAGGGCACCAAAGTCAGCTGCAGCTTTGTACGGCCGATGTTATAACTAAATTTTCCTTCTTCTGCTGGTTTATCGTACTGCATTGATACATCAGGTCTGTCCGAGCTTCGAGTCACGAGATTCCATGTAGGCTGTCGGTCTACTGTCTAATTATCCAATCAAGGACAAAGATGATTGCTAAAGCAAACTTCGTTCAAAATAAAAATATTCAGTGGAATGAAAGGCCAATACATCAAACGAAGTGTCTGCTTGTAGTAGTTAAGACAAAAGTCTCCTCACCGAAGCTCTCGAAGTAGCGAAGGATCCATCCTGCTGCCCAAAGCAAAGACCGCACCACAACAAAGAGATGGCCACGAGAAGCACACTACGAGCAAGAGGATAATGTGTCGTCATGTATCGTTTATTCGATGCTATCAAGGAGATTGGCCGCTGGGTACGTATGTTTCTACGTGTTTCTACGCTAATTGGAACATTTTTGGCGCTGCTGGTCGGGTAGGCTAAGGCTATGGCGGCTCTAGCTGGTCGGTCAAGACATCAAGACATCAACCACCAACCACTACAAGTTCAGGTGCCCGCGCAATGCGCGGTTTCGGAACAATGTGTTTGCTGCGGAGCAGTACGTGCGTGTTCTTAGCACTTTAGTGCGCGGCCTTGAAATGCCCGTGAATGAGTTCCCTTATGGTGCCCGTGGTGCGTGTCCCTTCTTGTGCTCGTGGTCCGCCTTGTGTATTTGTTTACTGCACATGTACAACAGAACTGTACTGTAGTACGGTACTGTAGGTACATAAAAAACAAAAAACGACGACCACCACGAACGAACCACGAACGAAATTCCATTTTACTCCTTATTATCATTGCCTTCTCATTCGTAAATCTACGCCCCAAGAATCCTTCGGTCTGTAGTAGGTAGGATTCTTGGGACGTAGGTTTACGAATGATAAGGCGGGGGCATCAACATCAAGAGTACATCTATAGCAGTAAAAAGAAAGTGCTGCTCAAAAGCTGGGCCGAAGCCGAAACATAGGAAAAAGGAAAAGGAAACACATAATTAGGAACAAACCCGAGTTTTGCGGATTTTACGCGTGTTTCGTTTCCAAGAAACATGCAGTACAGTACGAAGCGCCACGGTACAAGCGAAGAAAGCAGGAAAAAGCGAAGACCAGGGAAGCTCTTTATAGAGTATACTCAATGAGCACGGCCACAGCGGTCGTCTTCTTACCTCATGCCATTAGTCGATACGGGGGTGCTTCCTCGTACTTTGGTTTTATCTATGACCTCATCGCTCGGAAAATGGCTCGCAAACACACGGCATTCGACATAATTGGCTTCTCGGAAGCCAAAGACTTGTTCAGGCAGTAGAATTCACGCAAATGGGGCCACGAAATTGCCCAGTGATGGGCGACTCTTCTTCTGGATCGCCTATGAGGCATCGTTGTAGTCCCCTCCTCTGCGGGCGGGAGTTCTTCTTTTGAGCAGCACTCTCAGAAACCAGAGAGAAACCTTGGAGATCCAGGTTTTTGTGTTACACCTGGGAAACAGACACAAGCAGCCTGCCTTTCAGGCCCATTTCATGAGAAACGAAACAATGGCACCGTTCTTCTTGTTTGTTGCGGTTTCTCAACCTCTCGGGTGTACCAGGGAAACAATCCCTGAAAAGTCCATATTTCCTAGATCGACCGTGTCCTGGAGGTAGGGTGTTTTAGAGCACTAAATGGATTTAACCTCCACTGGGGTGTGCTCTCAACCATCGGGGATTTGTGAGGATAATCACGATCTTGCTGACAACTCTGAAAGAAGTGCTGATTACATCTACAGCCTCTTGTCACTTGGACCTCCTTTGGGGTGTGCTCTCACGCTCTCACCCTTCGGAGATTTGTGAGGAACATGTGCGCCTGATTAGCTATTTAGTTTTAGTATGAGCAGCTTTGTTGTATTTCTCTTCCTGTTGGCCTTCTAATTCCGGCCCTCGGGGCCTGCCTCAAAAAGTACTTGGTTTACAAGTCCTTTGATAAATCAAAGATTTGCGACCAGTACAAATAGCCGAACTGGTGCTGCATTTAAGCTTAAGATAAACTATCACAAAGCACGCAAACCCAGGCATATATGGGGCTCGGCGCCTAACTCTAACTCGAACTCAGTGCCCGGCGCCTCGCTGGGGCTGCTGGCAAAGGTAAAGCTGCCTTAATTTTCTGCTTTCTACTCGACTATGCGACTATGGAAGAGCCTACTATGCCGTGAAGGGTAAGGCTGTAGCTCATTTGCACTCACATTCAGGTAACCACCAAGTATGAAGAATAAACTCGAGTAGACTTGAGCAATGCACCTACATTAGAGTTCAACCAAGCGCTTCAAACTCACTACAGTAAGACACCACAAAAGCCCTCTGAACCGCTACACTGGAGAGCCGAGGCGGATGCCGAGAGGGCTGCTTTTATGAAGCACCTAATTTTGGTTTCAATTGGGATCTGGGTTGCGGGCGGCATTAGGCAAGTAACGCCCGTACGATAATTTTCCCTGCCAATCCCACCACTTGATTGCTCCAGGACTTTCCGTCACAAAATTTCCAATCCAGCGCAGGTCACTGGAAAACGGGAAGTCGTTCACATCGGCGTTATTTGAAAATATCTGACCGTCTTCGACGGCGATCCCCTGTGACTGGACTTGCGCCCAAGCTTCGCGTACTCCAGGCATGTTCGTGTCATCTACCAACAAAATGTGCCCGTTGCTCGTATTTCGCCCTAAATCCACAAGATCTTTGAAGTGAGTCAAGTCGTCCCAGGCCTGCCGGGAAGTATGCCCGCCATCAACGAAGACAATGTCACATTTTTCTTTCGGAAACATTGTATGAAAAGTTGGCACCGTCTGTGAGGAATCCCCCATTACTACGTGGAGTTTGCCAGGAAAGCGAGCAGAAAGCCATTCATTCGCCAATTGTGAATACTTGTGTTTACCAAGCTCGAATGAAATCACGCGTGTGACACCCGCCAACAACCACAGCAGAGCGCTGTGCCCTGCATTGAAGCCCACTTCACAAACTGTTTTTCCAGGGCTGATTTGACTGCCTTTATTCGTATTCCAGTCGCGGAGGGCAGTGGCTTGCATGAATCGCACTGATCCGAGGAACGAGCTAGTAGAACCCTCTAAAGTAGCAATGTCGATACCATTGGCCTGTAAGTGCGCATTGAGTTCCTTCAACACCATTTTGAATTGAAGCACTTGTGCCTCTTTGACCATGGCAGTAAGCGCCATGTCCATCTTCGCTTTCGTGTCGCGGTCAAAGACAGTTGACAAATTTTTGACAGATCTTGCAACTGTTTCCTCAGGTGAGACATCCATTCGTGCAATCTACACAAAAAGCATACAGGCGTAACCGAAGTTCAAACAAAAGAATCAGAGGGCAAACGAAATGCAAGTAGAGCACGAGGCGCAAATTACCATATATCGAGGACACTGAGGACATTCCGATATGCCAAGCGGTAGGTTGATGGCAACACGGACAGCCTTGCCGTTAGCTGCAGCTGCAGCAGCTACCGCGCTGTTATGCGCGCTGAATTTACTCGTGAGTTCATCGCTGCCATCCTAAACAAACGTTCCGCAAAAGATTAATGGTCAAGAATAAAGCGCCACTCAGAGAATATAAATAATCGACATACCGCGCCCCATACGTGCACAAACGCATCGTCTTCATCAAGTAAACAGCTCCGACGTTCGTTGCCCAGCGACAAAGAAGCACAAGATGGCACGTCGGAGTAGCTCGTAGCAGGAGACTCATGCCCGGATTCAAACTGATTCAGAACCTAAACAAGAACCGCCAAGGGCGCTCGGATCAGAAGGAAGTTTGATTAGCCATACTGATGAATTAACCAGGTAGGTCTATGCTGCGATTTGTGTGATCTCACGTGGGCCATCTCTATAATTATTCAACCTAGGACATAAAGATTCTACTGATGTTCTATGTTGCTTAAATAATTGCTCAAAAACCCTCTATCTAAAACTACTTTATAGAATGAACAGTAAATACTTCAAATAAGGTGACTATCTGCAGAATTCAATACTAACGTCTCCTTACCGAAGCACTCGAAGCAAAGGAATCATCCTGCTGCCCATGACAAAGAGAACACAACAACAAGGATACGGTTGCGAGAAGCATGCCACAAACCACAAACAAGTGGATAATGTCTCGTCGTCTAGTATCTTATATTCGGTTATCAGTAGTTCTGCCGCTGCGTATGTGTTTTTTTGCTACTTCACATTTTGGCACTGATCAAGATTGAGACCCCGCACCCCGCACGGCTCTTACACACATCAAAGTGCAGGAGTAAGCAGTACAGCACACAGTGCCGGTGCGCCGGCTGAAGAATCGAATCGATGTCGCATATTTTGAAGAACATCCAACATCCATCACCCAACTCGATGGCCCTATGGCAATTTGACCTAATATTCGGAGCATGAC
>Ga0307979_1001409_pt1 | contig 17045 bp, 15 predicted proteins | sample OrgLakmetage1058_FD_201833 | JGI IMG/M metagenome (GOLD analysis project Ga0307979, IMG submission 201833) | Saline water microbial communities from Organic Lake, Antarctica - #1058 | ecosystem: Environmental > Aquatic > Non-marine Saline and Alkaline > Saline | place: Antarctica: Organic Lake...
GCACAACGTGTATCACGAAGTAATCAGAGTCCCCTTCTTTCTGTTTTTCTGCAGAAACACCTTCAACCAATCAAACCCATTTGACCGTAGATGTCCATATCTTGGGACCGTAGATGTCACAGTACCCCAAGAGTGGTTGAATCGAACCTTTCAGAGCTGCGGCTATACTGCGACATGACTGGAAGAGGCCATGAGTTGATGTACACATCTTGCGCCATCATCAATGGTTGATCTGATTCAGACATAATCATCCATATTTCCTGCAAACTATGTGATAGCGAATGATCATCGTGCAGCTTCTTGCCATACCGCTTCAGTGATCGCCTTAGTGTATTTGAGAAATCCGTAACATTATCGTTGCTATCACTTCGTTTTAGCTCTATCACTCCGCCAAAGTCTTGAAGAGTAATATTAGTAAAGTTGAAGCCAGCGAGAGGATCAAGTTGAGTCGCTCCATGAAAGGGATTGACACACATTCTCTCGAGGTAGTGGACGTGATGACCTCGGGACACGCTATCTTCAAAGTTGCGAACTACATGTTCAAACGGTCTAAAAAACCTTAAAGCTGCTTCGAAGGTTGTAGCTGCAGCTTGGCACTCAGTTGATATTGATGTTGCCCCAGCAGATCCATGGTCAAAATGTGCGCAAAGCACTAGCAACAGAACTCTTCTGGAGGAAAATAGCATAGATGAATTATAATGGACCAGAAAACGGCAACATTGACCTGTGGCAAGCAACCCTGAGCTATCCAGAGCAGGGGCAGCGTCCACGGGTCACTTTGTTTCAGGTCATTTACGACATAAGCAGACTTCTTCAGTTTAGGCCCGTCATTCATTTTGAAAGTAACTATCGGTTAAATACTAGTAGGTCAAGATCTGGATCAAGGATATCAAATCGTTTCGAGGTATTCTTAAGATAACAGGTTTGTTGCCGAGTTAATCTACAAAGTAGAGCATCAAAATTGAACTTTTGTTGTGGTTTACTTCTTGATGAAGGCTCAATTGTAAATATCATTATAATTGAATTTTCTATTACTTTAGTCGCTAAACTGCTGGCTTTTCGGATATGCAATTCGTTCGATTACACAATTTTAACTTTTATGCTTCGGAGTAATCATAAAATGCCCCCTTTTAATGATAATGTTCGTTTCAAGCAAACGTTTTAAGGCAATGCTTCACCTGTGGTAAGGTCTACGCAGGATCTAACGATTAACTATTCCCCTTCAAATCCTTGCGAGTCAGACAGTCCTTTCAATGGCTATATAGGTGCTAAGTTTCCCAAACAAAGCTTAGACCAGGCAACTTGAGTGTCTACATGATGTCTTTCTGCGAGATTAGGAGTATAGAATGAAGACGAAGTACGAAGTAATTGGATGCACTATTCATTCATAATTATGTGAAGAAATCATATACATCAGACAAAACTATGATTTTTGGAATGTTCTGTATGATAGCAACTCTTTTTAAATCGTTAGCATACTTGACGAAGCATTCTTTCATACTGATATCGACTACACCATGCGCTATTTTTAAAGAGAGTTTTTCAGTCGGGCAGTCTAATTGAAACCGACTTTAAGGCCGAGAATTAAAAATTCAAAGCCATCTTCGAAGCCTTTCGTTTGAAGAACCATTTCACTTCAAGTGACTTCTCTATATCCTCTTCACCACTCCAGTTTGGCACATCGATTGAGGCATCTCATTTGGGAGTTTAAAAAAGAATATATATATATATATATATATATCTGCAGCCGCGGGCTCGTTAGTTCACCTAAACTCAAAACACAAAACGACATCTAGCTCATACGTCTATATCTTTGTCTTTGGGATCTACCAACTACCAAATGGACCACCCTGAACCATTAATAAGGACCGATTGAATCTCAAACTTAAGCAGCAGCCACATCGAAATCGAAATATATGTCTATTCAATGGAAATCTACATTTACTCGAGACCTTATTGATCGGATATCGGATATCGAAATCCGCCGTCTAGACTTCCTATATGCCCAGCAAATTTACAGCATACTACTCGATAAGGCCTTTCTCACTTCGGCGAGACCTCGAGTAATCCAGGTATTAATCCGAAAAAAATGCTCAAGTCCCATGATTAAAATTAAAGAAAATTGTCTCCGAGCTGCACGGCACATAGCAAGATCAGAGATAACCGATAAAAAAATGTACCACCACTTTGCAGCGGTCACATCGTTTTTCGGGCTGCTTCGATGGCACGTTTCGCACCCGCAAACATGTGGGCGACGTCATCTTCTGACGCGATGAACGCGGGCGAAAAGACGACGTTGTCCCCGCTCACCCGCAGGAACAGGTTCTCTTTGTGCCACGCGTAGTCCATCACCGCAGCGCCAAACGCCCCCGGAGCTGCACCTGCTAGGCAAGGGCGTGTGGACAATAATAGGAGGAATTCGTCGAGATGAGCAAACTATCTCAATTAATCATATTTATACAAAAATCATCGGAACGTGACTGGATTAGATCAAATGTAGAAATTGAATTCGAAAAGTGAAATACATCAGATCAAAAAGGATTCATATTTGTCTCGCACCAGGAATTGTGGCTAATTGAACAGCGCCCATGAGGCCAATGTTCCGAACGTCCACCTATATTCCGCAGAATAATTGTTCAACACGGCAAAATATAGGACATAAATTATCGAGGCCAAAATAGTAAAAGAGCACACAACATAAATAGGCATCATCAGCTAAGCGGAGCTACAGGAAGACAAGAATATTTTGTTTGTGCGTAGCCCATCTGAAGCTGCAAAAGGCAAACCCCGCCACGCACTCACCACATCAGGATGATGCGCGAAGGAGTCGTGCAGAGCGGTTTCAAAAAAAGGCGCCAGAGCTTGAGCGCGCGCATAGAGGCCGTCTTCAGTTAAGTGTTTGACCATCGCAATCCCCGCAGCAGCGGCAAGCGGATGCCCTGAATAGGTGTACCTGTCATTTAATCATTAGCAGAATTGGTGAAGAGAAATCGAGTATGGATTGTTGGAAAGTGCAAAGGTACTCATCCAGAATTGATTCAGGAATCTTCCCAAGCAGTTTTAACCATGATGTAGGGAAGTATTCGTACATGTAACAATCTGCTATGATAGCAGCCACCTCCTATCATGTACACACCACTTTACCCGTGAAAGAATTCGATGCTACCTCCGCCTGCGTGTTGCCCAACGACGGCGTCGTAAATGTTCTCCTGCGCCACCACCGCGCCTGCCGGCACTACTGCGCCCGTGAGGCCTTTTGCTAATGCCACCAAGTTTGGCGTCACGTTGAAATGCGAAGTGGCAAAAGGAGATCCGCTGATGCGCCCAAACCCCGTAATGACTTCGTCGAACACCAATAAAATGCCGTGCTTGTCGCAGATCGAGCGGATCTTTTCCAGGTAGCCCACGGGTGGCGGTAAAACACCTGCGCTCCCTGATACAGGCTCCACCACGACAGCAGCAATGTTGGATGCTCCATGCAATGTCACCTATTTGACAAGGAGCAGCAGCAGCAGCCATAATTCTAAAGGTAAAATTCGGTATTCTCTCATTCCTTACCTATGTAGGTATATGCTCTTTCTCTTTTGCTCGTATCAACATTTGTCAGTCGTCCTAACATGTGTCAAGTCGAGGAAACGTACCACACTGCCACGGCATAAAACATTAAAACATTAAAGCATTCCTATACTTACCAGATCTTCTAGGTGGTCTGCGAGGTGGGCGCCCCACGACGGTTGACCCTTCTGAAACGCGTTGTGCTCCAAGCTGTGGGTGTGCGGCAAATGGTCCACGCCAGGAATGAGGGCCGAGTGGAACGCGTGGCGGTTCGGCCCCAGCCCTCCAACACTGATGCCCCCAAGCCCCACCCCGTGGTAGCCCCGCTCGCGGCCAATGAACCGGGTTCGAGTGCCTTCGCCGTTGGCTGCGAAAGGTAGGAAGAAGAGAGGCGAAAGGTTATACATGCAGTGGTAATGACAGCAAAGAAAATATGGGAAAGAAAACAAGCCACTAGAAGATAGGGTAAGTTACAATTTAAAGCAAATATTATAAGAAATGCATCTAACTATAGCATAGTCAGAGGAATAGCTCCATTTCCTCAAAACTATCCACTTGCCACACCTAACCAAACTACAGTAAACCCAAGGCAGTCGATTCAAACCTCGATGGTACGCCAACGCCATTTTGAGCGCCGTGTCTACACTCGTGGAGCCGCACATAGTAAAGAATACTTTGGATAAGCCCCGCGCCTTCAAGTCACAATGCGCCTCAGACACCTGTTGGCATATGCCAGTGTCGATAAATTGTGAATGTATTGAGTTTTAAACCACCCATAAACAATGAAGGAAGGGTGAGCAAAACACAAGCTTAGCGTGTACAGCTCTATCCGTAGCTCCTGGAACATTGAAAAGCAATTCTCGGTGCGGTCTTTGATTTACCAGTGCTTCTGCCCATTCAAACGCGAGCTCGTGGCCAATTTGAAACAAAGGAGCGTACGTCAACTTGGCCACTTGCTCTTGCACCGCTGCTACCACCTACCGGAACACATGGTAGCACATAATTTCACAAATAACACAACACTGAGGTAAACATGTAGTGTATTTCGAAATTATACTCCTACTTAGAGCATTTCCAGAGGACTGGTGGTGACTTCAGAGACTAGATTCAGTCATATCCTCTCGTCCGGGAGTTTGCATCACGTAGCTACAGCGGTCGCAGAGATTGAACGAACCGGATCTGGCGAAATGCCAGCTGCTGAGCACCAGAGGCCGCCCATGGTGTCCATGATGGCGCGGTCATTGGCATCGTAGAAATGCATTCCTTTGCCGCGGACAACAGTTTTAGGAACCCGCGTTTCCTTGAAGGCCTTGTTAGCTGTGAAGGGCATCCAGAGGGCGTCATGAGAACCATGCCGCTGCGATGGCGTGACTCTCGATGCAGCTGCGCGGACAGCAAATTGCCTGCCTCGAGTTATGAATGTGCGACTCGATAAGGCCATGTTCGGCGCAAAGAACATGAACGCAGAGCTCGAGGCTTTTGTCTTCTTACTATCTTTGATCTGTGATACTGTGAGTGATTAGTTCGGAGCTTTTCTGATTTTCAGAGATTGGTGCAGAAAAATCAAACGACTCATGCAAGAAAAATCTCACTGATGAGAAAAAGAAAGTTGAACCAACTTGGTTGAACAATCGGGATCTCAGCGATCTTTCCACGGGTCGGGATGTCACGATGTGTAACAACTTATCGATAACGTGTTGCATCATCACTAAAGCACAACTGTACCGCTGACTTGATGACGATGGCAGCACTCCAAGTATCAATTCCATGCGCACTAACATCTCGAAAGCGCCACTTCGACGAAGCTGATCGATCTGGCCGATCGTCGCCGCTTTGCATCATGCGAGCGCGTGTTGATTCCGGCCATGAACCCACTTCTACTGAGAAAAGCTGGTCCGGAACAAGTCCTGCACGAAAGATCATCATCAAGTCGCAGAGGGATCCCAGCGTCATCTCACTCGCTGATCTCGATTCTATTTTCGGCGACTTCGATTTCTTACCGCTTCCTCTCCGAGATGAGAATAATTCATCAACTTCCACATTCATGCTGCCAAGGCCCACTGGTGAAGTATCGAGCGTTGTTCCGGCGAACGATGACGCGGCGGTTTCAGCATTTCTCGATAGCGATGAAGCAGCATGGAATCAGCTTGTTCCAATTGGAAAGAAGGTGCCACTTTTCGCAGTAATAAAGGCTGCCAAAACACTAAACTTTCCTGCGAATAGCAACATGATTTCATCATTAGAAACGCTGCAATGCAAAACACATCGACACGTGGAAGACATCGATGCCACGCTTCAAAGACGTTGAAGTAGTTGCTATATAGCTGGACCACCTGTTTCCAAACTAAGTAGAAATCAAGCATATTATAATTCAAGTCTAATTGTGAACTCACTTGAAGAGTCGAGGAAGTTGATAGCTGAATAGTAATTATGGCAATCAAGTGCTTCAAGCAAACGGCAAATAGATATTTTGATGAAGGATAGATATGTCCGACTTGATTTCGCAGCCCCCGAACATCTCGATAGAAAAACTGGATCTGGCACCTGGGCTTTTATTTTACCTATTAACTTTTCTTTGGCTAACCGTATGATTATGATTTATATTTAGTCTAGTCTAGTCTAGTTAATACTCTCCCAAAAACAAAGAAAGACAAGCACACAGCAGTCACAGAGGCACATATAGAATGCACTTGAGCTGCAAATGCGCTAGCGAATTTGCCATTAATTTATCTACTTGAACTTTGAATTAAGAAATTTTTTTTACTATTCGACTTTTTTTCTGGCTCAAGCCCGAAGCCCTTAGCCCTTTAGTGTCACTTTAGAAGGCGGCCTGGCTTATATCTAGTATGCTGCATTGAATTAGAGATCGACCGGACCTCACTCTACTCCTAACTAAAACTAACCCAGAGTAATATCGAAAAAAAAAAATATTGTGAACTTCGAATCGCAACCCTCTAGACACTTCCTTGCACTTGCACCTCAAATCACACTAGTCCACTCCAGCGCTATGCTGGACGTGCACAGAGACACACATTTCGACCCAACAAACAACTAGTCGACTTCATAGATTCGTATATATATCAGCCCTCGCTATTGCTAATGTACTCTGCCTCCTTGACGGCCGCTCTCAACGTACATATGTATATCCAAGCCGATTCTTGCCTCTAGCTTTGATAATGATGCTGCTGCTGCTGCTCCTGTTGCTGCCACTGATTACACCTTTTTTAAGCCCCCCATGATGCCCCCCATTCGGCGCACCGCCATGATGCTGCGAGTGGCCGCTTTGAGACGCCGTTTCGCGGTCCAGCGCTTGAGCTCGGCTTGGGTGCCCCCGAGGCCCTTGGTGCGCAACAGCTCGGGGGACTGCGCCAGCCAGGGGTGCTCCAGGAGCCGCTGGGCTGAAGGGCGTTGCGCGGGGTCTACTGTGAGCATTTGAGAGATCAGATCTTTGGCTTCCACGCTCACGTCCTGTTTTGTTCATCAGTCAATATAAGGGGAAACAAGGCAAGGCAAGGCAGGGTGAGAAGTGATGAAAATTGGAAGACGCAAAGATCAGGCAATGGAAACCCTCCAGAAATTAGCTTAAACATGAACTCATCTTAGAATGCTCCGGGTTGTGGTGAATTCTGGAACTAAACCTCAATTTCATCAAAATCTAACATAGAATTGTGTCTGTAAAAAAATAAACTTGCATGCCCAGCTTTCATATTTGCACCTTCCAGTATTGCTCATGGAATTCGTATTCGCCGCGCTTGATTTTGCCGAAAAGCTTTTTGCGGTTGTCGTCGAAAAACGGCGGGTATCCACCCAGTAAAATATACACCACCTGTTGAGAAATGATAAAAAGGCGTTGTGATCAAACAAGACTCGTAGAGCAAAAATTGCATCAACAGAACGATATCATTGCGATCAGGATAAAAATTGAATCTTGCCTCAAATACGTTCAATCTCTTCTGAGATGAGAAGCACCCAGAGAGATGCCACAAAATTTGCTCTCACAATGCGAAGGCATAGAAATGAGCAAGGTTCAACTCCTTTTTATCCAGCCACACTCTCTCTAACCGTACCACGCCAGCCGACCATATGTCGCACAGCTCGTTGTAAGGGGGGCGTTGGCTCCGGGGCACTTTCTTCAAATCCAGCAAGGCGCACACCTCGGGAGCAATGTAGTCGGGCGTGCCGCAGACCGTGTCAAGCCGCTGGGAGGTGTGTTTCGCGAACCCAAAGTCGGCGAGCTTGATGTTCACGTCCGATTGTTTCGAGGCCAGCAGTAAGTTCTCAGGCTGAATCACGTAAAGAAAGAGAGAAAGAGTGAAAAGTGTAAAAAGGAGGCCACACTCATGCGTTGAAAGTAAAGATAATATAGTGACAAATACAAGTAGGGCCCAAGTCAAAGCAATGAGTGTAAGGTAAGGGTTTATTAATAGGAAGAAGACAAAAACACAGGATACACTAAAGAAGGAAGCAAAGACTAGGGTACATTGCATCGCCACTGAAAAGAAAGGGCTTACTTTAAGGTCGCGGTGCACGACTCCATTGCTGTGTAAAAAGTCCAAAGTACGAAGGAGAATCACGACGAGGTCTCTGGCTTCCCTTTCCGAGTAATGTTGCAACTCCACTACTCGGTCGAACAATTCGCCGCCCACCACCTGAGATGCCAACAAAAACAAGCCAAACATATTCAATGAGGTAGCCGAAAAAAAGAGCGAAATTATTTCGAGGGACACTAATTCAGTCTACGACGCAGCCAAGTAAGGTACGTATATTGATGCCTGGTCGCATAAGTAAAAGATGATCGGAAGAGAGGCTCTGCGCACATGCGAGCTTGGTCAAATGGTTGAATCAGCATCTCAAGTTTCATGCCAATTCAATTTCTTGGTACCATTTCAGTGACGAGCGCGTACGTTTCGTCGTCTTCGTAAAACTCGTAGAGTCGCATCACGTGGGGGTGGGTAATTTGCTGCAAAATGCCGACCTACAAATTAAAAGGGGAAAGGGTTGTGGACATGTGCAACAAGTATCAGGTGAAGGTGTGCATGTAACGAGATGAAATGAATGTAATTTAACAGCCGTTTCGCCTATCTTAATTTCTTCCTCGTTCTCTTCTCGCGTGCTCCTTACCTCTTCCAAAAGAGCATCAATGTCTTCTTTGTCGGGCACGTCAGCTTTTTTCACCACCTGTGCAAGAGAAAGATGAGAGAAGAGCCAAGTAATGCGCACACAGCGCACACAGTTCGTGAGCGAGCGAAGACATAAAATGCCACATTTAAAAAAGCGCTCTTCTATTGGACTCATGTCTCAATCATTCCTCGTCAATAAAGATTGCCATCCACACCATCCATTCTTTTACTTTGATGGCGTAATCGGTGCCCGGCGAATCCTTTCTGGTCGCCAAATAGACCGTGGAATAAGCTCCACTCCCCACCTGAAGCGGGTAAATGTGCAGGTTTGCGCGTAAATAGCAAAGAAATTATTAATGCAAGTGTACAAATGAACTAAGCCCAATAATGAAAAAGTAAAAGCTCCAAAACATGAATACAGCCCAACGAAGAAGACCCAACGCAGACACCCACAGATTTAAGACAAATTCCCATTTCATTTTTTGAAGTCACCTGTTTGCCCAAATCATAGACGCTGGAGTAGCTTTCATTGGTAATCGGCGCAGGCCGAGGGGACCCCCCAAAGCTGCTGCCAATGCCATTGATGCCCCCTGTAGCGGCCGCAAACGCTGCCGACGGTGACCAGTTCGCGGCCGAGCTTGCGGCGCCTGCAGCAGCGGCACTGGGATCTCTCGCGGCAGTAGCCAAGGCATCGGCCATAGAAGAAAAACCCGACGATAACGAGTCGCCCACGGCGGAGGTGGTGGACAGAAGAACCGCATTTGGGTTCGAGAAAATGTCTGACGCGGAGGAGAACGCCCAGCCGCCCTGAAGGATGAAGAAGAAGAAGAAGAAGATGAAGAAGAGCCAACGCATACAATTAAGTGGCATGTTCGAATGGCCGAACATACACACAGATACCGCAAAAAAATGCGAGAAAGTGAATGAGGAAAAAAAAAATGTTACGTATAACGCCTCCTTGCAGTCAGCAGAGCGTAAACACCGGTTCAGCAAAGCGACTTAGAAATACAGAAGGAATACAGTAGGATCGAAGAAGGTGCAAAACAGACGAAAAAGCATTGACTGTGGCAAACATCCTCATCAATTTGTAAAAAAACAGTACAACCACGTACGTTGCTGCTGGCTTTGTTTTTCCACATAGCTTCAAACTCCTCCAAGTTCACTTGTTCCGCGTTGCTCAAATTCACTTCAGCCAGCATGGACTCCACCGTCGCCAGACTTGAGAAAGAGTTAAAGAACAGCATCATAAGGTGAGACTGACTAGAGAGCCTCGGTGCTGCATTGAGAGGCCTAGCTCTAGACTCTGTTCATCTGTGGTGCTTGGATACGGAGCAACATGGAGAATCCTAGTCGCTGGAATAGCACTCACACGAAGCCTATGTATCCTTAATTAGAAAATGCCAACGTGGAACGCACGTGGGCTTAGGATGTTTCAATTCGCGCAATCCAACAATAAGCTCCATTTTGTCAAGCGTGCCATTGCCATTCCTGTCTAACTTCGCGAACACAGCGCCCACCTGAACGCACCCATGCAAATAGCAAGATCAAGATACATTTTAAAAGCGCTCGCAAACCCTCACATGCTGCGCGACTCCACACCAGCATCAGAGGCATTTGTCATAGATATGGGTAGTAGTATATCAACGATACAATGGTCTTAGTTTTAAGCCTATCGCGAGCTGGAGTCTACCCCACGCTCACCTGGGCTTTTTCTGCGGCTGTCAGCTCCTCGGAGGCCTTGCGATCAGAAAAAGAGCTTAGCCCAGACATTTTCTGAATTCACTACGCGCGCGATCAATATTTATACAATTCGGGTCCTTTATGGAGCCGCACACTTCCTAGAGACCTCTCGTGCGTGAAGACTATCCCTTCAGGCGGCAGGCGTACCGGAAGGAGCAAAGGTTGATGGATGGGCTTGATGAATGAAATGAAGCCAGCCAGAAAGGTAAATTGAAATCATCCAATCACATTCGAGGACACAAAATTTGCTCTCCTTTTAGGGCAGGTTTGCAGGTTCACCGGTCGGCAACAAAGTGAAAGCACGCGGCGGCTTTTTTCTACTTCGACTCCAAACTCAGCAATATACCCCGCTTCCCTTACAGATGCCCGAGGTCTGAGATGTTTGAGTGAACGATTCAGCGCTACGCGCCCTCAGTTAAATCAAGACAGCAGTCATTATTGCCGATGGATGCAACATTAGCATCGGATGTCTTTCAGAGGTCGCCGACTAGTTTGCATTTGCGCAGACGCAGGAGCTTGCGTGGTGCACTGCTCTTCAAATTGGGGTTCATCTCCCTATCAAGTTTCGGAGAAGCTTTGAGATGTTCAGGCTCCACTTCTTACAGTTTCGACATGGCTGACGGTGGCGGCGATGGTTGGCACGGTGGGTTTGATTCTAGCTTTGTATTTTATAAGTTTACATTGGTACACATAACGGTAGGAACTATTTTTTTCAACCGTAGCACAGTAGGTCTAGAACAGTATATGACGTTGCTGTGAATGCGGATGCAATTATTTCGCTGCAGGTGCGACCATTACCTTTGCGCAGTGCAACGGTCAGCAGATATCAACAAATACCCTTGAAAGTGGCTTTCACAAAATGTAAGTCGCTCATTTTATCGAGCAAACTTTTCAAGCTGCACATTCGAGAGTTCGTAAATTAGTCGCCTATGGCATAGTGAACAGAACTCCCGTATGCGTAATAATGATGATCTGAGGTTCTTCTTCGTTACTTTTTCACTATATGCTTTCTCCTTGCTACCCTTTTCAGGTCCATGTGCCTTCCTGAGGAGTTCACAATAGCTGTGAGTGAGCCAACTGACGGCTCAAGTGACGAAGTGGGTTGGGTCCTCTCTACAACGCTCGATGGCGAGGCTGCTGTCAAGGGAGGTGCTCCATTCTACTTTGAAAAGTGCACTAGATTGGCACCTGATGCAATGCAGACTCAATGGGTACAATCTAACTCGCATATAGATACATTTTCTGTAACTCGAAGAGTTTTGGCGGCTAAGAAATTGCCATCGGATTCGGCAAAGCCAGATACGGCTTTGGAAGACATGTCCAAACGAGTATCTAGCGCTGCTCAAAAGCTGTTTAAGGTAGTTGATACCACAGGCGACGGTCAAATTGAAAAGTTTGAAATGGTAGCCGCTGCTGACAAACTGCACTTGACCGAGGAAGAAGCAGAAAAGTTATTTGACGTGTTGGATACTGATGACAGCGGTATGTTGACCTTAGACGAGTTTTCAAGCTATGACATCGATTCAGCTTCTCCGGGAATGCCATCATCCTCAGACGACGCATTCTTTTCGGAAGTAGGTCCAAGTACAGTTTCAGTCTCTGTTAAGATTACAACAAAAAATACTTTGACCGAGACCCAGAAGGCGACTTTGAAAACTGTCATTACAGATTTGGCGGGAATTGAGGAAGAAGCGATTGTCTCCTTCGAGGTGGAAGGCCCTGCTGAGAAATCAATGCCTAATTTACGTAAGCCTGCTGCACCTGCGCCTGCGCCTGAACCAGCGCCAGGTGTTCCGAAGCCTACGGCAACGAAACAAATGCCCGCAATGCCGATGTTTCCGAACCCTGCAGCGATGGTGCCACCGTCGAGCGAAGACACTGGTGCATCGAAGGCTGCGCTTCCCGTGCCTATGTTTGCACTACCGCCCGCACCAGACTCTGCTGGACAGGGGGGATCGCGTCGACGGCTTTCGAATGCGTTGACTGTCATTCTGGAAGTTGGAAAGAAGGATGCCAATGCCGTTTCTATTGCCCTTGCCGACGACACCCTGAGCTCGAAGTTGAAAGCGGCCGATTCATCGATGGTGGTGACTGTAGATACGCGAAGCGTAAATCCACCACCGGTTGAATATGTCACCTTGAAGCTCCTGGTAGATTCTGAATTGACAGAGGCACAAGAGACAACTCTGAAGGATGTTATTTCAAAAGAGGCAGGACTCGACAAATCAGCTGTTACAAAGTTTAAAATCCTACTCACGCCAATTGCCAAGCTCTTTAAACTCGTCGATACATCAGGGGATGGGAAAATTCAAAAAGACGAAATGGTGTCAGCTGCATCCAAGCTTCACCTGAGTGGATCTGAAGCAGCTGATTTGTTTGATGAGTTAGATGCTGACGGGAGTGGGTATCTTTCTCTCGAAGAGTTCGAAGCCACAGAGAATCCTGCACAGTTCATAAGTCTCTTTGAGCTAGTGGACCTTGACGGATCTGGTACCATATCCAAGGAAGAGATTATTGCTGCAGCAGATAAGCTTCAAATGACTGAAGATGAAGCTGCAGACATGTTCTACGAGCTGGATGTAGACGGAAGTGGCTTTTTGTCAGAAGATGAGTTCGGTCCAGCTGAGGCATCGGGATTACGCCGCCGATTGTCTGAAGAAGTGTCTGTTCTGATGGAAGTTCCTTATGGTAGTGCTGCTTCAGTTTCTACTGCAGTAAGTGAGGACAACTTTCCTGAAAAGGTAGTCTCAGCTGACTCGTCACTTATGGTAAAAACACTGAGCGTATCACCAGCGCCACAAGAAGAAGAGGCGAAGTCAAGTGTTGAGGATAAAGACGAAGATACAGAGACAGACCTTGAAGCGGAGGCAAGAGAAGAAGATGTGGATGTAGAAGTTGAGGATGCGCCAGAAGAAGAAAAGATGAAGGCTGAAGTCGAGGAGAAACCAAAGGAAGATGTCGAGGACGAGGGAACTGAAGCAGGAGAGTCTCCAAGCCCCGAGTCTTCAGACAATTCGGAGACATCAAATAAAACGTTATCTCGAAAAGAAGGCAGCGATGATGCATCTGCAGCGTCTAAGATAAGTGATCTTGGAGAATCATTGGCAGATGTAAATCAGGTAAGTCAGGTTTGCCGTAGTCATTGCTTCAATCTACTCTCTTGCTTACATCGCTTGGTAAAGAATTGAATCACCTTGTGAGTTTTTAATCTTTGCTATCTCATTTTCATTCAGGATCTTGCAAAAGAAAGTGGCCTCAACACCACCGCGCTCTTTTTGGCTGTGCTCACCATAGCCCTCGGAGGTGCTGTCCTCAGCGTCATTGTGACAACGCTCTTTGCTGCCTGCAACATTGGTTGCACGCGACCTTGTGGTGCGCCTCGAAAGAATTGGATGTCCGCCGTTGGTCTCTTGAACGTGGCGTGCGTTGTGCTCACAGTAATGAGCATGGTGTCCATGTCCGAATTAGCAAGTGAGCTATCGGCGTTCGGGTGGATTGTGAGCGATACGCTCGTGGCGGGTGTCTTCACCTTCAGCCGTACCAATGTCACCACAGACAGCATACCCTGGGCGGTCGATTACGGGAACCTCGCCATGTTCAACCAAGTAGACCAGTCTGGTGATGGTATGTTGAGCCGAGACGAAGTCGTTGATGCGGCGGATATTCTTTACATGACTTCTGAGGAAGCTGGGCAGTTTTTCGACGAAGTAGATGTTGACGAAAAAGGCACCTTAACCAAGGCTGAAATTGAAGCCCACGAGAAATTCCCTTTCGGGAGGTCGTGGATATCAGGCTACCACTACGACTCGATGCATGGTGAAACTTCAGTGACAACTTCATGGGCAAAATGCGCTTCGGACCTCGCCTTGGTGGCATCCTTGGACCCAAACGCCGAGGCAAAAGACATGGTCAAGAAAGCTGAAAATGTCCTCATTTCTTTGAATAGTCACGGCGATGATGATAACAAGGAGAGCGACAATGGCGACGATAGCACCGATTCCAAAAGAAAAGGAAGAAAGGGTGATGAAGAGGAGGAAGGCCGTCGCCTTGGCTACAGCCGCCACAGTCTCTACGACAAGCCCCACGACCGCCGCCACCGTAGCCTCAATGCGGATGCAGGGTTTGGAGATATCAACGCGAAGCTCGAATTAGAATCCGAAGTGGCGAATTGGGAAGGTCAGCCGTGGCTTGGCAGAGACTTCAGTGACAATGCGTTTGGTAGCGGTTGCGCGGAATGTGCTTCTGTAAGCAACGAAGTAATGGGCTTGCAAATTGCTTCGCTTGTCCTCGTGGTGCCCATGGCCTACAAGACGTTTGCCCGCAGTGATGCTGATGATGACGGCGTTTGCACCAAGGTTTGTGGTTGTATTGGTGTCCTTCCCTTAAACTTGTCACTTGTTTTAATTTGAGCACTGAACTATTGCATGGCTCTCCTGCTATCTTCTTCTTATCCAGGTCTTACTTTTTGTTCTCCTGTGCTATTTACTCTTCGTTTCTTTTTCTCCATTCGATTTTTTTTTTCTTCGGTTGCTTTGTCAAATGTGTAGGTCTTCGGCACGGTGTTTCCAATCTGGGGCATGTTGATCCAGCTCGCTGCGCTAGTACTGTTTGATGTTGGTTGCGCGACTCACCTCATCGCCGGTGGAAGTGGCTCGAGCAAACAGCGCGGGCCAGGCTACTGGTGCGCGTTTACTGCAGCCATGCTGCGCGCAGTAATTGCTCTGATGCACATCTTACAGGCCAAGCCTACGCAGGTGTGCATGAATAATAACCCGATTCACCGTGGAGTATACGTTATACCTTCTTTTTACTTTCTACCGTTTTAGATTTCTATAACCACTGATACTTATTGACTTCATTTTTCACTCTCGCCTTTGCCTGCTTTGACGGTGGTGGTCAAAAATGGATTTGCTTTTCCTTCGCTTTCAGGCGGAGCTCGACGAGGAGCACGGCATGAAAGCGCTCACGCACCCTGCGCGCGACGGCCGCGCCTATCTCCCGTTGTCCCGAGGCGGCGACGAGTGCCCGCCCACGCCCAAGTCCGCGCAAACTCTAGAGGGGCGCAAAAAGATACGGGAGAAGGAAGCGGCCCGCCTCCAGGCCCAGAAAGTGGCGGTTGCCCTCGCCAAGAAGAAGCAAGGCGCTACCGTAGGGTTTACGGTGGCGCTCCAGGAACACTCCGTAGCGTCGTTTGGGAAAGGCCCTCAGAAACACTACAGCACGACCATTGCCAACGCTCTTGGTGTGGCCCCCGCACAGGTGACGGTCGTGTCCGTAGCAGCGGGGAGCGTGCTGGTCGAAACCAAAGTGAGCGGGTTTGTGGACGAAAAAGCAGCACATGTAGTCGCGAAAAAGGCCGCGGACCCAGGTCCGTCAGGATTAGCCGGTGGGCTAGGGAAAGCGGGACTAGGGACTGTCGCCGTCTCCAAGCCAATCGTGTCCGCAGCGCCCAATACTCCACAAGGGCTGGGAATGGTCATCGAATCAGAGAGCGATTTGTCGGACAGCAGCGAAGGCGACAGTGATAGTAGTGATGAAGACGTCGGGAAAGGGTTGCTCAAGAAGGCTGCCGCTAGGGGAGGAGCAGACAGCGAAGGAAGCAGCGGCGAGGACAGCGACGACTATGACGAAAGCACGATCGAGAGCAGTGACGTGGATATGGTGGGCCCCAAAGGAAAGGTCAGTGCATTCTTCACCCGCCCCTTGACTTCGCCCTCCTGAACCAACGCGATGTGCATGCGCTTCCTGATTTTTTGCTTCCTTTTTGTTTGGAACCCGTGAGAGAGGAGGGTAGCACAGTGCAAGCTTTTAGTTTTGTGCACTTCTTATCCTCGTGTATTTGCCAACCGTTCTTGTCTTTTTCATTCATTGGGTGATACACAGGCGACGCCGGCGAGTAAAGCAGCAGCAGGAGCAGCGGGCTCTAACGAATTAGTAGGGATGGCTGCAGCAAAGAAAAGCTTCAAAGAAGTGGGCAAGAGCGTAAAGCAAATGAATTCCGGTGTCGCTGGCTTCGGAACAACTCAAAAAGACCGTCGTAGCACAGATGCGAATCCTACAATTTCGCCTACTCAAAAATCAGCTAAGAAAAGCTTCAAAGAAGTGGGCAAGAGCGTAAAGCAAATGAATTCCGGTGTCGCTGGCTTCGGAACAACTCAAAAAGACCGTCGTAGCACAGCTGCGAATCCTCCAATTACGCCTACTCGAAAATCAGCAGCTGCTTCGAATGTTGGTACCCCCGGGTCAATTGGAGCCCAAAACATGACTCAATTCTTTGAAGAAAACGGCGACGTTGGAGACCCCCCGAAAGGCACTTTATTGGGCCATAAGGACAACAAAGGCAGTGGCCAAGATGCTGTTGCTGCCGGTGCAGCACCGCCTGCCCAGAAGATCAACAACGCTGAGCCCAAGAGGGTAGCAGTGCGTGTGTTTCAAGCCAGAGACATTGCGGCCGCGGACTCAGGATTCTTCTCAGGGCCCACGTCGGACCCGTAAGTTTTGTTTCATGTGTGTCTTTGCTGCTTCGAAACCTTGAGAGTAAGAGTGACTGAGAGGACGGGCATCATGTTTGCCTTTATCGTTCCCTATTTAAGTGTAAAATATTTTTATTTCTCGACGAATATTCATAGG
>Ga0307979_1001411_pt1 | contig 17042 bp, 8 predicted proteins | sample OrgLakmetage1058_FD_201833 | JGI IMG/M metagenome (GOLD analysis project Ga0307979, IMG submission 201833) | Saline water microbial communities from Organic Lake, Antarctica - #1058 | ecosystem: Environmental > Aquatic > Non-marine Saline and Alkaline > Saline | place: Antarctica: Organic Lake...
CTTCGACCCTAGCCTAAACAGCCAATCAAATTCATGCATTCAGTAGTCTGGTTGCGAAAACTCGCCCCTGTAGTGTTGTTGGATCAGCTCAGAAAATCCAAAATGAGAGTGCCTTTGCGATGGGCAGCGCTCGCTCTGGCTTGGCTAGGTCACTGGGTGGTTGTGAGGTCAAACATGTGCACTACATCAACATGTTCTTCGCTTCACTCACCAATCCCAGGTAATATCTAGGCCTCTCAATGGATGATGACGTAAGATCATAATGACTGGCGGTGGTGCCGGCGCTCCCACTGTTGCTCCTTTGCTCCTTTACATCATCTCTTATACTTCTCATCCGTCTTCTAAGGCAAGGACTTGGTTATAGTTCGTGATGATGTAGTGCTAGCATGGGATCATGATAGCGCGTGGCGGCCTGTCAATGAGCTCGACGCAAGCTTGGTGCCTACTAGCCGCGGCGACTTAGCAGTCGAGTTTTTCGTGCGATTTGAACCCTCGCCAGACGTCTCCAACTACGAAGCCGTGCTCTTTGTTAACAATTCGCCCGAGCCAAACTCTTTCTTTGACATTCGGGTGCGATGTTTAGATGTATGCATGTCTAGCGGTTACTGTTTATTCAGTTTGCCTCATGCACAAACCAGTACTTTCGCAACTCCACGATATTACACCTTTCGCTGAGGTTGCTTATATTCGAATGAAATGTCTCTCAATCTGAATAGGTTCAGTACCCAGCTCGAAATTTAGCTTTTAAGTGGCGAGGGCAGGATATCTTGGAAGGTCGCACGCGGCTGGAGTCGAAGGTATGAGCCAAACGATAGTCTATACACCTCGTGGTGGCGAACGAATCAACACCTATAATTGCCCTGATATGATGTGATCGGTGCTCGTGCAGCTGATCGAAGCGTTGGACAGCATTCATACACTAGGGATGTTAGAACAATCTAAAGGCCTCAAGTGAAATCCGGAAGATGCTGTAACCTACTTCAGCCGTCGAATTACTCTCGCACAGCAAGAAGAAGCCCTCCCAAATCCATTTCCCCCTCACGAGTAATGCCCAATATTCAACGAGCAGGTGTGGCACCACGTGGTAGCGTCTTACTCTGCCAATGGAGGGTGCCGGTGGTGCGGGCGCCTCACACTTTGGGTCAATGGGGCTCTCGACCATGTGTGGGGCTACGTTGAGCACCACGGCAGCGTGCGGCCTCAGCTCCAGAGGCCCACTTTGCTCCGCGGCCATCCAGGCGACGACGTTAAGGTTAGAACCATTCATAGATGTATCCGTGTAGTTGCAGGCACATTGCATTTTCGCACATTTCATTCTCAAGCGCCTTCATGATTCGTACTTCTCGAGACTTGTTTTTTTTCTTTGAATACGCCACCTTCGCCTTCACCATCTCTCTCCTTCTGCAGGGCAAGCATGTCCCAGTATGGGATGCCGAATTTGCCCAGTGCACCGATGCGCGAATTTGGGTGCACGAGCTTGACCTCAGCGACATTCGTGCGCTCGCTGCGGCTGGCCCCTCGGGCAGGAGTTCATCGGAAGCGTTGCTGCGACCGCCGGACCCACTGCACCCGTCTCCGTTCAAGCCGCTGATTGAAGCCACAGCCGCTGAAGCAGAAGCTGCGCGGCAAAAAGAAGAAGAAGAGGGCGCGAAGGAAGTTAAGCCAGCTGGGCCGGTGAAGAAAGGCCACAAGTCGCCGGTGCTCGCAGCCCTGGCCGCACGAGGCACGCTCGCTCGGCCTAGTGCAGACCTCGTGGAGTCGGTTGCTTGGGGTGAAGGGCATGAAGGTGAAAATGGCGAGGATGATGACGAGGACATAGAGTCAGAGGACGAAGGTGGCGATGACGATGAAGACGAGATGACTGAGGGTAGCGATCCTATGGTAGCATCGTCCAGGGCACCCCTAGTGTGGCACTCGATGAACCTAACAGGCAGCAACGGCGACGACGATGACGACGACAGGCCCAAGAACCACGCTCTGAGCCACTGGTTGCCGAACGGAGGCCTCAACGGACCTATGGCCGCGTGCGCGCCGCTGGTAGACTTTGGCGATGCACTGGCCACTGCCGCAGCCAACGGAGATTCCTCCATTCGAAGCCATGTCGCCCTTAGCGACAGTAGCAGCACCAGTAGTAGCAGTCGTAGCCACCACCACAGGCGCGTGGTGCGAGCTCGTAGAGCAGCTCGACGAGCTGCTCGAGAAGCGGGGCCCTGGCCGTCGGTGTCTCTGCTCGTGTGGGCCGAAGACTTAGGCGACGAGCTGCGCGCCGATCCAGGCCAAGTGGAAGCGCTGTGGCGGTCGCTGCAGTCGTCCGACGCGTTCGTGGCCCTCTCGGCCCCAGGCGACCACGAACCCGCGTGGCAAGGCAGCGCCCCAGAAGCCCAGAAAAAGCTGCGGCAAAAGAAGCTCCACCAGCAGAAAAAGAAAGCCAAAAAGCGGAAAATGGCGGCGGCAGGCGGGAAAAGCAGCCACATTTCAAGCTTGCACCCCACTTTTTCAGGCCTCAGTAGCCAAGACGATGAGGGCAGTGAAGAGGACAGTAGCATTAGTAGCAGTGGCAAGGATGACGGCGCTAACAAGGCGTTGACAGCAGGCGACGTGATCGTTGGAGTAGATGACCCAGGCATGGGTGCGAGCAACGACAGCGACACTAGCGACGACGACGACGAAAACAGCGGTAGTAGAGCGAAGAACCGCGGCGGGTGGCAAGCACTCGTGCGTGGCGTAGGGCACGGGCCCGCTTTTCCCTTTCGGGGGTGGAGGCCGATCCCCTGCGAACTGGTGGTGGTTACTACAGGGGGTTTACTGGAAGGCCAAAAGCACAAAGAAACCCTGGAAGACCGCCTCGCGCGGCACAGCACCGGCCGTATCGCGCTCCGCGTCTTGCGCTCAGACCTCCAAGACCATAATCACCCCCAGCAGAGGTTTGGGTTTGCAGAGGTGACGCATTGGGCGGCGTTAGCGAGTGGGGGTGACTTGCTGGTGTTCTTGAAGCCCAATGTTATCCCGCTCAAGGGCTGGCTCACGGACATGCTGCACGTCTATTTGACCAACGGGAAAAACAAACCAAAGGCAACAAAACAATCCAAGACGCGAAGCGCCTGCTCGGATGATGGTAGCAGCAGCGGCAGAAGTAGTAACGACGTTTCTTCCAATTGCAGAGACGGCCATGACGTAGACGGAGACAGAGAATATTCCTCTATGGACGAAGGAGAGCTTGACACAGAGGAGACCGCGGGCATCGTAGGCGCCGTAGTGCTGTACCCCTCCGGTCGCGTCTTCAGCGCAGGGTTGGAATACCACGACACGCCTGTGGCGAGCCCTTCGGAAGCTAAGGCCCTCGCGGCAGCTGCTGCAGAATCGGCCAAAAACTCAAATGAGCACCATCATGATAGTGATGAGAGGGGCAGTAGCGACCACCAAAGTGACCACCATGGTAGCAGTAGCAGCAATCCAGGCGTAGTGCTTCCAGCGCACCGGTTGCGGGGCTACGGGGCTCGCGACGCCCGTTTAGAAGCGGGGAGTGCCTGGCCGGCGGCTGGAGTCACGCGGCACTGTTTGCTGGTGTCTAGAGAGCTCTTCTTTTCCCTGGGAGGCTTTCAAGCCGACTTGAGTGGCAGCCTCGCTGATGCAGATCTTGCCTTGAAGCTCTTTGAAGCCAATGGAAAAGAAGTGAACCGCCGCGAAGCCAATCAGCAGCGGAAGGACCAGCAGCAAGAGCACATGGCTCATGACGAAGAACAAGAAGAAGACGAGAATGACGAAGAAAGAGCAGGCGATGACTCAAGAGCTGGCAACTTAGGCCGTGGAGCTGCTGCGTGGGTTGCGGCAGCTGCAGCTGAGCGCGACGTGGAGAGCCTCGTAGACGTCGGCGGCCATGGCAGCCATACTCACAATAACGCCTCAAGAGCTCACCTCTTTGCGAAGCTGCCGCGGGTCCTGGTGGCGACCGGCGCGCGTGTGGTGAGCTCCAACCCCGAGAGCTACCCGGAGCTCGAGAACTCGTACGCAGCCCAGGCGTTTGATTTTCAGTTTGGAGCCGAGCGCGCGCGAAGCGTGGAAGCCCGAAGGCACTTCGTGTCCAAGTGGGGGGCCACGCTGGCGCGCAGTTTAGCGCACCTTCGAATGACTTCTGCGCAATTGAGCTGGATCGTGCACTGTGGGGGCTCACAGGGCTACGAGGCCGCGTCGATCATCGGCGCGCTGGAGCCGCTGGCGAAGAGCCGGCTCATCGTGCGGCGCTACCGGGACTGCGAGCACACTGACACGCTGAGTGGCACGCCCGGCAGCTTCCGGGACGCGTTTGACCGGGCAGCTCTCCGCCGCTTCGCGGGGGCATACCAACCGCCAACCACCACTGCCACGCCACTTTTACAGTCAAAATTGAGCACCAATCGTCGCCGCCGCTCTCGAGCCTCTTCTAGAGGCAGCAATGGTACAGTAGCCGTGGAAGTAGATGCTGCACCGAGCGACGGCAACACTGGCAACCAACTCTCAGCTGCTGACGGTCAGTCCGCAGCCATGTTGGCGTCGTCAACCGCTGAGAATGCGGACGTTGCAGCATCGGCCGCAGCACGCGTGGCAGCACGAGCGGCGGCGCACAGCAAGCGGCTGTTTCACGAGGCTGCCATTGAAGCTCGCAGCAGCAGCAGCAGTGACGGCGATAGTGGCGGCAGCAGTGGTGGGAATGGGAAAGCGGCTCATGCAGCGGCACTGGCAGCGGCGCGCGCAGCGGGGGTGCTGAGTTTCGGTGGTCAAGCAAGGCTGCCTAGTGCACCCTCATCAACTAGCGAATCGTCACCTGACCCTAGTAGTAGTGGTAGCGGTGGAGTGCTCAATGCCACCGCTGCCGCCACTGCTGGTGCATGGGTGAGCTACGAAGCTTCTGCCAACCACCAAGGCGCGGGCGCCATCGCCGTGTACGCGCGGGATTGGCGAGAAGCGGGGCGGTGGCTCCCGCGGGATGCGGCTTTTGTGGTGGGGCGTTACATGTTTGAAGCGGCGTCGCTGCCGGAAGCGTGGGTGCACCACTGCAATTCGTTGGACGAAATTTGGGTGCCGTCAAAGTGGCAAGTTGATGCCTTTGCCCAATCCGGCGTGCAACGCCACCTTTTGGCGGTGATGCCCGAGGCCTTGGACGTGTGGCACTACGACCCGCGCGATGCGGCCACGTCACCTTTACCCTTAGCGGGCACCCTCTTAGATGGCAGACCTCTGAATGACCCGCTGCGCCCCTTTGTGTTTTTGAGCGTGTTCAAGATGGAAGACCGCAAAGGGTGGCGGGAGCTGGTGAAAGCGTACATGACTGAGTTCGAAGGCACCCAAGACCCCAACACCGGCCGAGACACCGTGGTTTTGCTGCTGCGCACCTATGTGCATGTGGAAGGCAGCGGCTTCGTGCACTCCAAGGCCAAAGTCATGGACAAAATCACGCGGTACCTGTCCAAAACCATCGGGTACCACCCGGACAGCAGCCGGCCGTGGCCCCGAGTGGAAGTGGTGCAGGAGCACTTGCCCGCGGCCTCCATGCCAAGCTTGTACAAAGCGGCGGACTGTTTCGTGTTGCCCACTCACGGAGAAGGCTGGGGCCTGCCCACGATGGAAGCCATGGCGATGGGCTTGCCGGTGATTACGACCAACTGGGGTGGCTCTACGGAGTTTGTGACCCCAGGAACGGGCTACCTCCTGAACATTGAAGGAGTGGTGTCCACGCAACAAACGCTCGACTCCCCCTACAAGGGCAACCGCTGGGCGCAACCTTCGAGCCGCCACTTGCGAGCCCTGATGCGGGAAGTGCGCACCAGTTTGACTGACCCTCACACCGGCCAAGTGCTGCGCGGGCGCCAAGGCCGAGGCCCTACCAGTGCGACGAAAAGGGTGAGCGAGAGCGCAGGCGAAGCCGCGGCGGCGGCAGCCGCCTTAGCAGGCGCTCATGCGGCCGTGCGAGGACGGCCTAGTAGCAGCAGCAGCAGCGCTAGCAGTAGCAGTGCAGCCGCACGGGGCATCATGGCGCGAGCGCACATTGTAGAGTCCTATCGCCCTTCGATGGTGGCTGCCATTTACGCCCAGCGCCTCGACCACATCCACCGGACCAAGTTGTTGCCTGCTGCACAAGCCAAGGCAGCGGCTGCAGCAGCAGCTACCAAGGCCGCGAATTCAGCTGCAGTAGCGGCAGCCGCGCGAGCCGCAGAGGCTTCCTCGACGACCACACCTCCATCATTGTCGTCGTCGTCCGTAGCGTCCATTTTGGCACCTCCCCCCGAGGGGGACTTCTACCGCGGCGACGAGGTGGTGGCCAGTTTGGACAGCGGCTGGCAGTTGAGCGAGTCGTATGCGACCTGTAGCGTGCGCAGTCGGCCTTTCTCCCTGCGGGACCTCCCTTTGAACTCGCCCGCTCGAGCGCCCAGAGGAGTGGGCACGGCGCGCGTTGGCACCAGAGGAGACGGCGGTGTCGGTGGGGGCAACCTTTGCCACATCGCCATTTTGTCGACGTACGTGCCACGGGAGTGCGGCATTGCCATTTATTCGGAGCGGCTGGTGCAAGGTTTGACAAGCGTCTGCGGCGACGGTGCGCGCATTGAAGTGATTCCAGTCAAACATGCCAACATGGCCCTGTCTGAGTACGACCCTGCCACCGTGAAGGTGGCCATCCGCGAATGGGAGCTGGACGACTATTTAGACGCCGCAGCCTACGTGAACCGGGAAGGGTTTGGCGTGGTGCTCTTGCAGTACGAGTTTGGGATATGGCCGGTGGCCCATGTGCTTTGCTTCGCGAAAGCGGTGAAAACGCGGCTCATCACCACGATCCACACGGTGGCGCGCACCTACGCCTCGGAAGAATACCACGCGTACGTCGCGCAGCTCTCGGTGGTGTCGCACAAGCTCACGGTGATGACCGAGCGCATGCGGCACGAGTTAGACGCGTTCCACGCGATACCACCGCACCGGATCGCGGTCATTCCGCACGGCACGCCGCGGAGGCCTTTGCGACGCGTGCAAAACACGCCACGGCAAGTGTACTTTCCCGGGCGCAAAGTGATCATGAGCAACGGGTTGATGCACGGCTACAAGGGCATCGAGTACATGCTCGAAGCCATGCCCGCAGTGCTGGCCCGGCACCCCAACGCCCTGTACCTGGTGGACGGAAAGCCCCATCCCGGCGGGTGGGGGGTCCAGGGCTACTACGCGGGCCTGAAACGGCGGGCGACGGAGCTCGGCCTCATGGGCACTGCGGTGGTGTTTCACAACACCTTCACCCCGTACGACGAGCTCCTGGCCAAGCTCGAAGCGTCGTGGGTGTATGTGAACCCTTACACTGACGCGTCGCAGAGCGTGAGCGGCACGGTGGCCATGGCGCTGTCGGTGGGGACTGCGGTGGTCAGCACCCCGTACCCGTACGCTGCGGAAACCCTCACCAACGGAGTGGGGGTCTTCGTGCCTTTCCGCGACTCCAATGCACTCGCCGTGGCCATTTCGGACCTCCTTGACTCCCCACTCAAAGTCGCCCAACTCAATATAGCTGCCCATGCGTATGCCCAGAATATGACCTGGGAAAAAGTTGCGCGCTCTCACTTGGACCTCGCACGTAGTCTTGGAGACGACTAAAGGAATATAGCAAAATCAAGCCAAAGCCAGGAGCTTTCATTCCAAGGGCACTCGGAGCCTCGAAGAGAATTTCTCAGTGGCCGTGAGTACGAAGCTATAATCAATTCCGTAATTCCGTGCGTCCTGTACAGTATAGAGTATAGAGCATGCACGGTGTATATGTGGGTCTGTGTGTGGACTTCAGGGACCAGCCCTGGCATTTGGCACTGCCTTGTATCGGACCGAGGTCCAATACCATTCACCTACTTATCCCTGGAAATGCACATGGGCCATTTTTAGACCATGAGCACCAAAATTAAGGATAAATAGCACTTTTAGTTGGCTTAGATCGTGGTTTCGGTGCGGTTTTTGCATCGATTTTGCTACTAGAGTCGAGTTTTTGGCCCAAAAACCGTAAAAACCGTATTTTTGGGGTGGAGGCGCTGTCAGTCCTGCACTGCCCTTCGTCGCTCTTATCATCGCCATCGCTGCCCTCCGCTGGTCCTTGAGCCCTATCTGCTGCTGCAATCCCTGTAGCCACTGCGACTTCCACGGCGGCTGCTTTTCTCGCGGTATAACGGGCTTTGAGCAAAATGAAAATTCCCGTTTCGCTCATGAGGATCGGCCTTCGTGTGTCTGGGTCCAGTGTAAGCTCGCCAAATCTTTTACGCATTGCTTCGTAGACAACCCTTCAACGGGGCTGAGAATGATCCTGCTCGCAATTGTCACAATGTAATTTCAAGAAAGACTCTTGAGTGGCAGTTCTTTTGACGTATGTTGGCTTGCAGAACCTTTTCCTAGCGAATCCGCGCATAGGCATAGGAGCAAGAGGCTTTACAAAAGTTACGGTGATTGGCCGCGTCTAGCACGATAGTTCAACAAGGTCCATGATCGCTTGCGCACCCATCACGTCCGTTACAATAATGCCCGTGACTTGAACGCCAGAAACTACGTAACCAGGTAGAACGCATGTCGCAAGTAATGCCCTATCGTGGTTCACCTCTGACACCACCGCAGCGCTGGAGTCGTCTGAGTACACGATCGCACGCCCATCCTCAAGTGATTTAAACTCATAATGCCGCACATCGATCTGACCAGCAGAAGCTGTATGTCGCTCTGCCAATAGTTTTGCTGCGCGCCGTTCTGTCACTGCCTCTGCTGCAGGCTTCCTTTCTGATTGCCAAGTCTTCGCTGCCCTGGCACGTACTTGTTTTTTTTCGCATTGGCCGTTCGTAAAATGATGCAAAAAGATGTCTTCTCTCTGGTACATCCCATTGCACTCCGTACACGTCTTGGCTACTGCCTCAGATTCAACAGCAGCTAGCAATGCCCTCACCGTTGCTTCCTTTTCTGCACGTGCCATAGCCTTTGTTGACACTGCTGTAGACGCACTCATTTCGTGACATTTCGGCCGCAATTTGGCCCATGGCTCGATCGTTCTCCTGTCGCTGAGGTACCTTTGGGCCACCTGACGTCTGAAGGGCGCTGGAGCCTGTTTCATCCGCCTGCATAATACCATTATGGTCAAGTGCTTCCGGTGTCGATTTGTCGGCCTTAATACCGGGGCTGTAGCCGTAAATTTCTCGAAGGATCAACCCACCCTCAGGCAAGTCCTCTACGGATGCACACTGCTCCAGGAAAGGCAGTGCTCCTGATGAACCAGGCTTGAACAAGGCCATTGAAATGTCAAGTTCCAAATTGTAGTCTCCATCAAATTATAAATCCGTGCGTCCTGTACAGTATAGAGTATAGAGCATGCACGGTGTATATGTGGGTCTGTGTGTGGACTTCAGGGACCAGCCCTGGCATTTGGCACTGCCTTGTATCTCGGCCTTGGATGTCCTGAGGGCTGTAGGTTGGGTTCATGTCTACGTCTAATTTCCAGTTTCTTGGCGGCTTGGCGATCTATTTCTTAAAGAATTCAGGATTCACGTTGTAACTATTACAATTTTCAATTCTTCGTATCCGTTATAACTTATAACCACATCTATTTCCGCTGATTTCGAAAGCACATGTCTTAGCAAGTTAGAGTAAGCGATTGCTACGGCGCTCTTGTTGGGGAAGGGGAAACTATAAAATGATTTCTACCTATACTTTCGTGACCGATGCCGATGTAGGTGAAGATAGCGCGACAGCGCTCTCAATCTCAATTCAAGTACGCACGTCGCAATTCAATCGAAGGCCAGTGCATGCTAGTATAAGGGTCCATATCAATTGCAGTGCCGCTATGTAAACATAATCATGAGGCAAGAAAGCTCTTGGTCTGAGACAGGGCAGCTCTCAATCTCGCACAGAAACGGTGCTATGCGAGCTGCTAGCAAGTGCTTGCACTGCATGATGGAAATTGAACAGACGATAATGTAAGTACGGTTGAGTAGCGTATGAAAAAATAGTGCTGATTGATTTCTTTCTAAATTTCTGCACGGATTGCGAACGGACTTACCATCGCTGGGGTAGCATTTCTCTTGGCCGCTTGGAAAAAAGACTCGCACGTGCAGTAATCCGGTAAGCAGACGTACTGCTTACGATGCGACCCCGAAACCACATATGCTCTCCTCCCGCTAGGACTAGTAAAGAGCCGCAAACGTTTGTCGTCAAGTATTTGAAGCGCATTGTCTAATTTGTCGGAATCTACGACGAACGCGAGCGCCCGAATCAGCTCATCCTCGCAATCCTGTGTCAATTCTAGCCTCTCAGGGACTTCAGCACGCACGACCGCAAGGCCTCCAAACTCCCTCAGCACTTGATTCAACATACCGACGATGCGTACTTCAAGGGGTCAAATTTGGCTTAGCTCTTTGCAGGTGGCCCTTTTTGTAGCAAAGTAATTTCTGTGATGAGAATTGTAATGTGCAAAATTATGCGAAGCCATTTCGTCAGGCAATGCTTTAAACCTGTCAATTAATATTCAGAGCATAACGAGCCATCTCTTATACTTGCGCGCACCTGCGACAGTTATATGAAGAATAAAATTGGGTGTGCGCGAAATCTTTGCAGACACTTCAGAGTAACTTCACAAAGAGTCAACCATTGAGTCGAGGAGACGCATTTTCAATTCTAAGCTAATAAGGCTATATACTGTAGCTTTTTGAACTTCTTCGAAAGTGGATGACTTATTTTGTTATTTTAGACTAAAATTACTAATATAATATAAGCAAGAGCGGAAGCTTATTTAGAATGACGGACTGGCTGTGATGCTGTGATGATACAGAAGTCAAAAAGTCTGACTTATTTTGCGTGTTCCGTGTGGTCACTTTGGGTCTTATTTCTCGACCCCGTAACCCAAGACCGAGGGCTACACAGCCTTAACATTGACCAAGAGACTGTCAGAAGAGGCAGGGGCTTCGTCCCCCTCATTTCATTCCATGCGCAAGCACTCGGAATCCCCTCAGCCCCTGTCCCGTGAGCAACATGATTCGAATGCAAGACGGAGCAGGACACCCACCTCAGTTAGCGATCCTCGCGCCGCCCCTCACACTCGACGACACTCCGTAGATTCTCGGGGTACAAAGCCATCCGCGTGTACCTCAGGGGGTATCTTTGTAACAGTGAAATTGGTGGGACACGAAGGCGCGCACCCTATGTTTGAAACGACTGTTACTAAGACGACTACATACCGGAGAGGCAGCACGACCGTCCTTAAAAAACGGTTTGGCGAATTTCGGCAATTATACGAAAAGGTACAATATCTTGCTCCATCTGGCACCACTATATGCTCAAAAGTATTCAAACACTCGCTTTGTCTTGTTCTCACCTCTCACCGTATGTGCGCTTTTTGCCTTGTCCCATGCAGGTGCAAAGCGTCAACAAGCTCAAGCGCTGTTACGAGAACCCCTTTCCACCTGATTCGATTCGAAGTAAATTTAGTTGGTTTGGTGGCGGGCTGTCGGTCGAAGAACTAAGTGAGCGCGCCGCAGGTTTGCAGTACTGGTTGGCTGAGTTGCTGAATCGATCGAAGGTCGAGGCGTGGGGTCAACCAACGCAAGCAGTCATTGCAGACTTTGTTAAGGCACCAAATCAGACAGCAGAAGAGTTGGCCAGCGCGGCAACGTCGCCAACCTCGTTATCGTCTCTCGAAGAACCGCGGTTGTTGCCACCACCTCCTCCACCGCCTGTCGAAGCTACTCTGCTGGGCGGTGCATCAAATGACGCAAGTACACCCACACTTGGACGGCTGAGCTTATTTAGGAAGAGCTGCTTGGCAGCAGATGATAGATCGCTTACGCCGCTGAAGTCAACCAACAGTGGAGTAGTGGTGACATTTGAAGGTAGTTATTGTTGGCGACCGTCTCGGGGGTTGTTGAAGAAATTCTTTACCAAGAGCAACAATGACTGGCGACCGGCATTGTGGCGAGTAGCCTGGCTCTCATCGTCGAAGGAAGAAGCAGTTCTGCTGCGTTTTGACGACAGCGGCGACTTAAGCGAGACCAATGGCAACAGCGCATCATTCAGTAGTGACAGTGGTGTGTTTACAGGGAACGAGTCCCTGAGGATCCCGCTGCGATCGGTGCGGCTCGTGGAAGAGGTTCACGGATCTGGAGCAGACGACGAAGACGGCGAGGATGGAATGGACTTGAGCGTGAGCACGAGAAGTATGGCTGTGGTAGATGCATCTAGTAGCAGTGGCGAAGGCACGGCTACCGGCAGCAGTGGCCACAGCGACGACACCATTAATAGTGCCCATGGAGCCGAAGACACTCCCGAACGTCACTCAATTATGCCGGCGTTCCGGAGTATTTCCATCGCTCGGAGTGCTGCCTCGTTACCCAAGCCAGCCCTGTTCGAGTTTGTGCTCACACTCACGGACGGCAAACACGTTTATATGGCAGCGGCAGACGCCAAAGAGCGGGAAGACATGGTCTTGTTCTTGCAGTCGACGCTGCTTCGGATGGCATACAAAGGCCGGCATGACGATGTCGACCTTGTCAACGCTGTACATCAGGAGCGGCACCAAAGGGCATCGCAAGCATCATTGCCGTCTGATTTTGGGGCAGGACGGGCCTTTGATCTCCATAGCGGTAGCGTCGATCGTGGTAGCAGGAAAAGTAACGCGAAGTATGGAGGGTGGGAATAGCTGATCGTGCACTCACAGCAGGAACGCAGCTCTTTTGTAAGGATCGTTCTAGCCGCATATTTTGCCATGGCTGGCCTGTGGAATGCTGCTTACCGACAGTCCGAAGTTCGAGACGGTTCGAGCTGCGGGATGCGGAATATGGCCGGGACGGGTTGTTTGTATTTGCTCTTTGGTGTTACTTGTTTCTTTCTGTTTCCTCATATATCCTAGGTTAATTTACGTAGGAATATAGAAATATCTGAAGTACAAACGCACGACACACGCGAAGAGCGCCCTGGTTCACTTCTAGCAGAGGGAAACACAAGAAGGGTTTGAGGGTTTATTGAGAGCAAGAGGGAAATTCTTATGCAGCACGAGTTTGCGGAATCGTCGATGACTCGGAATTGGACGGAAGTAAGCTAGGGGCTAGCACAAGATATCATTATCAAGGGCGAGGAGCGATCTTCTGTTATATTTATAGTTGCTGTACAGGTTCCACTAATTGACTATTGATACCGCATTAGCAGGTGGATATATCCATTGCGGGGCGGGATATTAGAACTTCTGAGATGGCGGGTATGAGCAACATCCCACATGACGACCAACCGGCAGCTGAAGGCTGGCCTCTTCTGAAATTTCACCCTTATTGGCCATAGTATACGAAAATCGAGGCGGGTTTCTCCATAATCGAGTTCATTCGGGCTTACTTCTGTGGCCCGATATTTGGACCATATCGAGGGGGAATCCCGATGCCAAGGGGCAAGAAGTTCTATTGAATCTATAGCCCAGCATACGCCAAAATCGCTCAAAATCGGCAATACAGCCAGTGCAGCTGCTCAAAAAGAGGGCCTTAATCGAGATTTTGACGTCTAACGGACTAGAATTTTCGTGGATTTACGCCACAGTGCTCTTGGGTACACCACATGTGACATATCCGATACTACTATGATCAATAAGCCGCGATTGTGATGCAATATGGCCAGAGAAGGCAAAATTCTCCGCTTTTGCAGAAAGTGGCCCCCTATTCGCTGCCAGTTAGACTGAATATATAGAAGGAATCTTCCATTGGAAAGCACAGGGCACTGTGCTGGTGCGGCAGCTGTTATGGGTTGATACTTGATACTGCTGCCTAAGTGCAAGTAGCCGGCCTTTGGTATGCGTATGCTACACTTACTGCACAGGTACCACTATAGGTACCGCACTAAGAAGAGGGAGAAGTTCCAGGGAAGGCGGATAGACCCGTTGCAGGGCGGGTTAGTAGAATCACTGAGATAGCGGGTATCCATGAGTACTGTAACATCCCGCACGACATAGAAGAAATATTTTATTGGAAATCACTGGGCACTATTCTGATGCGGCAGCTGTTATGGGTTGATGCTGCTGCCCAAGTGCGAGTAGTCAGCCTTTGTTGTGCGCTATTCTTACTTCGCTGGTACTACTGAACTCTGAAGATATCGCATTAATGCTGAAAAGCGATTAGTGGCTGCGCCTTGAGGGTGTGCCCTAGCAGCGAGTGCACAACGCAGACGGATCCGCATTGGGAGCGGACCAAACAACTAAAGCAATAGACTTCTCAACGGGCGATGTACGGCATATACAGGGGATCAAAGCCTCCCTGTAACATCTTCCGATGAACAACAAATGATGAAACGACAAACGAACAATAGCGATCTTTTGTCGTCGTCCTTCCCCTCGGGGAGGAAGGAATTCCTGGGGAAAGCGGATAGACCCGTTACAGGGCGAACCGGTAGAAAAGCTTTGTACTTGCCGTACAGATTTTTTGGATTTGGTTCAATTCAAGGCTTTCGACTCAGGTGGCTTGCACTTCTATGGCGATAGTGGGAATATCTAGCGTTTGAGTTCCCACTTCACCCTTCTCGGGATACATGCCTCACCACTTGCACAACGTCGCAATAGCACACTTGGATATCCAACATCCCACATGGCATATGAGAAGAAATCTTTTATAAGAAATCACTGGACACTGTCCTGATGCGGCAGCTGTTATGGGTTGATACTTGATACTGCTGCCTAAGTGCGAGTAGTCAGCCTTCGTTATACGCGACACTTACTGTACAGGTGCCACTGAACATTTTAAGTACCACACTTAGGAGAGGGGAGTTCCAAGGAAGGCGGAATGATCCGTTACAGGGAGGGGTATTAGAACTGGTGCGATGGCGGGTATGGGCAACATCCCACATGACATATAGAAGAATTCTTTGAGGCAGGCCCTGAGGCGCTGGAACTAGAAGACTAACAGGTAGAAATCACTTATTGGAAATCACTGGGCGCTGTTCTGGTGCAGCAGCTGTTATTGGTTGATAATGCTGCCGCAAGACTGCCACCCCCTTTTCGTTGACCTCAAGGGCACCTGTTTTCATAAAAAAATAAGGAGAGATGCCATTTAGACTGGCATCAGCAATTCCTCTTTTTCGAAGCCCCCTTTACCTGGCTGGATACCATTCGGAATTCAAATAAATATCGCAATTGTTTCTGACACTATACAGGGGGACTGGGATTATAAGCTAGCACTAGCTAGCCGGCTATAGGAGCACCTTGGCATACTAGGCATTTGTCTTTTCTAGTATAAGCTTCTTGCTTTGCATTTCAGCCGTTAGGATGGAGTGCTTATTGACACTAAATTTCAAGTGCAGACCGGTTCGGATATATGGCCCTCTGTTACTGACCCTTCGGAGACTTTTGGGGCCCTGTGTCGAAAATTCCTTTGCACCTAAAGACCTGAGTGATGGTAACTGAAGCATTTAGCCCCACGGGCAAAACGAGAAGGCCCTCGAGCCTAGTCCTAAGGGCATTACGATACAGTTCTTAGTGGGCATTACGAAATGCGATTCCGGAATCGGAAATCGAAATTTTACTTCCATGGCCACTCGGGAATACGTGCCTCGGTTGTTCCTCTTCTACTGCAGTGCAAGATGAATTGCTTTGTATTTCTTCCTGCTGATCCTCTAATTCCGGCCCTTCAGGGCCTGTGTCCGATTTCCATCGCCCTTTCATAAAGCACCTTATATCGCGTTGTATTTTGCGGTGTTTACGTGTGTGCAGTGGCGAACTCCACAGTTCTGGTACTTAAAATATCAAAAGAGGAGCAGTATCGCTGTGATATACTCCCCTTTAAAAGTAATTGAATTCGACTTGTACTTATTACTTAGTTATTGATACTCTCCTTTTTACGTACAATCGGGCTCGGACGTTCGAGAGTTCAACGTGCGTTATTTCGAATAGGCAGCTTAGTCTCTAAGTCCAGAATAAACCTAGCAGTCGAACAGTGGTCCGGAAATTTCGCAAGTCAATTTGTCCAAATAGACAGTAAGTAGTAAGTACTTATCACTAGGGCCAGAGTTGAAACAGGAAAATCGTGGAGAAACGAAACACTTACTTTTGGGGGGCTGTTTCGCATGGCACTCAAAAGTAAAAACGAAACAGGAAACTAGCTTCGAATTTGCGTTTCGTTTCACATGAAACGCACGCGAAAGGCGCTGGGAATGTTTCTGTTTCCATACTTGAAACGAAATAACAAAATTCGCAACGCCCCTTCCAAATTACCCCCGATTTCACCGCCGAACGCAGGAAAATATCGGCATTTCCGCCCACGACTCCATAAGGCCGTATTCTATTTTGCCAATTACGCGGTTTCGAAGCGGATGTATTATGAATTCCGACTTCTTTTGCTGCTTCGGAAATTTTAATGATTTTATATACCAACAAGCAACCCCCCCCCATAGAACTACGTATGCGAAATGCGAGTCCGCGACCTGCGGACGAAGCCGAAGAAACGGGACTCGGTGCCTCCGTGTTTCGTTTCTCGAAACATGAAACGCCCAGGAGAAAGCATTGGTCTGTTTCGAGAAACGAAACACCGGCGAAAATCGTGTTTCGTTTCTGTTGTTTCATTACCGACGTGTTTCAACTCTGGCCCTACTTATCACTATCTGTAAGTAAGTATGAGTTTTCTAATGTTCTACAGTACCGTTCTACAGATACACCGTATTTTTACCAGGGAAATCTGGCTTCTTTTGCGTTTATGGGTTCAACATGAAGTTAAGAAAAAAAGCCTGCAAATCAAATTATTTTTATCTGGACTCTCGTTCTCTCGCCTCTCGTCAGCTCGTCAGCTCGTCACTTATTTTTATAATAATCTTACGAAAATCCGAAGACCACGACCAAGACCAAGACCAAGACGACAGTAACACAAGAGACCAAGCGACATTTCCTCCTACAATCGAAAGGATATTCCTGAAATCAGGCGTGGAACACGATGAATTATATTTCCTCGTCGTAAATTTGACCACAGACAAGATATATACAAGGACATACCAAGTAATGGTTCAAAGGGCGTCTTCGCACCTTTGTGAGCCCGTGAGCTCAACTGTCTCTGTCTCGAGAA
>Ga0307979_1001413_pt1 | contig 17027 bp, 9 predicted proteins | sample OrgLakmetage1058_FD_201833 | JGI IMG/M metagenome (GOLD analysis project Ga0307979, IMG submission 201833) | Saline water microbial communities from Organic Lake, Antarctica - #1058 | ecosystem: Environmental > Aquatic > Non-marine Saline and Alkaline > Saline | place: Antarctica: Organic Lake...
AATGCCCCTCTCCCTCCTGAATCACTCCGCACTTGCTTTGTTTGCGCAACGCACGCGCATTCCCACTTCTGCCCGCAGCATTGGCTTCTGTGCCATTTGGGTTTGTATTAGTTCGAGTTCGAGTTCTTTGCAATTGGGGAGTATTTTTTAAATTAATAATCTAACAAGGAGGCTTGGGTTATACTATTTATTTCATGAACAGTTTCCACTTTAAAGAGGGGGGGTCCAAACTCCCTCGCCTCTACAGAATTCCTATTTACGATTTTGACTTGCGCGCAACGCACGCGCGTACACTTCTGCCCGCAGCATTGGCTTCTGTGTCATTTGGGTTTGTATTAGTTCGAGGATTATATTATTTCCGCGGGAAGTGGGTTGTATTGTTGATAAGAGAAAGCATAATTCCTCTTTTCAGCCCGGCGAATGTAGAACGCTGAGCTCTACTCGATACTGCACGGCGCTAAGTTATTTAGTCAGAGCTCTGAGCCTGGAGCTTCAGTTTCACGCTTTACCGTTGGCTGTGGTTGGTTTGAACTTTTCCCTCCCTGTATATCTTTGGATCCAAACAAGCCGAACAGGCCAAACACAACTTCTTTCGAAATGGCGTCACCGCCACGTCAACGCATCTTGGCTCTGCTAGTGCTCAGTAGGTTTGCATCTTGCACGAATGCGCTTCAGGTCTGGCCTTCCCTTGAAGCACGCCGAAAGCTGATGCCACGCAAAGATCCTGCCACACCCTTTTGCCGATGCCAACGCTTGCCCACGCCGCCCCGTCATCGGCGAGTAGCTTTTTCGGCGAAATCAGCAACTTCAGGAGGCCTATGGGCGAGTGTTAGTGCCGCATGTTCAATATGGAACTTTCACACCTCGCCATGCTTTGCGTTGGAATTGCCGCCACTAGATTTAGCAGCAGCGTCGGTGGGTAGCAGTAGCAGTGGCGCGCCGTTAGAGAGTAGTCTTTTGTTGGAGCCCTTAGCAATACCAGTTGGGTTGACTTTAGCTCTTGTGCTTACGTTGGGAGCCTTTGTGCAAAGCAATCGGGACAGTAGCCCGTCTCTTAGCAGCAGCAATAAGCGTAGCAGCAGTAGCAGTAGTAGCGGTTCCATAGAAAGCAACGCGAGTGCTTCCTCCTCCTCAAAGGATGAATCGCGTGAGGCGATCACTACTACGGAGTCGGTTGCAACTTACGGAGAAGAAAGTACTGCATCACGCGCTGATGTGTCTCCAAGTGCTGCATTCTCTTCCGCCTCGTCGTCAGGAGCAACCAGCCAGCGCCAGGAACTGCAAGACAAGGCAGACGAAGTGTTAAGGTTGGGGTCGGAAGTGTATCGTTTAGAAGCGCTTCTGGCTCGAGCGCAAGCCGCAAAAGAAGAAGCAGAGGCAGCGCTAGCCGACTACAGGTTAATGCTTCTAAGTCGTAGGGGCAGATAAAAGCATGGGGTTTTTTTGAAGTTGTGAGAAGTAGCTTTCGAATCATGCATCTTTATCCTTTTCCTTGTCTTTTGCGTGTTGCTGCACCCCTTCACTAACCTACCTACTCTCTCTTCTGTATACACTGCTGCTGCTTCCTTTACCCTAACCCATCCACCTGTCAACTTCCCACATCCCATCAAAGGGCGCGCTCTGAGTTACTGCTGAGTGAAGTGTGCGCGGAGCGAGACGAGGCCGAAGCGCAGGCGACCACTGCGCTGGAAGCGACCAAAGACGCTGAAGACGATGCGAAACAGAGCCGGTTAGTGGCGGAAAACGCTCTTCGAAAAGCGGAGGAGGCTGAGGTGATGGATATCACACCACGTTTTTGTTTTGAGAGTTGACAGAAGCGCCTGTACACGTATACATAGTGGATTGGCCCACTTAGGTAAATCATATTACCGGTAGAGTTGTTCTTGCTCGTGCTCTTGTTGTCTATAGTGCGAGCTCACTGGCATTTTCTTGGCTTATTACTTTGTGCTTACTTTGTAATGATACATACGTGCGTGTGTATTGTTGCTGGGCAATGACTTCAGGCACGAGCAGAACAAAAAGCGCAGGAGTCGGAAGCACGCGCCGCGGAAGAAGCAGCCAGGTTAGTTTTAGGTTGTCCTTGTAAAGACATGGAAAGTCCCTCGTGTAGCTTGGGGAGAAGTTTTACTTGTATGAGTGTCTTCGAAAAAGGAGTCATCTCCCCTGAATATCACTTCTTCTTTCATTCTTATTTGACACACAAATTAATAGTTTGTTTTATTTCTCAACATCTCCTGCATCATCATCGCCTTATTATGTTCCTCTTTTTGGTCGTTTCTCCCCATTTCTAGGTGGGTTCGAGCGGCGCGTCGTGACGCCAACAAACGACGATCCACAGAAGGAGGAGGAGACGGAGACGGAAGAAGAGGAGCAATTGTAGCAACAACAACCTTTGGAGAAATCACCGAGAGCGCGTTAGAGGTGAGAAACTGAAGTAGTATGTTAATTAGAGAGGTGCAATTGCTGTTAGAATGCAGAGGAATCTTGATTCGCTGACTTGTTCGCCATGAATTGCATCATTCCTTCATTTCACGTACCGCATTTTCAAGATTTACCATCGATGCCATGCTTATTTGTTCCTTCTTCTCCTTTGTTTGACTTCTTACACTATTGTTGTAAATATTTGTGTCATTTCAACAAAAGGCTGCGGTGGCCTCAGCGCGTGCTGACGCCATCGCCGAGGTCGAAGCGTCGTTTCAGACACGCTTGGACGAAGCGGCGCAAAGAGCCACCGAGAAAGCAATGGCGACGGTGAGATGTTGTGCTTTTGGTTTGATTTGTTTCTTTCATTCATTTGAATGCCTTTGTTTGTGCCTTTGTTTGTTTGTGCCTTTGTTTGCCTGCTTGTATCATGAGCAAATGATGGCGCTGGGTAATAAAGTTGGCTTTGAACTGCGTTTTTGTTCTTCTCTCCATTATTCATTCATAATATTCGTTGTATGATTTGTTCTCTTTGCTGGTGTACATGTGCGCCTATGTTTGTGAAGGTCAACGAACGCGTGGAAGTGGCCACGGCAGCAGCGGTGGCGGAAACCATGCGCAACGCCGGCAGCCCTTCGATCTTTGGACTGGGTAAATGTGCTGCAAAATACTTAGTTTGTGCACTGATCCACGCACATGAGCATATGCATAAATGCGGTATTCGCATTATTTCCCCGCGAAAATTCTTTTTCTTCTCAGGTATTTATTTTTCCTCTGTGCATTTCATTGATTGATTGGTTATTGGTTGTGTTTGTTTGGTTCGAACAAAGCAGCCAATGGAGGCATTTTGTTCAACGGCGAAGAAGACGACGCAGCAGGAGCAGCCAGCGTCATGACGCAGCCGCGGAGTGGAGTGTGGGGAGATGGATCTTTGAGCGCAGCCAACGCGCTAGAACAGAAAGCGTCCTGGGTGGAACCGTTTTTGGAAGAATTGAGCGATCAGGTGTGCGTTACATTGAATAGAATAGAATTGAATATACGCGTTCTCCACTCCTTCCTTCTATTTCCTTCCAGTTATTGTTGCTCTTCTCACTGATCGAGTCGCCAGGTACTTAGTACTTACTACAATAACATAGTACAACACAATTGTTTCGTTTTGAGCTATCGTTGTTGACATTATTGTGGCTGCTGTTGTCATCGTCTCCACATGTATATAATATTAGGACCGCGATTTGCGGCTCGGTGCCAACACGGTGGCCGCCATCGCGACGGATGACGTCACAGCCACCGAAGAAGTTGCCACGGCTGACGTCATTATTACTCCTGCTCCGTCTTCTTCCACGTCTGCTCAAGCCACGAAAACAGCATCACTTCAAGAAATAGGAGCGGTATCGAGCACCTCATTTGTATACGTTGATTTTGACCCCGCCCCTTACAAAAAAGGCCAAAAAAAGCCTCTTGTTTGCGTCATTCCTTGCCACCTTCCTGCTTTTCACATTTTTTTCCTTCTTGCTTGTTCTTCCCTGTATATTTGAATTACTACGTGCGCCCCCGTGTTACAATCAACCAACCAACCAATTTAACTTTCAATCAGTTGATTCAGTAATCAATCAACTAATCAAGCACTCACTCGAATCAGCTGATCAACCTTCACCTTAACCCAACTACATGTAGGCGCAAAGGTTGGCGGACGAAGACGAAGCCTTGCGCTTAGGAGGCCGCGCGGGGGTGAAAGCCATGAAAGTTGCGTCGTTGAGGAGGTGAATTTGTGTAGTAGAGTATGGGTAATGTAGAACTGTAATGTTAGCGAGCGCAGGCAAGCAAATGCGCTTCATGTAAAGAATAGATTCAGAAGATATCTGCATATACCCCACTCTCTTATGCTGCTATTATTGTTGTTGTTGTGCTCTGATGAGGAACTCAATGGAAGGAGTTCGCAAAATACCTTTTGTCATCTCACTTTTTGTCCAATCGATATTTTTGCCCAGCTATTTGACCGCACGTGGATTGCCAATTGAAGATGCCGATGACGAGAACGAAAGCGGGAGCTCAGGAAAGAGCCGCCGCCGCTATCAGAAGCGCGAACTCGCTGAGATTGTCGTTGACTTTCTGGGGCTCTAGAATATAGTAGTGGCCTGATGATCGCTTTGTGTCCCATTCTTGTGCAGAGGGACAACCCGAGCGGAAATTGCTGAATAGATCAAAAAGATTTTTAATGTTTCGAATTTTATCGCCACATCTAGAACGAATGGCATATTTTCCTTTGAGCACTGAGCATCTCCAACATTATCCTTATCACGGCTGCCTTATGGGGCTGGGGTTCGATTTGTTCAGTAATTAGTTCACACAAGCACCACCAATCAAATTTAAGAGCAAAGAAGAGGTCACCAAAAGAGAAAATAGCAGCATCTTGAAGAAGGGGTAACGAGATTAAGAAGCCCCTTGAAAAGCGATTTGCTTTGCCACCAATTACCGATACTCAGTGTCAAGGCTCAACTGTAGCGGCGCAAACCACGTCACTGTTGACCTCCTCCTTGCCATAGGCTTACTGGAGGAGCTCAACCACTGCAGTGCGGCCATTCTTAAGAGCACCATTGAGCGCGGTGGAGCCGTACTAATGTGGTGTCAGAAAAATTGGCAAGAATGGCGTTGTAGAAGAAGAAAAAGAAGATTGAAAAAACATAAGAAAAGCAAGTATAGAGCGTGCAATTCATTTTGAGAACTTCAACCTTATGGCTTGTCATATTCGGCAACCAAAAATGCAGATGCAATAATCAGTGATACAAATGTAAGCAATACAAAGCCCAACGATTACTACGTGAGTAGTATGTCGAAGTGCCTTCATGAGAAATCTGAAAACTCACGCAATCTGCAGCGTCTTTGTCAGCGCCTGCTTCCAGCAAAAGCTTCACGACAGTAGTGTGGCCTTTGCACGAGGCCTTCATGAGTGCTGTAGAGCCATACTATAGCATTGGAAGAAACAAAAAGTAGGCAGAAAGCGGTGAGAGAGAAAGAGAGACAGGGATCGGAGGGAAGAAATTGAATCGAATGGGCATTTGAGCAAGAAAAGATGCCAAGATGTAACTCCTACGGTAGTTTAAAAGCGCCAGCTTTTTAAAAAAGGTTTCTATTTTCTACATCATGGTATTTCATGCTACGAGTATGCAATTATTTCCGTAACGTACAGTGCTCTTGATCTCTTTGTCCGCGCCTGTTTCTAGGAGGAGCTTTACAGTAGCAGCGTGGTCGTTGTTCGACGCCCAAATAAGTGCTGTGAGGTTGCCCTAAGGATCAACAAGGCATAGATCGAGAAAAGTCACGAGGCGAGCATTGGGAATGAATTAGAATCTCAAAGACAGGAAAACGGTGAATGTAGCAGAGGTGTTTGTAGAAGTAAGCATTGCCTTCAAGGTCAAGGGATGGAGCGGTATCAAACATGAGAAACAAACAAACAAACAAACAAATGTTGTTCGTGCGAGAGCAGGCCTTGGCGTGCATAGAAAAGCATGAAGAAGTGTTCTATGAGAGCAGATGTAAGTAAATATCCAAGTGCCAAAATGGGCGAGAAGTGTCGTACTGCAGCAGATTTGAAAACGAACGAGATTGTCATATTCTAGTAGACTACATGGGCTTTTATGAAGAGGCATATTTTAGGTGTGGAGCGAGAGAGGTGGCGCCACTGCACCGCTAAGATAATTTCGTGGGGCGCTTACCGGACACGTGGCGTCAATGTCCGCGCCCGCTTTCAGGAGAAGGTCCACAGCGGCTGCTTGGCCTTTTGCGGAGGCTTTGATGAGCGCAGTCGTGTTGTTCTTCGCAGCCAAGCAGCGAAGCAGCGAAGGCCAGACATGGGAGAAATGAGAGAGAAAGAGATTAAGGGGCCGGTGAATAAAAGTGGAAAAGAGGGAAGAGCATAAAGAGGGACGAAAGAATAAGATAAGAGAGGTAAGGTGTTTTTTAATTCACATGATAAGCACGAGTACAGAAAACATTGTCTGAAATAACACGAGGCAGATCTGAGGATATTCATTTTTTTAAAACAGAAAATACACGCTTTCAACCATCCTAAGATGAGCCACACACCAGAAGCCTCGCGTTTACGTTAGCCCCTTTCTCCAGGCACTCATGCACCACTGCCAAGTTGCCTAATTTCGCTGCCAACCACAGCGTACCAGTGGCTTTCGCCTTTATTGCATTCGGCGATTCAGCGATTCGGCGATGCCAAAAAATAGCCGTCATTTCACCACCATCAGCCCAACGCCCACATATTACAGAAGTACATGCAGTAGCAAAGGATCAGTGTGCTGAAGGCGTGTGAGGGTCAATCATTGCTGCGATACATGTTCCTTACGGGTATGAATCACGGTTGATATCTGTAGTAAGCAGAACAGTGCAAATGTGTGTGTATAATTACCGCCGTTGCTTCAGCGACAACTGAGCGCACCCAAGTGTATGCTTCTGGCGAAGAGCAATGCGATGCGATGTGCAGTGCCTCAGCGCGCGTCATTGCTGTCTCCAGGTACTCCAATATGTCGCCGGCACAATCGTCGGATACATCTCCAAACGGCGGCGTATCACATGCCAGCTGCACTGCAAAAACGCCTCTTGCCCAGGCAAAGGCTACATCGCGAGCTGCGCGTGGAGCCCATAGGAAAGAATGGTCCAGTTGGTAGTCTTACCTGAGGGGCAGCACTTCCGCTGGTGCTGCTGCTGGTGCTGCTGCTAGTAGTGCTACTACTGCTCGTGCTACAGCTGGTGCTACTAATGATGACTTATCATCATTGGGCTCCATAGCAAGCGCAGTAGACCAGTGTGCAACAAGAGCAGGAACGAGTCGACTGGAGTCCTCTCGGAGAGTGGCTAGGATTGAAGTGTGGTGCTCGAGCAGAGAGCGGCAAGTGTCATCAGCAGCCAAGTCGAGTGGTGAGGCACCGTTCTAGTGGCATTTGTATGCGCATTCAAGAACCGCAGGGGGGGGGTGAAATGAATAGCATCATGCGGTATAATCGAGCTGCGACAGTGCAAACATTCTGACGTTTATGAAGCAGTTTACTTTAAGGTGTTCTCAGCTTGCCACACATACCGCATCTTTGGCCTGCGTGTCTGCTCCAGCTGCGATCAACGTTTCAGCCGTTGCTGCGTCTCCGTGCCGCACAGATTCATGGAGTGGGCTGCGGCCATCCTAAAAGCAGCAAAAATATATAAAGCACGCCTATGAGCGGAATGGATCGAAAGGGGTCTAGTCAGGTGGAATTAGATGCAAGATGGCTGCACGAGCGTGCCCGTGCCAGTGGTTGAAGGGGGCATGGCAGAGGAGTGGCGTTGATTTAGTGAAAAGAAGCAGAGCAGCAGCAGACGGCGGAGTTGACAGTCACAATAACCTCTAAATCGTAGGATCCGACAATTTCGAGGGTTCGATAGACGGCCGAGTCAATCGATCCTCGGTACTTCGTGAGAGCGACGCGGGTCGCAGCTGGTCCGTCGAGTAATGCATTACGGCAAGCTGCTAACGCTGCTAACGCAGCAGCTGGAGCAGCTGCTGACACTGCTATCGTTGCTGCTACTGCTTCTGCTGCGCTCATCTTTTCGGCCGGATCAGTTTCCTTTTCGCTTGCCACCGGAGACTAAGAAAAAGCAGAACTAAAGCTAAGTACAAATACCAGTACTACTGCGAGGATCGTACTCTCGAGGAAGCAAGCAGCCACTGCTAACTTCTGCTGTTACAGCAAGAATGACGAAAGCATGCGACGAGGATATCTAGCGCAATACAAAGGGAAGTATACATGCATTTAAAACCGAATGGTTAGTGCTCTTGTGGGTGAATTTCGATTATCAAATATCCATCGTACGAGGTGAACGGAAAATCGAGAAATTTCCTCGCGATGCTATGAGCCCTTCTTTGCGGTGCTCATATTGGCGAACGATCCTGGAATGCACGCCGTGCATTGAGAAGTATACCCCACTGCGGATTTACACGTATACAACATCCACTAGTAAATGCCACGTTGTGATTTAATTACAGATGTTGGTGTAGTCCCGACCCACCTCATGAGCTTTTTCCTCCACCGTTGTCTTCCCGCTGTGGTCCGATTTCGATGGGACATTTGCATCAGTTTCGTTGCCTCCTAAAGCAACTCGCAATCATACTCGATAGACTCCTTCTTGACGGGCGTTTACAGCATGTCCCATAACGACTTTCCCTCGATGCGATGTGTGAGGAAGAGCGTGAACGAACGAGAAACGAAGAACAAATCCTTGTCATCGACTACGTAACAGGTTCCTTGACTTCATATATCTAAAAAATGCGTACTTAATACGATGGCTTGTCAATTTTTTGGTTTAGTGATTGTTCTCTCACGCAGCAGACCCAAGTTCGAGTCGTCAACGAGTCCATGTTTTTGTTCTACCTTTTTTTCCTCTCAAGGGTGCGTTGGACTATACTTAGTAACTGGCAAAGCAGAGCGCCACCGAGTTAACCTCGGCCGCAACTTTCTTGAGCTTGTGCATATTTATTACCTGAGCCGATCCCGGGGAGGGACTGGATTCGGTAATTAACAGAGCGCCATCTAGCTGGTGTCCACAGGGTCCCTTGGGCGCTTAGGCGGGCCGGACTGAAAGCTTGGCTTGGATTCATGTACCTATTACATGCGTTCTCTTCTTTATAATCGAGCTTGGGATTTTGAGGGTGGTCGCTGGGTGTGTCAGGGCCACTAGCACGAACCATGTCTACCCACGACGGGCGGTGAGTCCCTGTGCACGAAGGAGAACCCGGCGGTAACAGGCCTTGGCTATCCTCAAGCCCTGTCACCGAAGTGGGAGATGTTCTCAGCTGTCAAATCCTCGCGATTCCATTGGCAAGAAGATCGACGTGCTTCGACATCACCCCGAATGCGCCTACCATCGGTGCTTTAGTTCCCCACCGACGCTGTCTTCTTGGTTCCCTCCGAGACGGTTGTCGAGGTCCTTGAGTTTGTTTTGGTTTTCCGCGCAATTTGGAGGTGTTGACGGCCGCATTGGATTTTCAAATGCGGTTGTCGGCGTAGGTGCTTCCTGGGGAGAGGGTCTTGACGCCAATGAGGATTCCTTTGAAGCAGTGAGGGGCCTCATTTTCGTGACTTCGATGTCGATGTCATTGGCGACATTGTCGGAGATGTTGAGTTGGAGCACCTTGAGTCTCCTTTCGAGATCCGGGCTACCTTCAGTAGGGAGATGTGGTAGTATACCCGGGAGAAAAGCTCCTCGCCGCCCAAAGGGGAGTTTCCAGCTCGAGCTAGCTTTAATGTCAGAGTGTTGAAGGCTAAGTCGCGAAGATATTACGTGCCGTCATTCGTAACCCCTTGTTCTTTTTCTGATCCCCCCCGAAGGAGCACTGGATTAAGTAACGAACAGAGCAGGGTCCCATCTAGTTGACGTCAACAGGGCCTCCGGCCAGAAGTGGAAGCCTGGCTTGGGGTTATTTGTAGGTATCGCAATCGGTCTCTGCATTAGTTTTTAAGTTTGTAGCCACTTGCGTCCACCGGGTCTTCACCGTGAAGTAAGCCTGTACTGTTAAGGCAATCAGGTTGCCGATGAGGCATTTGGGGGCAGACTGATGTGCGTGTGCTTCGTTTTCTAAGGCCGAATGGAATTTGGGGATGCTGCAGGACGCGGGGAGATCTCGCGTGGTGGAGGTGAGAGTGTTTTTGAACTTACAATCGCGGCTCTGAAGGGGAGCGATTCCGCTACACTGTTGTTTTATTGGAGTTGTGATCCCTGTACGTGCAGTGCCTCGGCGTTGTGGGAGTAGATGCCTTTGATTTCTTTTTGGAGAAGGGTGATACATAAGGCCCAAAGTAAGCACCGACAGCTAGGGGCCAAGCGGGTAAGTGGAACTGCTGCTATACGTACTCGCACAGGCCTACTAAGTTCTAACCCTCCACGGAAGTCTAATCTGTTTTGATTGGTGTTACTTTATCACCTCGATCTACCAAGTTAAGTCCCTGTGTTAAACAAATCTACTCCGCTTTGTTATCTCCGTTGCAAAGAAAGACGACAGCAGAACGATTATAATGTGCTGACGCCAATTCGATGACATCCTTCTCTGTTATTTACTGAAAATTATTGTCTTCCGCGGGGGGGGGGGGGGGCTCAGAAAAAAACTCGGTGTATTTAATGTGGACATTATTCAGTGTAGAGTTGTGCGCTCCCGAAGGCTCACCTCGTGAAAACAAGTGGGGTCTGAGTATCAACGAAATCTAGACCCCTCTCGGGGTGGAGCTCAGGAATTATATCCCCCAGCCATTACTACCCCAGCACCCTGCCACATGAGCACGAAGACAAAGCCAGCACATGCAACGAAGGGACAAGGACATTTATTAATAACATGAACTCAAGACAGGTATGTAATCAGGACTGATAAACTACATTCACGCCACTTAGCCGCAACTGGTGCTCTGCCCTCTTAATAACCAAGCATGCCCCCTCGGGGGATCAGGAGAAACACCGATAAACTGATGCTTCACGAACAACACCAACTAAATTTGAGCGATACTAGCCTGGTTTCTCCGCTGAATGAAAACAAGGAAGGAGAGCCCAGTAGGCTTCAAACATAAAATTCATTCCCGGCTCACTGGTTGAACTGTAAATGGACTTATATCTCTACGCGATTATGTACGCGTTTGCTTCTGCCCCCAGCACCCAGCACTGACTTCTGTATCATTTGGGTTTGCATTCGTTCGAGTTCGAGTTTCCCCAATTTTCATATTAATCCGCTTTGTAAGGTAGATTTGCTTGCACGAATCGCAATTGTGGAGTCTTCTGCCTACGACACTGCATTCCATGCTAACTTGATTTGTTTCGGCATCGGCGCCCACGCCTGCTGGTCGTAGCAGTGTAGTCAGATCCCCCTGAATATCTCTTCAGTGCAATAACGTCTAAATTCACAGAAGTTTGGGAAATCGGATACCAGCCATTCACGGTCTGTAAAGGTAGTCGAATAAGATTGTCTAATTCGATAACTTGGTCCGACACGAGGGCATTACGGGCCACTGGGCTCTGGGCTGCAGGCAGGCTGCAGGTGTGCAGTTCCTGGCACTGCATGGACTGGTGGGAACAATTCCCCCTTTGAGGGTGCCCTCGCACCTCTCAAAAATCTGTACAGGGAAGTGATACGGTTGATTGGATTCGGATATCGGATATCGGAGTTGTTGGCATCAGCGACCTCTACACAATGTCTACAATGCGCGGCCCACTCACTCGCGCAGCGCAGCACGGTACCTTCTTGTATATTCGAGTTCGAGTGCCACTATAGTCGTCACTATTCAGCGCACGGTCTGGAATATATTGTGGTCTGTTTCCTCCTATGCGGAGATCAAACTTTGCAAGGGTATTCTGCCAAATCTGTGTGTCAAACTTTTATATGCATGTGTCCGTTTGTTTTTGTGTGCCGCAGCTGCAAAGGCGCCCCGCCGCTCGTTGAACATCATTGCTGCAGATGAAGGGGCTATGTCGACGAAAGTGTACCACACCGTGAATCTGGCCATTCTGGTAGATATCAGCCCTTTGATATTAGCATAATTGATCTGTACAGTTATTCATGCAGAGAAAACACAGGAACAGAACAGAGTAATCTCGCTAGTCTGACTGTGAAATGCCCGGAGGCCGAAAAGTCGCATTCGTACTTTCTTATAAGTAGAAATTTTATTGATGATTTCGTTCTCACCTTACCTACACTTGCTCCTGTCTCAGGGCTTAACTCCTGTGGCCTTCTTGCTGTCGCCTTCGAAAATGAACTTTCCTGTGGACTTGGCCTTGGGCGTTATGCTGCCTCTGCACGGTGAGACAGACTGTGAGCGCTGCTCCACTAGTGTACACAGATTTAACTAGGATTAATTGTGAATTGCTTTGCGACACGCCTGAAGACTCTTGTCGCGTCGATTTTCTCGGGCCTTTTGAGATGCTGCACATAAGAAAGCATTCTATTAGGATCTTCCATATCGGACGCTATTGTTTGACAGCTAGCGACTTTCTTCAATGTACCAACTTTTCTCTCAGGGCACATTGGCATGAACTACGTCATCACCGACTACGCGGCGAAGCTCCTGGGCAGCGGCGCCCGCGGCCCCGCGCGCATCGGCATGCTGGCCTTCACGGGAATCTCGGTGGCGGGCCTCACCAAGCTGAACTTGACCGGGCCCGGCATCACCGAAACCGTCAAGGCGATGTGGCGCAAGCAGCCAAAGGAGTAGATTCATCAAACGAGCTGCGCACTTGATAATGTTTGTGGAATAAATTGTCAAGCGCGGTGCGGCATCGCCGTCATAATTTGATGCGCTTTGAACCATTTTGCGGCATCTAAAATATGGGCGACAATGATGATGGCGGGGCGCATCTCTGTATCTCTGTATTGTTGCCGAGTAGTCCGAGTCATGGTCTCGGCCGCCGAGGGGATGATTTTATGAGTATAAGTCGTTCATGGCTTTAGAACCAGGTTCGGAAAGGTACATGGTTATCGGTTCCCGTTTGGATTTGGATTTGGATTAGAGATTAAAACTGGCATCTGGCATCTGGCATCTGGGGCGTGTAAATGCATGGCATGGATGAGATATAATTGATAATAAATCGTAAGTAAAATCGTGCGAGATAAAGCCTAAATGCTTATTAATATATCTCGAACTGGAAGTAATAGTAATAGATCTAGGTACGCCAGGAAATAGGATGTCAATGTCAAGCCGCCTAGTCCAGCCGCGTCTTGAAGACCATTAAAATTTTAAATAATTTAATCCACCCGGCCAAAAACAGAGTTGCCTCTATCACTAAGTAGGTTTGATGCAACTAAATATGGACCCTATGCAGCTAGGAAACTTCTCTGTCAAGTGAGCACCCATCTTAAGCTCCAGTAGAGCACCACCTCAAGCAACGCACTACTCCCTTTGCACCATTCCCTGCGACTAAACTTCTTTGCTGGCAGTTGGCGGAAGCGGAAACTCCACGAACAAGTCCACGCGGAAACTGAGTTCTGACAATCCCTTGTCGTAGCAGAGGAAGTCGGCGTCGTCTGGAATTCGAGCCAACTGGGCGTTCAGCCATGTTCCAACGCGCGCGCCAGCGGGAGGTTGGACATTTTCCCAAACAATTGTCACGGGGCCGCTGAGGGGATTGGGGAGTTTATCGCTCCTTGGCGCGCACGAGATTGTCAACTCTGAAACCAACAGACAGGCTGGCAAGTCAACGCCATCAGTTACAACGGCATGGTCCCATTCCATCCGGAGAATGTTGCGAATGCCGCCTTTCAAGCCACCTTCAGAACCGGCATCGGGAGTTGAAAACCATACCTCTTGTCGATCGCTTTGATCCGAGGCAGAGTCCGACTCAGCGCTGGCTGAAGGAGTGTCGAAGGTGAGAAACTTGTTGATTGTTGCTGCCACATTGGGCGCATCCATTCGGAAGAATTCGAAATGGCCGCCTCGAGCAGTGGCCTCGGTAAGGTTAGCAATCAAAGCAGACGCTTGCGCATCAGGCTCCGTGGTCGATTCGGAGGTGATTCGCAGCGCGCGCCCACGGAGGCGGTACGACGCGCGATAGGATTGCGTCAAAGTGGCTAAGCGGATGACAATCTCAACGTGGCGCAACAAAGGCTCAAGGTGCGCATGACCAATCGTGCGCTCTAAGCGGATGCGATCCTCAGCACTAAGACCAACAAGGTTCGCGTTCATGGTCTCAAAAATGTCAACAACCTCGTCGTCAAAAGCTCTCTCGAGCATGTTTGCGTGCTGGTAGAGTTCCAGCGAAAATTTGATTATCTCACGGACATCACGGTGGATCGGCCCATCAATAGGGCCATCCAGGAGCACCACTTCGACTTCCAAGCCTTGGTTTTCGAGAAATTCCGCGGCAGCATACGCCACCCGACACCCGTACGAGTACCCACCGATTCTGATCTTCGTTCGAGTTTGCAATCCTGGCATGCTCAAAATTTGCTGAGCATATGTGATTCCAAGGTCAAAAACGGACTCGTGAGTGCATTCGGCACCATTCACCACGTTTGCATCGTATCGAACCCCGAAGCACGCAAAATTAGGCAGCAGATCGGCTACGGTCTCGAGGTGGCGAATCTGGCCAGTGACGTCGTGAATCAAAAACAGGGGATTGGGCAATTCGTGTTGAGCTTTGCTCAATGCCTCCCGGGCGAGTTTATTGAGAACCACAAACCCATGTGGCAATGCTTCATGCTCACTAGAACTATCCAGACCACGCAAATCAGGCGCACCCCCTTGATCTCTCTTGGACAGTAGCGCGGTATGCACAAAAGAGGCCAGCTCGTCGAGCGTAGTTCCAGAAAGCACGAAGTCGTTACCCAGAAATACACCGTGCTGATCCAAAAGTGAGTTGCGGAGACCAATGATGGCCAGTGACGAGAGTCCCAAGTCTTGCAGGGATTCAGTACCCGAGACTTCTGGAAGTGACCCTGAAGCATGCATCGACGCAAGTTCGAGAATAGACGCCCGCAACTGTTGAATCGACATTGGCAAGTTGGCAGCGATATCCAAAGCAGGATGAAGATTCTGTATAGGGGCCTTCTCATACATCGAGGATGAAACAAACTTCACCTCTTCAAGTTGCAAAAAGTTCTTGTCAACAAGCTCTTCATTGCGGGCAAAGAGTGCCATATTCACGATCACTTCATTGTCATGCATCTCAACGACTTGCACGTGTGCCAACAAAGTATCCGCAATTCTCCGGGACACTGAAACGGAATCTTCATTGCGCACGGTCAACTCCATTGATTCAAAGTGCTGTACCACCCACGAAGCACCCCATGGAGCAGTGGCCACCAAATCAACGAGCCGAAACATGGCATCCATTAATCCTGGATGCACATGGAATTGCTCGCTGTACTCGGGCCACGGTAAGCTTGCTAACAATTCATCTCCTGCTTGGCTCCTCCATACTTGTGAATAACAAGCTAAAGTATCGTGTACTATCTCTGAGCAACGGCTCTGAGCGTCACTTAGATCAAGCAAAAGTTCCTTGTCCTCCATTGCCCGGGTCGTGGAGTGACTTATTGTGCACATCAACGCTTTCGACTTTTCGAGTGAATGCGCGCGCAACTCCATGGCACCACTCTTGGTTGTCAACTCGCATGCCAGCCACAAATTTTCTCGATTCAACTCGAGAAGATTCACAAAGGTTACATCTCCCATCTCGATTACCCAATGCCCATGAGGAAGCGACGCTTCTCGTAATCGTGACGCTATCGCCATCTCAACGAAACCAGATTCTGGGAAGACACGGCGCCCGTTGAGAACTTGTTCATGAAGCTTAGTGAGCAGGAATGGGTGCAAGACCGCACGAAACTCGACACCTCGATCGCCAATCAAAATTGAATCCTGGAGAAGAGGGTGCCGTGGTTCTTGCCAAGGGTACGCTTGGCGTTTAAAGCATGGCTCAACCGTCCTAGACAAGTCAAGTCGTCTCTTTGCCAAGTTATTATCCGGTTGACTCATGACAACGTGCGCTATTGTTCCGCTGAAACCAAACGAGCTCACCCCAGCCACCAGAGCTTGGTTTAGACCTTTACCGCTCGCTTTGCGCAGTGACTCCATCGCTACTGGGAACTTAAACTGCGAGTCTTTTAATACTTCAGCAATCTTCGGATTCAATTCCTTCAACTCAGCATTTGCCGGCGCTTGCTCAGTCTGTAACACTAAAACAGCCTTGATAAGACCCGCAATGCCCGCTGCTGCTTCAGTGTGACCAATGTTAGCCTTCACACCTCCAACCACTAATTCACCCTTGGATTTACTCTCAAAAACGGACGAAGCAGCGCGCATTTCAATCAGGTCGCCAAACAATGAACCCGTGCCGAAACTCTCCAAGTAGTCTACTTCCGACGAAAGCGATTTTGCGTCGTCTAACGCAGCCTGCAGCAGGCCTTCTTGGGCTCGACCGTTCGGGGCAGTGAGGCTCGCACTGGTGCCATCCTGAGCGACACTCGCACCTTGCACGATGGAGTACACGGAATTCGGCCTCTTCAACGCTTCTGATTGGCGTTCCAGGACCAGTGCACCGCAGCCTTCGCTGCGCACGTAGCCATCTGCTGAGGCATCAAAAGTGTGGCATCGGCCCGTGGCAGAGGTTAGCCCGGTAATGGCCTGGCCCAAAGAACTTTCGGGCGTCAACATGACGTTTACCCCTGCCACTAACGCGAGGTCGCACTCATGGTTCTGCAAACTGCGCGTGGCAGCATGAAGTGCCACTAGCGAAGAAGAGCAGGCTGTGTCGTATGCTGTGCATGGGCCGTTCAACCCAAACACATACGACAGCCTTCCTGCAGCCATTGCATTTGACAACCCGCTGCCTGCATACACGCTCGGTTTCTTACCGCGAACTGCCCGCGAAGCAATCTGAATGGCATCTGTCCCTGCGATGCCGACGAAAACGCCAACTTTGCGTCCCTGTAAAGCTTCGCGGGTATAACCTGCGTCCACAAACGCCAAGTGCGCGTACTCCAGAAGCAACCGCTGCTGAGGATCCATCGCACTTGCTTCCGCTGGCGAGATCCGGAAGAAGCTCGCGTCGAACATCTCCAAGTCGTGCACGAATCCGCCATAGAGCATGCGCTGGCG
>Ga0307979_1001416_pt1 | contig 17015 bp, 21 predicted proteins | sample OrgLakmetage1058_FD_201833 | JGI IMG/M metagenome (GOLD analysis project Ga0307979, IMG submission 201833) | Saline water microbial communities from Organic Lake, Antarctica - #1058 | ecosystem: Environmental > Aquatic > Non-marine Saline and Alkaline > Saline | place: Antarctica: Organic Lake...
TCGCCGGCGTTTCGTTTCTCGAAACAGACCAGCGTAATTCCCTGGGCGTTTCATGTTTCGAGAAACGAAACACTGAGGCACCGAGTCCCGTTTCTTCGGCTTCGTCCGCAGGTCGCGGATTCGCATTTCGAATACGTAGTTCTCTCGGGGGGGTTGGTTGCTTGTAGGTATATAAAATCATAAAAACTTCCGAAGCAGCACGAAAAAGTCGGAATTCGTAAAATGCCCACTTAGAAATCGCGTTATTGGCGAAATAGAAAACAGCCCTATGGAGTCGTGGGCGGAAATGTAGATATTTGCCTGCGTTCGGGGGTGAAATCGGGGGAAATTTGGAAAGGGCGTTGCGAAATTCGTTGCTTCGTTTCAAGAATAGAAACAGAAACATTTCCAGCGCCCTCCGCGTGCGTTTCACGTGAAACGAAACGTAAATTCGAAGCTAGTTTCCTGTTTCGTTTCTACTTTTGAGTTTCATGCGAAACAGCCCCCCAAAAGTAGGTGTTTCGTTTCTTCACGATTTTCCTGTTTCAACTCTGGCCCTACTCGTAGACTCGTTGACTGTGTGGGCGAACTCGCAAGAACTGGACGAAAAGAAGTAAATAAGTGGAGCTCAACGTGTATTCAACTTCAAAAAATATATTAGGGGTTCGAAACAAATTTCACTTTGCTTTTGTAGCTTCCGAAGATGAAGAATAGCTCTACGATAGCCGGCTCATAGTCTTCGAGACTTCCGAGTTCTCGATGAGTAAAGCTTGACGGGGCAGCTAATATATTCTCAATTAGGCTGTAGCACTATGGATAAGGGCCGATCATCGCACGGAGGAAAAAGTATCGTTGATGATGAAGCCGCGGGAAATCCCTACCGACAACTGGCTTCCCGTACGCGCAGCGAAATATTCCATGCGGGAAAGCGACAATACGATCAGTCAACGTTTGAGTCGTGCTTCCTGGGCGAGCTTGGGCAGCTCCTCAATCGCGAGGCGGCAATGAATGTGTTACAAAGCTCGAGCGCCGAGCACCGCACAAGCGAGAAGCTTCGATTTCGGCGGCGGAAGTACGTTGCACATATTGATGCGACGAAGAAGAGGCCATTGACATCAACCCAAAGTTGATAGATACGAATGAAAGTTTTGGTTAATCATTTGTATTGACTTCACATCGTATCAGTAATCTATTTTGCTTTCTACTCGCGGCCCAAAGCTTCCAACTTGTATTGATTGTGACTATCAGTTTACATCGATACTCGGGCTTTCTGTAGCTATCGACAGAATAATCTCGAGGAAACTCACATAATCTTTGCTTTTCACTCAAGGTACGTGACCATAACGGAACATTTCTGTAGCGAGAAGTGCCGTCAAATTGCTGACACAGCAGCATTCAAGGGTTGCAGCATCGCTCTCATCCTGCTTCAGGTTTCGGCCTATTTTTTCTGTAATTTCTTACCCACGCCTCGCGCCAGCCTTAACAGCCTTTCTGCCTCTTTCGCCTGCGCATCTCTTTGGGGTGTGATTCTTTCATCATGACTTTTCATTTCGTGTGCTGTGTTGTTATTGCTGCGCGTCTAGACGGTCTTGGTGGGGGTGCAAGTTGATGATGCGTCATTCTTAGCGGATCTCGATTCGGCAATTGTAATAGCCTTCTGCACCGAATGCCTCTTTGTCGGCTTGGGCTACGGCAAAGAATGGTGGCGTTATTTCACAGGGCTACGAATTGGGAAATGGGAGGCCGAAGCCAAATGGAACACGTTTGACTTCGTGGTGTCGTTTTGTTCGCTTGGGTTCATGATCTTCGTGGACAACGGCAATGGTGCGGTGGCTCTTGTTCGTCTGCTCCGAGTCGTACGCGTCTTGAAGCAATTCCTTAATAACGCTACGGGGTTCATTGTCATCATGGAGGGGCTAAAGTCGGGCTTAGACAGCGTCTTTTACATTTGCTGCTTGCTCGCATTTACCCTCTTTTTGTTCGGCGTCATTGGCGTCGGTCTCTTCAGTGCTAACGATCCGGTGGGGTTCGGGACGATAGCTTCTGCGATGTTGACTCTCTTTCAATGCGCGACCTTGAGCGGCTGGCAAAGAGCGTATTACTTGCAGGTATATGGATGCGACAAGTACGATCTGGGCGGGCTATATCAGCCCAAAGACGTTCTTGGATCTACGGCTACGCAATTTGGCTGGCAAGTAGCAAATGTCATTATTGTAAACTTGCTTTTTTATAGTACTGCTATTCTTGCACAATAATTGACTCAGTAGACCACGAAGGATTCAAACTCAAACTTTACTTGCAATTCCAAAGTATTCCCTTCCCATTCTGCTTGTTCACAACGATGGCATGGTGCTTTGGGGCTTCGTTCCTAACGTATATTCATGAACGCAGGTTTTTCGACTACGATTGTGTGGCTCCTCTAGAGCAGCCGTTTGCCGCCGTAGTATACTTCATGGTGTTCACGGCCTTTGCTTCCTTTGTGGTGCTCAGCTTGTTTGTGGGCACCATTACATTAGGGATGATTGAAGCGATGGGCTTGCTCAGTGAGATCGAAGAAACCACCGAAGCGCACGCCATCCATCGCTCGAGGTCCTGTTTTCCTCTTGTCACTGAATTCGTTCTAATCTATAAAATATGATTCGATTAAAGCGTTTTATTTTTCTACTCGATGTGTGTAATCGATGTTTGGTGATCGCTGATAGGTGCACCCACACTTGGATCACCGAGGACGAGAGAGTCCCAGCCTCGCGCCGCCGCAAAAACCCGTATTTATACGACGACACCACCACTGACATCGAGGAGGAGCGCGCGCGTCGAGCCGCGAAAGGCTCCTTCACAATGGCTGATGGACCAGAAGTAGGCATGGAACCCCCCCCCGCTACGCTTACGCCAGACGGCAAAGACTTCGCCAATCCTGATGCGCCCACGTCGACGGGCGCGATGATTGGTTTGAGCTCCAACGGCTTAGCTCTCGACGCTGCTTACATGAAGCGCATGGCCAGAGCGATAGTCTTGTCGCCGGAAGTGCTCAAAGCAATCACAGGAGACGAAACGCTGGGGCGCACTTTGAAAAACATTGGCTTGCAAGCGTCCTCGTTTCGAGATTCGAGCGGGGCTAACCCTTCCAATTCCGATCCTGCGCAAGAAGCGCTCTTACAGCCGAACAACTCCGAAAATATGGAGGGCGGCGAATTGAAAGCTGAAGAAGATGACCTCCAAGAAGAGAAGGTTGAGCCGAAACGGCATGGGAGTGCATTCATGGACCCGAGTGTGTTGGGCGCGTCTGCAGCTATGGCCACTGCTTTGGGACTTGACGGTCTCTTGGAGGAGGACTCCAATTCAATCGCTCAACGTTTGTCGTGCTTTTTGGCCCTGCCTTACATATGGCAGGAGCGGTACCTCAATACAGCCAAGCGAGCGAAGCGTATTGTGTCGCATAAACTCTTTGAAGGGTTAATGATGAGCGCAGTCTTACTCAGTGCGGTGCTCATCGGAATTGAGACGTACTACAATACCCAATATTTGACAGAGCAACCTACGGACGACATAGGCAGCAACAATGCTTCAACAGACGGTGGCACGGACGGCGACGGCGACGAGAGCTTCGCAACGGCGAGAACGCTACTGTTGGCCCGAGTACAAAATGTAGTGATTGTGGTCTTTGCTGGCGAAGTGGTGATCAAGTTGCTCGCAGAAGGGTTTACTCCGCAGCGTTACTTTGCGTCGCCTTGGAATTGCTTCGACTTCACCGTTACTGCAGTTGCTGTGGTGAGAAAATCAGTAGAGAAGTGTAGTGTACTCATGAAGGTGTTGTCAATTTATCTTTTTTTTGCGAATTAAACGGACTCTCAAATCTGGTCAACTTTCAGATGGCTACAAAACAAGACGTGTCATTCCAGACCCTACTAAGTTATCTTACTTCACACATCTACATCATTCTGTTCCAATTCTACTTCTTCAGGTGGCCTTACTCGGTGTTTTAGGTTTCAACGCTTCGCTCTTTCGGCTCTTTCGGCTCCTTCAGCTTCTTCGCACCTTCTCGAAAGTCGAAAAACTTCGTGTCATTATCGAATCTTTAAGCCGAGCGGTATGTACAATTCTTCGATGTTAAAATTCGCGAATCATATGTAGAGAATTTTGCATTGGAGACTTTCACATTTTTTGCTTACTGATATCTTTGTACTGTCCATTACTTTCTATTTCTGCCAGCTGAACCCAATGAAGTACATCTTCGTACTTGTGATGGTGTTTAGCTATTTGACGGCCATCGCTGGCGTGCTGCTCTTTCGAGAAAACGACCCATTTCACTTTGGGTTCCTCAACCGGGCGAGTTTATCCATTTATCGCATTGAAACCCTCACGGGCTGGGAGAAAGTTATGTATATCAACGTATTCGGGTGCGCCAAGTACCCTATACAGTACAGCATCCAAAATGAACCAAGCTGCCCCAACCCTCATGCGTACGGATGGATCGCTGTCGTGTTTTTCTGCGTCGTCGTGTTGATCGGTGGAATTCTGTTGCCAACCCTCATGGTCGCCCTCATTACTGCATGCACCGATGCTGCTACCAGCGCCGTGCGCACGGAGCTCGAGACTCTGAAAGCGATGCGTGAAGAGACCGCGAAACACCCCGATTTTTACACGGCAAGTCGCGTGAAACTGATGGCTGAACTGTTCAAGTACGTCGATACCGACGGGTCGGGGGCGCTGAGTTTTTCGGAGGTGTATCCCTTGATGGCGGTGGTTGATGACGTGTTCTTGCGGAAGCCGGAGGTGGCATCGCACTTGTTTTTGGTGGTGGACGTAGACTCCTCAGGATATGTCGAGATCGACGAATTCATGCACTTGTTTCGCAACGTAAACCAAGTGATCGCCAAGGTATGATTCAGTTGCATGCATTTTTGAAATTACTTTCGCGTCTCTGCAAGAGGCATTTGTGACGAAATCTGTGCAATTCTCGGGAATCGTTCATTACTTCAAGAGTCGTTAAGTTATCCCGAGAAGCTGATGCGGTGTCTCTTATCCGTCTTACTCCCTGTAATAAAAATGACTTCCGTAGGTGAAATCTAAGACGCTAGCAGCAAAGGAACGTGTGGCAAGAGCAGTGGAGCGAAATCTGAGTAAAGGGGCCGGCGATCCGTCGCTCAATGCTCAGAAACCAACCTTAGCGTCCTTCGTAGATGTCGTAGATCAAGTGCAAGAAGTGAAACGCACAGCCTCAGACGCCGCTGCGGGTGGGCGCAATCGGCACCGGCGCCGATTTTCAGCCAAGAAAAACTTAGCAACGGTACGTTAATTAATGTGAGGATGTATTGATCTCGTTTCGAGACAAAATATCATGCTAGCTGAGCAATTTCCTGTCCCACTTTTCAAACTCTCCGTGCCCTTGTTTTCCGATCCGATTCTTTGTCTCCTGTACTTTCGTTGTCTCTCTCGGCTTGTGTATTGACCTCTAATTCTGAGCGTAAACTTCTATATGTCCGTGCTTTGTCTATTGTCAGATGGGCGCTGTGCTTGCCAACTCCGACTTACCAGAAGAGCTTCGCGACTTCGCAGCCGAAGGCGGCACGTTTGGCACGGCAGAAGTGGGCGACCCTCCTTTAGAAGTCGATGTCATGGTGGCTCTGATGCTGGCTGACCCACGCCACATTGCCCGAGTGCTGCATCATTCTCGAGACCCTCACAAAAATTATGAGGACAGCAGTGCCGTGTATGCCCTCTTTGGAGATGCTTCCGAGTCCTTGCACACACCTCTGTTGCTGCACCGTGGGGCGACGTTAGAAGCCAACATTGCGGCTGCTGCTACGGTGCTGGGAAGACTGCGAGAGCTGGCGACGCAAGATATCGGCCACATCATCTTTCAAAAAGGCCTCTCACTCAAGGTATTGCATAATATATAACCACTGCTATTAAATCTCATTCTTTGTTTCAAATCTGATACCAAGGTATCTTTGAAGGAAATTACCTGCCACCTTTTCCCCCTCTTCAGGTCGATGGGTTCAGATGGAAGCACGGCCAACTCTTGTCCCCCGCTACGGTCCTCGCATCAGCGAAAGCGGCGAAAGCAGCTCTCGACAGAGTGGCAACCACCGAAGCAACTTTGAACTATTTGGCCGAAGATGCGTACGCCACCGGCTATGGCATCGTCACCTCGCGCGATTATGCGCTCGCGAGTGCGGCTGACAATGCACGCCTAGCATTTGCGAAAGAAGATGAAGGAGGAGCCGCGGCCGCTGATCGGTTTTCACTTGCTTTGAAGTCTGGCAACGGCGAACCTTTAGAACCTTGGACACGAGCTCCGGATGACTCCTCTTTAATGGATACGATGTCTCAAGACCAAGTGGAACGCGTGAACCAAATCTTAGCGGAATGTGACAAGCACCACGGTACTTACTATATTAGTGCACTACTCTTACGGAACCGTGAACTTGATCATGCGATTATGCAATTCGCCACATCAATACCATCATTCGTTGTTTCTCGTGCTTGTCGGAGCTTATTCATTTCACAAAAATATGAGTTTTTAATATGTTTTTGCTCTTTCTAACACATGTTCACATTTAATCCTGTGCTTGCTTGGTGCCATAGGTACAGCCTCAGTCCAAGGTTTAGTGACTGCGGCTCAGCTACGGCAGCAGTTAGCGAAACAAGGAGTACGTGTGTCGCCGGCTGCTCGAATGTGGTGGACACAAAATACAGACCCTCCACCTTCTGTAGCCCACATCGAAGCTCAGGCGCCGCCGACTCCATTCACTGATCGTTTATTGGCTCAAGCGCGAGGCCTGGATCCGCCTCCGCTGCCACCCTTACTGCAGTGGCCACACCTGGACGAGAAATTGTCCCCTCCTCGCACCTTTGCTCATGATGGGTTGCTGGTGTTTGCTTCGCGCCCCGGATGGAGTGTGCTGGCGGGTCCCCAAGCGGCGCGGTCCCAGCGGCAACGCGAGCTGAAGGAGTTTGGAGTGGCTGCCAGGCGAAAAGTGGCGAGAAGTTTGGTAGATTCGGCAGCTATGACCGTTGAGACTGCCTCCTCTTCTACATCAATGATGAAGGGTGGCAATAAGACCTCATCTTCCTCTAATGCTGGTGCCAGTGCCAGTGCGAATAGTAGTAGCACCAACAAAGCCCTGCACCAAGAAATATCACAAGCGCGCCGCATCTTCACAGCGCTCATGCTAGACGCGGATGTGAGCACGGCACAGAAAGGAGGAGGCAAGTCTGGCGGTGGATTTGGGAAGCAGCAAAAACCACAAAAACCACAGCCGCAGCAAGTGTCAAGTCAGCGCGTGTTAGCCGACGCATCACGAACGAACGACGATGAAGATATGGTGGTGGATCGCGAGACCTTTGCGCACAATTTGAGGCGGCTGTTGCAGAAAGCACAAGCGAAGAGGTAAAAGAAAGGCGTAACTGTTAGTAGTCCACCTTTCGTTTTTGGATTGTATCATTGAAGATTCTTCTTCTCTTACTACAGTATATGACGGCATATTACACAGTATTCGCACACCTGAACTTCGTAGTATCATGCTTGTCTGTTCTAAGATCACCACCAACCCCCCCTCACACTCTCCCTCTATCAGGATGGCCCAAGAAACGATGGCAGAAAGTGACCGCCTCCGCCGACTAGTGGCGAATGCCTCAAGCGAAGCAGAGAAAAAGGCCGCCCAAGAAGAGGCTGCGGCGTCGGAGTTAGCCATGCTGGAAAGGGACGTCAAGTCGCTGGAGTCGCCGGAAGAAGGTGTGTAAAAATAAAGATGGAATGTCACTGAGAAGTCCAGGGTATGAGTCTCGCTCATTCCAACGTTCGCCTCCTTGAGCTAAGTTACACACATTTGGTACCATCACAATCACGACCACCATCTTCATCCTTCTTCTCTTCCATAGGTTTGAGCGCAGCGGAATTTGAGGCGGTGCTATCAGCTCTAGATGGCGACAACGATGGTCGCATCTCACTGAAGGAGTTCGAGTCGTTTGTGAACAATGCAGATGACCTGATGCATGCGATTCTGGAGGTAGGCATATAGATGGAAGCAAACAAGCGAGATGAGAACAAAAGCCCTGGTTAAATACGTTTTTGAATAAACTGGAGAAGGAATTGAGGACTGGCAATCTCTCTCTGTATCTTCTTGGATCACTTCAAGAGATACAGAGATGCTACCTTTTTGTTCGTATCTCTTTCAGTTTTCGGCCACCTTTTGCATTATGTTTCCATTCTCATCCTGTTCCTATTCCTCTCCCCAATACAATATTAGGTCACCTCAGCCTTCGCCCAAACCCCTTACGACATGCCCGACCTGCGCTCCGCCTTTGCCACTTTTGACAAGGACGGCAGCCTAGCCCTGGAGCCTTCGGAGTTTCAGGCAGCGGTACAAAGTTTGGGCTGTGATTTGACGCCTCTAGAAGTCGCGAGAGTGCTGGCAGTGGTTGATTCCGACCACAATGGCTATGTGACTTATGAGGAATTTGAGGTATTTACTTGAATGCCAGATGTAGTCATCAACAGCCGTGAGACAAGGCTTCGTGTTATGGTGATGCAACATTGAACATGTTGCGATATTGTATGCATTCCTCTGAGCCTATCGTCGTACCTTTCTCTCAACATTATGATCCCTCTTCTTCAAACGTCGAACACCACCACCACCACTCCTGTAGGCGGCCTTTGTGAACGTGCCGAGCGTGAAGCAGCAGCTGCGGGCCGCACTCGAGCATTTGGCGGTGCATGGACCCGATGGGAGCGACCATTGGACGCCGGGAAGCGGCGCAAGAGCCTTTCACAGTGCGATGAATGCGCTCCCGCCAGTAAGTAGACATTTCAAGTTGTATGACTTTAGATTGAGTGCGATTGACGCGTCACCTCGTCCGTTCGTTTGCGGATTCGCCGCCTTCAGCTCCTGCTTCGTTCTTTCTTCGATTCACCTCATTGTTCCCTTTACGGCCTACCCACTCTGCCTTGATCTATTTTCTAAACCAAACCAACCCAATTAATCAGGTGCACGACCCGACCGGAGCTCTTGAGCACCTCGCGTCTAATCGTCGCGGCAAAGTTGAGGCGGCCAGAGCGCGTCGAGCGAAAAGTGCGGCCGCGAAACTGCAACAAAGTAACGGTACTGGTGGTGGGGCTGATGACACTACTAGTGCTAGCGTTGCACCAGCATCAGAAACAACGACTCCTAGCTCTACGAGCAGTCGCGACAGTGCAGCACATGTAGACACCAGCGATCTCGATGACCTGATGCTGGAAGAGGAAAATGCGTCCGTGGGCGATTTTCATGTCAATTGGGAGGTGAGAAGAGGACAAATTCGAAGTATAATTGAGCATTTTTTTCTCGATTGTTTTAAGGGAAGGATTGGGAGCTTCTCTGCGCTCCTCAATTGAGGCCCTCAACGGATTCATTCTTCTCCTTGTGGTTGTGGCCTCTTCACTTCTCACTTTTCTGTCCCTCTTCTGACTCAAACAAATAGGACTTGGAGTCGATGCTCCTGGCCTTGCCTTTAGGCTTAACCATCCCTGTAGTGCGCAAGATTTTGCTGATTACCGATGCTACTGGGGGTGGCCACTGCAGGTAACAGTGTACCGTATTGAAATTGAAGCCACACAATTTTAAGGCCTCACCAAATGTACTGATTCTCTTAAATCAATTCTTGGGTGCTGTTTCTTGTCACCATTCTGCATACCCTCGAAGTTTCTAATGCCGCTACCCATCTTGGCGTGTTCGTCTGTCTGCTGTCTGCACACAGCCTCCGGAAATTTGAAACTTTGGCCCTGAATTTGGAAGCTCCTCTGAGCCGTTTGCGCAACGCTTTTCGAGCTCGCTGTGCTAGTAACTTGGCACTGGCAGTGCATCCTTTGCCGGAGATGCTAGCCTCTGCCTGGCATCCAGATCAAGGAGGCAACGTGCCGCACCATGAACTAGTGGACAACCCTGGCCTGCTCGAGGCTCTGTTGCCTCCGCCGCCTTTTCAACCTTCCTCATCCTCGTCTTCTCCCCCCTCTCAAGCGGGAATCGGTGCTAGTGTCAGTGGCGGCAGCAAGGACAGGAAGGACAAGAAGGATGATGATAAGTGGCGCCCCCTGTTGACCACGTCGGAAGCTACCCGTCTACTCTATGCCCTCGATCCACAGGGGGTCGGGCGCATTAGTTTACCCCTGCTCGCGAGCCTGGTAAACGGATTTAGCGGGCGTATTTGGTCTTCTGTATTTGTCGTATACTTCTCTATCCTCAAATTTGTCGTGTATTCTGACCGCATTCATACTCGATATTAGGTCACCGATGTGTCCGACATCACGGCCAAAATTGCCACTGCGCGAGTGTTGCGTCATTACCGTTCTTCCGTCGACAATTATGAAGACAACACAACGGTGCAATCGGCACGGGTGGCAGCGCAATTGGCAGAGGAGTCTGCAGACTCGTTTGAGCGCATGAACCTTCCTCGTAGTAGCAACAGCATCCAAGGTGGACCACCAGCTGCCACCTCTGTTGATTCCAGGCATCCATTCGAAGCTGCTACTGCAGGCGCCTCTGGTGCTCCTGCTGCTGCAGTCGATGGATCTATTGAAGAAGCCTCGCCCCTAGAGGTCGACGCGTATGGCATGTTTTGGACTGCTATGGAGCAAGCAGGCATCTCCTCGGATCAGCCTAGTAATAGCACTAGCGACCATGACTCCACTAGCAAGAACAGCAACAACAGTGCCAGCAGTAGTTTTGAGCTCCGAAAGGCAGGTCATCTTGATCTTCGCCGAGCTTCAACTACCACAGTTTCATCTCATCCTCGCGATGGCGTAGGTGATGCTGCTATTGGCGGTGTCATTGGTGCTGCCGCACACGATGCTGCCGCACATGCAGTGGAGGTGGCCGAGGCATCGTTCGAAGTGGGGTCGGACCAAGCATTAGCTTTGTGGCATGCCACTTCCGGGGCTTCGAGCGATGCTCTGTTAGTGAAAGCAACACTCAATCGACTCAAACGCCAGCACGACGACTATGAAGTTAAGGCAAGCAAAAAGCGCGAAGAAGATGAGAAGACAGGCAAGAAGAATGATCCACCACCTCGACGCAAGTCTTCGCACAGTGCCACCACAGCCGCCGCCGCTGCTGCAGCCCGAGAAGAAGTCACAGCAAAGAAGAGACTCAGCAAATCACGTGCTTCTTTCAAAAGCGGCAGTGAAGGTGGGGACGAGAGAGGCCTATCAGGGGACGGAACAAGTCGCACAACAGCAACAACAGCCGCTGGTGCAGCAGCAGCAGTGGAACACCAACAGCAATACCACAAACCTTCCACGTGGAAACGTGCCGAAGACGACGAAGGATTTGAGGACAAACCCATGTCGGAAAAACGGGCGGAACTGGTAATGTACACTTAATTTTAGTCGTTATTTCTTGTTTTGTGTATATAATTGGCATGCTTCTGTTCGATGCATTTTGTTTTGCCTAAAGGAAATATTCTTTTTATCTTTGAATAATCGTACTTCTATTGCTGTTTCACCTCTCGCACTCTTACTGCGTGCTTTGTCTTTTTTTGCATATAAAATAAAAGGTCACGCGGTTGTTGAACGAGTGCGAAAAGCACGCCAGCACCAGCAACGCGCAACGCGCAGTGACGGTGAAGCAAGATCTGAAGAAACACGTGAAAATGAGCGATTCGGCGAAGCTTTGGTGAGTGATATGATGCGCACTCTGTTTCTTCAATGATCCTACTCGCAAGTGGCGCACCTATCTCAATGAGTTGCAGAGAGAGGTTGAAAAGGAATACAAGGACAAATAGACTCTTGAAAGGTCGACTCTTGTCTTTCTTATTTTCCAAAACCTACTTCTCTTTTGAAGCATTTAGAAGCGCAATTCATTCGCGATTTTTGTGCTTCTACTATTTGTGTCTTGTTTTACGTGCTCGATGTTCTTGCCTGCTAATGTATGAACCCTTCCTTCATCTCTTCTTCAGGTGGACCCAAGACCACCAAGTGCCTGCTTCCGTACTCCATGCGGAAACGTTAGCGGCTGGCCTGCGGGTTGTGCCGGTAATGGTGCCGATGGTGCCTGGAGACGGCAAAGAAGAAGGAAAGCAACCAGCAACTTATCCTGCGGGTGCCCGCAAAAAGGATGAAGAGGAGGCTTTTCAGCATCACCGAGTGGTGGAGGACCTTTACAGGGAGGGTTGGAAAGATCACGAGTCTGCAGAACACGCGACTGCCTCGAAGGACTGGGTGACGTCATCAGTGCATTTGGCACCGGCCCTAGACTTCCTTCTGACTTGCTTCCGCGGCCAAGCGAGGTAATCTAATAGTTCTTCTGTATTCGTATAGCTCCTTTTTTTTTTGCCATTTCTTCTCTTCGACTGTAGTGCTATTCTGTTTGCATCCGTCACAACAAGCCTTTGTTTGAAAAGTCCTGTGCTCTTCGTATTCACATCATGTGCAAATCTGCAATGCTTCGACTTCATCTTGGGGTGAAATGTGGACATTGCCAAATCTTCTTCATCTTCTCCAACAGAACGTTCCGCGAAGAAGTTATAACACCCGAAATGCGATCTTTTGCCGAAGCTCGTCTCGAAACCTCCGCATTGCTGCATGCCGCTCGCAGTGGATCTGCCCTCAAGCTGCCTCCGCCGAAAAGACAATTGATGGACCCAATGCCGCAGCCTTCGTCTTCCTCCGAGGTTAATATTTGATTTCTTTCGACAAAAATGTCATTTCGTATCACACGATTTATGGAATGAGAGAGAGCGAGATTTAATAAGTCGCAAGATGCATTTTTATTTATATGAACCTAAAAAATGTGTTTTGTTTTCATCACTCGAGCCCTTCATTTGCATGCGATTGTATCACAGGTACCTCTTGCTCAGCCCTCAATGGTTGGCAAGAATTCAGCGGCTGCACAGATATTTGGTGCTTCAGATCACCGCAGCAGTAGCAGCGGTGTGAATCTTGGTCGCGGCGGAGAGGGCATCGACACGAGTGATACTGTGAACATCACCCGTAACAACGCGATGAGCGATTGGACCAATTGTAGTGTGGATGCCGTCCACTTCATTTTTGAGCCTGTGCAAGATTTAGAGCCACCGCCGCCGCTGCGTTTGTCACCGCTAGAGATGGCAAGGTTAGCCGTGCACTGCAGCGACGGAGCAGACAATGTGGCAGGAGCAAGTGCGCTGCGCCGGCGATCCTCCTTGTTGAGTAGCCATCCACCTCATTGCGACTCTCCAGCTTCATCATCGCCATTTGCAGCAGGAGCAGCCTCAAAGACAACGGCTCTTCACAGTCGCAATGAAGTCTCGAGCCATCCAGCTCAGTCTCCTCCTTCGATGTCAGCGCCACGTTTAGCACAATGGTGCTCACAAGTCAATCAAGTAACGCGGCGCCTGTTGAATGACGTGGAGAAGTTTCGCAATTCCAAGGAAAGCGCAGTCGCGAATGAGCTGAATGATTTAGATGGCTTTGCGGCGGACAATTTTCAAGGGTAAGATATTAGAGAGTTGCTACATCTACAGTGAGAGTTTTTTTTTCTTTTCCTTTTTTTTTTTTCACAATTCTTCCTCTCTCTCTCTCAACGATCTTGGCTTCAATCTTTCCTTTTTGTGTTCAACAAGGGATCAAGAAGTGGCGCTGGCAGCTCTGAGACGAGAGTCCAAAATTCGGCGCATTCGATTCTCGCAGCTCGAAAAGACGCGGGATGAGAAGAGGGCCGAAGCCACGCGACTAGGACTGGAAGGATCAGCGTTCAAGCGAGCGGGCGACACCAAAGGAGCGAGAAGAGCGTACAAACAAAAACTGGATGTACGTTTGATAAATTGAATTGATATTCCTTAGTACAACTAAATTTTGAGACGAGTTTTAATAATTACACATACTGTCACTTTGACCTGACTTTACTATACTCGATCATTCGTTTCTCAATCACTTGATAATCTGTTCACAGGTGGAAGAGGAAGACGAGCACGGCAAGACATACTTCATGATTGGTGAGTTGTGGTGCCAGGAAGACAACTGGGTCGCTGCTTGCCTGGCGTTCGACAATGCCATCAAATGGATGCCGGAATTCGGCGACGAGTTTGAGGTGATTGAAAAAGGGAATAGAGTGTAGAATTGAGAATTAAGTGAACGTAGCGAAGTACTTCAGATCTACTTTACATTCACAGCATGAATGTGTGTTAAGCGCGCGCGCATCTGTCTTTATCCATATAATGAGCATAAAATTCTTGTGTTTTTCAATCATTTAGCGTTACCCGTGTCCACATCGTTAATCTTCAGGTAAAGAACGCACGAATGAGGATGGAATCCGAGAAACGAGCGACCGAGAAGCGCCGATCAAGTGAGCAGCACAAGCGAGTATCGATATTCGGGCGGCGCACCAGCATGAAAACCGACCAACGCGGGGCTACGCCGCCGCCACCGGAAAGATTCAGCGACAAATTCATCACTCAACTGGGGAGTGAGGGCAATGCGAATAGCAGCGACCTGAGGAAAAGGGGAAGAAAATCGTCGATGCCCTTTTTGACGCGAGCGCTGAGCACTTTTATGGGTGGAAATGACCTCTTGAGCTCCTCGCCTGGCGCCATTCTTGAAGCCCAAGGTTCAGCCGATTTGGGCTCCTTTGTAGGACTGGGGGGTGACCCTTCCTCGACGTCAGCACATGTAAAGCCCATGGGCCCCGCCGAGAAGCTGAGAGATGCCTTAGTGACTAGTCGCACGGTGTGGGAGGTTGAGTTTGGCTTGTCAGGGCCACTGGGCAACGAAAAGAGGCGAAGGCAAAACGCAGTAGCTGCTGCTACAGCGGCGGCGGCTGCGGCGGCTGCCAGTGTCGAGAATAATGGGAATTCCTCTTCCTCGGTAGCAGCCGCGGCAGCTGCAGAAGCTTCTACTTCCTCCCCTGTAGTGGTCACGCGGTCTGATCCTCCTCTTTTGGAGACGGCGGTGGTTGGCGGCACAGTAAGAGATAGAATGAACGCGGATGAAATGACACAGAGCTACTGTGTATGGCTTGTGTATGGAATATGCTCAATGAGTTGAATAGAATACTTCAATAATTTGTTAGGTTTTGTTCATTTCATGGTGTCTTCTGTTTGATCACATGTACGCACCCTTCCATAGGTGATGTTGCACGGAGTCAAAGCAGACCCGCCGGGGCGCGTGACCTTCTCTGTAGCGGAGCCCGCCAAAAAGACCCCAAAAGCCAAGCGTGCGTCAAAAAATGCCAAAAAGAAGAAATCTGGTACTGCTTCGTCTCCAGCGCTATCGTCTTCCTCGTCGCCTGCGTTTGGTACTACAGCATTTGCTCGAGGCATCGAAGAGATGAAGGAATTGTCATTAGACGACGATGACACGAACAACAAGAAAGACGGCGGCGATGACAACAATCTCGATGAAGAGAGTACCGAAGAAGAAGATGACAACACTGCGCTAGAAGACGAGGTTGCGGTGCTGGGCATCTGCGACGGCGGTCGCTCCGCTGCCAAAGTCTCGAAAGCGAGCCGTTACTTGGGCGACCAGGGCACTTGTGTGGAGTTTGCTTTGAACTTTGCGGCGTATCCTCAAGATTCGTCGCATCAACATCCTCGAGGTTCCCTCGCTGCTGCCATGGCCGCTTATGCGGATTCTTCACCTACAACCTCGAACGACTTAACCACGGTGTATTTCCGTGGGTTTATTGACACCGGTCTACCCAAAGTGATGGAGGGCTATGCGTACATGCCAGCCAATGAGACGCTAGCGGCCAAAGCACGGAAAGCGGCCTCCGCCAACAGCCATTACGAACAGGTAGGACCAAGGGATGAGTAGCCGAGTTGGATAAATATTTGCGAGAATTGCATTTAAGCATTCTGCGTGGTTCTTTTGAAATGCTCCTGTTCCTTCGTCTTACAAAAACCTACGTCTTCCTTCAACTTACATGTTTACTTGCTACATGTAGGCGTTTGTGCTGAGCAACCTCGGCGACGCGACTTTTGACCTGCAAGCGTTCTCGCTGGGGGCTAGCAGCAATACAGGGCTGCGGGGCTTGAATCAGTCCACGTTCAGTACAGGGAGGTTGGAGGCGAGCCATGTGGTGTCAGTGACTCTGCTAGAAGGGCAAAACTTGGTCTGCAAGGAAGCTGCTCATAAAGTGCGTATTATTACTTTTCTTTTTTTTTCGTTTTATTTTTCTTACCACCTTGCCTACATCTCTTTCTCTATTGCCCCTCAAACGACTTTTTTTCTTGTTTTCAAATGATGCATTTCAAATCCTATGTCGTGCAGGTAATATTCTCGGGAAAAGCCACCTCCGACCCGTATGTTGTGGGTACTATATGCGGGCAAAGCCGCGTGCGATCTTCCACTGTAATGAAAACTTTGAACCCCGTGTGGCCTCCCGCGACTAGGAGCCAGGCAGCGCAACTAAAGGCATCACAACAAGAAAGTCAAACGGCAGCGGCAGATCAATCGTCCTCTTCGACCTTATCAGCTTCGCCAAAAGGAGAAGTGCTCTACGACCAAGTACCGTTGCCTCCCAACTTCAAGGACGAGCCAGAGCTTCTGTTTACGGTAAATTTCCACGGGCCATTTTAGTGTAGAGAATTGAAGTCGATTCATTCATGTGTTCTAGTACTGCATTAATTATTTTTTCCTAGACGAAGCGCAAGTGTAAAGAATCAACCCCAAGATTTGATCCACACTGAACATGATCAACATTGCACATGTATGCCTGCACCTTGCACGTGTACCTTTGCAGGTGTGGGACCAAGACGAGCGCTCCGAAGACGACCCCATGGGTGAAGTGAAAATTCCCTTTTCGAGCCTCGAAGTCGGCCACACCTATGCCCAATGGTGGCCCATCACCAAGAGCGATGGCGCCTATGACGCCACGGGTGCCCTCTTTTTGAAGGTTTACATTGGGCCAAAAATTAACACTACCACCTCGGTCAGTAATGAGGACAAGAAGCGCGCTGGAAACAATGAATTGGGCATCTCTTCACCGCACTCTTCGTCATCACAACACGAGAAATCAACCACCAGCCCAACATCATCAAGCGGCTTCGACCCTTCGCGCATGTTTGGCGGCAGCCGAGAAGGC
>Ga0307979_1001417_pt1 | contig 17010 bp, 17 predicted proteins | sample OrgLakmetage1058_FD_201833 | JGI IMG/M metagenome (GOLD analysis project Ga0307979, IMG submission 201833) | Saline water microbial communities from Organic Lake, Antarctica - #1058 | ecosystem: Environmental > Aquatic > Non-marine Saline and Alkaline > Saline | place: Antarctica: Organic Lake...
CTATTGTTAAAGAATTAGAAACAGTAATATATCCCTGGTTAAAAAAATACAACAAAGAAAATAACTGCAAACTATCATATCACGACATAACTGATGAATTAAACAATATTAAAGTGAGCGAATTGGAAATTGGTCACAAACTAAAGAAAATTATAGTGCCAGAGCTAAATGAGATTCAAAGTGAAATGACAAATCTGTTTAATATTAAAATAGAGGATATTATGACCGTGTAGCTACAGAATCATAAAAAATACCCGTTATAAACCCTGTTAAACCTCGTTTCTTTCAAGTAAGTTCCGTTTAATCCCCTCGAATTCGGGGTAATTAAAAACAGGATTATAGATTTCTTCTCAAATGCCAAAACAGAGAAAGCCAAAGTCTACATGCAATAGCAAAGTGTTTTGTAATGTCTTGCCATTTTTTTTAGGCTGGCAGTGAGTATATTTTTACAGTCCCACTAAAAAAAGATACCCTGTCTATTTTGGGCAGGAGAAACACATCGCATAAAAAAAGCCCCGGACGGGGCTTTTGTGCGATGTGTTTGTTAAATTGAACACAAACAATTTAAAACCTAAGTTGAGCGGTTTGAACAGCCTGTCCCGACTTATTTTCCGGGAAAGTGAAAAAGCGCTTTACTTATCTCAGGCGGACGATTTAGAAATTGTTGTATTTCACCGAATGAGTAGCCTGTCCCGCAGAATTGCGGGAAGGTGAAATGCTTACAATTTCTTTATCGTGAGCGAGAATCGCTCAATTTGGGTAAAAGACATTTGATGATGCCTTTCAAGCATAATTTAATTGATCCCTAACTCTTTTTCCACCAGGCTTTGCAGATTATCGCCTTTCTCGTAGTAAAGCAGGGTTCCCATCGATACATCAAATACATATGTGTATCCGTTGTCTTCGGCCACTTTTTCTATGGCCTTTTGTGCTTTTTCAAGCAACGGGTTAAATAATTCGGATTGCTTGTTCTGCAAGTCCGTATCCGCCGTTTGTCTGAAATTTTGGATGCGTTGCTCCAGCTCCTGCAGTTCGCTCTCCTTCGACTGCCTAATCAAGTCAGACATAGATCCGCTATTTTCCTGGTAATTCTGAAGCTTATTCCTGTATTCCACCACCATCGATTGTACCTGGTCTTCCAGTCCTTTCCGGTAGTCTCTCAGTTTCTTCTCCAGGGTATCTCTTCCGGGAATTTTCTCAAGCAATTTACCGGAATTTACATAACCTAATTTTGCATCAGTTTGTGCAGTAACAGTCCCTGCTGCCATAATAAGGGCTAAGGCAACTAATAATTTTGTCAGATGTTTCATGTCTATTTATTGTATTTTGTTCGTCTTCACGTGAATATCAAGTTGCAAATTTATCAAATTTTATTTAGCAAAAAATAAATGGATGCAACAATTCTTATTAACTTTAGTAAGCATACCCCATTGTTTCGAGCACCTGGTCGCTGATATCATACCTGGGATCGGCAAATAACATTTTCGGATTTTCAGCCTTATCAAACACAAAGGCATAGCTTTTGTCTGTAGCTATCTCTTCAATGGCATTATATATTTTTTCCTGAATCGGCTTAATCAGCTCCTGCCTCTTCTTGTATAAATCGCCGTTTTGCCCAAAGCGTTGCCGCTGCAAATCCTTCACAGCTTTCTCCTGCTGGATAATTTCCTCTTCGCGCTGCTGTTTCATCTCTTCGGGCATCAGCGCTGCGTCGGCCTGAAACTCTTTGTAGAGCTGGTCTATCTCCTGATATTTTTTTTCTATCTCCCGCTGCCACTTGGCTGAGAGGTCATCGAGTTGCTGCTGGGCGTCGGCATATTCCGGGATATTCCCCAGGATATATTCCGTATCCACAAAGGCATAACGCTGTGCCATTGTAAAAGAGGCCGCAAAAAAAAGAATGACCGATGTTAAAATAAGCTTTTTCATAATTATAGAATTTTCTGTTTCCTTAGTACTTCGCAAATAACATACCAAATTACTCTGGTTCTCTTATCCCCGCTTTAATCAAGCGATTGACCGATGGAGAAGTGGAACTGTCCTTTGTTAGCATCTTCCATACCGGGCACGTCATCAAATCCGTAACCATAATCTATCCCGAGCAGGCCGAACATAGGCAGGAATACCCTGACGCCCACGCCCGCGGAGCGGTAGAGGTTGTAGGGCTGAAACTGCTTAAAGTCGAGCCATGAGTTGCCGGCCTCCACAAATCCCAGTGCATATATCGTGGCACTGGGGTTCAGCGAGAGCGGATAACGCAATTCGATAGTGTTTTTATTAAAGATTGTCCCGCCGCTATTCTTATCCCTGTAATAGTTGGGCGTTAGCGAGTAGTTGCTGTAGCCCCGCATAGCAATAATCTCTCTTCCATCAAAGTTGCTGTATCCTGACAAGCCATCCCCGCCAAGGAAAAAGCGGTCGAACGGAATAGTCCCTATATCCTGGTTATAGGCTCCGAGGAAGCCATACTGACTACGGAAGCTGATAACCAGGTCGCCGGCCAGTTTTTTATACCATGATCCTTTAAATTTCCACTTATGGAACTCCATGAGCTTAAATTTTTTGGTCTCCGACATAGAAGCGTAATCCTTATTATTAAATGCAGAATAGGGAGGAGTTACTTCCAGCGACAGCGACACGTTAGAACCCTGACGTGGATATATCGGGGCATCAATGGAGTTTCTTCCGAAATCCACTTTATAACTTATCGTGTTATATTGTCCGTTCCCATCGCCAAAAGAGAAGATTTGGGAATAATTATCCAGACTATACCGCTGCAGATTGATGCTTTGCCTGAGGGTAAAGAAATCGTCGGGCCATTTCAGGCGCTTACCCAGCGCTACAGTAAGTCCGTTGATAGCAAAAGAGTAATCGCTGGCAGATGCGGTAAATGCATTGCCATAGATAGAGTGATAATAGGACAAAGTAAGTGAGTTAGGCTTTTTACCTCCCAGCCATGGCTCTGTAAATGAAGCGCTGTAGCTGAGGTATCCTTTTCCGTATGACTGCACCCTGAGGCTAAGCTTTTGCCCGTCGCCGGTTGGGATAGGGCGCCATGCTTCCTTATCAAAAAAGTTTTTCGTCGAGAAATTATTAAAAGAGAGCCCCAGGGTACCTATCAGGCGTCCGTAGCCCCAGCCTCCCGACAGCTCTATCTGGTCGGAAGAGGTCTCTTCCACCTGATATTCTATGTCTACCTCATTATTTTGCGGATCAGGTTTAGGCACCGGGTTAATCGACTCAGCATTAAAATATTTCAGTTGCGACAACTCACGGGTGGAGCGGATAATATCGTTGCGGCTGAAGAGCTCGCCGGGTTTGGTCCTTAATTCGCGTAACACCACATGGTCGTTGGTGCGTGTGTTCCCCGCAATGCTTACATCATTTATGCGTGCCTTTTCGCCTTCATAAATACGCAGCTCCATATCAATAGAGTCGTTGGTGACGTTGGTCTCCACAGGTGTTACATTAAAGAAGAGGTATCCGTTGTCGAGGTAGAGCGAGCTCACATCCATCCCGTTAGGGTCATAGTTAAGTTTGGTATTCAGAATCTCCTGGTTAAAGGTATCGCCGCGCTCTATGCCCAGGATGCGGTCCAGCTGGTCCGAAGAATATACGGTGTTTCCTACCCAGTCGATCTTACGGAAATAATATTTGTCTCCCTCCTCAACATAGATGTTCAGATTGATGGTATTGTCATCGTTGGTGACCACCTCTTCATCTGCAATACTAAAATCACGATACCCCCTGGCATTATATTTATCCACCACCAGCTGCTTGTCTTCCTCAAATTCAGCAGGTAAAAACTTAGACCTTTTAAACACACTAAGGCGGTAATCGTCGGCCAAAATCCTTCTGGCACTGTCTATCACCGAGAGGAAATCCAGGGTTACCACACCTTTAACAGCAGAAGCTACCAGCTTATCAATGCTGTTGAGGGGGCGGAAGCGTGCTTTCTCCTTGGTATTTTTCAATGCGCTTACCACCTGCTGGTCGCTAAGTTTTTCGTTGCCAATAACATTAATATTGGCTATTTTGATGCGTTTGTTTTTCTCCACCAAAAACCTCAGGGAAACATTGTTCGCCCTGGTGGTATCGATATTCTGCAGTATTTCCACATCAGAATTCAGATACCCTTTGTCTTTATAATAATCTTTTATCTTCTTTTTCGCGCTCACACGGAGGTTATCTGTCACCACATCCCCCCGCACCAGGTTCAGTTTCTCGCGGAGCTTGTCCGCCTCGCCCTTTTTTACTCCTTCGAAGCTAAACTGCGACAACCGGGGCCGCTCCTGCAGCTGCAGCTCCAGAAAGATGTTATCGCCCTCTATTTTTTTTGCCACAATGCGCACATCTTCAAAGAGGCCTTGCTCCCAAAGCTTGGTAATGGCTTTGCTGATTTTTTCGCCGGGCACATTGATGGTTTCACCCACGGTGATCCCTGACAGCATGACCAATACATTTTTATCGAGGTATTCCACTCCTGAGACGGTAATGCCGCCCACCTGGTATTTTTGCGGATCGGCATAGTCTATTTCCTCCATATCTCCGCCAAGGGATATCTGTCCCATGGCCTGGTAGGTGATCCCTACTACGGCCAGTAAAAGTGTCAACATTATTTTCCGTGCCATCATCAATACTTCTTCTTTCCTAAATCTCATTCGCTCGGTTCTATTTATTGTTGAGTTGTTCAGTAATTTGCCCGAAGCGCCTTTCGCGCGACTGATAATCAATTAAAGCCTTATATAAATGTTCTTTGCGGAAGTCAGGCCAAAGCGTTGAACAGAAATAAAGTTCACTGTATGCCAGCTGCCACAGCAGGAAGTTACTAATCCTGTGTTCGCCGCTGGTTCTTATCAGCAACTCCGGGTCGGGCATAGGCGCCGTGGAGAGATATCTGTTGATCAGTTCCGTTGTCACCGCGCCTGGTAGCAGTTCTCCTTTGGCCACATCTTCTGTCAAGCTGCTGACCGCCTGGCTTATATCCCATCGGCCGCTGTAATTGAGCGCCAGCGTAAGCACCATCCGTTTATGGTCGCGTGTTTCCTCCATCGCTTGCTGCAGGCTTAAATAGCAGTCCTCGCCCAGCTTCCTGATATCTCCTATAGTGTTTAGCCGGATGTCGTTTTCATGGAGTGTTTTCATCTCCCTCTTCACTGTTCTTACCAGCAAACTCATAAGGGCTTTAATCTCGTTTTCGGGCCTGCGCCAGTTTTCTGAGGAGAACGCATACAAAGTAAGATATTTCACTCCCAGCTCTGCGGCCGATTCTGCCGCTTCTCTCACAGCACGCACCCCATTTTCATGGCCAAAGATGCGTATCCTGCCCCTTTTTTTTGCCCACCGTCCATTGCCATCCATGATAATGGCAATGTGTTCGGGCAACCGTTCCTTGTCTACTTGTTCTTTCACGCTCATCCGCTACACTTGTATTTCATATTAAAATCTTTGCTGATCCCTGCACACTTCTGTTTTAAAAATACTTAAGTCGAGTGTAAAGGAGACCCCGGCAAACGAATACCAGTCATTCGTAACGGCGTTACTCATCTGCACGCCGTAGAGATTATTATTTCCATTTACCGGGTAGTTTTCTGCCAGTCCGTCCAGTCCATCGTTAAATGTTTTGCGGTAACCCCACTCCAGAGCCACTCCTATTGTTTTTGTGAGACTGTATTTCAGGCCTGCCCCAAAAGGCACTGCAAAACCTGTACTGCTGTAGCTTCCTCCGCCTTCAACGGCAGAATAATCGCCGTTATAGAAATAATAACCTGCTCCTCCGAAAAGAAAAGGAGAGAAATTATTTTTTGAACTTCCGATAAAAAAATCCAGGAAGTTAAACTCTGCCGTCACTGCCACATCGGTAACTGTTCCCGAGAAGGAGGCTGCCCTGAAAGGCCTAACAGCATACTGCTCTTCGCTGCTCTCCAGTCCACCTCTGAAAACACTGGCTTTCAGCGCCAAACGGGTATCAAGATTGTGCCTGTACACCAGCCCGAAGCCTCCCCGGGTTTGCCCAAAGGGTTGTCCCGGGTTAATATCCCCATTATAAAAACTCCCTCCCGCAAACACTCCTGCCTCCGGTCTTTGCCCATATGAAGAGGCTATGACCATCAGTAACGATATTATTATCAGTGCTTTTCTCTTCATTTTTCAGCCTGCTAAATTACTATTTTTTTCGTTTCTGATAGTGTTTGAATCGTTTCTTTGGTCATCAATTTCTGTTGTCGAGCCCCCAGTTTAACTTTTTGCGTATGGTATCGAAAAACCCTTCATCTTCCAGCCTGATGAAATTCACTTTGAATTTTTCTTTCTTTATTGTGAGGGCTACCGGTTTTTCCATCGCAATATACCGGGAGTCCAGCCCCAGGTTATACTTATGGCTCCGTCCCAACACCTCAACGGTTATCACACTATCGTCAGGAATAACGACCGGTCGTACCGTCAAATTGTGTGAGGCGATGGGTGTGATGATAAAATTGCTTGCATTGGGAGTGACGATAGGCCCGCCGCAACTCATCGAGTAGGCTGTAGACCCTGTTGGGGTAGCTATCAGGAGCCCGTCGGCCCAGTATGTGTTCAGGTAGTTACCGTCGACGGTTACCTTTACCGCCAGCATGGAGTGCGCTTCACTTTTATGGACGGTCAGCTCATTGAGGGCATAATTCACCGTACCAAACAAATAATCATCGGCTTCCACTTTCAGCAAGGTGCGCTCCTCTATCGTATACCGATGCTTCATCACTTCGTCCAGAGCATCCAGCGCCTTACTGGTGGGCACACTGGAGAGGAACCCAAGGCGTCCGAGATTAATGCCCATCACCGGAATGCCGGAGTCGCGCAACAGGGTGATAGTTTCGAGCATGGTGCCATCGCCCCCCACAGAAAAGAGCACTTTAACATCTTGTTCCAGCAAATCCTCGTACTTATCAAATAAGGTAACACGGTCAGAAACCTTCAGAAAAGAACGTATTCGTTCCCAAAAAGCCCTGTGAAAACAAAGCGCTATTTTATCATGCTCCAGCTTATCTGTCAGCGTCTGCAAAAAGGCTGCTTTTTCACGTGTTATGGTTTTACCATAGAGCGCAACTCTCATAATGTGGTCTGATTTGACTTATCTGTGCAATGTTACGAAATTATGCCGATTCAATCAGGCAATTAACAATTTTTAATAGGGCTATATGGGTGCAACAAAATGAAGAAAAAAGCCTCCTTCATTGTTTTTATTCCAGGAATATTCTATACGGAATACTTTTTCATAATAAGTTACCAGGTCCAGGCCGATGCCTTTGCCGGTTAAAAATGTTCCGGGCAGCTGGTTGCCATTGGACTGCCATGTTTGGAAAGGATCCACATATCCTGCATCAAAAAACACATTGAGATACAGGGCATAAAACACTTTATTGAACTGTTCCAGGGGTAAAAAATCCAGCTTAAAGGTCCTGGTAGGTACCAGGGCGTATTTAATGTTAGAGCGGAAGAGTCCGTAATTATTGCCATTGATAACGTTATACTCATAGGAACGTACAAACTCCTTTGCATATCCCAATCCCAGCCCGTTTTTCAGATAATAGGGATGATCCGATTCTCCTGACAGCAACGCCATCACCCCTGCCGCTGCATACCACCGTGAGCTGAGCTGGTGGTATTGGCTGTAGTATGCCCTGAAGCTCCAGAAATCGACATTCTCATTCATAAGACCAAGCCCGGCTTTCCGGAGGGTGAGGTTCAAGTAATTACCATTCAGCGGGTAACTGATATAGTCGCGGTAATCGCGTTCATAGTCGTAGCTGATAGTCAGAAACCTTGACCGGGAATTTTCTTCGAGCAGAAAATCCGGATTGAGGGTGGTGAGGGTATCAGCAAAAGTGTAATCCTGGTAGCTGAAAGTGAACAGGTGTTTTCGCTTAAACATCCTGCGATACAAAAGGCTGACATCTACCGCGCTCTTTTTTATAGGGTAACTGTTCTCTTCGGTATAAAACACCACTTCATCATTTTGCGTTTTCATGGCGGTTTCATGGCTGCGAATCATGGATCCTTCAAATGTCAGTCCAAAGCGCTTCTTCTTGTCAAAATAGGGCACCTCATACTGCAGGTTTACATATTCGTTGTGCCCCCCGATTATTTTGAAGTTGATCCGCTCCCGGCGTCCCCTGAAGTTCTTCTGTATAAACAGCAAACCTATATCGGCGCGTGTAAAATCCCTGGTTTGCCACCAGGTATTAAAATTGCGATCCACCATCTCAAACATAGGGATTACCCAGGTATACCACTGCTCGGTAACTTTAACCTGTATTTCCACATGACCGGGCCGTACTTCCTGCTTAACAACATCCACAAAATTAAAGAGGGTAGTATTTTTTAAGTTACTGCGGCTTTCTCTCATGGCGTTTTTTAGTGCCTTATGCGATAACGTATCGCCCTGCCAGAACTCCAGCTCCCTCAATACTACTCCATCCAGTGTTTTTTTATTGCCCTCAATGCGGATGGTGTCTATCACGCTGCGGGAGGCCATATCCTGCCCCGACAGCATATTACTGATAAGCAGAGCACACAAAACTAAAACCCCTGCCCTCATAACTAAATACCCAGATATGTCATGATATATTTATAATTCTCTGAAAGCTTCTCCAGTTCCATATCTTTGTCGGACATCGTCATTTTCACTTCATAATTATAGCGTTTCAGGGTCATCAGGAAAGAATCTATCTCTAATGTGTTGGTTTTCAGGATTACATCGAGCTGTACTGAATCGGGATGCTGAAAAGTATGCACAGATAACAACCGGATATCGCTTGCTTCGGCAATCTGAGCGATTTCTGAAAGGACGTAATCGGCAAGGTTTAACTCCAGCACGATAACAGCTCCGGGCATCCCCACATCTTCGAGTTTACCAATAGCCTGCAGCATGGAATACTGTGAGATGCTTCCGGCATACTCTTTGCGGGCGTTTAACACTGGCGCCAGGGTAACTTTTTTGTTCACAAAATGCTCCAGCACATCGGTGATATACGTTGCTTCCTCCAGGGCCTCCGTATCCAGCTCGTCCTGAAGATGCGACACCTCCACGTCGGGCACCTCCAGGGCATATATCTGTGCTTCGGAGAGCATCCCAATATACCGGTCATTAAGTACCACAGGCAGGTGCATCACCTTGTACTCCTCCATCCACCCCATCACCTGCAGGCAATTATCGGTGAGCCTCACAGGCTGTATAATATTATCTGCTATATCTTTTGCTATCATAACTGTCTGTTAAACAAACTATATTAAAAAACGTTCGAATAAAATGCTGGGATAAACATAAGCATTTTTACTTTTGTGACCAATAAGTATTTATTAAAATCTGAATTAATAAGCTAATGGAAACCGATAAACGCCTCAGTGCCTTCAAAAGGTTACTGGATATTATGGACGATTTAAGGCAACAGTGCCCGTGGGATCGCAAGCAAACCCTCGACAGCCTCAGATACCTCACCATCGAAGAAACCTACGAGCTGTCGGATGCTATCCTGGAAAAGGATATGGATGAGATAAAGAAGGAGCTGGGTGATTTGATGCTGCACCTGGTTTTTTACGCTAAAATCGGTTCAGAAAAAAATGCTTTTGATATTGCTGATGTCCTTAACGGGATTTCTGAAAAACTGGTTCACCGTCATCCGCATATTTACGGTGATGTGAAGGTGAAAGATGCTACGGAAGTAGCTGATAACTGGGAAGCCATCAAGATGAAGGAGAAAGGCCGCAAGTCGGCGCTATCGGGCGTGCCTAAATCACTCCCGGCCATGGTTAAGGCGCACCGTATCCAGGAAAAGGTGAAAGGCGTGGGTTTTGAATGGGAAGAAAAAGACCAGGTGTGGGATAAGGTGAAAGAGGAGCAGGAAGAGCTGCGCCATGAGGTTAAAAACGGAGCCGACCATGATAAGATGGAAGATGAGATGGGCGATTTGTTTTTTGCTTTGATCAACTACGCACGCTATATTGGCGTAAACCCGGAAGATGCCCTGGAGCGCACGAATAAAAAATTCATGAAAAGGTTTCTGAGTATAGAGCAACAAGCTGAAAAAGAAGGGAAATCATTAAAAAAAATGACGCTGGAAGAGATGGATAAAATGTGGGATAACGCCAAAAAGGCGGAAAAACCATCCCGATTATGAAGCTCAGGCTGATGCTCCTGCTGCTCTTTCCGCTCTTGTTACAGGGGCAGTCCGACACATCGGGCATGGGTTTGTGGCCCGGAAAAACGCACTTCAAGAGCTATGTTGATGATCTGGGATATACCGTATCTGCCCCTGCCCGGTTTGATGGGAAAGACTGGCTAAAAGCAGGACTGGTCACCGCCGGAGGGCTTGCCATCATGAGCCGGGATAAGGACATTCACCGCAGCATCACAAGCAAACAGGCTCCCTGGCTTGATGATGCTACTGCATATTTTTTTGAACCCACCGGCAAAGGCATTTACCCGCTGTTACTCACGGGCGGATTGTATCTTCATAGTACGATACACAAGCACGAATATGACCGAAATGTAGCTTTGACAGCGATAAAATCCATGGTTATCAGCCAGGTAATTACACAAACCGCCAAGCAAATCTTTCACCGTCACCGGCCTGAACAAGCTTCTGCCGGGCACTTCGACGGGCCTTTGGCGCCACCCGGGTTTAATTCCTTTCCTTCAGGCCATGCCACGATGGCATTTTCAGCAGCAACCTTATTTGCTATGGCTTACCGCGATAAGAAATGGGTTGCTCCCACAGCCTATTCGGTAGCTGTATTATCCTCCCTTTCACGCGTATACGAAAGTGAACACTGGCCCTCCGATATTTTTTTCGGCGCCATAACCGGCTATTTTGTAAGTCGCCTGCTGGTTTTGCACAACCTGGAAAAAGAAACCGGTTTCCCTGTAAAAGCAGGGCTTACAAACCAGGGAATCGGAATATGGGTTGATTTGAAATGATTTTGATGTTTTTTAAACTCCCCGACAAATTTGGGCTTTATGTTTTCCTGTGCTTTCAGACTCCCAATCTTTGATGAGCACATTGGTGCGGAGCACCACAATATTTGTAGCTATGATGCCATTATTCGATTCCCAGAGGTGCGGAGCACCGAAACATGCTTCCGCATTGCGTTTGATTAGATTACGGTGCGCTGCACCTTTGAAAGGCTGCGGGGACAGCCCTGGCTACAAAGATTAAGCTGCGCCGCAGCAGGGAGGTGATTTCAGTTTTGTACCGGTTTTCAAACTCCCGGATAAATTCAAGCTTTATGTTTTCCTTGCTTTTTCAGAAACCTAATCTGTGATGAGCATATTGGTGCGGAGCACCATCATATTTGTAGCAGCGATGCATCCTGTTAATTCCCAGAGGTGCGGAGCACCGAAATATTTCTCTTTTGAATAAAGGTTCATTATTAAGACCAGAAAATCATATTCGGAATTATCTTATTGATACATTTAGTAATTTACAATTTTTCTGCTCAGTGGTAATGTGGGTAAATATGTTGTATGGCGCAAGCCAAACTGGCTAAAATGCATCCACGGCTTCGGATATTTTTATTACAAATTCAATAACAATTTTTTGTAAAATTCCGTATTCCATTTTTTAACACCCGAAAACTTATACGCTATGGCATTTTTTTCATCAATCAGGTAAGAAGTAGGTATTGAGGTATGATTGATGAAATGGGGCCTGAGCGAATCGCTATAGCTACTGAAAGAAATATCGAACTCGCGTTCATTAATAAAATCGTTGATTTTATCGTTTTCTTCCCGGGAAGCAAAGATAAATCGTGTATTATCGAATTTGTTTTGATTGGACGTTACCAATTCATCGAATTCCGGTAGTTCGGCTACGCAAGGGGCACACCATGTGGCCCAGTAATTGATAAAGGTATAATCGTGTGTATCATCGGTTATCGAATAAAGCTTTTCGCTATCAAGATCAAAAAACGTTAAACTATCCATAGAAGCTTTCGGAAAAGTATAAGCCACCAACTCTGTTTGATTACCGTCCAGGTTTTTTACCGCTTCCTTCAGCTCCTCCGCACTCTTTTTAACAAAAATAAAATAGAACCCTACAAGAACGATAATCATAAAAACAATCCCTGAGGCAAATCCAAAAAAGAAAGGTTTTTTAAGTTTCATAAACTGTAATTTAAAATCATCGATTGCATATCACCGAATACACAACAAAACTAACCAACTATTGACACAATAAAAAATGCAATCAGGAATAAAATGCCGAGTCCTGCCAATATGACTAATAAGGTTAAAAGGATGGCCTGCATTTTCTGATTATATTGTTTTAGCTTTTCTGGTTTCATAACACAATTGTTTAAATTAATACACTTTCCTATACATACTCGGAGTCAGAAGATTCTCTTCTGCATTTGCAATACTAATTCAAAAAAAAAACAATCAAGTCAAATACGCGGTTTTTTGTTAACAGAATGTTAAAGTTATGATGGTAGGAAAATTTTATCTCATAGCGGCTATTCATTGCTGCTTCAAACCGGTTTTCATGTTTTTCCTGTGCTTTCAGACACCCAATCTGAGATGAGCAAATTGGTGCAGCGCACCACAATATTTGTAGCAGCGACAAACCCTGCTGATTTTCAGAGGTGCGGAGCACCGAAATATGCTTCTGCATTGCGTTTATGTGCCGCATGCCCGGTTTTTCAAAAATCTTTGAAGTAAGAAAAAAGTTTGGAGAAGGGATACTTGAAAATATTACGCAAACCTTCTACAGAGGAAAAAATCGCAGCCATACAGATTTATGAAGTCATATTTCACCGGACCAAAACAAACCAGACACCCCTGATGCTCAAAAAAAAATCTTGATCAGCTCTTAGATCAGATACAAAAAGGAAAAGTGAAATACGAGCGCAATTGCACAATAGAGGTAGAAAACTTATCTTTGATAAAAAGATGCGTTTATGAATCAAGACCACATTAAAAATAGAATATTTGAATCGATTCATGCAACAGATCCTAATGCAGAAGCTTATCTGTTCGGCTCGCGGGCAAGAGGGGATTCCACACCGGAATCTGATTGGGATGTGCTGATTCTTATTGATGAAAAAAAAGTCACAAATGAAATTGAGGATACATTTCGGGACAAACTCTATAACATAGAATTAGAAACCGGACAAATCATATCCACATTTATTTATCCAAAAGATTATTGGTCAAATACATTAGTATATTCCCCTCTTTACAATAGAGTAAAGAAAGAAGGTATTCGACTATGAAAATTCAGGACAAAAACGATTATATCAATTATCGATTTCAGCGTGCAAGAGAAACCTATGAAGAAGCCTTGATTCTTGCCCGGGAAGAAAAATGGAATGCGGTAATTAACCGATTATATTATGCTTGCTTTTATGCCGTGATTGCATTATTGCTTAAAAACCACATTGAAACTCAATCTCATGATGGAGTAAGAACGCAATTTGGATTAAATTTTATCAAAACAGGAATTATAGACCGGGAATATGGCAAACTGTTTTCAAAGCTGTTCGATTACAGACAAAAAGGAGATTATGGAGATATGTTTGATTTCGATGAAGAATTAACAAAACCACTACTCGATCAGGTAAAATCCTTCATCGGGGTCATTGAAAAACAATTGTAAAAATCACCTGCTGCTTTTTTACATGTCAAACCTTTTACAGCACATCGTGCAGCAACAAGATATTCTTGCCAACTGCCAACTGCTTTTTGCCAACTTATCCTAAACACCTAAACACATTATTAACAACCTACAAACTTACGAACTTATTTAACTGAACTCATTGGTTTATATCATTATCCGGTGAGTTAGCCGAAATCCGCGTAATCCGTATTTCCTAATTCTCCAGCAATTCTTCCGGATCGACCTGTATTTCGCGGTCCTGTTCAAAATCGTAGAGCGTTTCCTGGCGCAGGCGGTAGTAGTTGCGCCAATAGTTCTGTAGCGCCCTGATGTATCCCAGCCGCGAATTATCGCGTTCTTCCTGGGCGATGTTGAGCTCCGTAACGCTGATTTTGCCTATCAGGTAGCGTTGCTTGGTGACATTGTAGCGCTTTTGGGCTACGGTGTCGCTCTTGGCGGCAATGCGCAGTTGATTGGCCTGCATATTAAACTGGTCTACCTGGTAGCGGACCTGTTGCAAAAAGTCTATACGCTCTTGCTCTACGTTGCTCAGCACCAGCTCGCGGTTCGATTCGGCCATGCGTATCTTGCCTTTGGCCAGTCCCCAGTCTATGATGGGTACGCTGATGCCTACCGTCAATTGCTGGCTCTCCGATGGGTCATCAAATGCTTCACTAAGAACGGCGGCGCTTTGGGTAAGGCCATACTGGGCATACAGGTTCATGCTAAAGCGGCTCTCCCGCTTAGCGCGATTGACTTCCATGCGGGCTTCCAGCTCCCGGCGGTCAAACGCCAGCGCATCGGAGCGGTTTTCGCGGGCCATGGCTATCGCTTTATCAGCAGTGGCCACCATGCCGGTTTCCGGAACCGGCACCTCCAGATTCAGCGAATCTTCTTCGGGCAGGCGCAGGTATGACTTCAGCTCAAACAGCTTATTCTCCAAATCCAGTGCAGATGACTCCACATCGGCGTTTGATTGTAATAACCGGAGCTCCAGTTGCAGGAGTTCGTTTTCGGCGATGGTGCCAATATTGTAGCGTCCGCGGGCGATTTTATACAGCGTATCGTTGTTGGCCTGGTTCATCAGGTTGATCTGGTGGGTCATCTGGGCCTGCAGCACGGCAAAAAAGTAATTGGCCGTTTCCAGCCTCACGCGTTCCAGCGTTTCTATATATTCATGTTTGGCTTCCTTGTATTCCAGTGGCACAATGTCTTTATCCCATTGGTAGCTGTTAAAGCCAAACAGCGGCTGGCTGAAACCAATGTTGATGGGTGAACTCAGATAGGATGTTACGGTGCTGTCGTTAAGAAACAAGTCGAGGCGCTCCAGTCCGGAGCTAAGAAAAATCTCGCCGCCGGTAAAGCCGATTTTCTGCCGCAGCGACAAGTCGAGCGATGAATTGGCGCTTTCGGATGACTGGAACACAAAGCTCCCGTCATCCTGCTGGATGCTTTGGATAGAACGGTTCAGGCTGGGCAGCGTAGCATCGAGGTTCAGCTTCGGACGGTATTCCGCCACAAACGTGCGATACTGCCAATAGCTGGCCCGGAAGCGGTGCCTGGCCGACAAAGCTGTAGGCGACTGGTCCAGGGCGATATCGATGGCCTGATCGAGGGTGATGGTGCGGGGAGTTTGTTGTGATAATCCCGGAATAGAAAACAAGAGGATAATCAACAAGATGTAGTGCTTTTTCATAACGGGTTTGCTGCATATTAATTTCATAAAACAAGTATGGTAATTCATGTAAACATATCCAAATTTTCGTATCAACAAATATAATCGGTTCATATCAACTTCTTTTATATTTTAGCAAAAAAGCAGGTAAAAAGATAATTACTCCTAAAAGCGAAAATAATAACCCTCCAATAGAACCGGCTGCAAAGGCAAACCAAAATACTTCATCCTGCCCGCCTAACAGAAAAGGGATCAACCCTAATATAGTTGAAGTAATGGTTAACAAAACAGGTATTATTTTGTAATGAAATGCTTTTAAATAACGGGTTACATTGTTATTGCGTATCGATTGATTGTTAAATTCATTGATGATATACAAAGAAGAGTTTACAGTAATTCCTGCTAAAAGAATAAACGAGGCATAGCCACCCTGATCAAAGTTAATATCAAAAAAATAGAAAGTAAGAAAAGCCCCGACAAAAGACACTGGTACGAGAGATAAAATAACGAATGGTTTTTTCAATGATTCGAAAAGAATCGCACATATGAAGAAAATAATAGAAAGAATTCCGGCAAGCATCCAAATCTTATTTGAATGCTTTCTTTGTGAGAATACTAAATGAGGCGCTTTAGCATGATAACCAAGCGGAAGCAAGTTTTCTATTATATCAACATGATCATCCACAATTTTGGATTTTAAAGCAGCCGGGCCAGCAAAATTAAATTCAACGGCTAACCGGTATTCCTGGTTCTTTTTAAAAATATTATTCCCGGTTGAAACTTTTTCTATTCTACCTGCATTTGAAAGTTTCCGCATCCGATCATTATTGATTAAAGGTGAATGCTTCAACTGCCATGTATCAAAATCAGAATTACTTGATTGGATATTAATAGTTTGTAACTGATCGTTGATGAACATTTGGCCAATCGATGCAGGTAGCAAAGTTTTTTGTTTTAAAACCGAATAAACTTCAGCTGATGAAAAATTAAGATTACTCATAAATACCTCATCTAAGCTGACTACAATTTTATGCCTTAGTGGAGGAGCTCGCCATGAACTCTCTCCGCGTATTGCCAAATCTCTGACGCGGTTGATTTTATTAAGTTCGGATTTTAGTTTTTTGGCATACCTGTATAATTGCTCATAATTGTATCCATAAATATAAATCCGTGAATCTTTGAAATTGGTGCTGACTGCATTATTGAACGCTTTGCCTACCCCATAAACCAGCCAATTCATACCGCCCAGGTTATTGGCTTTGGCAATGAGTTTTCCTTTAAGAATAAATGGAAAAAATTGTTTTTCATACTTTTCTTTAAAATAGATAGTGATTCTGGCGTTTCGATAATTTTGTATATCAGTGGTATACATATCAATCTCGTCAAACCTGTTCAAATAATCCTCCATTTTTTTAAACGATGTATTCACCTGTTCTATGATTGAACCTTCGGGCATTTTTCCTGTCACGAACAATTTGGTACGTTCAGGTTGAGCATAAAAGGATGACCCATATATTTCCTGAGTAAAGAGTCTTAAAGCACCTCCTAAATATCTATCCACATATTTTTTGAGATGAATTTTATACCACTCACTACCTAACGTGCTATGACCGCCAAATTCGGTTGCTCAAGTTAATTCTTTGTTTTTTACAAGCAACTTCAATGGTGTGAAATTTTTCAATCGTTTTTTATTTTGACAGGCAT
>Ga0307979_1001419_pt1 | contig 16994 bp, 8 predicted proteins | sample OrgLakmetage1058_FD_201833 | JGI IMG/M metagenome (GOLD analysis project Ga0307979, IMG submission 201833) | Saline water microbial communities from Organic Lake, Antarctica - #1058 | ecosystem: Environmental > Aquatic > Non-marine Saline and Alkaline > Saline | place: Antarctica: Organic Lake...
CCGCGCTAGTGATCGGCAAGATCGTGCTGACAATGCTTGTAGCTGCTGCCAAAATAAATCAATCCTCCATTGTGCCTGCCTTTGATCAAACGAGAGTCCCACGGATAATTCAAGTACCAAGCGGAGAGGGAGGTATCTATATTTACGCACTGTTGTTTACGCCCAGGAATTTAATTTTGGACCATGAGAAGTTACTCGGGAACTGCCCCTATCTCCCTATCTTGGATCTCCGATCTCGGGTGAGCTAGCGCTGAGCTATATGCCTTATGGCTATGACTCAACCAATTAATCAATACTAATTAATAGTATATAGAATAGCATTACAACCTAAACCTAGTAAAGTAGCGATCTGGTTTTGTCTACTTATTATCGCCTAAAATTCGATTTGTCTCTCTATGTGCTCGTTGGCCATAGCAAAAACACGTCAAATGCCCTCCAGAGTCAATCTGTAGGCGTGCTGCGTGCTTCGTCAGTCTTCGGTCGCACTTACACCTCGTTCAGTCTCTCATTCTCTTCATTTCTCTTTTTCATCGCAATTACAGCTTACTCTTCATCGAACTCGCTGTCAGGCTCTTCTTCGCTTCCTGCTTCGCTTTCTTCCTCACTGCCCGAGTCCACATCGTACGCGATCACCTTGCGCGCTCGTGCTGGCTTGGGGGTTCGCGGCTGCAACACCACCACCTCATCCCCGTCGCTATCCTCGTCACTCTCCACCGCAATGGTCTTCTTCTTGCTTGGCGCTGGTGCCTTTGGTGCTGCCTTGGCTTTGGTCTCCTTCTTCATCTTCTTCTTGACGTCGGGTGAGGGGGCACCGGGCGAGGATAAGTTCGAGAGAGCAGTTGCTGATGCTCCTTTCTGGGCGCGCTTCAAACTGCCAGTCTTCTTATTGTTGTCAGTGACGTCATCATCGTCCATGGCAGAAGGAGCCTTCTTCTTCGGCGCCGCTTTTGGAGCTGCTGCTGCTTTCTTCGCCGGTGCTGCTGCTTTGGTGGGGGCTTTCTTCTTCTTAACCTCAGCGAAATCGTCCTCGCTCTCATCGTCGCCATCACTGAACTCGTCCTCTGAAGGCTCACTATCGTCTTCAGAATCAGACGCTACTTTCTTCTTGGGCTTGGCTGCTTGTGGCTTGGCAGCTGGCTTGGCTTTCGGAGCTGGCTTTGAGGTGGCTTTAGGAGCTACTGGCTTGGGCGCAGCCTTCTTCTCTTCTTCTTCTTCTTCTTCGTCATCCGAGACGTCAAAAGCTTTGGCGTTGAATGCCATTTGCTTTCGCATGCGCTCAGCCAGCGTCAACACTTCACCTTCTTCTTCGCTCTCCTCTTCCTCCTCAGGCTCAGGTGATGGTGGCTTGACGGGAGCAACCGCTGCCTTGACTGCTGCAGGTTTTGCGGCAGGCTTCACTGCTGGTGCGGCTTTTGGTGCACTGGCTGCAGAGGAGGCTTTCGGAGCCGATGAGGCCTTGGGCGCAGCAGGAGCTTTCTTTTTCTTGGGGGCGGCTTCAAACTCCTCGTCGCTTTCGTCCATGCCGTCGTCTTCAGAGGACTCCTCGTCGTCGTCGTCATCGGAGTGTTGGGCTTTCTTGGCCTTGCGTGCCACCACCGCCTTTTTCTTGCCCTTGCCCTGAGCCTTGCGCCGGGTCTTTTCCTCTTCAGCGGCATCGTTGGCGAGGGACTCATCCATGTCGTCAAGGGCCTCTTCCACGGCATCCAAATCGCGCAGCCACATTTCCTCGGGGGTTGTGGCCTGAAGCTCCGCGAGTTGCTCCTCTTTCATTGTGAGCTGGCCTCGCAGCTCTTCTACGCGCTCCAAAGTCAAGGACCAGATTTTCATGGACAACAAGTAGTCATAGCCCTTGGCCGAGCCACCAGCTGCTGCTCCAGCTTCTTCCTCGTCGTCGTCTTCGCCCTCGTCATCGTCGCTCTCCTCCTTCTTCTTGGCCACACCACCGGTAGTGATCGAGGCGTAGCCGCTGGCCTTCAGCTCCTCGAGAAGCACTTTCTTGGGGCGGTTCGACACCACCAATTCACGGCTGATGACCGCCAAAATGAACCGCACTTGGTTGCTCAGTTTGGTCCATTCACTCTGGCACTTGGCGACCAGCGACTCTTTGCGCGACCCATAAAGCGCCAGCCGGGGCCCGTAGTACTCGTCGAGGATTTCTTTCGCGCCCGAGTACTTTTGCAGCGTGCCCGCCGTGTTGAAGAGCACGATGTTGCTGGTGGACACGGTGGTCTCCAGCTTCATGCGCTTCAAGACCCCGCCCTTCTCCGCCTGCATGGCCGCCAGCACTCCATCGGCAAAGACCACCGTGAAGCTCACCTCCCGGTCGGTGTGGTTTTCCCGGAAGTCCTTGACCATCCCTGCGTCTTTGCTGTCGGGGGCCGCGGGCAGCATGGTCTCCAAAAAGGCCTTGTAGGTTTGGGTCCACACGCGCACCGGCAGCTCGGTGATTTCAATGGTGTTTTCGTCCACTTCCTTGTAGCAGCCTCGCACCGTGTAGCTGTCGTCCGACTTCTTGTTGCCGTTGGCCTCGATCTCACCCGAAAACCCACGGTACCATGGCGTGAGCTCCTGCCCTTCGCTCTCGTCGCCGTCTCGCAGCATCGACCGCAGCGCCGCGATCACATCCCGCGGGTTGTAGTTGGGAATGAAGGTGGAATAACCCGTGCCAATGCCGTCGCCACCGTTGATCAGCACCAGCGGAAGCACGGGCGAATAGAAGTCAGGTTCAATGGACTGCCCGTCGTCCTCAAGGTAGTTCAACAGTGGGTCGTCGTCGATGTGGAAAATGGCCCGCGTGATCGCTTCCAGCCGCGTGAAAATGTACCGAGGCGACGCCGCGTCTTTCCCTCCCTGCAGCCGGGTCCCGAACTGGCCCGAGGGAAACAGGAGGTTGATGTTGTTGGCGCCCACGAAGTCCTGCGCCATGCCTACAATCGTGCCGTTCAAGCTCATTTCCCCGTGGTGGTAGGCGCTGTGCTCCGAGACGTAGCCTGCGAGCTGGGCCACCTTGATTTCTTGCTTGAGCTTCCGCTTGAAGCAGGCGAAGAGCACTTTGCGCTGGGAGGGCTTGAAACCATCCATGATGCTTGGGATGCTGCGCTCGTTGTCCGCCATGGAGAAGAGAATCAGCTCGCGGTTCACGAACGCATCGTAAGTAATTTCCGACACGTTGTAGTCCACGAAGGTGCCCGGTTCGAAGGATGTGAGCCAGTCCTTGCGATCTTGCACGCGCTTCTTGGAGAAGGCCATGTCGATCACGTCGCATTGTTCGCTTTGGTCGCTCACGGCTTCAAAAGCAATGCGATGCGTCGTCAGGTCCGCAAAGTACTCCTTCGCGTCCTTGGCTGAGGAGGTGCCCAGACCCTTGAAGTATTTGGTGCTCCATCCTTTGCCAGCGCCAGGGGCTGTCTCTTTCCATGCCTGGTACTCGGGAATGGTGAAGAAGGACTGGCTATTCTTGCCCTTGCTCACGCGCACAATTGGGGTGATGAATTGCTGCAAGAAGCCGGGGCAGCTGAGGAGCGAGGGCCAAAAGTGGTGAATGAAGTTGATGATGAGTCCTTTAATATGGCTGCCGTCGTGGTCCTGGTCTGCCATGATCAGCAAGTGCCCGTACCGCAGCTCCTTGGTGTCGCTGTACTCCATCCCGTGCCGCAAACCCAAAATCTTGCAAATGTTTTGAATTTCTTCGTTCTTCATGATTTGGCCGTGGTTGGCTTCCCGCACGTTGAGCAGCTTGCCCTTGAGGGGAAACACCCCGTAATAGTCGCGCCCGACGATGCTCAGACCCGACACGGCAAGCGACTTGGCTGAGTCTCCTTCGGTCAAAATCAGGGTGCAGTCTTTGCCCTTGGCGCCTCCAGCAAAGTTCGCGTCATCGAGCTTGGTGATGCCCGTAAGCTTGGTCTTCTTGGCGCCCCCCTTGCGCTTGAGCTGCTCCTTCTGCTTGAAGGCGGCCCACGAGAGCACCTTGTCAATCACCGACGACTTCTCAATGGCTTTGAAGAACTTGTCGCTGAGCACTACTTCCGACCCGAACGCTGATGGGCGAGTCGTGAGAGACTCTTTGGTTTGCGAGTCAAACGCAGGGTTTTCGATAAGGCAGTTGACGTAAATCGCGAGGTGGTTCTTCACGAAATGCCCCTTCACTTCTTCTCCCTTGTTCTTTTTCTTGATGATGCTCGCAAGCTTGGCCGTTACTTTGTCGGCAATGTAGTTGGCGTGCTGCCCCCCCTTGGTGGTGCAAATGCAGTTCACGAAGGACACTTGGGTGAATTGCCCGTCGGATGGCCCCACACCAATCTCCCACCGGTCGCCAATCTTTTCCCAAGCCACGCACTCCTCGAGCCCTTGGTACAGGCCCATGTACTCTTGAAACGACTTCACGGGCAGCTTCTTTCCGTTGAGGTACACTTGGAGCCGAGTGCCCTTGTACGAGTTGCAGCAGCCTGCCACGTCATAGACGCGCTTGGAGAGCAGCGCCACCGTGTCATCGTCCAAGCATGACATCTTGAACTTGGCGAGGTCCGGCTTGAAGGTAATGCAGGTGTAATCCTTGCCCGAATGCGAACCAATCTTAGGTTCGTTCCGCACACCCATGTTGCTTTGAAACACTTGCTTAAACTTCTTGCCAGTACTGCTGTCAGCCGTCTCTACCACGAACTCGTCACTGAAAATGTTGGCGAGTTTAGCGCCGTAGCCGTTGCGACCACCCGTGGTCTTCTTCTCACCGTCATCGAAGTTGCTGCCCGTCAGGAGGTGCCCAAAGATCAGCTCTGGAACGTACATCTTCTCAGTGGAGTGCATTACAACTGGGATGCCGTTACCATTGTTCCAGACAGAAATGGTGCCGGCCTCTTGGTCAATAGTCACGTTGATACGATCCATCGTAGGATCACGCTGCTTGTTGTCCGCTGCATTGACCACGATTTCGTCGAAAATTTTGTACAAGCCTGGCACATAGGTCACATCACGCTGCACTACTTTCTCGGTGTCTTTGTCAAAGACCCACATAGGACCCGACACCTTTTCGATGGTCCCAACTGATCAGGAAGAAAAAAGCCCAAGACGGAAAGAAGAAGGAAAATTCCATCAGAGGAGAAGGATACAAATGCAAGTTACGGGCCCGACAAAATAAATCCGCAACACAATAGCACAGTAAATGATATAAAATTCAAAAGTCAACGCAGCGTGAACAAAAAGTACGCACTGTAAGTGTCGGGGCGAAGTAGGATGTGTTCGAGCTGAGTCTTCTTTTGATACATCTCCTCGATAGTCTTCCCCTTCTTGCCCTGAGAGACAACACGACGGCGTCAATGAAAAGCGAAGTAATGAAAATTATGCATAAAATGGCTTTGAAAGAATATATCAGTGCACGCACCGCATTGGCCTTGGCGCTGCTGACGTTTTCGACGTCCATCATGGTGAACAATGCACGAAGGCAAACAGTTGTTGTGAGCAATCGAAAAGTCTCGAAGTCCAACGACTTTTTCTAACATCAATGGAATCAATAAAATTCGCAGGTTTACGTTTCCTCAGCATTGGAAGTGAACCGATATCCCCTGTTTGGGGGTTAATCATCTCGTTTTTCTCGTTCTCGTTTTGTTGGAGCAGCATCGAAGATCGAAGAACGAACAACAAGTAGCAAGTAACAAGCATGACTATAGAACTGTTGGAAAATGCTGCGGTAAAGTAGAGCTGCTATCAATCGCGAAGCGTGCTGCACTAAGTCCTTATAGATCTAAACTTGTTGAGCTCTACTAAGGTAGTACAATGGCTGGCTATCTTACCGCCCGCCAAACTAGTGAAATGCAAGCAGCCATCCTTGACTATCTGGCCTCAAATCCCGAGTTTCGAGAATCAGCTGCTGCTTTTGAGCGTGAGGCCCAATTGCCAGCGGAAAGCTCTGGCAGAGGTACAATAGCATTGTCAGATATGAGGGCTCTAAGACGGGTCTGAACAAGGAAGTTGGAGGCTGGGAAAGAGTTCGATGCATCTTGTGCAGTCGACGGTTGCTGCTATTCTTGATATTTTTGTAGTTGCTACAGCCTTCATTATCTCTCCTCTCTTCATTCAACTGGTCGCAGAGAAAGGCTTGCTGACGAAGAAATGGACGTCAGTCTTGCGGCTCTCCAAGCAAGTGCAGGAGCTGGAAAAGTGTCTTGAGGTTGCAGAACGAGCTGCAGCTGAGGCTCAGGCATCGCAGCCAACGACGGGCAACGCATCGCGCACTGCTGGCGGGCGAATGCTTCCTGTGGCTCCTTCCGCTATACAATTAAAGGGCCACCGCGGCGATAGCATACATTGCGTGCGAGCCCACCCCACTTTTGGCATTGTGGCATCAGCTGGAGACGACTCGTCGGTAAGCGCATGATGTGTTTTATGCTCCAGTGTTAGAGATGAATTGAAAATAAATTTAAGAAGGGGCCTTTGCCAGGTACTCTTTATTGACAACACTTGGTTTTTATTTAATGAACAACAGGTGAAAGTTTGGGACGCTGAGAGTGGCAAACTGGAGGTATCTCTGAGGGGTCACACCAAAGCGGTGCATTGCCTCTCGTTCGACCCCACTGGGGCATGGCTGGCTTCAGGCGGAGCGGATCTCGCCATTAAACTGTGGGCCTGCAAAGACCACTGGGTCTGCACAAGAACTCTGTCCGGGCACGAGCACACTATCAGTGGTCTAACTTGGGCTGCGAGCGGGGATCAGGTCATATCGTGCTCCCGGGATCAGAGCCTCAAGGTATATTCATGAAAAATGCAACTCTTAATGTGGCTAACTTTAAGGCAGGCTTTGGAAATTGTTCTAGGATAACCCTATTCATATAATTTGTTTGGTGTATGTTACAAGAATTCGTGACAATCTCATGGTTGTGCAGAGAGATACCTATCTAAGGCTTCCTCATGCTCTTCTAATGTACCTACTTTAATCTCTGGGAACATCTGGCCGCTCGACCATCTCTTTCTCTTCATAAACGCACTTACCTTTCTATTCATCCAGGTGTGGGATGCACAGTCGGGCTATTGTGTGAAGACTCAAGGGCAAGACGACTGGGTGCGAGCAGTGGCGACGTCATCCGATGGGGCCTGGCTGGCGTGCGGGGGCAACAGCACCTGCGTGAAGGTGTGGTCTACAGGGACTATCACAGGGACTTGGAATGGCCCCACCTCGCTCGAGCACCACGAGCACATCGTGCAGGCTCTAGCTTTCAGTCATGGGCCGGTGGAGACAACTGACGTAACGAGTGCCGAGGCTGGAGGAAGCGACACCAAAGCGCTTCTGTTGGCGAGCGCAGGGCGGGACAACACTGTTTGCGTCTGGCATGTGACTCGAGGGTGCTTGCTATTCACGCTCGAGGGGCACACCAACTGGATCAACGATCTAATATGGCATCCGGATGGAAGGTTAGCCACGGTTTTACTGTAAACAAATGGAGCTAGATCTTTTCTTTATACGATTCTGTGTTCCACACGGGCTATACATCTTATACTTCCTCTCCATTCTTTGTGTTTCCTTCTTTAGGCACTTGTTTACTTGTGCCGATGACCGTGCCGTTAAAGTCTGGGACATTCGAAAGCGCCGCTGCTTGCGGTCCCTGGATGATTCGCACGGCCATTTCGTGACGTCACTTGACCTAGCACCTGGCATCGGCCGCCTTGTGTCATCTGGAAGAGACATGGAGGTTCGCTTATGGGACTGCCGATGAGAGCACGCGTGTTAAAGAGGTGTTGGCTCACGTTCTTGGGTGGCATGTATTTGAAGAAAGCCGCATTGTAAAAAGCTCTTTGGCTTTCCGCCGTGTTTCCACGACTATTTTCACTCGTGTCCTACTCCTACCTCCATATAGCTATAGCTGCCTCGATATCGATATCGATAATGCACTACGCGCATACCACACGCCACACGGGTCACGGGTGGCTCTCTTCCATAAGTTGGGGCGGTCAAGTAGCAGTAGGTCGTAGCTAATAGTCATCTCTAGGAGCTAGGAGCCAATGAGGCAGTACCTTATTGTAAGTTACTTGTAAGTCCCTAATTTTTGCTGAGTTGCTTTAATTCTAATTCAAAATCAGTTCAGAAATATATAAGCGCCCAGAGAGTTATATTCACAAGCAACAAAAAGGCCACATAATTAAAGAGGCAACGAAAAACGAAAGGGGGGCGATATATATACTCGATTAGTTATTGATAATTTTGAAACGCGCATGGCTCTCGTGGTCCTAGTTCGCGACAAAGGCGACATCGGCTATCAGCTATCAGCATCGTATGCAGCTGCCTTGCGGGTATTTGGCAAATGCGTTCCCAATCACAGGGACATTAAGGCAATCAGCCGAATCGCACACCGTCTTCGTCGACGGGAAAGAATCGATCTGATAACTGCTTGTGGCTCTCCGCCAGGGCGCGAGCGAGCACCGTGTCTCCCACTGCGAGCTCGATCTGAGGCAAGCGCTGGGCTGCGGCCACGTAAAACGCCTGCGAGGGGAGGTGGCCTTCGTTCGCGAGGGTGCTGGCTCCGCTGCGGCCCGGATAAGCGACGCGAACGATGCGAGCTTCGTGCAGTCGCTCGGCGATCTCGAGCAACTCCGCGAGAGAGGGAGGCCCGCCTAGTGACTTTTTCACCAGCTTCAACTCCAGCACGCAAAATTTGCGCACCTGCACAATCGAAGCGCATGGTAAATAAAAATAATACAATCTGAACTTTTAGCAACGACAAAAGTACAAGTTGGAGGCCAAGTGAGAGCAAATTGAAGGCGGGGGTAAGCGCCAGGAAGTCACGACCGAAGTCCATAGTGCTTGCAAAATGCTCCTCCAATTATGGTAGCTGTGTTCTCATACCTTGTCCACTATGGCTTGGAATTTGACTTCTTCTCGACCGGACGCTCTCAATTCAGCTCCGAGCGCCACCAGCAACAATGCCTCCCCAAAAGTGCAACTTCGGAGGGCTCGCATGTGTGCGCTGTCGTTCAATTCCGCTCGCGCCCCTACAACATCTTCAATCGCCACCCGCGGCGATAATGCACCAGGAGCTTTACCACCGCCGCTACTGCTATTGATGCCGCTCCTGCTCACTGCAGCACCGGTTTTCAAAGCTGCAGCCCTGACGCGTGCATCTAAATCGGCTACGAGGAGGGTTCTTCTGCGCTCGGCAGCGCGGCTGCAGATGAGCAAAGCCTGCCTGACGTCGCCACTGTAGGCCGCGACTTGCCGTGCCGACAGAGAGATCGCGTCAGGATGAAAGACTCCGGCTAATTCGCCCAGACGGGACTTCACGATAATTTCCACCTAAGTGATCAATTCAGAACAGATGTGAGCGTATGATAGCGAGGCAGTGTAATCATGTATCATATAGGAAAGAGGATTATTTCAACCACGAGAGAATTGGGAGCAACCTCTAGGTAGTCTAGACCTGTTGCCGGGTGTAGCTTTGAAACACAATGCGCTCGCAGCCTAGCCGAGACTGCATCTTGCCTCCTAGCCTCTCCGGCAAATCCATGGTGTTGGCAACCCCCACGACCACCAAGCGAGCACCGGGGCGGGACGGCCAATCGAACAAGTTGTACAGCACCTGCACGCACACGCACCAGAATGAGAGATGGGCACCAAAATGAGAGATGCTCGAAGTCTCATGCGCTTGATAGCACGGGTGTTAAATGAAGAACACTTTCCTCCTGAGAAGGCACGCTTACCATTTGATTGCCTGTGACGAGATAGTCGAGTTCATCGACAAGGAGCACCACCATGGGTGATTGCTCGGACGACGATGAAGCAGCAGCTGCTTTACTCGAGGTTGACGAAGAGGGAGCAGACGGCGACGAGAAGCGCTGCTCCAGCTTCTTCAAGGCTTTCTTGTGCGTTAAGCGCTCGCCTGCGCCTGCGTTCGTGCGACTGGCCGTCAGAGATGCCCACAGATCGGTGTACGCTTCCTGTGCACACATGTCATGCAGTTGTTAATGTGGTTGCGAATAGGTGTTTGCACATACGCAAGCTCACCTCCATTGCTCAAGTAAGAAATGGTTTTACGCAAACGACAAAATGTGCACCCCACAACACAGGGCCACTGCGAAAGATTGACTTGAAATCGCTTTGCTAGTACTAGCACTACAGGTCCGTTATGCTTACAGCTCTTTCCCATGGACACAAAAAGCTACAGTAGCACCTCAAACCAATCTCTTGAACACACACCTGGGGCTGTGGCAGTCGCATTCCATTGAGCTCTACAAAGGTAAAATGGGGGATTTTCCCAAGCCGCGCCTCCGCCTTGAGTGCGGTCGCCACTTCCCTCACGGTGGCAGTCTTCCCCGTGCCTGGCATGCCGCTGATGTACACCACAGGAGCGCCGCCCGACCCACACACCGCCCGTCGGAGCAGGCTGTCAATCTTTGACCGCTCGTTCTCGCGACACGGCAGAGATTTGGGCACGGCCGATAGAGTGAGGCGATCGAGGGCGAGGTTAAAGACCCCTAAAGTCTTGCGCTGCTCTGAGAGCGAAGCATTCACCCAATCCGTGAGCGGCTCCACCATCAGGGCCCTCGATTCTTTGGCTCCTAAAGGCGCACTCAACCGCCGCTTCTTCTTCGCATGCCCCGATGCTGTTGCGACCCCTGGACCTGAACTATCTTCAGCATCGCTGATGACTTCTTCATCTTCACCCTCATTGTCGTCACCGCCCTCATGCTCTTGCCCTTCATTGGTTTCTTCATCGTAGGCCGCTGCAGCCTCGTGCGCGCTCTGAGGCAACGCATATAACCGCCGCTCACCCGAACCTTTCACAGAGTCGTCGATGACTACATCGAGGAAACGGCGGCTGGCCTTTAGAAATTGCCGAGCGCAGAAAAACACACGGTTCACCGCTGCAACTTCTTCTGCCTCCTCGTCACCGTCTCGTGTGCCTCTTTTCTCGGCACCATCATCTTCATCGCTCGACCAACCATCCTCGCTTGAACCTGACTTCTCGACCTCATCTTCCTCGGACTTGGCTGGCCGCTGTCGCCGCGCTCCTAGGCTTGTTTTCCCACCAACCTCTTTGCCAGCCTTTTGTTCTCGAAGGATGCTTCGGGCAGTGATCGCGGGGGCTATTCCATTGGGTTGGCGGGCGATGGCACTGGGAAATGCTTTCGGAGACGTGAGGACTACCACGAAGGCAACCTGGGTATACAGAGCGTTCATGCATGTGAGAGGATTTGCCACAGTAAACGCACACAGTAGGTGGTGCTCATGAAAACGGAGGAATGGCACGAAGAGAATCTTACAGCTTGCAGGGGAATGTCGTCGACTTGGTCGGATAAGAACCGCTCGCAAGCTTCTGCCACTGCGAGAGAGGAGCTCATGCCAAGCCGTTTCAGTTGATTGCGAGGTAACGACATCGGAAGCGGTGGCGGGCACCCTTTGAGCGACTCTTGCTTTACTTCACTGCGGCTTTGCACCCAACGCACCTCTGCTCCACCTCCCTCAGCGTACTCACCTTCTGCATTTCCTTCCTCAAAAAGATGCACCACCTAACAGCGAAAGAGTGTGAGCGTTACACTGGTTGATACCAGGACTGATTAAACGTTCCAAGACAGTAGTTTCTCCTTCATTAAACATTCACCTCTCCGTGACTTATTTCCACGCCTTCCTCGTCATTTGATGCCACCTGACAACAAGGATATGCCGAATGACAAAACAAAGTTGTATCATATGTGCGATAGAGGACGAAGCCTGGCTAGAGTTACAACCTAGTTAGCGAACAGAGAAATTGCTCATTGGTGAGAGGAACGGGTAATGCCACGACGCTTGGCTATACATAAGCACTGAATTCTTCACCTCAACAGCGACGACGTCTCCAAGATTCAATCGAAGACCTTCCACCACACATGCACGAAAGTAGCGGCGCTCCGACAACGCATCCGTGAAGTAGGGCGATCCAATGAACCGAGTCATGAGCACACTATCCTGTCTTTGAAACAACAAAGTGTTTTGACGCAAAGGCCGTTAGCAACCCTAGCGTTCCCTTTAGCTGTGCGCTACAGACAAGAAGCCAGCGTAGGGTAGGACTAGCTAGGATTTCGAAATGACGCCGGCCCTCCTATCCTGCCCTCATAATCATTTACAGGGGAAAAAGCAAGAAGCCCTGCCCATGCTCGATTTTGTGTTTGTGTTCGAGCGTTGAGTGGGGCAAACTTGCTAAACCTCAAGTTTCCGTCCATAACATCGTTCATGCATCCAACTCTAAACGCCCAGGCGCTTGCGCTCTAGGTGTTCTTACTTCCATGATTGATTACCAATAAACGTAGAGCAACCGATAGCGCATTTGCAGCTCAAGTGCATTCTTTATGTGTATGTGCCTCTGTGACTGTTGTGTACTTGTCTTTCTTTGTTTTTGGGAGAGTATTAACTAGACTAGACTAGACAACCGAGAAACGTCAATTCAAAAGCCCATCTTGGCCTCCTTAGCTCGAAAACTGCAAGCCCTTTTCCATGAGAGGCCCATAGAGCTTACCCATGAGAGGGGAATATCCACAAACATTCGGCAGCGGAAGCCGCGGCAGCCCCTTAGAAATGAGCCATTTGTTGATCGTCACGAAACCTCTCGCGAGCTCAACGTCTAGTTGCAGCTGGTCTGCGTTATTCACCTCGTAGCGCTGAAAGCTGCCCGTCTTTTGGGACTGCACGTTATGGGTGATCAGCACCTCCGCCATCCGGAACGTGTGCAGTGACCCGTATACAGTGCTGATCCAGTCGTCGCTCCACCAGTTTTTGAAGGCCTTGGGGAAGAAGAACCCAAACAGCTCCACGTGGGTGCGGTGGGCAAAAGCATGGGTCAAAATGCGCGGGTTGTTGGTGTCCACTGGCCCGGTGATGCCCAGGTTAGGGTGAATGGGGTTGGAGGCCAGCTCGTTGATGAAAGAATCAGCCCAGCCTTTGCTGACAATTACCGTGTCGTCGTTCACTTGAAAGAAATAGTCGCAACCGTCAGCGTATGCCTGCTGCGCCAGACCCACCACCACTTGAGATGGGGCTCCGGCGGTGTCCCCAAAGTCCATCAACTTGAGGTGCAACATGCGGTCCAGCACCTGCTGCGCTTGCACCGAGGCCTGCGTGGCGTTGCCTGCAGTGTCGCTCTCGCTCAGCCACGCCAGCGCCCGCCTCGTGTTTTTCTCGAACGCTTCCCGCATCGAAGGCCAGGCATCGCCCGTGTCGTAGAGAGGGTCGCCGCGGTCGAGCCCCACGTAAAAGGTGAAGGAATGGGGGTTGGTGGCCCAATCGACGGACTCCATGAAGCTGGCGAAGAGGTTGAACCACAAGGGGCTCTGGTCTACCGAGGCCATGTCGGTGCCGCGAGAGGTCATGGGCACGCAGAGCGCCACCTTGAACCCTGGCTGCTTGCCCTCACTGCCGCCCATGCTCCCGGGCCTAGGAAGAGACCCCGCCATCTTTTTGCGCGCCAGGTAAGTGGCGATTTGGCCCTGTTGCGTGGCCTCCACGTGGCGGCTCGCTGCTCGCAAGGTGCGTGAAGTCGCCACTTCCTGGGGGGATGCCTTGCTGAGGGCGAAGTGGTACACGTCGCTTTCCTCGTAGAGCGTCTCTCCAGGAAAACCCTTGAGCTCCTCTGCCATGCCGGTGCCACTGCACTGCAAGTAACCGTGCATCAACTCCGAGTAAAGCTTCACGGTAGACATGCCAGCAGTGCTACCGCCGCTGCTGCTGCTCGGCACCGTGTCTCCCTCGGTAGTCACCGCAGCACTCCCACTGAGCTGAAACCTCTCGGCGAGGCCTGGGAGATTGCTCACCACTTCCACCTTCCAGGGTGCGTTCCAATCGTCAGCGCGTGGCGGCACTACTTTGAGGAATTTGCCGTTGGAGAGGGCTCTTAACCCGACGGCACCGTTGCCAAGGTCGACCAGTTCCCAGAGCGCATGCGGTGACGTGGCCCCAGGCAGCGACGACGACGACGACGAAGTCTTGGCGCTGAACACGTGGCAACGGTCCGACTCAACGTCGCGGAAGTCGTCGGGCCCCACTCGAAGCATCGAGTCCTCGGGGCGCGCTAAGCACGTCACAGTGTGGTAGGCAGTGCTATTCTCGACCACTTCAAAGAGGTCAGCTGCGAGCCGCCGCTTGCTCGGGTCCGTCTCTACGCTAGTGGCGAGAATCGAGGACGGAGAAGGGTCCCGCTGGTGGTGCCAGGTGTGGCTCAGTTGGGTCAGCAAGCCTCCTTTTTCCAAATCGAGCACGCGCTGCTCGACCACCTGTGTTGTTATATTTCGCAATGGCTCACTTGAGCCTGAATACGAGGGGATCGCTAGAGGCTAGTCATATTGGGCACACATGCAGAAAGGCCGACATGAAGAAGAGGACCCCTTTGCATGTGCAGCTACAAACCATGCAAGAAACGAAGTGCACGGGTATAGGTACAAGAATGCAGAACCCTAGGAAATTTACCAGAGAGTCCCGTTGGCTCATGATTCGCTGCTCCAAGTCCTCGAGGCGCCACCCAAACTTCCAGTCCTCGGAGTCTCCTCGGACAGCTGCCAAGTAATGGTCGTCCCAGAACACCTACAAGAATCACGCCACAAAACCAAACATAAACATTGCTTTGGTCAAAAGAACAGTGCAGTTCTTGAAGCAAGGGATGGTAAACATGATCGTGCGAGTATGTCACCTGTTGACGGTGAGTGTAGTGCCGCACGAGTTCATTGTAGAGCATGAGGCACACCAAGAAGAGCAGCAACCCCAGGATGACGTTCCAGAACCTGATTGCAAATTCCATAGCACCATATGAGCCCCACTCGAAACATTATCAAGTCAAAACTTTCGAACATAATATCGGGTCAAACATGTACGATAGGATGCTTAAGAGCGTGCTCTGCTTAAATGCATTCTACCTTTCGTCCTCTTCGGCGGCAGCTTGCTTCCTGGAGTTCTGCACACTGTCCGATGAACTTGGCCCATTTTCGAGATCAGCATCTGATCGACCTTTACCAGAACCTTTGCCCATGGTCGCTTGATATTAAAAGTTCAATAGCTAGACTAGGTTACGAAGCCTCGTCGGATGGCGACGGTCTCATTTTATCCAAATCCCAAACCCAAGCACCCAAGCGACTTACCAAGAAGGTTTAGGGTTTGAAATTCTGGGTCTGTGCTGTTGAGACAGCCAAGAACAAGAACAAAAATTTAAGTGTAGATCAGTAAATGTAAGAGCAATCGCCTTGCAGTTACTATTTTCCGAAGTGCTCGATAATATCAAGAAGCCACACCAGGAGTCTAGAGTGAGGCAAAGAACAGAACGGGGAGCTCAAACTACCTGGTGACTACCTAGTGTCAAAGAGAGGGTAGAGAAGGTGCTTGATAGGCGTTAGGATAGGAGGATAGGGCTGCTTACTCGCGGCAGACAGACGGGCTATGTTAGGATTCCCGCGGAAAATTATTAGCCCTCGCGCAGGAACCCCGCAGAAACGGGAATCGCAACCCTGCTCACGAGTTGCGCTCCTCAAAGCCACATCCTTAACTTCTGACTCGCAACGCACCACCAGAGCAGACAAGTCTGAAAACCACCCGTATGAAAAATAATTCAAGTTTCCTGTCATAAAGCTGGAGTCCCTGTAGGGACCTCTTCCTCCCCTTCGGCGGAAGAAGCATGCGATTGGCTTGCCCGTCGCGCTTTCAAGTCAGCTTTGGCCTGCTTCAGCCGCCGTCGCCACAGCTCGGCTAATATACGGTTGGTCGCGTACACTTCAGCGCGCTTCTGGGCTTTCGCCTCTTCAGCTTCCCGGCGCTTTGCTGAGGCTTGGTTGCGTTTGGCGGCTTCCGCTGCTAGCGATTCCTTGGCCTTGTCAGCAGCAGCGCGCATCGCGTTGGCTGAACGCTCCATGCACAACTGCCGCATGGCCTCATGGTCCACGTCGAGAATACGAGCCTGAAAGAGAATAAAGTTGAACGGAGAAGGTATCCTATAGTTCTTTTGGCAACACTGAATCACAATGGCCTTAGCTTCAACTCTCTATACTCATAGGACAGAGATTACCTTCCGAACGAGAGACGTTTCAACTGCGTTAGGTCGCCCACCAGCTACTCTCGCTACTCGAGTCACCTGCCGCCCGCGCTTCGCCCCACTCCTAAGGCTTGATATTCCTGCATCAAGGGATTGCGCCGCCCGCAACCCTCTTCGCGACCGCCCGTCTTGCGACGCACCTGATCCGCTAGCTTGCACTCTCGCGGTCGGGGTCTGATCTACTGAGTTTGCGATGGGGGGCAGACTAGTTCGCACTACGGTACTCACTGGGGCATCGACTGAAGTGATCATTTGGTTAAAGTCGTTGTCGTTATTGACAGTCTCAGTCGTCGATGCTGGTTCGAAAGGGCGTGGTGCATCTCCCATACGGCGTCGCTCCATGGCCGGTTGTTTAGCTCCAGAAATAGATAGCTCAACTTCAGGCGAACGTTGTTGCAATTGCCCTGAAATCAAATTGTTTCCCTGGGATATATCAATAGCTGCAGAAAATTGGCGGGCCTCCATAGAAGACTTTCTTGCGCTAAGGGAACGCCTAGAGATCGGTGACACGGACAGTTGAGGTGTCTTTGCTCCTGCGCATGCTCGGCCTAGTAACCTTGGGCTGCCACAACATTCGTTTGCGTGAAACATAGTCTTACAAGATTACACCGAGTAATAAGGCGAAACAGCGCGTTTCACGAGTTTTAGCAATTGTAACAAGATAGAGAAGAAGACATCGCGCCAAGCTAGCCAGAAGCTAAGTAGGAGCGCACTCCAACAGAAGTTACAGAAGTCAAGGAGTTGTAGCAATCCCCTTGGTTGTAGGCTGTAGGTAGAGCTCTGGGCTCTACTAGCTAGCTAGCTAGGCTCTGGTGCTGTTTGTTGGCTAGCTGTTGGTAGAAGTCGAAACACATGGAAATGGAAACATATGAAACAAACCCGGATTTTGCGCGTGTTTCGTTTCTAAGAAACACAAGAAGTGCCGCCCTGGGCGTTTCTGGTTTCGAGAAACGAAACATTAGGGTT
>Ga0307979_1001420_pt1 | contig 16988 bp, 24 predicted proteins | sample OrgLakmetage1058_FD_201833 | JGI IMG/M metagenome (GOLD analysis project Ga0307979, IMG submission 201833) | Saline water microbial communities from Organic Lake, Antarctica - #1058 | ecosystem: Environmental > Aquatic > Non-marine Saline and Alkaline > Saline | place: Antarctica: Organic Lake...
TCCGACACGGCTTATGTTTTTGGGTGTCTCGATAAAGCAGCAAATTCAATATCTGAAATCTTGAACGATGTATTGTCATATCAGAAAGTAATTGAAGGCAAATTGGAATTGAATCGAGTGCCCTTTGCACTAGAAGGGTTTCTGCGTAGTTGTCAATCGGACTTTGCGTCGGCAGCTGCTGCCAAAGCTTTAACGCTGACTTATGAGAAGCATCATGGCATGCGCCAAGAGTTGGTGGGAGACATAATTTTGCTTCGACAAGTGCTGTCAAACTTTCTCTCCAATGCCTCGAGGTTCCTTGCGAAAGTCGTCGTCACAAGAACAAACACCAATTCTCGCTTCGTCGCGCACTTCTTCTCGTTTGTTACGTTCGGAATCGTCTCCTTTGTCAGATTCGTTTGGCTCATCTTTTCGAACTACTTCCTTAATCGCCAATGAATCTGCAATAGGAGATGAAGAAGTTGAAACTTCAGGAGAAAGAGGACAAGGTAATGATGGACGAGGAGGAGAAACAGAAGCAACAGCAGGAGCTCCTGTTTTCGTTTCGCCTGGTGCTTCTGTTGTGGTAAAATTTAGCGTGGCAGACACAGGGTGCGGCATATCGTCTCAAGACCAAGCCAAACTATTTGAAGCTTTCTCTCAGTTGCGTGCTGGAGACTTGCAGAGCGATCGAGGCAGTGGATTAGGCATGTCACTGAGCAAACATTTGGTGGAGTTTATGGGGGGCACCATTAAAGTTCAGTCTCAACCCGGCAAGGGTTCCACTTTTTCGTGTACGGTATGGACTATACTTTGATTTGCCTGTTCGTAAGGCTTGTAATCGTTACTGATACATGCAAGTTTCACTTCCTCTCTGTTGTGCCTGACTTGACTCTCTATAGGTATGCCTGCCTGTAGCTACGCCTAGATCTGCTTTGTCATCATCCAGCTCTGTTGAAACTTCTGAGATGGATACACCAGTTCCACTTGATGATTTTGTTCAAGAAGTGTTTTCAGTGCCGACACGAGTATATAATGATAGCGGCTATGGAGGTGGTGACAAGACTGAATTTTCATACAGCAGTGGTAGCACCTCCGAGGGCAACATTAGCAACAGTTCCACTTCCGACGCAAGCAGTGATATAATTGAAACATTTGCCACCAACAGCAGCAGCAGCAGCAGCAGCAGAGGTCCCACTGTTACTGCTGCCTTTGTTGATGCTGATGACAGTGCCAGTGCCGAGGGTGTCAGTGCCAGTGAGACCAGTGGCGACGGATGCAGTGAAAAAAATGAAATATCTGACACCACCACCACCAGCACATGTGCCATTGTTAGCACTGCAGTCGATAATGATGTAAGTGCAGATGTAAGTGCAGATGCCAGAGCCAGCAGTGCGGGAGCTAGCAGCACCAGTGCCAGCAGTGCCAATGCCAGCAGTGCCAGTACTGGCAACAGTGCCAGTAGTATCAGTGGTGACGAAAGCAGTGATAAGATAGAAATGTCTAATACTTGCAGCAGCTGCAGTAGTAGTATCAGCTGTGTTAATATCGCAAGTGCCGGTGACTTTATCAATGTCAGTGTCAGAAGCGCTGGTGCGAGCAGTATGAGCAGGGCAAGTGATAATGCTAGAGTCTCTGCGAGTGCAAGTGCCAATAGATTGCCTAGTAGTATTGGCTGCAGCACCACTTCGAGCCACAGTGAAAGCACTTGTTGTCAATTACTTGGAGGCGACGAAGACGTTAACCAAGATAGTAGTGGCAAATTTTGCGACAGGGTGGTACTCGACAAATTCAATTCTTGCAGTTCTCAAGTACTCATTGCCGACGACGTATCCATAAACCGCAAAATGATAAAGCGTTGCTTGGAGAAGCTGGGTTTGCTCTGCGACGAAGCCAAGGATGGTGCTGAAGCCGTGGCCATGTGCAGTGCAAAACGATATCGCCTGGTACGTGGTGGACACTTCTTCAAATAGAAATACACAAAGCAAGTTTCAGCACTATTGCTATGTGTCTTCTGGTGGGCTGCCTTCTGTATTTGTCGAGTTTCGACTTACTTCCATGCACTACATTCTCTTCAATGAATAAAGAACGTTTCTTTTTGACGGGACAGGTGCTTATGGACAACTTCATGCCTCGCATGAATGGCATAGAAGCTGTGGCAGCCATTCGCCAAGAAGACTTGAGAAATGGGCGTAATGATGGTCCACGGATTTTGGGCCTAACTGGCAATGTTTCATGTGAGGATATAGCTCAATTTCAGCAGGCAGGTTGCGATGACGTGCTCGCAAAACCCTTACGGCTGACACATTTAAAGAATCTTCTGGTGACTTATGGTCTCCAACCCGCGCCATCATCGTGAACAACTATTTCATCTACTTGGTACATTCTAAAATCCAAATTTTATTTGAACTACCTAAAGGTGACAAATCTTGAGCTTCAACTGTTGTAAGCAAGCTTCTTCGAGGACTTTTACTTTAATATTATTGTCTTACTTCCATGTTGCTGCTCTTCAAGACAATAAATGATTTCCAACATCAAATTTTGAGCCGACGCTCAAGACCAATTTCAAATAATATGCCCAACATTCTTTCACTCACAAGTTGACAATATTCTACAATTGTGACATCATCATCAGTGCACTGACTACAGCCCTCTAGTTGTAGTATGAGTGACGACATTAAATGTGTATTTCATGGCCCATATGGCCAGATGTATGTGCGTGTGCTTCTACCGGCGCGATGGCCAGGCCTTTTTGATTAAACCATGCCGACATTTCGCAGGCCTCGAGGGTCGAGGGGCCAGAATTAGAATTAAAGAACCACCCCTCGAAAATGGCCACAACGCGAGAAAATATTAAATCTTACCACCCGTACACAATTGCTCTATGAATTTAACGATAAACGCTCGAGCGGTCGACCGCAAAAACCGCATGTGGCGATAGCAGCGTTGAAGAGGGCGGCCACTTTAGGAGATATGTGTATTTGTCGCGTACATCTTCTTAGTTTTTATAGTTAAATTCGAACTACAGCACCTTGAACTGCTGCGGTTAGCTGAAGACACTATTTGAACTAGCAGCCATAGGCACCATCCACAAAGTTCATTGCACTTCAAGCATGCGTTCCCCAAGCCAACTCGCAGTGCGTTGCGCCAGTGCGTGGGCAGCGAATGCCGCATCTTTGCCCAAAGCGCTCAAGCCAATGACCAGTATCAATTTCCAGGGTCCTTGGCCTTGTGCAGTCGCCAAATGCATCAGCCACACGACAAACATGGCCGAGTGCATCGTAAGCCAGCCACTCCACCACGGGGGAGGACCACCCCCTCGATGGACTTGTTGCTGGCCCAAGAAAATAGCGCGGTTCAATCGCGCATACTGCACTTCTACAGCAAGGTAGCTCAAGAAACCACCAGCCCCAAACAGGTATGCACCCCCTGCCAAGAAGTCCAAGTGACCCTGTAAACACGACCATGTCTGTGGCCATTCCCACGCGTTTGCAATCATGCGGTTTCCAAGGCGAAAATAAGGCGGCATTGTTGGGCGCCAAGCACGCATCCAAAAGGCAGCCTTCCATGCGTTGGGTACACACATGTGCACAGCGCTGCTGGCAGCATAGAGCACCACCAAGAACGTCACCAAGCCCACAACGAAGGCACCTTTCGACGACAGAAGTAGTTCTGCTAATTTGGTGCGTTCGAATTGGTACACGTAGCCGCACTGGTCGCATGCTACAGCGCTCTGAGGTGAAGGCGCAAGCTGTCGCCATTGGTTAAGGCAATGTAAATGGACCAGCCGCATCGTGCCCCGGCAACGGCAAGGCGCCAGCAAACGCCCCAGCTCGTGAACCACTTCTGATCCACCATGGCAAATGCGGCAAGATGGCTCATGACTACTGTCCTCGTCGTGATCAACAGCTGCTGCTTCAGTTTCTGCAGCGGCTACCCCCTCTGCTGTCAAATCCGCATCCATAGCAGGGGCGGCAGGTGTTGAATTGTCCATATGAGCTGCATGAGCGGTTAATGGCGCGTCTCTTTGGTTTCTCAAAAGCGATGACGTGATACCTCCAGATAATATTACTGGTTCTGTTCTTCTTGAAGTCTCTTCAAAGTTTTTTGATGCTTGCTTCAAGACCACGAGCACGCTGCCATCTTTCAAGCCGCTTGCTGCCACGCTCAGATAGTCTTTTAAAACTCGGCCATCGTGCACTGCCACCAGAGATGATGCGGGTGCTAACGAATCGGGGCGCTGCACTGCCACCCTACAGATTAGAATAAAGGGTAAATTCATAGAGGTAGAGCCAGAAGATTACGGCATCAATCGCATTCAAAGTCCTATCTGTAGTAATGTTTCGCTACTCGCTACACCTGCTTCTTTCTAAATATAAACAAGGCGCCTTCTTATAACCAGACAAACCAAGCAGCGCACTTCTATTTTAAATTGTCTACTCCACCATATTTTACCTGCACTTTAACACGTGTACTGAGTCGGACGGCTTTAGGTACTTCACTGTGACCCTGTCTGCTGGGCTATGCACCGGCTTCACTACCACCGTCCATGTAATATCACCCAAGGCCAAATGCTCGTCGCCGTTCAAACCAATGGATTCAGCCTTCCTTGCTGCCGGACAGACGGAGCACATGTTATCAGGCAGGCTGTCAATAGCGACTTCGGGACTGGCTGATGGAAATGCGTCTGTCAACTTCTCCAAATATAAATCGATGGTGGCGCTAGGCCACAGCCCCAACTGGTGTACGGTCCGCAACAACGCTGCAGTTATAGTCATCGGATAGGCATCACTGCTACCGCATATGGGTCGAGGCGGGTGCAATGTAGCGTCAACTATTCCACACAATCGGTAATTATTCAGGCTTTCCAGGTCAGACGAAGACGAATGCGAAGATGTGGTAGTGGCAGCTGATGCCTCACGAAGCGCATCCCTGCAGCGCGTAAGCTCAGTTTGCGACGTCAGCTGCAACAGTAGTTCAGCTAACGTTGCATCCGTTGAAACTTTGATGCCTCGTACTATCTCTTGAAAGGCTGGGCAGAGCACGTTCAAAATGGCTACAACGCAAGGTGGAGCTTCGTGCTGTAGTGAGGAATTCGCATTCGGCGCGGTCGGAATTCTTGAATGCTCGCCAGCTATGTTCTCTGCCATAGTTCCTTCTATGAAAACAATTAATAAATATATATATACTCTCTTGTTTTATCAAAAGCCACGCTGAGTGCCAATTCTTATAAATTAATTGTATTGTAATGTTCCAAAAATACGCTTTTCTGAGAGCACCCTAAAGCTACTCGTAATCGTACTCAAACGAGCTTGCTTAGAATTGGTTTTCAATGAAGTAAAGCCTATGAGGAACTCATTCAATTCGCATTCTGAGTACGAATATGCCAACAGCTGCAGGTTCTTCAAGTCAATGCATTACCGCACGCATATATCTCCCCGTAAGCCCGTAAGCTTAGTAACAAGGAGGAGCTCTGATCTCTGATGCTCTGATTACTGATTACTGGCTCTGAACTCTGCTGATGCAGCTCTCAGATTTTTTTGACATTTGACACGAAGACATGAAGAGGAAAAAAAGAATTTCGCTTCTCTGCCACACTTATTATCACTCAGAAGATCAGAGCCGGTAAAATCGTTGATCGTTGCTCAGCACTGGCGTACTGGCTACTACAGTTAGCGCGAGCAAGCTCGCTAGCTAGGATAGCTTTAGCGGGGTTTCATTGCCGAGGCTGCGGAGATAGCTGTAAATTCTATACACAATAGAAGTATTATCACGCCTAGATAATTTCAAGGCATTGCGAAGTAAGGCTCAGGATGCCTCGAACCAAGGCTATTGAGAGCGGATATCGCCGCGGCAAGCAAACGGAATCAGTGAGCTCAAAGAAGTCTCAGGGCTCAACAGTGGGCTCAAACTCGCAAGAAGATGAGCAGAAAGCTGAGTGGAGCTGCCGCTACGATGCGAAACAGGGCAGTTACTTCTTTGTGGACGCTGCGACCGGCGAAATGACAACGACCTGCCCGCCTGAATTCGAAGACGAATTTCACAACATGCCTCAAGTGCAGGCGCTGAAAGGAGTTCCTCGTGGCTTTCATAAAGCTGCGTTAGTCATTCAAAGCATCTTGAAGTTCAAACGTGCGCGGAAGCCTCAATTTGAAAAACACCTAGACACGGCTACTGGGCGTTACTTTTTCAAAAACACCTTCACGCACGAAACGACGTGGGACACCCCAACCGGCTTCTACCCACTCACCAGGCCGCCCCACGCGACCCTCGAAGGCTTGAGCCTCGAGAAAGGCATGAAGCAAGAGCGCAAGAAAAAGCAAAGCAAGCAGCGGCGGCTGCTGATTCAGCTGCGGCGCGAGGAGTACCACCGGGGCCTGAAGGACAAGGAAGCTAAGGGCGCGGGCGCCGCGCAACGGGCAGCGCTGGAAGCCTGGAACGAAGCGTTCCGAATCGCATGCTTGACTGGAGAACTCAAGGTACTTATTTTAGGCTCTACGTATACGTTAGTCCAATGGTGTCATCAGAGGTGGGGGCCTAAACCTCTAAATATTTCTCGGCTGGCATTTTTGCCATTCTCTAGCCATCACGCTAGTATGCGCTTACTAGCAAGACGCACCTCCTTACCGTCTCAACAAAATGCGCTCAATTGTGCTTTGTTTGTACTCAGTCGTGTTGTCACCAATCAACTTTCTCAGATGGCGTGGCAGAAGCTCGGCGACGTGCACGAAGACTTGCCGAAGTTTCAAGAGCGGTTCGGGAAACCTCTGCACACTCTGCGGCTCATGGGCCACGAGCTGAGTGGCTTGCCGCCGGACTTTGGAAATGGGGGCCTGCGCAGCTTGACGAGCTTGAACCTGGCGTCCAACGGCCTAGCGCAGCTCCCCGACTCGTTTTGCCAACTGCGCCAACTCCGCCAGCTCAACTTGCTGCGCAACAAATTAACGGTACTTTTACTTGCATAACAGTGGGTGGGTGGGTGGTTGCAAGTATGCGCTTTCGGATGGCAATGTTTTTCTTTATATTTATTTTAATGTGGGTTGATGCTTTCATCGCCGTTTTTAAACTTACTTCTGGTCTGTTTGTAATCGTTTTTCTAGCTGTTGTCTATTGAAATGAAAATGCGCTGCTTATTACATTGTTGTTGGTACTCTTTGAACAGATTTTGCCGGCGAAATTCGGCCACCTGTCCCAGCTCGAAGTTTTGCACCTCAGCTCCAATCGTCTCGAGGAGTTGCCCCATAGTTTTGGAGCTCTGAAGAAATTGGGGCGCGTCGAGATGAACGCCAACAAGTTGCGCGGGTTTCCCAACTCCATTGGCCAATTGCTGTGCCACACTCTTGCCGCGAGCTCCAACAAAATCTCCAGCCTGACTCCTGCGGTGGGTGCATGTGTTGGTGAACTCTACAATAAACGTTGTCTTTACTCAAACTGTTGGAGAATTAGAATCAACAAAGTTATTGCAACGTAATTATTTAAATGACCAAGTCGTTAGTCGTACCTTTTTTGTGCTTTCCACCGCTTATGAATGCGCGTGTATAATATTTTTGTTGTTTCTTTGACATGCCATCAGGTGACTTCGATGGTGAATTTGCAGTGGCTAGCGCTCAACGACAATTTACTCGAAGGCTTGCCGAAAGAAATTGGCAATTGCTCCAAGCTCGAACGGCTGCACCTCATGTCCAACCGCCTCGTGGTACATATGCGTGTATAATGCACATGCACTGTGCATACACTGCACACACACATTCACCGTGTGAACTTATGCTTGTATGCGTGCCCGAGCACTTTTACTGAACTCTGTAAATAGTCAGTATTGCATTGCTGTCCCTTTCTTCTCCTCATCTTCAGGAATCAATTTGATGGTAATTTTACATGATCAGCTCCTATTGACGTTCCCATGCGTTGCCTTCATATTGTTCCGACTTTTTCGATATCCCCTTAGTGTTTCTCTTCCTTGTTCTCCCCTTTTCTCTCCCTTCCTCCCTCTCATCTCTTTGCAGGAGTTGCCCGAAACCCTCGGTAAGCTCACCCGAATCCGTGAACTGTGGCTAGGGCAAAACACGCAAATCTCTGCTCTGCCGGAGTCTTTCTACCAGCTCACCAATTTGCGCAACTTGAACATGGAGTTGTGCTCGTCCATGGTGTTCCCGCCGTTGCAGTACATCGAGCAGGGGGCGCCTGCGGTGCTGAAGTACTCGGAAGGGCGCATCTCGCACAGTCGGCACTTGCGGCGGCAGCGGATGGTGGACAGATTGGGGAACTTGTTTGAGCAGCTCCACGAGCAGCAGCCGTACTTTGGGCGCAACGCAAAGGCTTTTTTCGAAGCCAAGCATTGGCACAACGACGAAGAATGGTAAACAGAATCGAGACACACGTAAATAAAGTGGAGGGAAATTATGGTTATGATTTTATCATATACACTCATTCATTGTTTCATGTCAAAAAAGAATATTTTCATCACCGTTCCAATGAATCCCAATTTGAAAACAATCCTTCAATCTATCACCTACCCACAGGTTCGCCCTCGCGCTGCCTATCAACAACTTCGTTGCCTTCAAAGTGTCGTTGCGCAAATTCGCCAAGCTCTTGGCCCTGGACGCCCAGCGCAAGGTTGGCAAAAGCAAACAAGCCCAGGCGGCGGAAGCCGAGCGAGCGGCTGAAGCTGCCGCGAGCCCGGGCGGTATTCACCATGAGGTCCTGGCGACTGCGCTCAACAAGGTAGGTGATGTGATATAGTGATCGCTTAAGGTGAGGTGAACGATAGTGGAGAACATGTGCTGTTGCTACGGTGCCATTGCAAATTCCACTATGAATCCCATAGTCCAGACGATATACGCTCAATGATTTGCTTTTTTTCTGTGATGACAGGTGTTCGGGTGGATCCCCACTTTAGAACCAGGCGGAGAAGTGGGACTGGGCGTGAAGGCCACCTTTCAGCACGAGCGGGACGAAGACGAAGGCAAAGAAGACGAAGCGGTCGCCGCACGCTTGGGTGGGGGGCACGCTTCGGGAGACAGCGCGCATGGCGACGCAGCAAAGGAGGCTTCCGCGAAAATGGCGAGGCTGCGGGAGGCTCAAGCGAGGGCCGCGCGGGAGCAAGCAGCCTTAGATGCGTGTGGGGCACCGGAGTATACGCTAACGGTGCTGGAGGCTACACCGGGAGGAGCAGCTGCGAAAGCGGGCCTGATTGGCGGGCAGCGCATTTCAGCGGTAAACGAAGTAACTGCATCACTGGGTGCATTTTTTTCTACAATCAATTTGTGCCCTAGTCCATGCTTTGTTTATTCGCGACCAGCACGTTCTTCAATTGTCTTGCTAATTTCCAGCCAAAATCGAATGAATTCATCGAATCAACTGTAGGTCAACGGCAAATTAGTGAAGAATTGGCGCGAAGTAGTTGAGACCATTGTCTCGGCCCTCACGATTGACGTCAACACGGATGCGCCCTATGCAGAAGGTGTCAAACCGCCAAAGGACATTGAGGTTGGTGCTGATCCTCATCAAATGTTTCGTACAGGCAATGTTTATTACGCCTCTCTGCGGAAATCCCTCTATAGAGTAGTGCATGTTCTTCATGATTTTCACACCAGCATTGAGGTTTGTTTCGTTAACGGTGCATATGGAAATAAGCTGTGTCTATCGTAACGTTTTTGTTTTTGTCATGAATCCCTTGTGAAGCATGTTGATTGACAACCGATCACATACTGATCTAGGTGCGGGCGGAATTGTCGGGTGGCGACGCGGCTTTGTTTTGGGACAAGCTGTTGCCGTTGCTCGAGGACTATTGGGACGCGGGAAGGCAGGCAAGAGCGCAGGCAGAGGAGAATGAAGACGAAGAACCCCTGTTTTTAGTGCCCAAAAAGTAAGTAAAGCAAAGAGCGACAGGAAGAGAGGGAAAGCATTCATCGATTACGTTGACCTGTCGCGTTTAGCATACGTATGGGACCAATGAAAATAAGATAACGAGAGGTGAAGAAAATACTTCCTAGAAAAGAGGAGAAGCTTCTTCTTTATAAAAACACATTTTTCATATTAGTTGTACCCCCTTCCTTCAGATATGCGCAGTCGTTTCCATACGAGCGAGATGAATTAGAGCGCGTCTTATCCACATTTCGAGACCCCTGGGGCCCCGCCTGCGTCAAGGTATGTATCAGTGAAAAATGACATGTACAAGAGAATAGCGTAGACTGAGAGGGAGAAAAAAAATTGTTGTTGTTTTTTTCGAATAAAAGTGCATCACTGCCCGCACACAGTTCTCCGCTTGCTCATACTTTCATGCACCTCGCATTGATTCGCAGACTCTTCCATATTTCCTTGGTTCCTTCCAGGTAGACGCCGCGCAGTTCCGGCGGTGCGCCTGCGTCGATGCGTTCGGCCACCGCAGAGTGTGCGTGCCGCCCGCCGCCGGGTTCATGTGCACGCGACCCGCCCTGCTGCTGAAGATGGAAATCAAGCTGCAGCGCCAGAAAGACGCCCACGACGCCATGGTGCATTTTACACCGCATGGAACTAGAACACAACATCTTTTTTCATGGATCCAATGCAGTTGCCGTTGTGACCTAAGTATTGGGAGTGCGCCAAATTATTGATTGTTGTGGCTTCGTTCAATGCTCTAATTTTTCTTGCTAACCCCGCACTTTCCCCCCACTTTTTCTCTTGTAAAGTTGCGGGAGCAAGCGGCGATGGCGGCGGTCGAAGACATTGCAAGAAAGACCGCCGAAGCCTGGACCAAAACCGAAGAAGGCGTCAAGTACCTCAAGCAACTGGTATAGTACACGCATGCAGAATATATCATACTTGCGCGACTATTGTTTTTGTGTACAACTCCTCTGCACTTCATCTTTATTACCGCACAACTTCAAAAGAAGTTACATGTTTTTTTTTTCTGTGTCCTACTTCCGATGTGCTTCTAATTTCAAATTTCTCTGTCTCTCTCTCTGCTTTTCCACTATTCTACAGGCGGAAAAGACCGCCGAGTCGGTGGTCCGAGCCAACCGCGCGAGTCGAGCCCGAGGCGAAATGACCGACGCCGTCGCCAAGAAAGTCGAAGCGCTCAACCACAAATTCTACGCGGAGAAAAAGAAGCTCGAGCTCAAGTTGGAGCGCCAGGGTACCGGTTTAAAAGCCAAACTCCAAGAATTGGAAGCCGCCGTGGAGACGTCGAGTGGGTTAGCGCGGGATTTGAAGGAGCAAGAGGTGGACAAAGTGACGGACCAGCTCGAGGCGCTGCCAGAAGTGAAAGCGCTCGAAGCACTGAAAGAGCGGCACGAAGACCAGATTGCAGCTTTAACCGAGCCGCCGAGCGATGACGAAGACGACGGCGGAGGAGGTGACCGAAGGGCAGTGAGCCATACCTCCTCGGAATACAAAAAGGTACTAATACTAAACGTGTGTAAGTGCGTGATTAGGTGATAAGGAAATCGGAGAATTACCGTAGTTGTGACAGCTTTTGAGTGTTTCATATACAGCGGCGATGTCGTCGTTGAACTGGCTTCTTTTTTGATCACCACCCCCCCTGTCCAAACACTATCACGTCAACAGGTGAAAAGTGAGCTCATCGTGGACGTGGCGCGGCAATACGTTGAGCGCGAAGTGAAGAAAGCTCGGGATGCCAAAGAACGGGAAATCAGCAATTTGCAGAAGATCCAGAAAGCATGGGGTGGCGTGGGCCTCAAGGACTGCTTTTATGGGTGGCGCAAATACGCCCGCTTGAACGTAAACGACCGGTGAGGGAAACCCCAAAAGGACTGAATATGCAATAATGACTAGGCAACAAAAAACGATGCACACGAAGAACGTGTGGGCATACATCTTTCGCAAATCCTTTTGTTTCCCGTCTACTTTTTTTTTTCTGTTTCACTGTAAATTGATTATGTACGGTAAGCGTGCACGCGGACTCACTTTTCTTTTCAATATTTTCTGAAAATTTGAAAAAAAAAAAGATACCGCGAAAACGCCAAGCTGAAACGCGCCAAGTTCAACGCCAAGCAAGTCCCGAAGGCCACCATCAAGCTTGCGCGGTGGAAGGTGCTCATGTGGGGCCAGCCCAAAGTCGACGTGTGGTCCGACGAGCTGTATTGGGTCCACAGAAGGAGTGGCGCCGTGCGGTGGACCAAGCCCACCACTCAAGAATACGTGCCCGCCAACTTCGTCATGCCGGCCCAGTACCGGTATGTTACCGAAATATGCATATGCACACGGAGCATATATGAATCAGCGTCTGCTGGGTGAATTTCGTAATGAAGTGATTTGGCTTGCTCTAAGATAACTCAACTTCTCTCTCTTTTTTCACGCTGATTTCCTCTTTTCCTATGCCTTCAAATACAGAGGCATGACAGACGCAGAATTGGACGCAATTCACGTCCGAGACGACGTGCCGTTTGAGGAAGTCGAAGTGCCCTACCAGAGCGAAGAACTCGGCAATTCAAGCAGCGAAGACGACAGCAGCAGCGAGGAAAGCGATAGTGACGACAGTGACGACAGTGACGACGATAGTAGCGAGGGCGAAAGCGAAAGCGAGGACGAGGACAAGGATGAAAGCGAAAGCGAGGACGAGGATGAAGGCGAAAGAGGAGGTGAAAGTCGTGCGACCACCGCCATGACAACTGCGACATCGGCATCGGGCGATAGCAACGACGATGGCAGTGCTACGAACCGCACCGACGATGATGGAGAGAATGCCATGATTGAAGGGCCCGATGGCACCTTGGTTCCGAGGCCTACAACCAGTGGGGACGGGAGCAGCGCGAGTGTGAAGCCTCCGATGCCAGTGAGTGAGCAACATCTGAAGTAGAATTAGGCGTTGTATCTTGCTCTTGCTCTTCTTATTCTTCTTTTCGCTCAAGTGGTTCAAAAGTATAATATCGAACTTGTGAAATTTGATTGTGCAATGCACGCTTTTATGCATCATTTTTCAATATGTGTGTTTTTCAAAAATCATATCGTTTCTTACTAGGTCTCTGAGGCAATGGAGCGGTCTCTGGACGAGGCCAAGGACGCGCTCGTGAAGATGCGCGCTCGGCGTGCAGCTGCAGTCGCAGCGGCGCGAGAACGCCACGAAAACGCGCTCGCAGAGAAGGAGCGGGCGCAGCTGCGGGCGATGGAAGACGCGCAGCGGAAGCTAGACGGGCGGCAAAGCTTGGCCGAAGAAGAGGCCGAAGCGGCCAAGGCGGCCCTGAAAGCCCAGGGCAACCAACCTGTAGCGGGCCCTGATGACGTAGGCTTTGACGCTTCGAAAACCGATTACACGGAGGCCGAACTCACGGCCATGGCGCTGGAACTGTACAAGAAAAACGCCGCCGAAGGGCTGGATGAGGAAGGCAACAAATTGCCGAGCTTGCTGCGGTAAAAAATGAAGAGGGCCGTAGGAACAATCAAGCAGCTCATCAGCGGCGTGGAATTTTTTTTAAAAAGAATTATCAAATCCCGTGCTTGACCTATGTCGATTGCAATCCCTCATCAGGCATAATTTTTAATCCTAAGGACCCTGCCATCGCCAGCACTGGGCGACCAGGCCTGTATCTGTTTATGGTTATACAAACACGACACCGACTCAAAGATGAGTGCGATAATTCGTTAATTTATTATCCGCTATACATATAACTTGTTAAAGTTTCGGAATACGCGAAGTTGGGTTGCTCTTTCTCTTAATACGCAGGCTATATATCAATTCTCAAATGTCGAGTCAGACTTGTTCTGATGGTTACATTTTTATGTTGCTATATGCCACAGTGGTGTTTCTTTGTATTTTTGGGGAGTATTAACTAGACTAGACTAGAAATGAAGGTAAAGGCAGGTAGACATTCATTTACTTTTTTTGTCTCGTTATATTTATATCTGGAATCCCACCTGATCTACTAACGCGCCCTGGAGCACGCCTAAAGCCACTTCTATTGATGATCCCTGGACAACTCAGCGAGATTAAAAATGCGCTACAAGACCAGGTAATGCAGTTCCGCTGTCTGCATGTAAGAAATACGAAAAAGATGTCTCGGCAAATTACGAAGTAAAATTAATCCTTCTTGCTGCCCGAAGCTTTTCCACTGGGAGCTCGGCTAGTGTTTCCGCTACTTTTAGAAGGAGCAGCTTCAGTTACACTAATATTATTGATCGCTCTTGCTTCAAAGAATTCTGACACTACCAAGCCAAACGCCGAATAGGCCAGAGCCATGTACCACGCTAAGAGCACGAAGTTTGCTATAACCGCAAACTTGAACAATCCCAACACCTTTACGTGAGGGCAATGTCGGTAGCGCCGCTTGTGCCGCACTAACAGGTTAAACGCACGCGCAGATACGGAGCCCGTGAACACGAAGCCTGCAACGCCGTGGGCTGCGTAAGCAACTTCAGGCACACCTTCCAGAAGCACTCCATCATCATTTGCTGCTATTGTCACTCCACCGCTTCCGTGTGCTGCAGGATGAGTTGATTCACTATGCGAGCGCCGGAGATTTATGGCAGCAGTTACCAACACCACAATAAGCTGGGCTAGGATCGAAACTACAAAGGATGCCGCAGTGAGCTTCCCGATTTCTGCCGGAGCCTGGCAGGTGACGCCCACACCGCTAGGATCAAGGTCCCACTTGGCAGAGGAAATGGCGTGCACATGGTCGGGGATATAGTCAATTTGCCAGCAATGCCGCGCCACAAATAGTTCAAGCGCGATGCTTAGTACCCAAGGCAATGCTTCTCTAGTGATGCGAGGCGCAGCAAAGAGCACCATGGTTGATACAGCCAACGGTTAACTCTGAGAGGCTCTATTTAAACTGACGTGGAAGAATAGCTCATGTTATCCTTGTCCGCCGTGATACCCCGCTCACGAACCAGATTACGTAAACTGTGATAGGTGCCTATGACAAAAAGATATAAAGTCTTAGCTCCTGCAAGAATAATAGGAGCTAGCCTTGTCCTACAAATAGTGCTGGAGCTACTACCTGTAGTACTTACTTCTTACTTCTTGATTCTTGATCGTGTCAAAATAAATTCTGAGAATTCAGAATGTATTACCCATAGTTACCTAGTTACCTGGAATTCCCATTTCGAGAAAATAGCCTCGGGAATTCCCGGAATACCCGGGAATTCCCGGGAATCGAAGGGAATCCCGGGAATCCACGGCTATGGCGGGGAGCTGGAACTAGTACCCCGTATATCGAACATATTGGATAATCTTCTCTTCGCGAGATGCCCGCGCTAATCCCACTGGAATGGGCACTGCGGCCTCCGTGTCTTTATCCCATTTGCAGCTTAAATTATGTGCATCCCCGCATCCAAATGACTATAGCGGGCAGTGTCAGCGGTTGATTACGCGGCTTCATATCCAATACCGATTACATTGAGGTTTTGGACTGTTACTTGGTTATTGTGCTCTTCAAATGCCGGGCTCGCTCTGATGGCTGTGATACCAGCAACCACCAACCACCGCGGCAAATGAGCAACCAAGGTGCGGCGTGTAAGAAATTTTGAGACAGGCCCCGAAGGGCCGGAATTAGAAGACTAACAGGTAGAGAAGAAAAGCAAAGCAGCGCAAACTAGACCTAAGAAGCTAATCAGGCGCACATGCCCGAGTGGCCATGGAAGTGTAGGTAGCGGTCCAAAGTGGCACGCTCCTCCATGCTCTGAGAGTGCCGCTCAAAAGAAGAGTTTCCGCCCGCAGAGGAAAAACTTTGCGTCCGCTTGTAAGAAATTATTTTGGGGTGTTCCAGTGCGAAATGCCACTAAAACATCCCCCTCTGTATGCAAGAAAACCCCCTCTGTATGCACAGAACCCCCTCTGTATGGGAATTCCAGGGAATTCCCAAGAAAGGGCCGTTTTTGAGCCGGGAATTCCAATGGGAATTCCGGCGATTCCCGACCTCGGGAATTCCCGCTTTGGGAATTCCAGGTAACTATAGCTACCTGTAGCTACTGTAGTACTGTAGTAGAGTACGTAGGTACCAGAGTACTGTACCTTCTACAGAACCAGCCTACAGTATACCGTACAAATTCTCCCTGTAGCCGCACATGCTTCATAGTTATAATAACCTCCCTGGCGCTAGCAATATGACCTCGTTGCTTGAGTGATGGATTTTAATTAATTCCCTCGGTTCGAGTGAACCTCCATGTATGGAGACGTGACACAGTACCTGTAACTCTTGGTGGTCGGCACGTATCGACGAGCGGAGTTTAAAAACGTCCACCGGCTTGCTGCTGCGGTGGAAGTTTTCAACTTTGCTTTGGAAATCGCCACTCTCTATCATTCGTAAACCTACGTCTCAAGTAGTTCCTTCGGATAAACTCCTGGACACCGAGGCAAGTTCCTCACTAAAAAAAGAAGCGGTACCAAATGCACGTCCTCACCAGAAACTCTAGATATATCTTGCACCACACCCCCCGCAACAAAATTGTTTATCTTAAAGTTACCTAAAGCGCTAGCGATGCACAACCTGATGAAATTTTAGCCAAGGGCTCGTTCAGGGCGTCCTTCAAAGGCACGTAAAATGGTGAAAGTCGTGATCTGGTTTGGGCACCTTCCGGAAAACCGTTTGAAATAGAAATGTCGCAGCGCTCACAGCAGTGGGATGATACATGAAAGGCCGAGTCCTTAGGCGCGCAGGTCAACAGTGGCTAACACGCGAGGAAGTCTTGTCGCAAGATATATCTAGAGTTTCTGGTGAGGACGTGCATTTGGAGCTACTACTCCCACAACAAAACTCCAAATCGTCCACAAGAAATAGTGGGAAATATGAAAGGCAAGAAAAACCAAATCAGATATATGAAAGGCAAGAATTTCATTTTCAGTTGACTTCCAATATAATTATGGCGCGAACTGGGGCACTGTGCGTGTGAATGGACACGTGGCTGGGTGTTTTGTGGCTGCCTTTGTCTGTTTTATACTGCTAGAAGCACTTGCTGGATTACTCCTGTCAGGTGCTCTCCTCCCCCGGTAACTTCCATGTCTTGTGCTATTTCAATGAGCTCGTAGATACTAATGGTTCTTAGGGTGCGTGAGACACTGTTGACAGTAAAGT